>ENA-ORDA01000263-ORDA01000263.1-marine-metagenome-genome-assembly--contig:-NODE-263-length-55466-cov-5.505696_pt1 | contig 55466 bp, 52 predicted proteins | sample MGYA00237778_ERZ508506 | MGnify/ENA primary metagenome ERZ508506 (study PRJEB26177, sample SAMN06267891) | marine metagenome | isolation source: Monterey Bay, California, USA | place: Pacific...
AGCAGCTGGTATCGGTTCGGTCGTTGCTTGGGGCTTGGGTTTGGGCTTAGGTTTGGGCTTAGGCTTAGGCTTAGGCTTGGGCTTGGGCTTGGGTTTGGGCTTGGGTTTGGGCTTCAACGTATCGGCTGAAACCAAGGTCGCTTTAATGGCAACAGGAGCTGAAGTACGCGCCTCAATAGTCACCGGGTTAGCCCAGCGCACCATTAGTAATCCCGCCACAACAAGATGTAAAGCCAGCGTAAGCACAACGGGCATTCCAAACCATGTCACTCGGTCTGAAAAAGTGCTCACGGGGCCATCGGTTCCTCTGTCACCAGACCGACTGAAGGTGCTCCCGAGGCTTGAAGCGCCGACATTACTTCGACCACCCTTCCGTAGGGCACGGCCGTATCACCCCACACTAATACCGGCTTGTCAGGATCACGTCGCAATACCGCGGAAACACGCTGCTGCACCGTGACCAACTCCAGCGCCTGCTTGTCATTGCGACCCAAATTTATAAACAAGCGACCCGCTTTATCAACTGAAACAATAAGGGGCTCACTGTCTTGGTTTTTCACCGGCTCAGAAGCGGCGTCAGGAAGATCAACTTTTACCCCTTGCATCAACATGGGGGCCGTCACCATAAAAATTATGAGTAGCACCAGCATGACATCGATGTAAGGAACCACATTGATTTCGGCAACAGCTCGACGTTTACGCATCGGCGTTAATCCGCGCTGCGCCGCGCGCGCTGGGCGTAGGTCTGGCGCTGAAGAATTCCAGAGAATTCATCGACAAATGTATCGTAGTGATTAATCAAACTATCGGATCGTGCGGCAAAGCGGTTGTAAGCGAGCACTGCAGGAATTGCGGCAAACAATCCCATGGCCGTTGCAATTAAGGCCTCCGAAATACCTGGGGCTACCGTTGCAAGCGTCGCCTGAGTCGCGTTGGCGAGTCCGCGAAATGAATGCATGATTCCCCAAACCGTGCCGAACAAACCTATGTAGGGGCTGGTTGATCCTACGGAAGCCAAGAAGGGTAAGTTCGATTCCAGACGGTCGCTTTCTCGCAGGGTGGCTACACGCATCGCACGTCGTGCTCCCTCGAGCACTGCGTCAGCTTCGATATCTGACTGCTGAGACAACCGCGAGAACTCTTTGAAGCCCGCTCGAAAAATGCTCTCTACACCAATAGGCGTGGCACCGTCGGCCAGAGCCTCATTGCCTTCCCGATAGATCTGCGCAAGGTCAACACCCGACCAAAAATGTGCCTCAAACCCGCCCAGCTCCTCAGTCATTCGCCGGTACAACATCACCCGCTGAACGATCAAATACCAAGAAGACACAGACGCCAGTAAAAGAATTAGCATGACCACCTGGACGGTCCCACTAGCGCCAATAATCAGCTCCAGAATGCCTAATTCTTCACTCACACGAACCTCCCTAAATTTTAAATTCTAAATTCTGTGAATCTTTAATCTTTTGACGCAGGTCTGCGGGCAGGCGGCATGGCCGACCGTTCTCATTGTTAACCAAAGCAAGGGTCACCGTGCCTTCAACCAAACAAGTTGCACCCCGCAGCACTGTCTGTGCGAAAGTTAGCGTCGCAGCGCCCGTATTCGTAATGCGCGCCGTTGCCTTAATCGACTCGTCTAGCCGCGCAGGGCACCGGTAACTAACATTGGCCTCCGAGACAACAAACATTAAATTTTCACCCGGGAAAGCCGGTTTGTCATAACCGAGTGATCGCATGTATTCCGTCCGGGCACGCTCAAAATACTTTAGATAATTGACGTAATAAACAATGCCTCCGGCATCAGTATCTTCTATGTAGACCCTCACCGGCAGTGAAAATTCCCCTGATTGCGGCTTAGTCACCTATCGGCATCCAAGTCTAAGGGCAGAGTATTTTCCCGATCAGCGCGAGGCATTTGTATTCCAAAGTGCCGATAAGCCGCTTGCGTTACTATTCGACCACGAGGTGTGCGCAGCAGGTAACCCTGCTGAATGAGGTAAGGTTCGAGCACATCTTCGAGGGTGCCTCGTTCCTCTGACAGCGCAGCAGCTAGACTGTCAACACCCACAGGACCACCCTCAAACTTTTCAATAAGCATGAGCAAAAGACGGCGATCTAGGTGGTCAAGGCCAAGTTGATCAACATTGAGCATGTCTAAAGCCTGCTGAGCCACTAGTTCAGTGATCCTGCCGTCAGACTTCACCTCTGCATAATCCCTCACCCTTCGTAAAAGGCGATTGGCAATGCGGGGGGTTCCCCGTGCGCGTCGCGCCATTTCTCTGGCGCCCGCATCATCGACTGGAATCTCGAGCAATTTGGCCGAGCGCGCCACAATTTTTGTTAGATCATCGACTTCGTAAAACTCAAGGCGCTGCACGATGCCAAAACGATCTCTCAGCGGCGACGTCAAAAGCCCCGCGCGAGTGGTTGCCCCCACTAACGTAAAGGGCGGAAGATCGAGCTTGATAGACCTAGCCGCGGGCCCCTCTCCAATCATAATATCCAGCTGATAATCTTCCATAGCAGGATAAAGGATCTCTTCGACATAAGGACTAAGCCGGTGAATTTCGTCGATAAACAAGACATCACCCGGTTCAAGATTTGTCATTAGCGCGGCAATATCGCCGGCCTTTTCTAGCACCGGCCCACTTGTAGTCTTTAAAGCCACACCCATTTCGTGGGCGATAATACTGGCAAGAGTTGTTTTACCGAGCCCCGGGGGCCCAAAAATAAGTGTGTGATCTAGGGGTTCGCCTCTTTGTTTAGCCGCTGCTAGAAAAATTTCCATTTGCTCGCGCACAACACGCTGACCCAGATAGTCCTCAAGGCACTTAGGCCGAATAGCACGATCCACCTGCTCATCGCCGCGGGCTCCCTGCTCTGGCGCAATTAAACGATCGGTCTCAATAGTCATCGATTTCCCTTCGGCGCTGATGCCTTCAAGGCCCGGCGAATAAGCTCTTCGCTGGATTCGATAGACTCGTCATCGACAGCCGCGACTAGCCGAGATGCTTCAGGAAGTTTATAGCCCAGTGCGACCAGTGCTTGCTCAGCCTCGGTGCGACTGTCCATCGCCGGCGCGACCGACACGAATTGACCTTGAGTACCTGGTATCGCTGGCGACAGCTCCTCAAGCCATTTACCAGCTTTATCACGCATTTCCACTAAAAGTCGTTCAGCGGTCTTACGTCCAACGCCCGGTAGTGCCACCAATGTCGCCACGTCATCACGCTGCAAGCATTGGGCAAAGGCACGGGCATCGAGGCCAGACAGCAGCGCCAGAGCCAGTTTAGGTCCCACCCCACTCACCTTAATTAACTCACGAAAAAGGCGTCGATCGGCCTCTTCCCTGAAACCATATAGCAACTGAGCATCTTCTCTCACCACAAAATGCGTCAGCAGCGTCACCTCTTCCCCCACCGCGGGAAGATCAAACAGCGTCGTCATGGGCACCTGTAGCTCGTAACCGATGCCGCCAACGTCTACCAGTAACTCAGGCGGCCGCTTGACGATGAGGCGCCCCCTTAAATATCCAATCATCAGCCGTACTCAGCGTGACCGACCACGGCTGCGAACCGTGGCAGGAATGTGTTGTAAAGATTGATTCGAATGCAAGTGACACAATGCTGCAGCAAGCCCGTCAGCCGCATCTTCTTTCGGTGCAGCCGGCAGTTTAAGCAATACTTTTACCATATGTTGTACCTGCTCTTTGCTAGCGGCTCCGGTGCCAACAACGGCCAGCTTAATTTGACGTGCCGCATATTCATAAACGTGCATGCCTCTGTGAACACATGCCGCCATCGCAGCTCCCCGGGCATGCCCAAGCTTCAGTGCGGCGTCGGGGTTCCGCGCCAAAAACACTTCTTCAATTGCCAACTCATCGGGGTTGAATTCATCAATAATGCTGTTTAGCGAAGAAAATAGCACGCCTAGGCGAGGCCCAAGCGCTTGATCCACAGGTAAACGAATAATACCGCTAGTCACGTAAACAGCAGCTTTACCCTCCGTCCTGATAACGCCAAACCCCGTTTTTCTCGAGCCGGGGTCAATACCCAGAATCGTGGCCATGGCAAATCCCTTGTCGCTGAGTGCATTCTGACTGAAACTAAGCCCAACGTCACAGAAAGTGAAGCGTCTTCCCGTTAATCGTTTTTAACCACGTCTGGACGGCGCAACTTAATGCTGAGTTCTCGAAGTTGAGCGTCACTGACCCGCCCTGGTGCTTCAGTCATCACACAAGACGCTGATTGGGTTTTAGGGAAAGCAATAACGTCTCTGATTGACTGCCCCCCCACCATCAATGTCACCAATCGATCAAGACCAAATGCCAGGCCCCCGTGAGGCGGCGCCCCATACTGTAGAGCGTCGAGTAAGAAGCCAAACTTCTCGGCAGCTTCATCTGAATCAATACCCAACACATCAAACACAGCCTGCTGCATGTCTGGCCGGTGTATTCGTATGGAACCACCACCAAGTTCCGATCCATTGAGCACCATGTCATAGGCTCGGGATAACGCCTCTGATGGGCTTTCTCGCAAAGCGGCTTCTTCACAAGCCGGTGCAGTAAACGGGTGATGCAGCGGCGTGAGTTCACCCTTACTGTTGTCTTCGAACATGGGAAAATCAACCACCCACAAAGGTGCCCAACCAGCCTCGACTAGCCCTAAGTCTTCTGCCACCTTTAACCGCAAAGCCCCTAGTGCTTCATTGACAACCTTACGGCTATCAGCGCCGAAGAAAATAATATCGCCATCTTTAGCCTCAAGTCGGTCCATTAATTGCTGGACAACTTCTTCAGGCATAAATTTCAGGATGGGCGATTGCAACCCCTCAAGGCCCTGCGCCAGATTGTTTACCTTGATCCACGCCAAACCACGAGCGCCATAAACGCTGACATGACGGGTGTAATCATCAATCTCTTTCCGCGACAATTTAGCCCCACCATCAACTTTTAATGCCGCAACACGACCCGAAGCATCCTGAGCGGGACCACTGAAGACCTTAAATTCCACGCCCGCCATGAGATCATCAATGGAGACAAGCTCGAGCTTTATGCGAAGATCCGGTTTGTCTGAACCATAACGCTCCATGGCCTCATGCCATGTCATGTGAGGGAAGTCACCGAGATCCACATTGAGGTGCTCGGTGAAAACTGATCTAACTAGCCCCTCGGTAAGCGTCATAATATCCGACTCCTCCAGAAATGAGGTCTCGATATCAATCTGGGTAAATTCGGGCTGGCGATCAGCACGCAAGTCTTCGTCCCTAAAGCACCGGGCGATTTGGTAATACCGATCAAACCCCGAGACCATTAGCAGCTGCTTAAACAGCTGAGGAGACTGTGGCAGGGCAAAAAATTCACCTTCGTGTGTGCGACTTGGCACCAAATAATCCCGCGCACCCTCAGGCGTAGCGCGCGTCAAAATAGGGGTTTCGATGTCGAGAAATCCATGGCCATCTAGGTACTGCCGAATAGATGACGTCAATCGAGCACGGAACATCAAATTATTCTGCATCTCGGGACGACGTAAATCCATGTACCGAAATTTAAGCCGTACGTCCTCACCAACCGAATGATGTGCATCTAAAGGGAAGGGAGGGGTGGCAGACTCGCTCAACAGCTCAATCTCTTTACCGAGTATCTCTATTGAACCCGTCGCCATAGCGGGATTTATTGTACCTTCGCCACGGGCACGGACACGGCCAGTAATTTTTAATACGTACTCACTACGGACCCGGTCTGCCAGCGCAAAAGCGGACTCGGTATCAGGATCAAACACGACTTGCACAATCCCTTCACGATCACGCATGTCTAAAAAAATAACCCCACCGTGATCACGACGGCGATCTACCCAACCGTAAAGCGTTACCGTGTTGTCGATATCCGATTCACTAACCAAGCCGCAGTAATGTGTTCGCATACTATTTTCACCATGCCCTTGCAGGGATTCAAACGTCCGTTGTTATGTAGTCTTACTACCTGACTGACCTGAGGACTTTTTCCCCTCGCCAGATGACCCAGAAGAACTCTCAGAGGTCGCCTTAGTGCCACCCTCTCCTTTTCCGGAGGCTGACTTCTCACCTGAACTATTTTGCTCTTTGCCATCACCCGCAAGATTCTTCTGGTTACCCGTCTTAAAGTCGGTCTCATACCAACCGCTTCCGGCAAGCCTAAAAGCGGGCGCGCTAACCTGCTTGCGCAACGTTTCCTTCCCACACTCTGGGCAGGTTGTAAGCAGTGCATCTGACAGCTTCTGTAAGGCTTCAAACTCGTGCGAGCAGTCACTGCACCGGTAGTCATAAATCGGCACGTCGGTGTCTCCCAACAGGAACGGCTAAATCGTTCCGGGCAAATTGAGTGGAATTAGAAACTTATGAGGGAGCGGAGGGTACCGGAAAAGCAGATCTGTTTAAACCGGACTTCTCTTGAACCATGAGGACTGACGTTTTTAGGTGTCCATTTCGGTTTTTTTTGGTGCACATCCTACCTTGGAGCATCGGCGCTACCCGCATTACTGGGACAGACGACGTCAATATTGAAATTCCCTCGGAACCGAAGCCCCGAGGGAATGATAAAAGGTCGCTAGGAGTTAGCGAACTCCTTCATTTTCTTCAGAGGACGAATCTTTACTGCCGTGCTAGCAGGCTTCGCCTTGAACATCGTCTCTTCACCGGTGAAAGGGTTGATCCCCTTACGCGCCTTAACCGCAGGCTTACGTACCGTCGTGATTTTCATCATGCCTGGAATTGTAAATTCCCCGGCACCGCGCTTTTTGATACTTCCCTCAACCAGCGCATCCATTTGCTGCATCACATCAGAGACCTGCTTTTTCGTCAGACCCGTGTTTTCGGCGATAGTGCCAACGATCTGAGTTTTAGTCATCTTGGTAGAGATGGCCTTTACTTTTGCAGGGGCCGCCTTAGCTGCCGGCTTTTTAGCAGGCGCCTTCTTGGCTGCTGCTTTTTTCTTTGCGGGTGCTTTCTTTGCTGCTGCTTTTTTGGTTGCCATGGGTCTTTATCACCTTTTTAGTAGTGGTATGGAGACTGGGTAACCGACTCAAAACCCTTAGAATCAAGCGTTCAAAGTGCAGTTCTGCAGATTCAACACGAGAATATCCTTTAAAACAAGGGGTTTTTTTCTAAAAACAGGTAAAAACCCCTGTTTTTTTAGTATTTTTCTCCATACACAAAGTTCTAACAAGTTTGCTTCCGCCCGTTGCTGTCTCTCCGTACAATTGGGGCCTTTGTTTTGGGAGTCGCACTGTCATGCGTGCCAGCCAGTTTTTACTATCAACCCTGAAAGAAACACCTGCTGATGCTGAAATCATCAGCCACCAGCTTATGTTGCGGGCCGGCCTCATCCGCCGTGTGGCGGCAGGCATATACAACTGGATGCCACTAGGGCTGCGCGTAATTCGGCGTGTCGAAAAGGTAGTTCGGGAAGAGATGTGTCGTGCTGGTGCTCTGGAAATCAGCATGCCGGTAGTACAACCCGCGGAACTCTGGCTGGAGTCTGGCCGCTGGGAGCAATACGGCCCGGAGCTGGCGCGACTTCAAGATAGACATGATCGTGACTTTTGCTTGGGACCCACCCATGAAGAAATCATCACTGCATTGGGTCGCAGCGAAATTAAAAGCTACAAGCAGTTACCCTTAAATTTCTTTCAAATTCAAACCAAGTTTCGCGACGAAATTCGACCCCGCTTTGGAGTCATGCGTTCGCGAGAATTCATAATGAAAGACGCCTACTCTTTTCATGCCGATCAAGTATCACTCGAACAAACCTATTGGCGGATGCACGAAGCCTACACGGCTATTTTTACCCGTCTGGGCCTTAATTTCCGATCAGTCGAGGCGGATACGGGGTCTATTGGTGGCAGTCACTCCCACGAATTTCATGTTCTCGCAGACTCAGGGGAGGATGCTATCGCTTTTTCCGACTCTAGCGACTACGCAGCGAACGTCGAGCTCGCGCCTGCGTTAGTCACACCCGCCACGGCATCTGAGATCACAAACTTAATAGAGTTTGCAACGCCGGGAGTAAAAACCATTGACGACCTGGTCAAGCAGGCAGGAATTACCATTACCGACACCGTTAAAACGCTGTTTGTAAACGGCGAAGAGGGCGAAATCGTTGCCTTGGTGCTGCGAGGTGACCATCGCCTCAACGCGCTTAAAGCGGAAAAACTTCCGGGCATAATTTCCCCCCTGGAAATGGCGGAAGAGGCACAAGTTCTGGCCGCAGCGGGCGCAGGGTTTGGCTCGCTGGGCCCTGTCGGCCTCAATGTGCGCATCGTTGCTGATACCAGCGCCGCGGCACTCAACAGCTTTGTTTGCGGGGCAAATAAAGATGGCTTTCACCTCAGTGGTGTCAACTGGTCACGGGATTTACCCCTTATTGAAACCGCAGATATACGCGAAGTTATTCCCGGGGATGCTAGCCCCTGTGGCCAAGGGGCTCTGGAAATTCGTCGCGGGATTGAAGTGGGGCATATTTTTCAACTTGGAACTAAATACAGTGAGGCGATGAAGGCTGTAGTCCTGAACGATGAAGGAAAGTCGGTACCCATGGCAATGGGATGTTACGGCATTGGCGTGACACGAATTGTGGCCGCCGCCATTGAGCAAAATCATGACGATCAGGGCATCATTTGGCCCGATGCCATGGCTCCCTTTGAAGTTGCGCTAGTGCCGCTCAATATGGATAAGTCTGAGGCGGTTGCCACCGCGACTGAGGCGCTCTACGAGCAGCTCATTGCTATGGGCGTGGAAGTTTTCATGGATGATCGAAAAGAACGGCCTGGCGTTAAATTCGCTCAAATGGAACTCATTGGAATTCCAGTGCGCGTCACTTTGGGTGACAGATCTCTTGCAGAAGGCAACATCGAACTGCAAGAACGTACTAGTGATCAAAAGCAACTGATTCCAGTTTCAGAGGCATCTAAGGCGATCGTCGCCATGATTCGCCGTGCTTAACAAAGCCACAGTAGGGCTACTAATGGGCTTGTTGAGTTGGGCGCCCATCTCGGCAGCAGACACGGCGACCTCCGAGAGGAGCGCGATGCGCGCCTTTCTCGAGCGGTCAATTGCCAGTGCCACCAGCTTCGAGGATCGCTTTGACGCGGAAGTCTGGCTGTTTGACATGCAGACACGCCTGACGCCCTTTATGCCAGACCCTGAAGAGCGCGTGCAGTTTTTGACCTTAGTCCACAGAGAGGCACTCGCAGCTGACCTACCCCCTGAATTGGTACTGGCACTCATCGAAGTTGAAAGCCATTTTGATCAGTTTGCGGTGTCCAGAGCCGGCGCTCAAGGCTACATGCAAGTTATGCCCTTTTGGAAAGATGAGATTGGCAGATCAGAGGACAACCTCACGCGGAGTGACACCAACTTGCGTTACGGCTGCAAAATTCTTCAGTTTTACTGGCAACGAGAATCAGGAGATTTACATCGTGCGCTCGCAGCCTATAACGGCTCACTTGGCAGTCCGGTGTACAGCAATAAAGTGTACCAAGCTTGGCAAAGTCGCTGGCGCATGGCGCCGCTGGACTGGTAGTTTATTGGCCAACCGCTTTTAACAACGGTGGTTTTGCTCAAAACATGTGCATCCAAAACAAGGGACTGGCTAACTATGGTCGACCTACAGGCGTTTACCCGCTGGAACTCTGATGTCGCTAAAACTGTTGGGGCGATTGGGGGGGCGCAGTTTTTCAATCAGCTTTTCGCCGCCCTCGCTGATCAGGTCGCCCACATCTACCCACAAATTTGGCTATACCATCGCGACCTTCCTCCCAGAGTTCTCTATCACGAGATCCCCGATCATGCCGTAGCGCTGCAAATAGATCGCTACCTTGAAGGGCCCTACCGAGAGGATCCATTCTATCAAATATCGATGAACAGTCCGCGCAGCAGCATATACAAATTGGGCCGCCTTACCGGAAGTACCTTCGAAGACAGCGGCTATTTCCGCGAATACTATGGCGACACCGGGACCTGTGATGAAATTATTTTTCTGACGCGCTTGGATGACGGCAGCGTTGTGAATTTTTGTATTATGCGCGACGTCAATGACACGCCCTTTAATGAAGGGGAATACGATCTGCTGTATAGCGTCTCTGAAGTTATCGCGTCACTTATTCAGTCGCATTGCCATCGTGATGACTTTGCAACGACCAACCTCTTGCAACCGGGGCTAGACGCTCAAATAGACCTCGCGTTTAGAACTTTTGGTAAAGATTTTGTAAGTCCACGAGAGCGTGAGGTATTAGAACTAATGCTTAGAGGCTACGGCGCTGATACCTCGGCTGAACGGCTTTTGATTTCTCTAGAGACGGTACGGCGACACCGCAAGGCTCTCTACAAGAAGCTAGATGTGTCCTGCCAGGCCGATTTATTTGCACTTTTCATCAACACGATGCCTTACATCGGCAGTGCGCTGGGGGGCGACCCGCTATCTATTTACATGAAATAGATCGTAAATATTTGAACTAGCTCACAAAAATGCACTTACTACTGCCCTTTTTGGGGCATTGCCTGTGCCAGTTTGACCGCTCAGACTTTCGCCTTTGAACATTAAGCGGTGATACCCGTGCAACGCGAAGTCGAATTATTCTTGAAGGCCTACCCATCTGTCGAAATGATAGAGGCGCTTATTACGGACTGTAATGGGGTCGCTAGGGGTAAGTGGATACCTCGAGGAAAAATACAATCTATCCTAGACGACGGATTGAAGCTGCCAAAATCCGCGTTAGGTCTGGATATTTGGGGAAGAGATATTCCCGAATTGGCCCATGCCAACGGTGATATCGATGGTTACTGCATGGCTGTAGAAGATTCTTTAAAGCCTGTGCTCACCCCCCGTGGTACCGATCAGGGACAACTGATCATGACTATGGTTGACGAGACCGGCGCCCCTTATATGGGTGATCCCAGGCAAATCCTTGCCAAAGTTTTAGAAGGGTTTTCAGAGCGAAACCTCAAGCCCTGCATGGCTGCTGAGCTGGAGTTCTACCTGCTGCCGGATCCTGGGCGAGACAAGCCACTGAGAGAATCCCTCGACAGCCTAGATACTTTGGGCGGCAATCTTTATGCGCTCAACGAGCTCGACCACCACAGTGAAATGCTGGATCTGCTGCGGGAAACATTTAAAACACAAGATCTCCCTTACGAGGGGATTATCAAAGAATCTGCCCCAGCTCAGTTTGAGATCAACATGGCACACAGCGACAATGTGATGCTGATGGCGGATCAAATCATAAGAATGCAGCGCTGCATTCGCAGAGTGGCCAGCCAGTGTAATCTGATCGCTAGCTTCATGCCCAAACCTCTAGATAACGAAGCTGGGAATGGTATGCACATTCACTGCAGCGTGTTGGAGGAACGAGGTCTCAATATCTTTAATGACGGTAATGATGAAGGCAGCCCCCTGCTAAAGCAGGCCATCGCAGGATGCTTAGAGTTAATGCCTGATTCCATGCTAATTTTTGCACCCAGCTTCAACGCCTATCGGCGCTTTCAAGCGGGCAATCATGCTCCAACTGTTCCAACATGGGGTTATGACAATCGCACCACCGCATTGCGGGTTCCTTCGGGCCCCCAAGCTGCTTTACGTATCGAGCATCGTGTGGCCGGTGCCGATGCAAACCCCTATTTAGTGATGGCCGTGATGCTCGCTGGCATTTTGCACGGGTTAGAAAATAAAATGGAGCCCCCCGCAGCGATCGAGGGCAACGCTTGGGACATGAAGCACGATACTCCAGACCTCCCATGCCTAATGAACGTAGCCGTGGAGAAATTTCTTAACTCACCACTCATCGAGAAGTACCTAAGCGCAGAGTTCCAGTTGCTTTATGGGAAAACCAAAGAGCAGGAACTGAATGAATTTCAACGCCGGGTGACCGACTTTGAAATTGAAAGCTATCTACGGGGTTAATTTAAGCGCTGATCCATAAGGCCCTATTGCCGTATGATTTAGCATCCAACCATGCTCAGGAATTAACCCCATGACAACTGCCTACGATTTTCAAGCAAGCGCTGCTAATGGCGATAACATCAATCTAGACGACTATCGGGGCCGAGTTTTACTGATCGTCAATACCGCTTCCAAATGCGGCTTCACGCCCCAGTACGAGGGCCTTGAAGCGCTACAAGCCCAATACCACGACAAGGGATTCGATGTTCTGGCGTTTCCCTGCAATCAATTTGGTGGTCAGGAGCCTGGCAGCGAAGAGGAGATCGTAGAATTTTGTACTACCCGGTTCAGCTCTACATTTCCAATTTTTGCAAAAATCGAGGTCAACGGCGCGGACACACACCCTCTGTACGGCTGGCTGAAAGGGCAAGCCAAGGGGATTATGGGCACCGAGCGTATCAAATGGAACTTCACAAAATTCCTGATCAATACCGACGGCAAGGTCGCCAAGCGTTATGGCTCGCAAACGAAGCCCGCAGCCATAGCCAAAGATATTGAACAATTGCTCTAACGATTTAGCGAAGCTTCCACCCCTCTCGCGCTGACAGCAATGAGGGGCAATCTCACCGATCGGATCAAACCTCAGGAAAGACCGTGCGATTAAGCGAACCGCGAATTCAGCCCCTTACCGATGAAAATATCGGCGATGACATTCGCAGCGAGTTGGGCGAACAATTCAAAGGCCACCCGGTGTTTAATGTCTTCCGAACATTGGGAAAATCTTTGAAAGCCTATCGAAAGTTCATGGGCTGGGGTGGCTATATCCTTTCATCGGACAACGACCTGACTCCCCGCGATCGAGAGCTCATTATTCTACGTACGGGTTACAACTGGCAGTCCGGATATGAATGGGCACAGCACACCCGCATAGGGCGCAACTGTGGGCTTAGCGACGAAGAAATAGAGCGCACTAAGGCAGGCCCTCAGGCCACCGGATGGAGTAGTCGTGATCGTGCTTTGCTCAATGCCACAGACGACCTCACCAACAATGCATTTATCAGCGACCTCAATTGGGCGGCTCTGACAGACTTCTCTGAAAAGCAGCGCATGGATCTGGTTATGACAGTGGGTCAATACACCCAGGTATCGATGATGCTAAATAGTTTTGGGGTGCAATTGGATCCGGGTTATACATTAGATCCTGACCTAGACGGGCGTTAGCCTCGTGTTAATGGGTTAGCCGTGGCTTCCTTCAGACTCTATACGCCCCCCGATCAGGGAGGTCTTCCACACCGGATTAGTGCTCTCGAGTTTCCCGGAACTGAATGTCGGGCCAACGCTCCTCCATGAGTGACAGATTGACCCGCGTTGGCGCCAAATAAGTGAGATAGCCACCACCATCCTCTGACAAATTATCTTCGGCCTTTTTACGAAACTCTTCTAACTTTCGAGGATCTTCAGCTTCTATCCATCGCGCGGTGTACACGTTAATAGGTTCGTAGATGGCCTCGACTTTGTATTCGTCCTTTAACCGATAAGCAACGACGTCAAATTGCAACTGACCCACAGCCCCAACCACTAAATCGGTGGACATAAGCGGCGAAAAAACCTGAGTCGATCCCTCCTCAGAAAGTTGCTGGAGGCCTTTCTGCAGTGCTTTCAGTTTCATCGGATCTTTCAATCGAATACGCCGGAACAGCTCGGGGGCAAAATGGGGAATACCTGTATAGCGCAGCTCTTCGCCGAGAGTAAAGGTATCCCCTATTTGAATGGTTCCATGATTGTGAAGACCAATGATATCTCCCGACACCGCCTCCTCGACCAGCACCCGCTCTCCGGCTTTAAAAGTCACTGCGTCTGCTATTTTGACGTCTTTAGCAGCGCGAACATGGCGCATTTTCATGCCCTTGGCGTAGCGCCCCGAACAAATCCTTACAAAGGCAATTCGATCGCGGTGCTTGGGGTCCATATTCGCCTGAATTTTGAAGACGAAGCCTGAAAATGGTTCTTCTCGAGCATCAACAATCCGGGTTCGAGTTTCTCTAGGTAAGGGCTTGGGTGCCCACTCTACAAATTTATCAAGCATTTCCCGAACACCAAAATTACCGAGGGCGGTGCCAAAAAATACAGGGGTCAATTTACCTTTGAGAAAAGCATCCTGGTCGAAAGGGTGACTTGCGCCTTTTACGAGCTCGATTTCGTCACAAATTGACTCATATTCATCATCCAGTAATACCCTGGCCTCGGGAGAGTCCAGTCCCTGGATCCGAGTATCTGGGGGTAGTAACGCGTTATGGCCTGACTCAAACACGTGAATGACGTCATCGCGTAAGTCATAGACGCCCTTAAAATGACGACCCATGCCTATAGGCCAATTCACCGGTGCACCGGCAATACCCAGCACCGCTTCTATCTCGTCCAGCAACTCGATAGGATCGCGAATATCCCTGTCCATCTTGTTGACGAAAGACACAATAGGCGTATCTCTCAGCCGACAGACGTTCATTAGCTTGATGGTCCTATCCTCGACACCCTTTGCACCATCAATAACCATGAGTGCCGAATCGACCGCTGTAAGCGTCCTATATGTATCCTCAGAAAAATCCTCATGGCCCGGGGTATCGAGAAGATTAACCGTACGATCGCGATAGGGAAATTGCATCACTGAGGAGGTTACAGAAATTCCACGCTCCTGCTCCAGGGTCATCCAGTCCGATGTCGCATGCGGCCCTCGCTTACCCTTCACTGAACCCGCTACCTGTATCGCGTTGCCCAGCAGCAACAGCTTCTCGGTAATGGTGGTCTTACCCGCATCTGGGTGGGAGATAATGGCAAAGGTGCGCCTAGCTTCAATATCGCGTTTCAAATCTGCCACGGTATCCGACATGTTGGTTCCTCCTGAAGCGCGGGATTATGCCAGTGCCAATGTGCACTCGCCATGACGTGAGCGATGAAACCGGAACAAAGGGGCTGAAATACCAATAATCTCGACAAATCACTACAAAACCAGAATTTTTAGTGCGTAAACTCACGCTCCAAGCTATCCAGCAGGGCTTGCCCAATGGCCTCTTTGTCCACAGCGTCAGATCCCAGCAAAGACGCCATCGAAATCACCTCGAGTCCAGCATGACCGCAGGGGTTTATACGTCGAAAGGGCTCAAGATCCATATCGACATTTAAAGAAACGCCATGGTAACTGCAGCCTCGAGAGACCTTCAGTCCAAGAGCCGCGATCTTCCTGCCTTCGACGTAGACACCAGGAGCTTTAGGGTCGGCGGAGCCTTCTATGTCGTATTTTGCAAGTAACGATATAACCGCCCGTTCGATAGCTGTCACCAGCCCCCTCACCGTGAGACTTCCACGTCGAATATCGAGCAAGACGTATACCACCCACTGACCAGGCCCGTGGTAGGTTACCTGCCCACCTCGATCAATTTTCACAACCGGGATATTGCCGGGCGCTAATAAATGTGCCGCTTTTCCCGCCACGCCCTGAGTAAACACTGCTGGATGCTCGAGCAACCAAAGCTCATCGGGCGTATCTGCACCTCGACTTCGAGTAAAGGCCTTCATCGCTGAAAACGTTTCCTCATAGTCAACAAGCCCGAGCAGGCGTCGCTCAATCACAGGTCAAATCACCATAGAAACGCGGCCCGTCGCCATCAAATCTTGATGGAGTGCCGCAAGCTGCTCTGGACCCGTCGCTTCAATAACCACTGTTAAAGACAGGAAAGTCCCAGCTTTTGAAGGGCGACGCTGGGTAAGACTTCGATCAAAGGCAGGCGCATGACTCTCAAAGACCTCGTAAATAACGGCCTCATAATCATGGCTCGCCCGACCCACTACTTTTATAGGGTAACGACAGGGAAACTCTATCTTTGGGGCTTCCGGTTCCATAGATATTCTCTAGCAGGACCTCAAGGACTGAATATTTGAGAGAGCCACAGCAAAAATCCATCCCACAGGCGCTTGAAAAAACCCGCTGCCTCGACAGTTTGCAAAGCCTGTAGTGGCCTCTCCAGCAACAGCTCTCCATCGAGAAGAACCTGTAGCTGACCTACGACATCTCCTTTATTGATCGGGGCTTGTAGCGGGTCATCAAACGTGGCTATCACTTCGGCTGCAGCCTGAGTTCTGGGCACAATCACTGTGACGGACTCCAATAAACCGCCATCAATTGCCTCGGCATTACCTTTCCAAACTCGCGTACGACCCAGTGACGTTGCTCCGGTGACAACTTCCAAATTTTGATAAAATCGGAAGCCGTAGTTCAAAAGCGAGCGTGTTTCTGCCTTGCGGCTACGCGTACTATTGCTGCCGAGAACCACCGAAATAAGACGCATTCCCTCTCGCTCCGCTGAAGCTACGAGACCATAGCCGGCGACGCTGGTATAGCCTGTTTTCAAGCCGTCAACCGAGGGGTCCTCGCGCAAGAGATGATTCCGGTTGTACTGCGTTATATCGTTGTAGGTGTAGGACTGCTGACGGTATACACGGTATCGATCAGGATGATCACGAATCGTCGCAATGGCGAGTGAACCGAGATCACGCGCTGTTGTCAGGTGGTCGGAGTTTGGCAAACCGTGAGTATTTTCAAAGTGCGTTGCGGTCAGGGCTAGCTCCTCAGCATAGCGATTCATCAGAGCAACAAACGCCTCCTCGCTACCGGCAATATGCTCGGCGATGGCAACCGTCGCATCGTTACCTGAGGAGATGGCGATGCCTTGCTCAAGCTCACCTACCGTTACCGATTTCCCGGGCTCAATCCACATTAGAGAAGACCCGCGGAACTTCGGGTTCTGAGACCAAGCATTACGACTGACCGTGACCTCGTCATCAAGTGACAGCCGTCCCGCATCCACCTCCTCTGCAAGAATATAGGAGGTCATTAATTTGGTCAGGCTCGCGGGGGGCAGGCGGGTGTCAATATTATGCTCGACCAGAACCTCCCCAGTAGCAAAGTCTATGAGGAGGTAGGCATCTGCATTGATTCCCGGTGGCGCTGGCACAAGAGTCACCGCCGTGGCTGATGCGCTGAGAAACAGAACGAGTAATGCAACTAAAGCAGGGCTTTTCATGCGGTCGTGTAGCACCGTAGTAATAATAAGAAAGACAATGGTATCAGTGACTCCGCACTAGAGGGAAAAATCAAAGAAAAAACCCTTGAGTTAGGGTATGGGCTGCCCTTGAGGTAAACCCGCAGCGTGCAACTGGTTTTGCCCTTTACGCAGTGCCTCTTGGGTCTCAAAAGGCCCCAAACGAACGCGAAAAATAACGCCTGTTTCAGTTGAAGCCGGCAAAACCTCAGCGCTCACGGCCACCAAACGTTGCGAATCTCTCGCCAGCGCCTTCGCCGTGGCTTCATTCATGAAGGCTCCCAACTGCAGGGTGAGGTACTCATCAACCCCGCGAGTGCGAAGATCAGACACCCCCATGACTTCCACGCTCTCAATTCGCACCTTTGCAGTTCCCTGATCAGCAAAGCCCAAACGCACAGCAGCGCCATAAGAGAGATCTAAAATGCGATCGGGATGGAAGGGACCTCTATCGTTCACCCTTACGACCATACTAGCTTGGTTCTCAAGGTTGGTGACTCGTATAAAGGTAGGAATAGGCAGTGAACGGTGGGCAGCCGTTGGCTCATAGGCACTAAAGCGCTCACCGTTTGCAGTAGCACGGCCGTGAAACTTTAGTCCATACCACGACGCAACACCCTCTTCGGAGTAATTCTCGGCACTGCTCAAAACGGTATAGGTTTTACCGTTCACCGTGTACGGACTGCTATTGCCTGCCCGTGTAATAGGCTCTGCATAGGGAATGGCATCGGGCACAGCACCCGGTGAGATCGGTGGTGGTGCCCGATCCGCTTCTTCGACAGAGTACGCGCACCCACCCAACAGGCTTGCTACAGCCAAAGCCCAAAAAATATTAGGCACCTGCCGCTAAGCTCTCAATCTCTTGGCTCAGCTGCCAGACGCTCAACGCATACATTGCACTGTGGTTATAGCGGGTAATCACATAAAAATTTTCAAGACACAGCCAATACTCATAACCTTCAGAACCCTCGAGGCGCAATGGCGTGGCCACAAGAGAAATATCGGTAGCACTTCGCGGTGCAAAGCCCTCCTCAGCAAGTTCTCCAACCGTCTTCTCTGGCTTTAGCCCACCGGCGAATATCTCGGAACTATCGCCGTCGTAATTGGCGGGCACAATAACGGGAGCTCCGGGTTGCCAGCCATGTCGGAGAAAGTAATTAGCAACGCTGGCTATCGCGTCATCTGCATTAGTCCAGATGTCGGCAACGCCATCACCATCATAATCAACAGCATAAGCCCGGTAGCTCGATGGCATGAATTGACCATAACCCATCGCTCCTGCATAGGAACCCTTTAGCGCTAGTGGATCTTTGCCGCTTTCATAAGCCAACACGAGAAAGTTTTGGAGCTCACGGGTAAAAAACGGCGAGCGCTTGGGGTAGTCAAACGCGAGTGTCGCCAAAGCATCAATAACTCTGTAACTCCCGGTAATACGGCCGTAGAAGGTTTCAACTCCAATAATCGCTGTAATTACTGATGCCGGCACGCCGGTTTGATCACTGACTTTTGCGAGGGTCTCCGCGTTTTGCTGTGCAAATGCCACACCCTCTCGAGCACGCTTATCCGTTAAAAATATTTTACGGTAGTCATACCAAGGCTTAGTTTTTTCTGCCGGTCTTGAAATCGCATCCAAAATACTTTGCTTGCGCTCGGCCTGATCCAGCAGCGCAGCCGCCCACGTGCGATCGACACCCTGTTCAACAACATTGGCCAGGACCTCATCACGTTCAGTCCGCTCGGAGTACTCTCCCCCAAAGCTCGTCGTGGGTAGTATCAAACCAAACATGATCCAAAAAACCATGTGCGCAGGACGCGTCATACTGACTTCCTTTTACCGAAATTTAACTGAAAATTTACTGCGCTATGACGCGTTTCTCAGAGCTAACCGCCATCAAAACCCCAAAACCCAGCATTAGAGTCACAATCGAAGTACCCCCGGCGCTAACCAACGGTAGGGGCACTCCTACAACGGGTAGGATACCTGCCACCATGCCCATATTGACAAAAATGTACACGAAAAATGTCAGGGTAATCGATGATGCAAGCAAGCGCCCAAACCCTGTTTGAGCTCGAATCCCGATGGCAAACCCGCGAAGAATAATCAAGGCATAAATTAATAAAAGAAAGACCACCCCCCGCAGACCCAACTCCTCTGCCAGCACCGCAATAATGAAGTCGGTTTGACTCTCGGGCAAAAAATCGAGGTGTGATTGAGTCCCCGACAGCCAACCTTTACCCGACCAACCGCCTGATCCGATCGCAGTCTTCGACTGAATAATATTCCATCCTGCGCCCAATTTATCGGACTCGGGGTCAAGCAAGGTAAGAATTCTTTGTTTTTGATAGTCCTTCAAAAGAAACAACCATGCAGGCCATGCACTCATAAGAAATAATGCGGCTGCACCCATGATGTACCACCAGCTAACCCCCGCCATAAACACAACGAATAGACCGCTCCCCGCCACCAGCAGTGAGGTGCCCAAGTCGGGCTGAATCACAATAAGACCCGCAGGTAGCGCAATAATCAGCAGCGCCCCCAACAACGGCCAGGGGCGAGGCGGTATGCCATAGCGACTAAACCAGGAGGCCACCATCAAGGGCATTGCCAACTTCATCAGCTCCGAGGGTTGGAACCGAATAACGCCAAGGCTCAGCCACCGCTGCGCGCCTTTTGCACCGACGCCAAAGAGCGGCACTGCGACTAAGAGCAATAACGCCGCCACATAAAATAAAGGAGCCCATCTATAGTACGTATCCAAGCGGACTTGGCTTGCGGCTAACATAGCCAAGGTCGCAATACCAAAATTGCGCATTTGTCTTATGAGCGTTGCCTGACTGCCGTCTGAAGCACTGAATAAGACAAATAAACCGAAGGTGATCAAGGTTGCCAACAACAACAGCAGCCAGCCATCTAAATGCAGCGCCTCAAGTATCGAGTTGCGATGTTTGAAGTCACCGCGACTGTCGTTAGCAAGGTACCGATCGTATTCAGCCATCTTGCCCCCTGGTCATCCAAGCATCCATCACTTTTCTAGCTACTGGATATGCGGCACTACTACCACCACCATTTTCCGCCAAAACTGCGATGGCAATACTTGGTCTATCGACCGGTGCAAATGCCATAAACCAACCATGATTGCGATGGCGGGCGTTAATATTCTCCTCGTCATAAACAGCATCTTGTGCAATCCCAATGACCTGAGACGTTCCGGTTTTACCCGCAATTGTATAAGCAAGGTCGGCACCAATGGCTGCGGCAGTGCCTGCAGGGGTATGGACCACATCCATCATGGAAGCGATGACTGCCGACCAGTGTGCCGGGCTGGCAACAACTTCTTCAAGGGGTGGAGCAACCCGCTCCTCATTACCGATACGGCTTACCAGCGCTGGCTTGAATGCAATGCCCCGATTGGCCACGATCATCGCCGCTTGGGCAAGCTGAAGAGGCGTTGCCAGCATGTAGCCCTGCCCAATGCCGACACTTAATGTTTCTCCGGGATACCAAGGCTGGCCAAGCTTCGCTCGCTTCCATGCTCTTGACGGGAGAATACCCCGCTGCTCACTCGTAATATCAATACCGGTCACCTGGCCAAACCCGTAGGGGGCAAGACCTTCAGACAGTCTATCGATGCCCAAATTTCTGGCTAGGTCGTAATAATAAACATCACAAGACTCTGCAATCGCCATACGCATATCAACTTCTTCGGCGTGACCCGTGCCTCGAATACGAAGAATCCAGTCGCGGTAGCGACGAGAATCACCGGGAATTTGATACCACCCCGGATCTTTTACCGTAGTCTCCGGTGTAATAAGACCCAGCTCCAGACCCGTCAGTGCCAGCATGGGTTTCACCGTTGAGCCTGGTGGATATTGACCCTGAATAGCCCTGTTCAGCAATGGTGTATCGGGAGAGTCTCGAAGCGCACTGTAAGCCTTAGTACTAATGCCGTTGACGAACAAATTGCCGTCAAAACTAGGCTTTGACACCAGCGCTAGAACACCGCCATTGCGGGGGTCTAACGCGACGACCGCCCCGCGCTGATCCCCTAGTGCCTCCGCCGCGACTCGCTGCAACTCCAAATCGAGATGCAACTTAAGATCGGTACCTGGATTAGGCGGCTCTTGATCAAGTACTCGCAGAACGCGTCCATGAGCATTGGCTTCAATATTTTGATTCCCAACCCGACCTAGTAAAACGTCCTCATAGTATTTCTCTAAACCCACCTTGCCGATGTGGAATGTCCCGCGGTAACGGTCTTCCTCAATTCGCTGAGTCTCCTGTGTATTGATACGGCCCACGTAACCCAAAACGTGGCTGAGTAATTCACCGTGGGGGTAAGCTCGCGTCAATTGTGCCTCGATGGTGGCACCCGGCAACGTATGACGGTTCACCCCAACGACCGCCGTTTCGTCATCGGTCAAACGTAATTTCAAGGGAACCGCATCATACGGTCGGCTGCGTCTACGCCGTTCCTGAAAGCGAATGCGTTCCTCTGGATCCAGGCCAATAAGGGATTCAATGCGATCCAACAGTGCAGACAAATCCCCCGCCCGCTCCACCACAACCGCCAACAGTTGACTGGGCTCATTGCTGGCAAGGAGCTCACCGTTGCGGTCAAAAATGAGCCCTCGGGTAGGAGGCAGGGCCTCAAGACGCACCCGGTTCCTCTCTGATTGCGTCAGGAACTGCTCATAGTTGACTATTTGAAGGCCATAATAACGATAGAACAGCGACGCCAGCGCCAGTGATACGATTACCGTGGCTGTAAACACCCGGCCTCGGTGTATCGCTGCCTCACGACCTGTGTCCCGAATGGCATCCCGAGGCGCCATTAAGACTCAGGCTCGATGGTAGGGATGACGGGCATTTATCGACCAAGCTCGGTATAACTGTTCAGCTAACACAACCCGGACTAACGGGTGGGGCAGTGTGATCCTCCCTAGGGACCACCGCGCGTCTGCACGTCGCAATAAATCAGCCTCAATACCGTCAGGACCACCAATCAGAATGGCCATCGGTGTACCCTCCTGGCGACTGACTGTAAAATGTTCGGCCATATCTTCCGTTTTGATTAGACTGCCCTGAACATCCAAAGCCACCAACGTTTCGTCATCCTTTAGCTGCTTTTTAATCGCAATAGCTTCCTGAGCCCGAAATTTTTCGCAGTCATCACCCTGGCGTTTGGCAGGGGGTATTTCAACCCAATCTACTCTGAAGTCTCTGGGCAGGCGCTTGCTGTACTCGGATACAGCGGTCTGAACCCACTCTGGCATTCGTGTTCCCACTGCCAGGACCCTGATGCGCATTACTCAGCGTTAGGTGGCGCGGCCCACAACCGCTCAAGGTCATAAAAACTACGGGTTGCCGGTTGCATAACGTGCACTACGACATCGCCAAAATCCACCAGCACCCACTCACCTACCGATTCGCCTTCGATGCCGATGGGCCGCATGGCCTCACTTTTCGCCCGCATGATGACGTTATCCGCCAGGGACTTCACATGACGCGTCGACGTTCCACTAGCAATGACTAGAAAGTCCATCACCGAACTCAACGCCTTTACATCGATCACCACCGGATCGACGGCTTTAAGATCGTCCAAGGCGTCAAGTACCAGCCCCGTTAGCGCGTCGTGCTCGGACGCGGTTAAATCTGTCACTCAAACCCCCTGGGGAATCACTTTATAGAACGGTATAAACCCTGCTCGGTAATATACTCCAATACGCGGTCGGGCAGGAGATATCTCACGTTTCTACCCCCCTCAATCCCAAGCCGAATAGCGGATGATGAAACGTCTAAACCCGGCTGAACCAATCTCGACACCGCACCCTGAGTCTGTCTTAAAAGTTGCGATGCCGGAACTTCGTGTTCTTCCAGCCAGCTTTGCAGCTCTGGAGGCAGTTGGAGATCCCCAGGGGGCCGAGCTAAAACGGCAATATTTGTGAACTCCAACAAAACACGCCATTCCTGCCAGCGATTTAGACGCTGCAGCGAGTCGGCGCCCATAATGAAGACAATCGCAACCTCAGCACCTAACTCTTGGCGTAGCTCTCGCAACGTGTCTACGGTGTAGGAAAGACCTTCTCGATCCAGCTCCCGACGATCGACGCTTAGGCCCTCGGTTCCGACAATTGCCAAGTCGAGCATTTTTGCCCGGTGTGCCGCACTCACGCCCGGGGTTGCCTTAAGCGGCGGCAGGGCAGCGGGGATAAGCCGGATCGCTGAAAGACCTAGCATGTCCCGACAATCAAGCGCCCCTCGCAAATGTCCTACATGCACCGGATTGAAGGTTCCGCCCAATACACCTACGGCCGGGTGACTCACTGGCGCACGTGCCCATCGCCAAAAACCACATATTTGCTCGATGTCAGGCCTTCAAGGCCAACGGGGCCACGAGCATGCAGCTTATCCGTAGAGATACCAATTTCAGCGCCCAAACCGTATTCAAAACCGTCAGCAAAACGTGTCGAGGCGTTGATCATGACCGAGCTTGAGTCGACTTCGCGCAAAAACCGCATAGCCGTCCCGTGGTTTTCAGTCACGATACTCTCTGTATGTCCGGAACTGTACTCAGCAATATGCGCCATTGCGCCGTCAACACCTGCAACGACCCTGATAGCCAAAACGGGGGCGAGATATTCTGTTTGCCAATCCGCTTCGGAGGCCAAAACACTCACCGAAGCACTCGCCGCACAGGCTTTAGGACATCCCCGCAGCTCAACACCAGCGGCAGCTAATGCATCAGCGATGGGAGGCAGTAACGCGATAGCAGCCTCATCAACCAGTAGGGTCTCCAAAGTGTTGCAAGTGCCATAACGTTGAGTCTTAGCATTTACTGTAATGGCTCGCGCCCGGTCAGGGCATGCTTGGCCATCGATATAGACATGGCAAATGCCATCGAGATGTTTAAGTACAGGAACCGTGGCTGCGCCACTGATCCGCTCGATCAATCCTTTGCCGCCCCGGGGGATTACCATATCGACATAACCCGAGAGCCTAATAAGGGCGTCTACAACCGCGCGATCAGTCGTTGCAACCACCTGAGTTGTCGCAGCGGGCAATCCTGCACTGGCCAAACCTTCTTGAATGCAGCGCCCGAGAGCCAAGTTAGAATTAATGGCTTCCGACCCCCCTCGAAGAATGGCGGCGTTGCCAGCTTTCAAGCACAAGCTGGCAGCCTCAACAGTTACGTTGGGCCTTGATTCATAAATGATGCCAATGACCCCCAGTGGGACCCGCATTTTGCCGACTCGAATCCCGGAATCCATTGTACGAACGCCGTCAATGGCGCCGACAGGGTCGGGTAATGCGGCGACCTGCTCAAGGCTGACCATTAAACTGGCAATTCTTTCGGCATTGAGCTCGAGCCGGTCCAGCAGCGCTGGCGCCAGCTCTGACTTCACACCCGCCGCTAAATCCTGAGCGTTAGCCGACAGAAGATCGTTGCGGTTATCTGCAATCGAATCTCGAATGGCGAGCAGCGCCTGATTTCGAGCAGCTACAGTACTCGCCGCAACAATACGCGAGGCTTCTCGGGCCTGCCGACCCAGCTCCTTTACGCTATTTTCAATGGACACAGTCATTCCTTAATTGGGACGCGAAGAGTATACGCCCTAGACACCCGCTCCCACAGGCCCCAATACAGTTGTGGAGGCAGTTTTGCGCGCAATTGTGAATGCAATCGTGAATGCGGTTGACAATGATTCGCAATTGCGTATGCTTACCCTATGTTTGTTTGTATCTGCAATGGCGTTACCGACTCTTCTATCCGTCGCGAGATGGAAGCCGGTGCTACGTCTTTCGCTGACGTCCAAAATCGTTTGGGCGTGGCTCGTCAGTGTGGCTCCTGTGAGCACCTGGCTCGCGCCATCGTCAACGAATTTTCCAAACCCGACCCCCGGTACTTTTACAACGCCTGCTCCGACGAATCTATGGCCGCTGTAGCCTGACGCTAACGGAGCTGCTAATCATTCTGATTAGCATTAAAAAATTCATTTAAAACAATAGCTTAAGTGATTTATTTTGTGGTTCATTCGCAACCGTTACGTTATAGTGTCGCCACTCTCTTTTGATAGGACCGCACCATGAAAGGCGACGCTAAAGTTATCGAGCATCTCAACAAAATCCTCTACAACGAGCTGGTTGCCATCAATCAGTATTTTTTGCACAGTAAAATGTATAAAGACTGGGGTCTCAGCGAACTCGCAGAACACGAGTACCACGAGTCGATTGACGAAATGAAGCACGCAGACGCTCTGGTAGAGCGCATTCTGTTTCTTGAGGGCCTGCCCAATTTGCAAGATCTGGGCAGACTAATGATTGGCGAAAACCCTCGAGAAATGCTCGAGTGCGATTTGAAACTTGAGCATATCGCTCACGAAGATCTCAAAGCGACCGTAGCGCATTGTGAAGAGGTCAGGGATTACGTATCGAGAGATCTTGCACAAAGCATCCTAGATGCCGAAGAGGAGCACATCGACTGGCTGGAAACCCAGCTTTCGCTAATGGATCGTGTCGGCGAGCAAAATTACCTTCAAACTGCGATGCGCACGGTCAAGCCGTCTGACAGCTAAGGTAGTCTCAATCTGCTAGCGGGGTGGTATCTAGGTAGCGCCCCGCTGCGGCGGAGGGCACTATGGCGCCGCTGTCTACCGTAATCACCCCACCGACAATGACCCAGTTGATACCCACTGGCGACTGCCATGGAGATCCGTAATCTGCTCCAGCAGCCACAGTTTGAGGGTCAAAAACAACTAAGTCAGCGTCTGCGCCCACTTGAACACGCCCTTTGCGACTAAATTGGGGCGCGAAGGTCTCTAGCCATTGCGCCTGTTTCAAACTCATACGAGACAGTCCATCGCTAAGCTCAAGGATTTTTTGCTCTCGCACATAGCGACCTAACAAACGAGAAAAACTGCCCGAGATATTGGGGTTAGTCATTTGTGCAGGGTCAAAGGCAGGTAGCGCATCAGTTGATACCATCATATCTGGCCAACGCAGGGCCGAATGCAGCCAAGATTCCTGCACATAATGATGGTTAACCATTCCGCCAGGCTCCGTTTCAGCATAGTGCTCCCAGGTTTCCTCCGTAAGCCACTCACCCGTAGCCACCCACTGCACATCGGTGTAGTTGATGGCGAAAATAGACCGCCAGTCACGCTTGCGAAATACGTCCGCAGAAATACTGGTACCCCCAGCCAAGTAACTCAGGGTTTCTGTTGTTACCTTCACTCCTCGGGCTCGGGCGGCATCGATTTTTTCCAGCCATTCCTCAATGCCGCTCATGGCATTGTGTGTAATGTGGCAAATAAATAATGCTGTATCGTATTGTTCTGCAAGGGCCAGAACTTCGTCGAGCCCCTTGGGGTCTCCCGGGAGGTTGCGTCGCACGTGCACAAAAACCGGAACTTCACGGTCCCCTGCCACATCGAAAATCATTGCCAATTCATCTGGACTCACCGCATCGCGCATATAGTCGAGCAGCAAGCCAACACCTAGCCCGCCGCCATCAAGGCCCTCTTCGAGCTTGCGGCGAATCTCAGCAATTTGCGGCGCAGTAGCGCGCTGCGTGAAAGCGGGAGAAGCCATACTTGCTTGCTCACCCCGATAAAAAAAGTAAGGTAAATCACGACCCTCAAGGACTTGGATCCGTGCGGCAAAGTGCCCCACCGATGCTCCGTAGTTAATAATAGGGCGATTAGCCACTAGGTCACCTGCCGCTGACGAAGGCAAGGCACCGGCCTCCATCTCCAGCTGCGTCGTCACGCCGTCTAGCACATTTCGCCGCTGCCCTAATGGGGTCAGGGTATGGCTATGAATGTCTATAAAACCAGGCGCCACCACCAAACCGGTGGCGTCTATCGTCTCTGCTCCCGCGAGCGGCATTTCGCTTATTGATGCCACTCGCCCCTCGTGAATTCCGATATGTCGAATAGCATCCAAGCCGGTCTCGGGGTTGATCACCCGGCCATTGTTGATGACTAAAGAGAAAGGCTTCTCAGCGTCTGCGAACAGGGCCAGCGGAGCAAACAGAACCCAACCGACTAACAGCACGGGAAGTAGTGCCGCGGAACCCCTTCTGTATTTAACCAAAATGCGCTGATTACTTGAGGCTTTAAGACTGATCGCTGGCGCCAGCTTTTATCGCCTCAGCCAATTCCCCTGAGGTTTCCATCTCCGCGATGATGTCGCAGCCACCGATTAGCTCGCCGTCGACCCAAAGCTGCGGAAAAGTGGGCCAATTAGCGTAAATCGGTAAATTAGCGCGGATCTCTGGGTTTGACAGGATATCTACGTAAGCAAAACGCTCACCCACATTCGCAAGGGCCTGCACGGCTCGAGCAGAAAAACCACACTGCGGCTGATTAGGTGAACCCTTCATATACAGGATTACCCGATTACTGGTGACCTGTTCTTTGATTGTTTCCATAATATCCATGGTGCTTGCTCTCCAGAATGCAGTAAATGGGCTGTGGTTTAGCCAACCACCTGTCAGGCCGCTAGTATAACGCCGAGCGGGCACGGATACATGCCTGATCGCGGCATGTTTCCACCATCCTCCGCAAACGGTAGACTTGCGCGCTCACTTTACTAGCCGGTCTTTGAGCCATGTCTGCTGTTATGCGCACCTATAAACAGTTACCCGTCGCCTTCGTTCGAGGGCGCGGCGCTACGCTGTGGGACAGTCAAGGCAAGCCCTATCTCGATGGATTGTCTGGGATTGCAGTCACCAACTTGGGCCATTGCCACCCTAGAGTTACTCAGGCTATTGAGGAGCAAGCACGAGAGCTGGTGCACACTTCAAACCTGTTTCGCATTCCCGGCCAAGAACAGCTTGGAGCAGAGTTAATCGCAGCCACAGCCATGGACACGGCTTTTTTCTGCAATTCAGGAGCGGAAGCTAACGAAGTAGCGATTAAACTGGCACGACGCTATGGCCATGACCGCCACGTAAAAACACCGACCATCGTCGTTTTAGAGGGCGCTTTTCACGGGCGCACTCTGGGTGCTCTAGCGGCAACTGCTGGAGAAGGCATGCGCAAGCCGTTTGAACCTATGGTGCCGGGATTCATCCGCATTGCGCCGGGGGATATCGAGGGTCTCAACTCACTGACGTCTCAAAAAGATATCGTGGCGGTGCTAGTTGAGCCGGTACAAGGTGAAGGCGGTGTCCGCCCGCTATCTCGTGAATACCTTGGCGCTTTGAGATCACTGTGCGACCAGCAAAACTGGTTGCTCATGTTTGACGAGGTTCAAACCGGCAATGGTCGCTGCGGTGCTCTATATGCTTATCAACGTCTTGGGGTAACCCCCGATGTCCTGACAACTGCCAAAGGTCTGGGTAACGGCTACCCCATTGGTGCCTGTCTCGCTAAAGGCGAGGCTTCGTCAGCACTACGAGCAGGCGATCATGGCACCACATACGGTGGCAGCCCACTAGCATGTGCCGCTGCCAGTGCCGTTGTGAATACCCTTGCAGACCCGCACTTGCTGGCAAGAGCTGATGTCATTCGAGGCCACATTCTCAAGGCCTTTGGCGACCATCTAGCTAATCCTGCACATGTTGTTGAGATTCGCGGGTTAGGGCTCATGCTAGGAATAGAAGTGTCCGTGCCAGCAACCGGTCTTGTCAGCGCGGCCTTAGAGCAAGGCACCATAATCAATGTAACGTCAGGCAATACCATTCGCCTACTGCCCCCACTGGTCATGAGCAATGACGAAGCCAATCAACTCGGTCACAGCGTGGCTGAAATTATTAATCAAGCGCCGGAGATAGCGGCATGAGCAGTCCCAAACATTTTTTGACACTGAGAGATCTGACCTCTGATGAACTCAGGGGCATCATTTCCAGAGCCAACGAACTGAAAACCCAACAACGCGAGGGCATTCCTCACGCCCGGTACCCCGGCAAGGTTTTGGCCATGCTATTTTCCAAGGCCTCTACCCGGACACGGGTATCCTTTGAAGTGGGTATGCGTCAACTCGGTGGCAGCGCCCTATTTCTCTCTTCTGCTGATACACAATTAGGACGGGGAGAACCCGTCGAAGATACGGCTCGAGTACTATCATCAATGGTCGATCTGGTGATGATTCGCACCCATGACCACAATAGCGTAGAGCGTTTTGCTGACGTTGCCTCAGTACCCGTTATCAACGGTCTGACCGATGACTATCACCCCTGTCAGCTTTTGGCAGATATGCAAACCTGGTTTGAACACCGAGGCGATATTCAAGGCCGTCGAGTGTGCTGGCTAGGCGACGGTAATAATATGTGCCACTCCTACATCAACGCCGCACGATTACTCGACTTTGAGCTGGTTGTAGCCTGCCCGGACGGCTACCAGCCCGCGTCACAACTGGTGTCAGAAAACAGTGACCGCGTCCATATCGTGCATGACCCTCGGGAAGCGGTTCAAAATGCCGACTTACTGGTGACCGATGTTTGGGCATCTATGGGACAAGAAGACGAGCAGCAAGCCCGCAGCGCTGCAATGGCTCCTTACCAACTAAATCGTAAACTACTCGAACTAGCTGCACCGGAAGCACTTTACATGCACTGCCTACCCGCCCACCGCGATGAAGAGATCTCCGCGGAGCTCATGGCCGCACCAGACACCGTGATTTGGGACGAAGCCGAAAATAGACTTCATGCCCAAAAAGCTCTAATTGAGTTTTTATTGAACTGATTCCTCGAGGTTCATCTCTAAGCAGATCCGGGGACGCCCCTTAGGTCGGCCGCCCCTGTGTGCTGGCCGATGTTTTGTCCCAAAAATATCAACAAAATCTGCTCAATCTATCCACAGCCTCTAAAATTTAGAAGTCGCTAACGTTTTCAGGACTATCGCTGTTAGTGAGCGCTAACGTTGACCTATTTGCACAGGTTGTACACAGGTGATCCAGCCTTTTTCTCTCTTGCATTAGCGCCAATACCCACCTATCTTGGGGTGGTGGGCTAGCTGCACCCCTATATGTTGGGTATCGGGGCGGCAGCGATGTGTACGATAAATCGACAGAGCAAAGCACAATAGACGCAAGCGGCGACCAAGCCCCAGCGCTGATTTTTATATTTTGACGAGGCCAAAATAAGATGCAGACAGGCACAGAAACCGGAACCTCTACACAGGCTGGTGGCACAGCTCCAGTAACCGGAACAGGCGATACGGCGTCAGGTCGACTGCAAGCCACGGCACCAGGTCAGCTGAGGGTGATCAAGCGCAATGGCACCGTCACTAGCTTTGAAGACAGTAAGATATCGGTAGCTATTACAAAAGCATTCTTAGCGGTAGAGGGCGGCACTGCAGCCGCCAGTAGTCGTATCCACGAGACCGTGGCGAAGCTGACTGAGCAGGTGATAACGACCTTTAAACGTCGTATGCCGTCGGGCGGGACGATTCACATAGAAGATATACAGGATCAAGTCGAGTTGGCGCTGATGCGCGCGGGCGAACACAAAATAGCCAGAGACTACGTCATTTACCGCGAGGAGCGTGCTCGTGATCGCGCAGCAAAAGCGGCGCTATCACCAGAGTCTCAGGCGGCAGCCAGTGGCATTAATGTAGTCATGCCGGATGGCAGCCGTGAACCCCTTAATATAGAACGAGTGCGCACGATTGTATCCGAGGCCTGTGCCGATCTCGTCGACGTCAGCGAATCCGCCATCATCGATGAAGCATTGCGCAACCTATACGACGGCGTGACAGCAGACGAGGTGAGCACCTCTCTGGTCATCACCGCACGAACCATGATAGAGCAGGACCCCAACTACAGTTATGTCGCTGCACGCCTGCTGCTCGACAATTTACGGGCGGAATCTCTCGACTATTTAGGGGTGGCAAAGAGTGCGACTCAAAGCGACATGGCGCAGCTATACAGCGAAGCCCTAAGTGCATTCATCCATCAGGGGGTAACCCTCGAGTTATTATCCCCTGAGCTCCTAGAATTCGATATAGCAGCCTTGGGGCAGGCTTTACTGCCAGAGCGCGACCTTCAATTTAGTTATCTGGGGCTGCAAACTCTTTACGATCGCTACTTCATACACGCCGATGAAGTACGCATTGAATTACCTCAGGTCTTTTTCATGCGCGTGGCCATGGGCCTGTCTATCCGTGAAGACGATCCAAATGCAAGGGCCATAGAGTTCTACCAGCTGTTATCCTCTTTTGATTACATGAGCTCCACACCCACACTGTTCAACTCAGGGACGTTGCGTTCGCAGCTGTCATCTTGCTATCTCACCACTGTTCCCGATGACTTGTTCGGCATTTATGGCGCTATTCAAGACAACGCCATGCTGTCAAAGTTTGCCGGCGGTTTAGGAAATGACTGGACACCGGTCAGAGCTTTAGGCTCTTACATCAAGGGTACCAACGGGAAAAGTCAGGGCATCGTACCGTTCCTAAAGGTGGTCAATGACACAGCCGTTGCTGTCAACCAAGGCGGCAAGCGCAAGGGCGCCGTCTGCGCTTACCTAGAAACTTGGCACCTAGATATCGAAGAGTTTTTAGAGCTTCGCAAGAATACCGGGGACGACCGACGCCGCACTCACGACATGAATACGGCCAACTGGATCCCCGACTTATTCATGAAGCGCGTGTTTGAAGACGGCGACTGGACACTGTTTTCACCCAACGACGTGCCAGACCTCCACGATCTTTATGGCAGGGCGTTCGAAGATCGCTATGCCCAGTACGAGGCTATGGCGGCGAGCGGTGAAATTCGCGTTCATAAGACCCTGAAAGCACAGGCAGTTTGGCGAAAGATGCTCGGCATGATCTTCGAAACCGGACATCCATGGGTGACCTTTAAGGATCCCTGCAACCTGCGCTCACCACAGCAACACGTTGGCGTAGTGCATTCGTCTAACCTGTGTACAGAGATCACGCTGAACACGAGCGCAGACGAAATTGCTGTCTGTAATTTGGGTTCCGTCAACTTGCCACAGCACATAGAAGACGGGAAGCTGAACTTAAAGAAACTGCGTGCCACGGTGCGAACCGCCATACGCATGCTCGATAACGTCATCGACATTAACTACTACTCAGTCCCACAGGCTGAGCAATCCAATATGCGGCACCGCCCCATAGGATTGGGCATCATGGGCTTCCAAGATGCACTCTATAAAATTGATGTGTCCTACGCGTCTAAAGGTGCGGTCAGCTTTGCCGATCAATCCATGGAGGCCGTGAGCTACTTTGCTATTGAAGCATCCAGCGAGCTGGCTGCAGAGCGCGGCGCTTACTCAAGTTATGAAGGCTCACTTTGGAGCCAGGGTATCTTCCCCTTAGACTCCCTAGATATCTTGGTGGAGCAGCGAGGAGCCAACTACATAGAGGTCAACCGCGATATGACCTTTGATTGGCCAGAGTTGAAAGGCAGAGTAGCTAAGCATGGCATGCGAAACTCAAACTGTATGGCCATTGCGCCTACAGCTACCATTGCAAACATCACTGGCGTGTCGCAGTCCATTGAGCCCACCTATCAAAATTTGTATGTCAAATCTAACCTGTCAGGAGAGTTCACCGTAGTGAACCCCTACCTCGTCAGAGACCTGAAAGCTCGCGACTTGTGGGATAAGGTGATGGTTAATGATCTCAAATATTTCGACGGCTCGGTGCAGTCCATCGATCGTATCCCCGATGACTTGAAAGCAAAGTATTCCACGGCTTTTGAAATTGAACCACGATGGCTGGTAGACAGTGCAAGTCGACGCCAAAAGTGGATTGATCAAGCACAATCATTAAATCTCTACATTAATAATGCGAGCGGCAAAAAGCTCGACGTGACTTATAGAATGGCCTGGTACAGTGGTCTTAAGACCACCTACTACCTCCGAAGTCTGGCCGCTACAGGTACCGAAAAGTCTACGGTAGAGTCTGGAAAACTTAACGCTGTGGCCTCGGGTGCCGCAGAATCAACACCACAACCTGCACCTGTACCGCAAGCCTGCTCTCTGGATGATCCAGATTGTGAAGCTTGCCAATAATCTAAAACCAAGTTGAACTGAGGAGACAATACGATGCTCAGCTGGGAAGAATACAATACTGACGAAGCAATAACCCCGAGCGCACCAGTCGTGCAGCCTGAGGTAATAGCAGAACACGCCGCAGAGGCACCAGAGCCTGTGGCGATAAACTACAACCAAGGTGTTGCGGCCGATGCTGAAGCCGCAGCGATGATGGCCGACAACGTTAATAGAGCCAAAGGCTCCATTGACCAAATCGATATCGCACCAGGCCTAGAAGAGCTGGAAATGGGCGCAGCACGGGTCAGCGTTGACGAAAAAGCGATGATTAACTGCCGAGCTGACCTCAATCAGCTAGTTCCCTTCAAGTATGACTGGGCGTGGCAAAAGTACATCGATGGCTGCGCAAACCACTGGATGCCTCAAGAAGTTAATATGACCGCAGATGTTGCGACCTGGAAAGATCCAGATGGCCTCTCTGACGATGAGCGTCGTATTATCATGCGCTCTTTAGGGTACTTCTCGACCGCAGATTCTTTGGTAGCTAACAACCTAGTACTGGCTATCTATCGACTCATTACTAACCCAGAATGCCGTCAATACCTGCTGCGACAAGCCTTCGAAGAGGCTATCCACACCCATGCTTATCAGTATTGCATTGAGTCATTGGGCATGGATGAAGGCGAAGTGTTCAATATGTACCGAGAGGTGCCCTCAGTAGCGGCAAAAGCCACTTGGAGCTTGGGTAAAACACACAGCCTGTCAGATCCTAATTTCCGAACAGGAACCCTAGAAACAGACCAAGAGTTGCTACGTAACCTTATAGGTTTCTACTGTGTAACCGAAGGTATCTTCTTCTACTGTGGCTTTACTCAAATTCTTTCAATGGGTCGTCGCAACAAGATGACAGGGGTCGCCGAGCAGTTTCAGTACATTCTGCGGGACGAATCAATGCACTTAAATTTTGGCATTGATGTTATCAATCAGATCAAGCTGGAAAACCCTTTGCTTTGGACACCAGAGTTCCAACAAGAGGCTATTCAGATGATTTTAGAGGGTACTGAACTCGAAATCGCCTACGCCAGAGATACAATGCCTAGAGGTGTCTTGGGTATGAACGCTGCCATGATGGAGGAGTATTTGCAGTTCATCTGCAATCGTCGCCTCAATCAGGTAGGTCTACCCGAACAGTTCCCTGGTGCTCAAAACCCATTCCCCTGGATGTCAGAAATTATGGATCTGCGAAAGGAAAAGAATTTCTTTGAGACGCGGGTCATTGAGTATCAAACGGGTGGAGCACTTACTTGGGATTAATGCCTAAATAGTGTCCCACCAGGGAAGGTAAAGACTCAAAAACCCCCTCAAATATCATTCAGGGGGTTTTTTTATGGCCAACGATTTCTCAACACCTAGCCGGTAGTACAGAGTAACTGCCTGAGAGCTTCAAATTTAAAATGATCAAGGCGAAGAGCGGCAACTAAGTCATCGCAGGCTCTACTAAACACCTAGCACCCTTTTACGCACCGAGGTGAAAAGCGAAACGCCAATTAAAAAAAGCGGCACTAACCTGTAGCGGGCAGGTCAAATCGGTAGCGCGGCAGCGATTCAAGAATTGCCCGGCCGTAACGACGAGTCAGTAACCGCCGATCCATAAGCGTGATACGTCCTCGATCCTCCTCAGTACGCAGCAGGCGTCCACTAGCCTGAACTAGACGCAAAGCAGCATCAGGAACACTGATTTCCATAAACGCATTGCGCCCTAATGCCTCCAGTAACTCTGCATGGGCCGCTTCTCTGGGGTTGTCGGGGACGGAAAATGGGAGCTTGGCAATCACAACATGATCACAGTAGTCCCCTGGCAAATCGATACCCTCGGCAAAACTCGCAAGCCCCATAATGAGACTGCGACGCCCTTCATCAATATTTTCCCGATGCCGCTCGAGCAGCCGAGATTTGCTCAAACTGTCCTGAACCAAAATTTCATGATCGAGGTCCCCAGATACACCAGTGACCACCGCCTCCATTTGGCGGCGAGAACTGAAGAGCATGAGTACCCCCGCATCGTCATTAATCAAGCCGGGAAGGCGTGTGATAATTTCTGCCGTGTGGGCCTCACTGTCCCCCGGATCACTTTGTAAATCCGGAATTGCAAAAACTCCTTGCTGGGCGTCAAAGGGACTCTCAACCCGCTTATAAATTGCATCTACTGGCAGCCCGGTCATGGACCGCAATCGATCAAAACTGCCCAAGGCCGACAGGGTCGCCGATGTCATAACAACACCCGCTGCCCGGGACCAAAGGTGCTCATGAAGCAAATCTCGAGCTAGTACCGGACTCGCCATAAAGACAACACCTTCCCCATTACGCGACGCCGCTTTCAGCCAGCGCGCCCAGGGCTCGTCTAAATCAGGCATCTCCGCACTCTTGTAGGAGCGCCATAACTCTAACTGACCCTCTGCACGCGCCACCATGGCTTGAACGCTGCCAAGCCATGCATCAACCGTATCGCGTAGGTGAATCTCAGCTTCTTCTCGACGATTATCTAACGCCACTTCAAGCCGCTGAGCTAAATCTAGCTGTCGCCGCCAAACATTGACCAGAGCACCAGAATGCTCACGCAAAGCATCGGGGATAATTCCTTGAGGAAACCGATATTCGTCTGACTGGTCGGCATGCTGCTCGAGGTAGGACTCCCCCCAAGCCGCAACGTCATCGTTTAACTGAGTCAGATCGGTCAGCACCCCTCGCAACTCTTCCAATAACCCTTCCTGACCAACGAACTCTGACAGAGAATCATGCTGGGCTATTAGCCACTGCGCGGTCTCTCGCAATGCCTGCCGTGTCGAGGGGCTTCGAGAGAGCAAAGTGAACTGATCCAAACATTTACCTGCCAGTTGATGCCCCTCATCAAATATAAAGATACAGTCTTCCGGCGGCGGTAAAATTGCACCACCACCAAATTTCAAATCAGCGAGCACCAAGTTATGGTTAGCGACTACAACGTCGGCCTCTTGAAGACCTTCCCGGGCTTTAAAAAATGGACATTGCTGAATAAAACTGCAGCGGCGACCGCTGCACTGAACGGCGTCTGTAGTCACGATACGCCGTATCGAGTCCTCTACCGCACCGGGCCAACGATCTAGGTCGCCGTCCCAACTGTTGCCCGCCATGGCCTCAACCATTGACTCCATGATGGGCGTGGCGTCTTCAAGAGCTAGGTCAGCAACCTCGTCGGGGTACAAAGGAATCAGAGCAGGCACAATAGCACCAGCGAGATGGTTATCGATTTTTTGCAGGCAAACGTAGCGCCCCCTGCCTTTCGCGAGACTCACCTGAAAATCTAGCCCACTATGGTTAAGGATATCCGGGAGATCGCGATAGATCAGTTGCTCCTGCAGGGCAACTGTAGCGGTAGCTATAACCAACGTTTTGTTCCTAGCACTGGCAACGGGCAAAGCGGCCACGGTATAAGCAATGGTCTTTCCGGTACCTGTTCCAGCCTCAACGACAGCAATGGATTGCGGAAGGTCTGGATCGCCCAAAGCATTCGCGACCTCGGCAATCATCTGACGCTGCCCCCAACGCGGTTTTAAATCCCGCTGCTCTACCAGTGTTTGGTAGGCGTCACGAATACGTTCCTTAATAGTATCGGGCAGCAATCAAAGCTCCCCGAGGGCGCGGCGCAATGGATTGGCGTACATGGCTAGCGCTAAGGGTCTATGGGATGCCGGCATGGCATTTATCCGAGCATCAAATTCACCCCGAGAGATAGTGCCCGGATAAATAGTCACCTCAGGTATTCTTTGCGTCTGCTCTAAATTCTGCCAAGCCCAAAGCGCTGTTTCAAAAAGCCGATAGTTGCCGCGAATGTGGGTATCGATAGCAGTAACCGCCGCGCTAACATCTAAATGCTCCGCTGACAGCGGCTCACCAAAGCTTAAATGAACGCACCCCTTCTGGCCTGTAATGCCCTGACCTATCGATAAGACATCTTCATATTCTGATTTAACGTAACCCACTCCTGCGGCGAGCTCAGCGGCTTTAGCCGCATCGCAAGGGTCAAGCTCATAAGCAATGGCCACAGGAACAATTTTTAAAGCTGGCAGAACATCAGCAATCGTTTCGGTTTTACGATCTCGGGCCAAGGACAACATTTTAATCACCGCGGGTTCGGTGGTGTCGATCCCGTCTTTAGCCCTACCCTCGCGCTGTGCTATCCAAACCGGCCCCTGATTAGTGGTTACCATGGTTCGAATAAACCCCGCCAACTGCCTGGAGGCTGCCAATAACTCTCGAGGGCCCGACAAGGTGCGCTTGACAATAAAACTCTTGTTAAGCCGCATCAAATCAGCAACCCAGCGCTCCTTCAAGAGGTTATCACCGATCGCAATCGCCAAAGTTCGATGACCTGAGTGGTACAAAATATGATTGGTTAGCGCCGGGTCCAAGGCAATATCACGATGATTACTGACAAATAACCAAGAAGCTGTCGGATCTAATGATTCCAAGCCATCGGAACTCAGACGCACGGTCTTGCTGACCATATTTGCCAGCAGCGGCCTCAACTGCATCTGTACGGCGTCAACCGTTGTTAAGGGCTTGAGTCGGTAACCCAACCACATTTTCACTAGCATGCGAGCAACTGAGGGCACCAAACGATATAGAGGTCCCAGTTTCCATTGCGCTAATGTATTGATCAGCCCTCGCTCAGCTCGAAGTCGATACAAAACACGCGCTACTTCATCGTCGCGATAGGGACGAATATCAGAGTAGGGATCATTGGCCTCATTCATCGTTGTTGTCGTGCCCTTTTTGTCGATGGCGTGCGCGTTTCGGTATTCTATCTTGCCCCAAAGCCACTAGTTTCTGATAACCTCCGTCGCCGTTGACATTGACTACCGAGAAATTGAGATGGACGCTTCAAGCGCGCTTTTAATGACCTTAGGGGCAGCTGCCCTGTTAATCAGTTGGATTTTGTTACTCATTGTCTCTTGGAAGGAGGACTATGCGTGGGGCCTATTTTCGCTGCTTTTACCCCCCGCCGGCTACACTTACGGCCTATTTCGCCTCGATAAAGCGGGTCAGAGTGTTCTTTTAGCCGTATTAGGCTGGGCTCTCATCTATTTGGGCTGGTAACCGCGCTTGAGGGTCGCCCGCATGGCTGGAAAAAAGTACTCAGCATTTCCGCCAAAATCCACATTGACAGTCGCCCTCGGTTTGCGGACAATTCGCCGCTCTTTTTCTGACCCTTCTTTGGAGAGTCCCTTTGGCTAATTCACCACAAGCCCGCAAGCGCGCCCGTCAAAATGATAAGCGCCGAGCCCGTAATTCCAGTCTTCGTTCGTTGGTTCGTACCAAAATCAAGCACGTGATCGCAGCAATCGGCACAGGAGACTTCGATGCGTCTTCCGCCGCTTATGCTGCTGCGGTACCGGTCATCGATAAAATGGTGAGTAAGGGTATCATCGAAAAAAATAAAGCGGCACGACACAAAAGCCGTTTAAACGCCAAAGTTAAGGCCTTAGCTGCAGCATGACTACTCAGGGCGCGGCCAGCCGCGCCTCCAAGTGCTCATGAATTGCCTTCTCTAGCTGCCCTTTAAAAGGACGCGCCAATAATCCTAGGCTGATAAAACCCTCGGCCAAACCGGCAGTTACCGACACGGTACCCTTGTAGCCACGCCCAGAGAAGCTCAATCGCTCGCCCTCATTTACGACCTCTGCACCGATTTCCTGCAGGAAGGTCGCAAGATCATTCAGTGCAGCAGTACGTTCTTGATCAGAGAGTTGATGGTGCCTGCTAATTTCAATCTTGCTCATTTTTTTGTCTCCGGTGCGTGCAACAAACGCTCAGCCATCAGTTGGAGTCCTCTGTGCATAACAATTACCTAGAAATATGACCCAAGACTCTAGCCTAAGGTTTCTATTTGACGACGCTGACATCCGTGGCGAATGCGTTGTCCTGAATGACGCATTCAATGAGGTGACTGCGGCCCACTGCTACAGCGACAGTATTAATCAGCTGCTGGGCGAATTTGCAGCAGCGGCAGTGTTAATCAGCAACAATCTGAAATATCAGGGCAAGATAGTACTTCAAGCCCGGGCTAGCGGTCCTCTGGAACTTGTCATGATGGAATGTACCAGTGATTTGCAGATCCGGGGCATTGCTAGAGGTAATCTCAAAGCCGAGGCGCCAGCCCCGTTAGCGTTATTAGTAGATGGGCAACTCGCAATCACCATAGAGCGAGAAGGTGGGCAAAACTATCAAGGCATTGTCGCCCTAGAGTCAGATACGCTTGCAGGAGCCCTCCAAAACTACTTCCTCCAAAGTGAACAACTGCACACCCGTTTCTGGCTGACCGCTCAGCAAGGCCGCGCAGCCGGCATGATGCTGCAGCAGCTACCGGCACAGCTGCAGCAAGAGCCCGCTGCGCGTCAAGATCAGTGGGACACAGCCTGCATCCTAGCTGAAACCGTCACGCCCAATGAGCTGGTCGAACTAGCCCCTTCTGTCATGCTGCACCGGCTTTTTCACGAGATGCCGGTTCGTATATTCGACGCCGTTAACGTGGTTTTTGCCTGCTCCTGCTCCCGTGAGCGCAGCCTAAACGCCCTGTCACTGCTACCTGAGGCCGAGCTCGTTGAGCTGCTAACAGAGCAAGGGGCAATCACGATGCACTGTGACATGTGCGGAAATGACTACCGCTTCGTCCAATCAGACATTCCAATGCTCGCAGAAAACGGGCGTGTGCATTAGACTTGTCGGCCGGAAGATTCACCCAATTACCGCTACGGATATTCACGATGAGCCAAGACAGCAACGCAAATACGTCGCAAAAGCACAGTGACCTGCCCCCCTCTAAGCTCATTGAACTTGCCCTTGCTCGAGAGGAAGGCATGCTGTCGGACACGGGTGCGTTACGGGTGGAAACTGGCGCGAGAACCGGGCGCTCACCCGCAGACCGATTCGTAGTTAAAGAAGTGTCCTCAGAAGATGCGATTGACTGGGGCTCGGTCAACCTCCCATTTGACAGCGACCGGTTCGACGCACTTTGGGCCCGCGTTAAAGCGTTTGCTAGCGAGTCAACAACGTTCATCCAACACCTTCACGTTGGAGAGCACAGCGAGCATTACCTTCCGGTTCGAACCACAACAACAACGGCCTGGCAGTCGCTTTTTGCAAGAAACATGTTCATTCGGCCTGACACCTACAATCCAACGAATAAGCCCGAGTGGAAGATCTTAAACGTGCCTGGTTTTGTCTGCGATCCCCTTCGCGACGGCACAAATTCTGAAGCCACAGTGATCATTAATTTTGGCCAGCGCAAAGTGCTCATTGCCGGTATGCGCTACGCCGGTGAAATGAAAAAAGCGATGTTCTCAGTACAGAATTTTCTGCTGCCAGAGAAAGATGTCATGCCAATGCATTGCTCCGCCAATGTTGGCGAGGATGGTCAAACGACACTATTTTTCGGACTCTCTGGCACGGGTAAAACAACCCTGTCAGCTGACCCCTCCCGCTATTTAATCGGAGACGATGAACACGGATGGGCGAAGGGCGCTGTGTTCAACATTGAGGGAGGCTGCTACGCCAAAACCATCAACTTAAGTCAGAAAAACGAGCCAATCATTTGGGACGCCATTCGATTTGGCGCGATCGTTGAGAACGTCGTACTCAACGACAAGCGTCACGCTGATTATAACGATACGAGTCTTTCTGAAAATGGACGCTGTTGTTACCCCTTAGAGCACGTTGCGCGACGCGTGCCGCAAAATAGCGGAGGCGAGCCCAAGTGTGTGATCTTCCTGACCTGCGACGTATCAGGCGTCTTACCACCCATTTCAATTTTGTCAAAAGAAGCTGCGGCTTTTCACTTTCTGTCGGGTTATACCGCTCGAGTTGGATCTACTGAAGTCGGTGCCGCAGCGGGGATTCACCCCACATTTTCAACCTGTTTTGGCGCACCCTTCATGCCGCGACCCGCTGGAGATTATGCCGAGTTACTGATGAAGCGCATTGAAGATTTTGGCAGCCAAGTTTACCTCGTCAATACGGGCTGGACTGGCGGCTCTGGTGGCGCTGAAGGCCGTGGCGCAAGGTTCCCGATCCCCGTTACCCGGGCAGTCGTCAACGCCGCACAAAGCGGCTGTCTTCTAGAGGGAGAGACCCAGCATCTCGATACCCTCAACCTAAGCTTTCCAAGCTCTATCCCAGGCGTGGACGACAAATACGTCGATCCAAAAGCTGGCTGGGGTGATGACGAGGCCTACGAAGCTCAGGCGCAAAAATTAGCCGCGCTTTTCCAAGAGAATATTGGCAATTTCGATGTGAGCGACGCCATTATTGCGGCGGGTCCAAGAGCGCAGTGAAGCTGTGGTGCCGCGGAACCCATATCGACGCTTAGTACAAGCCGCTGCAGCTCACCCGCGACCACAAAAAGAGACACGATTGTGACTCAGAAAAACTCAAACCAGACTGGTGTGACGCCCCTACAAACCCAGTCAGCTCCAAACATGACAAAGCAGCTGACGCACTTACGCTCTGACCCAAGCGCCACAGATTTTTACATTTGTGAATTTCCGAAGTCCGGGGTGACATTCCTTACGGTATTGATCGCAAATGCGCTGCTCATCGCCAACGGCTATAGCGCTAGAGCTACCTTTGCCTCAGTTCGGAACTATATTGCCGATCTGTGTATAGGCGAGCATGTAACGTCTCATGCCTTCCAGGATCCACCGCTTAGGTTTTATAAAATTCACTCAGTCTTCTCCCCACAGTTTATTCATGGCCTCTATCTTGTTCGGCATCCGGTCGAGGTCATGGCCAGTAATCTACGCTACGCCATTGGCAGGGGTTGGTGGCAATCTGATAATACTGAGGATTTCCTGGATCACCCCATACTCGGCATAGAAGCGTGGAAGCGGCACGTTCAGGGGTGGCTGGTAGATAATAGCTTTGCATCAGATGTGATTTTTATCCATCTCTTGCGCTACGAAGATCTGGTTGAAAACAGCGAAAAGGAGCTGCGTGCTATAGACGCAAACTTTGGGTGGCACTTACCTGAGGCCGCTATTACGGGAGCGGTAGAGGCTGCCTCTCGCGAACGTATGCGCCGTCAAGAAGCAACTTACCGAGAGCACAACCCCAATCACCAATTTGAATTTGTTTCCCTATCCGGGTCTGAGATCGCACCCAACTTTCGCCAGCGCATTATGACCAGCTGCGATAAAGAGCTGCAGTTGCTAGGCTATTGACTAAAATCTAACGCCTAATTAACAAACCGTAGACTTTGTGCAAAGTTTCACGCCACCCTCAGCCAATGAATCCGTAGCGCGACGCTCAATGCGCTGTCGTTACTACCGAGGAATCAGTGGCTGCCGAGACTTTGTCTCCGCCTAGCAGTCGCTGTAGAAAACCCGCTACGTCATCTCCGACCAAATAAAGCGCTGGAACCAAAACAAGGGTCACACCGGTGGCAAATAAAACGCCAAAGGCCAAGGATGTGACCATTGGAATCAAAAACTGAGCCTGAACGCTTGTCTCAGACATTATGGGCAGCAGCCCCACGAATGTGGTCAAAGACGTCAAAATAATGGGGCGGAACCTATCCTCTGCGCCTTGCAGCAACGCATCCCAAAGTTCGTAGCCTTGCTCGCGCAAATGGTTAATGCGATCAATTAGCACCAGGTTGTCGTTGACCACGACGCCAGCGCAGGCAATAACACCCATCATGGAGAAGATACTGACTTCCCAATCGAGCAAGGCGTGGCCAAAAATGGCCCCCATGATGCCAAAAGGAATGGCGGTCAGTACCAAAAAGGGCTGCCAATAGGATTTGAAGGCAATCGCCATAAGGCCAAAAATTACAAGCATGGCCAACCCCATGAACATCAGCATAGAACTTTTAAACTCGGCCTCTTCCTGAAGTTCTCCGTCTAAATTCAGCTCCAGACCCGGGTACTCTTGCTGCCACAAAGGCAACTTATTGACGACAATGCCGTCCACCACTGCACGGGGGCTGGCACCATCGGCCCGAACGTCGGCGCCAATCTCTAGAGTGCGCATGCGGTTCAAACGCTCCAACTTCTGATACCCCGGTTCAATGCGATACGTGGCCACTGTCCCGAAAGGAACTTCCTTGCCGGTAGGTGTGCGAATGTACATTTCGTCGAGGTTGGCTAGTGAACGCCGCTCGCTTTCAGGATAACGAACCATGACTTTCACGTCTTCACGGCCCCTTGGAATACGTTGAGCCTCTGCGCCATAAAATGCTTGCCGCACCTGCTTCGCGACACTCGCCAGCGTCACCCCCAATGCTTCCGCTGCAGGCTTAAGGTCTAGCACCACCTCATCCCGAGGTGAATCAAAGCTATCGCTGACGTCGAAAACCCCGGGATAGGCGAGCAAAGCCGCTCGTACCCTTGGTGCCAAATCCACTAAATCTTCAGTGTTACGCGAGGCGAACAGTAACTTAATCTGCTTGCCTGGATCTTGAATGGTAAAGTCCATCCGAATTTCTTTCGCCTGAGGCACCGGACCCACGAGGTCGCGAAAGTCCAGGGCAATCTGTTCTGTATCGACGCCCTCTGACACCGTCCCAATCTCAATATTGATTTTGTTGTCGTTGGTGGTAGCCGAGACATGGCTGATGGCGGGAGTCACGAAAAATTCGGGACGCGCATTCCAGTCTGCCTTTAAAACTTGCGCGGCCGCGACCATGCGATCTCGCAACGCCACGGTATCGGAATAAGGTCCGCCCTCAGGCATTTCAACTGAGGCCACAACATAATCGCTATTTACCTTTGGAAAAAACGCTGAACGCACCCAGCCGCCACCGTAGAGCGCAATGCTCATAGAGAAGGCGACCAAAAAGACACCCGCCGCCGCGTAATGATGGCTTAGCGCCCAGCGAAGGAACGGTCTATAACGATACCTTGCAAACCAAACCATGCCTGACGCACAAGCCTGCCTCCAACCTGCGAGGCGCTGCATGACGCGTGTTTTAGGTTCTTTTTCAGGGCCTAAATGTGCCAAGTGTGCGGGCAAAATCAGCAGACATTCGACGAGAGAAAATGCGAGGGCCAGCAGCACAACGACAGGTATGGATCGGGCAGCCGTTGACCAATCTCCCGGGAGTAAAAGCATGGGCACAAAGAAAATCATGGTGCTGATAACGGCGAACATCACCGGTTTAAAAACACCTCTAACACCTAACAGTGCACCGACGTGACCTCGTTCGCCGCGTGCCTGGTGAGTGTGAATTGACTCCCCTACGATAATGGCGTCGTCAACCACAATTCCAAGAACCAGGAGGAAGGCAAACAGGGAAATCATATTGAGACTTATCCCGGTGAACTGCAGCATGAAGAGGGTTCCCAGAAAAGCTACCGCGATTCCACTACCCACCCAAAATGCCAACTTAGGTCTCAAAAACAGCACCAAGACAGCGGCCACTAATAGCAAACCACCGATACCGTTCTCCAAGAGTGTTGTCACCCGCCCACGAAAAGACTTAGAAATGTCCCGCCAAATGGTTAGGCTCACCCCCGGCGGTAAGCTAAGCTGCTGCTCGGCCACCCAATCCTTGACGACTTGATTAGTTTTGAGCACATCGGGGTTGGAGGTTACATAGACTCTAAGCCCCAACGCAGGATTTTCGTCGAAAGTGACATTGAGGTCTAAATCCACAAACCCGTCTTCGATGATGGCCACGTCACCTAAGAGCAATTCAGTCCCATCTGTTTGCGTCAGTAGTGTGATGCGCTCAAAATCTGCTCTGCCGTAAGCTTGGCCGCGAGTTTGTACACGAACATCACCTTCCTGAGTTTTAATCGCGCCTGCGGGAAGGTTGAGAGACGTTCCTTGAATCGCCGCAACTACCTGATCAAAAGTAAGCCCGTAGCGCCTCAACATGGTCTCAGAAATATTAATAGAGACTTCATAAGGTCGGGCCGTAATGAGATCCACCATGGATACCCAGGGCTGCCTTGCAAGATCATCCCTTAGCGCCTCACCGAGCTCCTTAAGTTCATATTCATCGAGATCGCCAGACAGCTGCACCACTGTCATCAAATGTCGATAGGTGATTTCCGTGACTATGGGCCGCTCTGCATCAGCGGGAAAGCTATTGATGGCATCAACTCGCGTCTTAATGTCAGAGGTCAATCGCTGCATGGGGTAATTCTGCGTGGCCTCAACCATCACCGTGCCAAGCCCCTGCACCGCCGTAGAGCGAATTTCTTTAATGCCGTTTAAATCGTGTATCGCCTCTTCAATACGGACAGAAATTTGCTCTTCCACCTCTGCAGGACCCGCACCAGGGAATGGCATCGTCACGCTTACCTGATTGATCTGAGCGGTAGGAAAAAACTGTTTATCGAGGCTGGGGGTCGTCAGGACACCGCCAACAATCAATAGCAGCATCAGCAGGTTGGCGGCGATAGGATTTTTTATCATCCAACTCAAGGGACCTTGCATGACTATCCGTCTCCCAGAGCAATGGCTGTTCCAGCAACCTCAACAGTGAGGCCAACGACCAAAAGCCCCGTCTGAGCGCGAACAATGCGGCTTCCCTCAGTAAGACCTGACACCCAGGCCCACTGCTCGGTCCGGCGTTGCACCGTCACAGGCTGGCGAACAAGCTTCTCGCCCGTTCCCACCACCAATACCGTATTGTCCGAGCGCAGTGCTGACGCAGGCAGTTGCACCAGATTGGGGATTGGGGGGGTGGGTATTTCCGCTCGCACAAACATACCCGGCGTGAGAGGGGGGCGCCCCGAGATCTCTGACTCAAAAGGCTGTAGTACCTCAGCGATCGCATTGACTGTTCTGGACTGCCTGTCGACCACCGCCTGCACCCTTCGAATTTGAGCCTGCCACTGCCACTCACGTCCGCCAAAAGCAGTACTCAGAATGACAGGGATTCCCAAAGCTACATTCGCGTTCATCGGCAATTTAAGCGCCGCAAGCTGACTATCATTCAAAGGTAGGGCGACATCGACGATATCGGTCGCATAGATTTCGGCCACCGCCGCACCTGGAGCGATATATTGCCCAAGATCCGCCCGTTTAGACTCAATGCGGCCACTGAAAGGTGCCCGAATCTCAGTTCTAGATAATGCAAGTTGGGCGGCTGACAAATCCGCCACTGAAGCTTTTAGCGCAGCCTCAGCGGCTTTCATCTGCGGCTGACGCAGGAACAAAGCATTAGCCTCGACAGTCCCTAGCTCTCGCCATTCGCGCTTCGCTTGTCGGTTTCTACCGCGCTCTTCTGCAAGACGCTGCTCTGCAGCAGCGACTTGTGACTGCGCCCTAGCGATTGCAAACTCATAGTCTGCTTGCTCGAGCTGTAGCAGCACGTCACCTTGGTCAAAAAAAGCGCCTTCCTCAAACCGTTCTGACACAGTCGAGACTTTGCCAGCGACCTCAGCCACCAGATTTATCCGCCGTCGGGCCTCAACAGTCCCCTGTGTATTGACCGCGAGGGAAATTTCCGAAGGCTGGGCTCGCAAAACGGATACCACAGGTCTTAGAGGTTCGGGCGGTACGTTGGCTACGGGCGCCGGCTTTCCGGTCAAAACCAATCCTGAAACCAGTAGTCCAGAACCAGTGAGCAGTGCCGCGATCAGAAACTTTTTAACCGTCAGGCGTTGCCGGCCCAAGCTTTGTGTAGGGGTTGTCGTCACAGTGATTACCATAGCCAAAAATGTATACCGCGAAAGCAAGCGCTGACGGCTTCTCTCACAACACCACTTGTACGCACCCAACGGAGATTTACGTCTGTAAAAAATTAACTATTTTTTTAGAAAGTATTTTCTAATTATAAAAGCGATTCTGTCTCGGTCGGGTAAGCAAGCACGCCGCTTATACCCTTAAAGTGATCGTTCTAAACGGAGAGAGTTATTATGGCTGACACCAAAGCTACCCCTAAAGCACGCAAGACACCGGCCAAGAAGGCTGTTGCGAGCAAAAAAATTGCACCTAAAAAAGCCGCTGTTAAAAAGCCCGCTGCCAAGAAAGCACCCGCTAAGGCTACAACGGCGAAAACACGCACCAAGCGCTCAGCTGCCGCTAGTAAAGCCGCACCTCGTGATCTCCGCGCTGTGGCTGTTGAAACCAGTCGCAACGCACTGCGCGCCGGTCTAGGCGTTTACGGCATGGCTTACGATCAAGTACTCGAGCAACTGGAAATGTTACAAAGCCAGGTAGACGAAGCTCAGGGCAAACTTAATGACCGTCGCAAACAGGCTGAAGCTGTTTACGAAAACCTCGTAAAGCGCGGCACCGCTGTAGAAAAGGATGCCCTGAAGGCCTTTGAAGATCTAGAGCTCGACGCTCTTACCGATCGCACTATGCTCGACGAGCAAATGAGCAAGGCTAAAGCGCGATTTGATGATCTGCGCGCAAAGGTGACCAAAACTGCATAAACCCGGTCCTGCAGAGTTCAGGGAGGCACTGCCTCCCTTTTTTTGGTTCAAAAATAGACGATTTCCAGAGACTTAACGATCAATACCCAGTCCCAGTGCAGGACGAGGCGGACTCTGCTTAACAGCTAGGGTAAGCTGCCAGTCATACTTCTTGGCAAGCCTTGGGAGCCTGCTGTGACGGTGAAGACCGCGGAACACATTTTAAACACGACGCGGGACCTTTTTAACGCTCGCGGAGAGGGCTCGGTCACTGCTTCTGACGTCGCATTGGAGCTAGGAATAAGCACTGGCAACCTTTACTACCATTTTAAGGGTAAAGAGGCGCTGCATCTTGCGCTCTTCGCCAAAATGCAGCGAGAGATGCTTGTTCTCATGGGCCCTGCGATTCAGCCTCCGGGATTATTCACCGGCGACCGGTCGACATCTCCCATAGAAACCAGCTGGCTGTTTCTGACTGTAATTTTGGAAAAAATGCTGGAATATCGGTATCTCTATGAAAGCCCTCGTAGCGTTATGGCCGGCTTTGCTGACATCGATCGCGGCTTCCGACGGTTACTGCGAATGAAACAAAAGGTTTGTGGAAACATAGCCGCAGAACTTATCCCCCTTGCTGGTAGAGACACTGACCCCCAATTGTCTACGGTCACCAACACCATGACACTGTGTATGACCTGCTGGCTGAGTTACGACCCAATACTGAACCCTGAAGATGCCGAGATGTTGTTGGTTCACCGTGGCGTACTCCAAATTCTCTCTCACTGTGCACCCTACCTCGGGAGTGAACAACGCAATTTCTATAATGTTTGCGAGCAACTTTACCGACAAATGGTTGACGAAGAGGCCCATCCACTGGACTGATCCATCGGTATACGTTACAAAACACGACCGCTTTACTTACTCAGGAAAATTTATATGACAATTGCAATCGGCGACACAATCCCCTCAGCCAACCTCATGGTAATGGGTGAAAATGGCCCTGGCGGCGTATCCACCAATGAACTGTTTGATGGAAAAAAAGTACTCCTTTTTGCCGTGCCCGGCGCATTCACTCCCGGCTGCTCCATGACACACCTACCAGGCTATGTAGCCCATGCCGATCAAATTAAAGCCGCGGGCATAGACAGCATCATCTGTCTATCTGTCAACGATGCCTTTGTCATGGGCGCATGGGGCCAGGCACACAACGCCGACCACATAACAATGCTAGCTGACGGCAACGGTGAGCTTACCGGTAAGCTTGGTTTGGAGCTTGATGGTAGCGGGTTCGGGCTGGGTACACGATCGCAACGCTACGCCATGGTTGTAGATAACGGTACCGTGACGCACCTCAACATTGAAGAAGGGCCCGGTGTGGACGTGAGCTCCGCTGAGACTATGTTAGCGCAGCTGTAAATCAGCTTTAACCATCGCTCGGGCCGTTTACGACACGAGCGATGGCACTCTCCGCGCAGCCATTGCGTCACCAATGCCCTCATTGCTAATGCGGTAGCAACCACCACAATCCCAACGACACCACAAATGCTCCCACGAAATTGATCAGCAAACCCTCACGAAACATCGTGCTAATCGCCACTCTGTTGGTGCCGTAGATCACGGCATTGGGCGCCGTAGCTACCGGGAGCATAAAAGCGCAGCTGGCACTCATCGCCGCAGGCACCATCAGTAATAAGGGTTCCACTCCAGCGGCAATTGCAGCAGCTGCAAGAATCGGCATTAACAGTGCCGTTGTCGCCGTATTAGAAGTGGCCTCAGTCATGAACATCACCGCTAAGCAGATGAGCAGCAGCATGAGATAGGTCGGCAAAGTGGCCAGACCTACTAAAGCCTCTCCCGCGAGCGCAGAAAGGCCCGATGCCGCAAAGGCACTCGCCAAGCAAATACCACCTGCAAACAACAATAAAACTCCCCAAGGGATACTGGCGGCTTCCTGCCAGGTAATCAGCGGCGCGCCTTCATCATCTCGTGAAATAAATAAAACAATCACCGCCAAAAATGCCACTGACGCATCATTGGCAATCGGCACACCCAACAGCTCTCGCCAGCCACCAAAAGGCCCAGCCCGCGTCATCCATAAAAAGGCTGTGATACCAAAGATCATGAGAACCCTTTTTTCCGCACTGCGCCATGCAACCGCATCTGGCAGGGTCACCTTGAGTTTTTCCGGCAAAGATCGAGTTAACCAAAGCGCCGCCAAGGCGATCAGGGTCACCACAATGGGCAGTCCCCATGACATCCACTGGGTGAAGCCAATGGTCAGCCCCGTTGTATCCTCATAAACCTGCATGAAGATTAAATTGGGGGGAGTACCAATCGGGGTTCCCAGTCCCCCGATAGAGCATGACCAAGCCAGACCCAGTAACAGCGGTGCGGCCAACCGCTCCTTTTGCTCAGCACTATCGAGAACTGCCAGTGCAACCGGCAACAACATCAACACAGTGGCAGTATTGGAAATCCACATACTCAATACTGCGCCCGCAATCATAAAACCCAGTACCAAACGCCTGGGACTGTCAGAACCCACCAAGCGAATGACACCCAGGGCTACCCGCTTGTGGGCGCCGGTGGATTCCATCCCCCTAGAAAGAAGAAAGCCGCCCAACAGCAGTAAAATAAGGGGTGAACCATAGGCAGCCCCCGTTTGGGCTGGAGTAAGCACCCCAAACATCGGCATCAACGCGAGGGGTAATAAAGACGTTACGGGAATTGGTATAGGTTCAAAAATCCACCAAAATATGCACAAGGTTGCCGTCACTGACGTTATAACCATGTCCTGAGACAGTCCGCTATTAACCCCCAACAATGCCACCAGGGCAGCCAAGAAGAGACCAGGAACGACGGATGTGTTTGGATTTAGCACTTTTTAACTTTAACGCCCGATTAACGAAGACACGATACTGAATCACAGCCAAGAAAGTGTAAACTCTCGCGATGACAGAAAGTACTCCCCTGCAATTGATCGACAGCTTTAATCGCCGCATTGATTACGTGCGCCTGTCGGTAACCGATCGGTGCGACTTTCGCTGTACCTATTGCATGGCTGAAGAGATGACCTTTTTGCCCCGCAGCAAAGTACTCAGCCTCGAGGAAATTGCGCGCATTGCGGGGGTATTTGTTCAGTTAGGCGTCGCTAAGCTTCGTGTGACCGGTGGTGAGCCTTTAGTGCGCCGAGACGTCACCACGCTGTTCCAAGAGTTAGGTTCGCTGTTGGCCGAGGACGGGCTGAAAGAGCTGGCCGTCACCACTAACGGCAGCCAATTAGTGCGGTTTGCCCCTGCATTACGGGCTGCCGGCGTGACCACCCTCAACGTTAGCCTGGACACTCTAAATTCTGCTCGATTTAGGGCATTGACGCGAATTGGCACTCTCGAAGACGTCATCGCGGGCATAGATGCTGCACGTGACCAAAACTTCCCTCGAATACGCATCAATGCCGTTGTACTACGCGGTAATAACGAGGGAGACATACTACCCTTACTCGACTTCGCTTTGGAACGCGGTCTAGATATTGCCTTCATCGAAGAGATGCCTCTAGGGCAAGTAAACCTCGCAGGGAAGCCCCTGGAATACCTGCCCAGCGACACTATCCTTGGTGAGGTGCAACAACACTACAGCCTGAAAAGCGAGGCCGCACCTGATCACAGTGGACCCGCTCGCTACTGGCGAATCGATGGTTCATCGAGTCGTATGGGCCTAATATCTCCTCACAGTAATAATTTTTGCGCCAGCTGTAATCGGTTACGCGTGACTGCAGAAGGACAACTGCTACTGTGCCTGGGCAATGAACATTCCATCAGCCTGCGCGACCTGCTTCGTGACGGCGCCAGCGATTTTGAACTCAGTAGCGCAATTGTTGCGGCATTAAATGACAAGCCCGAGCAACACGTTTTTGACCAACCAGACCAACCCCAAATCATGCGTTTCATGAATGCTTCGGGCGGCTGAACACTTAGGATATAAACTTGGATACCACCCTATACCCCCAACTTGATGACGTGAATGCCATCAGCACCGCCTTTGGTGACGCTGGCTATATTTGCACGCCTAGAATTGCCACAGTCGTCTACCTTGCCGCAGCTCTCAACAAGCCGATTTTGGTTGAAGGCCCTCCAGGGGTCGGTAAGACTGAATTGGCTAAGACCTGTGCGGAGGTGATCGCAAAGCCCCTGGTACGACTACAGTGCTATGAGGGGCTAGATGAAGCTAAAGCGCTTTACGAATGGAAGTACGGCAAACAATTGCTTTACACCCAAATACTCAAGGAGCAATTAGGCGACATCCTTGGTGGTGCAAAGGGGCTCAAAGAGTCAATTCAACGCTTGCACAGCACTGGCGATGTTTTTTATGCCAAAGAATTTCTGGAGCCACGTCCGCTGTTGCGTGCTATGGAGCAGGATGATGGCGCGGTACTACTCATTGATGAGATCGATAAAGCCGACTTCGAGTTTGAATCGTTGCTCCTTGAAGTGCTATCTGATTACCAAATATCGATCCCAGAGATCGGTACGATTCAAGCGCGCTCCAAGCCCATGGTATTCCTAACGAGTAACGATACCCGAGACCTATCGGATGCCCTGAAACGTCGCTGTTTGCACCTGCACATTCCATTTCCTTCCATCGAGCTGGAAAGTCGCATTGTTACCGCCCGGGTTCCAGAGCTTGAAAGTCAGTTGAGCGACCAACTAGTACGCTTCGTGCACGCCATCAGAGAACTGGATCTGAAAAAATCACCCGCTATTTCGGAGACTCTAGACTGGGCTCGAAGCCTAGTGCTACTGCACGCCAACCAACTCGATTCAGGCTTAGTTCATGACACCTTAAACGTATTGCTCAAATATGAGGAAGACATCGTTGAGGCCGAGGGCCAACTTGGAAAACTTTTGAAAATTGCGGATGGTCTATGACCCCAGCTGCGGGCAGTAGCCAGCTACTGGCTTTTATAAAATTTCTCCGCGGCAAAGATGTTCCAGTGTCTCCCGCTGATACCCTAGATGCAGTGCACGCCGCAGGACTCTTAGGCTATGAAGATCGGACGACACTAAGAGACGGGCTTGCGGCAGTGTTAGCAAAAAGCACTTTTGAAAAATCCGCCTATTTAGAAGCTTTTGACCTATTTTTTGCGCCTCAATACCCCGACACCAAAACGCCAGCGGGCGAAGAAAACCGAGACGACGCGTCAGAATCTTCGCAAAACAACCCTCAGGATAATTCCTCGACGAACACCGACTCGGAACAAAGTTTAGAAGACCTGCTACAAAACCCATCGGCAGAGAACGATCCGACCCTTGCTGGCCTCATGAACTCAGACCTTATGAACGCCCTTCGCAGCGACGACGAGGGGACGTTAGCGATGGCAATTGAGGCCGCGGCTGAGGCCGCAAAGGTCGATGAAATACGCCTGTTCACACAACGAGGTCAGTTCACGCGAAAGCTTCTCGATGCACTAGGTGAGACCGCATTGAGAGATGCAGCGATTGAATTTGAGAAAACCCAGCCCAGGGCCTTCGAGGAAATTCAGCGACTACGAGAAAGCCTTCGCCACCGTGCCCGTGATCGCGTTGAGCGCGCTTACCTAGTTCACGCTGCGGGGGACACTGAAGATTTTTTAGATGAAGCCCTCGCGGAAGTCAGATTAGCCAATATCAGCCCCCATCAGATGGCAAGAATGCGCAAGCTGATGGATCGTATGGCCCGTAAGTTAGCGAGCCGCCACGGTAGACGGCGGCGAAAAAAGCGTCGCGGGCAGCTCAATGTACCAATGACCCTGCGCGCCTCGGTGGCTACAGATGGTATTCCCTTTAATACACATTGGCGGCAAATTCAAAGAAAGAAACCTCAGGTCATGGCTATCTGCGATGTCAGTGGCTCCGTCGCAGCTTATGCCAAATTCTTGCTAATGTTTTTATATGCGCTTCAGGACGTGTTACCCCGAACACGGAGCTTCGCTTTCTCTAGCTCACTAGGTGAGGTTACCGACTGGTTCAGCGAGTTCCCCGTGGAAGAGGCGGTATCACGTGTAAACCGTGTGTACGGCGGCGCCACTGATTACGCCCGGGCGCTATCGGATTTTAACGAATTGGCTCTGCAGGACATTAACAAGGCCACCACGGTAATCATTCTTGGAGACGCACGGAACAATAATTCTGATCCCAGGCTCGATTTACTCGCTGAGATTAAAGCGAAGTGTAAGCGCCTGATCTGGCTCAATCCCGAACCCAGACTAGCTTGGGGAACCGGTGACTCAGCAATGCTGCCAGTAACTCAACACTGTCACCTGGCCTCGGAATGTAATAACCTCAAGCAATTGGAACGCATCATCGACACATTACTGTCAGCCATGCACGGGAATTAGCGTACTCAAAAAGACATTAAACATACTGTACTGAAACCGAATGGACGCGGGGTGAGCAGTGGGAAAGCAAGGACCTACCAAGGACGGTAGTCGGTTACCGCTTACGCGGTCGCTAGAAGCGAGGGTGCTCGCTGGTTTTATCAGTGAAGAGCAGCGCGAAAGCCACGGTGAAAAGATCCTGAGCGAAATAGTGCTTTGGGATGCTCTAGCCCACCTAGAACCCGACCAAACCAACCTACTAGACGCACTCGCACAGGACGGCTATGAAGCCATAGACAGTGACAGTGCCGCCATTCTTAGCTGGATTGACGCTACCTTTACCTGCTGGGAACACGAAGTCACGTTGGCTCCCGAAGCTCAGCAGCTAGCCAATCGATTTAGACCCATTGCTGCTGCGTTTGCCCTAACTGACTCGCGTTTTTTCACTCCTGGAGCGCATGGCTTACATCGCCTTGTCGACGTCTTTTACGATTTCTTAAAAGGCTGGCACGGTGGCTTGGGAGACAAAGCGCTTTATAGGCTTACCACAGCAGCAGATATCTTGGATCGCATTCGGCATGACTTTCCCAGTGAGCCGAGGGTAGATGAAGCAAGGATTTTCTTTGAACAAAAAATTGGCGAGCATCATGCGCAACTTGAAAAGCTCGACACCCTATTGCTGGAGCGCGAGTTAGCAAACTTAGGGGCTGATGCAATCAGACAAGCCGCTGCCTGGCTCCTTAATACTGAAATAACTCAGGTCGAATTGCCAGAGTCGGTCGCCCAGTTTATTGCATCCGACTGGTACGAAAGCGGCGTTTGCATTGCGCAAGAACACGGCTTCGACAGCACCCAGTGGCGAACCTTTACCGACACCACCCAGCTGTTGGTCGATGTCGTACAGCCGGTGAGCCGAACCAATAGCGATGAGCTACATCGGCTATACATGACCATGCAGCAAATTTCGATCACACTGTCTAAGCAGCTGGTAAGCTTGAAACACGATGCTGAAGCGGTCGCAAGCACCGTAGGGTTAATTGAATACGCCATGCTGAGGAATTTGCGCGGCGAGGACCTAGGGTTGAAACAGGTCGACCCCATCTCCGGGGGTGATGGTAATACCCTTCCAATCAATGCCAATGATTTAACCGCATTAAACCTGAAACCGGGTGCTTGGTTTTTAATGCAGACCACTGAGGGTGCGATCCGTGTCCGCTTCGTGGGGTCCCTCATCAACAACTACTACCTGATTTTTATGGATTTGCTGGGTAATCGCGCACTACGCAAGTCGCTGCACGAATTTCAACGATTAATAAATTCAGGGGAGCTACGGTGCCTCGAGGCACAAGATAGTTTCTGTCTCGCTATGAGCAGCGCTATCGACCTGTGTGAAGCGCAAAGTTTTGAAGCTAGCGCACGACCGGATCCCACACCTAAAACCAGTGATTACGGATTAGCCGAGAACAACCAAACCGATCCGACTCAAAATGACAGCGCTTCACTATTGCAGCATGAACAAACCGGGGTAAAAGGTACCGAGCAGTGGCGCCCTACGCTCAACAAAAAACAAGACCAATCATCAGCATTTACTGACCCACCCCAAGAAAATAACACGATTGTAAAGCTACAGATTCCAATGGGGACTTGGCTAGGCTTCCACGATCGTGACCCCCCTCTTATGGCAAAAATCGTGGCCTGTGATCTGGAAAAGAACAGCTATATCTTTACCAATCGAGAGGGTAT
>ENA-ORDA01000264-ORDA01000264.1-marine-metagenome-genome-assembly--contig:-NODE-264-length-55461-cov-4.026488_pt1 | contig 55461 bp, 66 predicted proteins | sample MGYA00237778_ERZ508506 | MGnify/ENA primary metagenome ERZ508506 (study PRJEB26177, sample SAMN06267891) | marine metagenome | isolation source: Monterey Bay, California, USA | place: Pacific...
AGCAATGTACTTTGCTAAGTAGTATACCAAGGCTTCTTTAGCACGTATTGGGAGTCAAATTTGAAAACGAGATCATGCAACTGTTTTCCATGCCTGTAAAACCGTTGACAACCTGACGTTTACTGATAAACAATTCAGAAAATACGTCGAAGATCTTAATCAAAAGTTAACCCTATAACTTTTCTTTTAGATGAAAAAAGGTAATGTACTTATGGTTTGCCTTGGAAACATCTGCCGATCACCACTTGCACACGGAATCTTTGAACATCTCAGTAAAGACTTATCAATAACAGTAGATTCAGCTGGAACAGCAAACTATCATACTGGAAATGCTCCAGACCCAAGAAGTATTAAAACCGCTGCAGCAAAAGGAATCAATATTGCAAATCAAAAAGCGCGACAATTCATCGCCGCAGACTTTGATGCTTTTGATTATATTTTTGTGATGGATCAAGAGAATTTAAACAATGTTCTAAAACTGGCTGAAACAGAATTTGATCGCAATAAAGTTCGCCTTTTGTTAGGGTCAGATGAAGTAGAAGATCCTTATTATGGAGGAGATCATGGGTTTGAAATTGTATTCGATAAAATTGAAAAAGCCTGTAAAAATATCATAGAATCATGGAATCAGTAGACCAAGCTGTAGAAAAGGGTATTTTATATCTAATCCCATCCCCTTTAGGAGAAAATGCGCCAATGGAGGTATTACCGTTGACGGTTCGGAAAATAATTGAAGAGGTTACACATTTTATTGTTGAAAATGAAAAAGATGCAAGACGATTCATCAAAAGAATCAATCCAAAAAAGGATCAAAGCAGTTTACAACTGTACCCATTAAACAAGTTCACTTCACCAGAGGAAATCCTAACCTACCTGGACCCTATTCAAGAGGGTATTACCATGGGTGTTATTTCTGATGCTGGATGCCCAGGTGTGGCAGATCCTGGAGCAGAAATCGTCAAAATGGCGCATCGTAAGAATATAGTAGTCCGACCTTTGGTAGGACCATCTTCAATCTTACTTGCCTTGATGAGTTCAGGTTTGAATGGGCAAAATTTTGCATTCAATGGGTATCTTCCCATTGATAAGTCAAAGCGGCAAAAAGAAATTAAAAAATTAGAGAAAAAATCATACGACTACAACCAGTCGCAACTCTTTATTGAAACTCCCTATCGCAACGATCAATTACTTCAAGATTTACTCAAAATACTAGATCGGAATACAGAAGTATGTGTTGCTTGTGATATTTCTCTTCCTACCGAATACATAAAGACGTTTACTGTGCAGCAATGGAAAAAAATAAAGCTGGATCTTCATAAACGTCCTGCTATATTCATCATTCACAAAGATCCTTTATCGGTATAGCTTTTGACTATTGATCCAACGATGATAGGCTCTACTATTACGAAGATGCTGACGATAGTTAGTAGCAAACGTATGATAACCTGGTTGTTTTGGATTTGCAACAAAATATAAGTACTTGTGCGAATCTGCCTGCAATACTGCGTCAATTGCGTTGATATCGGGCATTGTAATTGGACCTGGAGGAACACCTTTGTTTTTGTAGGTATTGTATGGAGATTTAATTCTCAGGTCTTTTCTTAACACCCGTCGGATAATCGTATCGAAGTTTTGATATTTATCTTTTAGCGCATAAATAACTGTAGGATCTGCTTCTAATCGCATACGTTTACGCAAACGATTTAAGTAAACCCCAGCAACCTTACTCCGTTCTTCTACCTGTAAAGTTTCTTTTTGAACAATTGCAGCAAGTGAAATAACATCCTCGGGAGTCAATCCGATAGCCACGGCTTGTTCTAAACGTTTGGAATTCCAAAACCGTTTATATTCTTTGAGCATGCGGTTCCTGAATTTTTCAGCGGAAGTATTCCAAAAGACTTCATAGGAATTAGGGAGATACATGGCGAGTGCTGTTTTTTGGTTAAAACCATTGGCTTCTAAAAATTCAGAATCTCGAAAAGTATTGAGTAAAGACAAACTATCTGCCTCGATTTGCTTCGCTATGCGTCCGGCTAAATTCTCCAAACGTTCTTGATTATTAAACACCACCTTTATGGGCGTGTTTTTTCCTCGTAAAACATTTACAATTTCATGATTATTCAGCCCCTTTTTTAGCACAAACTTCCCTCCTTTAATACGCTCCGAATATCCTTTTTTACGAGCTGCGAGTTGAAAGTCATCAGTCGATATCAGCAGGTTTTCCAGCTCTAAAACAACATCCTGAAAACTAAAATTATTTCCAATAAACACATAAGATTCTGAATTAGAGAATGCTGTATTGGACTTAAAAAACACACGGTAGAAAGTGTAGGTAAAATAGCCTCCTACAGCCATTCCCATAAGTAATATTACACTGATTATTTTTTTTCTATACATTTAAAATTTTTTGAACGATGATTTCATCGTGAAATTGATTCTCGTAATAGCTCCAATCTTTTTTGACAGCAGTTTCTATATAACCCGCTGCTTTAAACAAAGTACGGCTTGGAGTGTTTTCTATCGATACTCCTGCATAGAGCTGATGCAAGTTTAATTTTTGAATTGCCTTTTCCTCTAACAAACGTAATCCTTCTTTGGCATATCCCTTACCTCTACATTCTTCTACGATCACAACCCCTACCGCTGCTCGTGCATGTTTTGGTTCATAATCGAATAAATCTATCAAACCGAGCTTGTTGGAGTCCGAATCTACAATTACAAAACGTTGTTGACCTGCATCTACTATGTCTTGCTTTGCATTTTGAATATAGATTTTCAAAACCTCGTTTGAGAAAGGTTTTGTTGTATTTGAATATTTCCACAAACGCGTATCGTTTTCAATACGCTCTAAAAACTCAAGATCTGAGGGCTCTAAAAGTCGTAAGTTGCAGGTTTTGTCCACAACTAAAATTTAAAGGTTCCACTATAAACTTGTTCTGCTGGTCCCGAAAGAAAAATCTGAGAATACCCTTTGTCCGTTACCTCAAATTGAATTTCTAAAACACCACCTTGAACATTGATCTTAATTTTCGTAGCCGTAGTTTTTTTGTTCTCATACATTGCCAGAGCAACTGCAGTTGCTCCAGTTCCACAAGAAAGCGTTTCGTCTTCTACTCCCCTTTCATAGGTTCTTATTGCAAACTGATCTTTAGCCAATTGTTCTACAAAATTAACGTTGGTGCCTGTCATATAATAAGGAGATCCTTCGCGTATTCTTTTTCCATTTCCATAAACGTCAAACGTTTTCAACTTCTCAACCATTTCAACATGATGAGGAGAACCGGTATCTAAAAAGGTATGGTTTTCAAAAGCTTGAATTTTATTTACATCATGCATCTGCAATGAAATAATGTCACCATCGATATGCGCACTGTGCAAACCATCCACAGCTTCAAAGGTTGTTTTATCTTCAATACAATTTAAGAAGTTTGCGAAGGCAATTGTACATCGTGCCCCATTGCCACACAAAGAACTTTCATTTCCATCGGCATTAAAATAAACCATCTTGAAATCTGATGTAGCAGCATTTTGAATTAAAATTAATCCGTCTGCTCCAATCCCAAAACGACGATCACAAAGACGAGCTACTAAAGAAACATCCTTTAGGGGGAAAACATTGGCCCGATCATCGATTAAAATAAAATCGTTCCCTGTACCTTGATATTTATAAAAAGTTTGTTCCATATGAAAAACAAATTTACACAATATTTTTTGTTAGAAAGGGTGTTAAAAGCACGTTAAACAGATTAAAAACTCGCCAACAGTTTTCTAATTTTAAACTAAATATTAAATCTTATGAAGGCAATTATCAAAATCAGTTTAGTATCCCTAATCAGTTCAGGGCTTACTTTTATGTTTTTCATTTCTTTTTATAGTCCAGAAAAATTAGATGTCGAGGCTGAAACAATTCCTATTGTACCCATGAATTTTGCTTCTAATTACGAGACTATAAATGCGGCACCAACTGACTTTATCCTTGCGGCTAACAAAAGTATAGGAGCTGTGGTTCATATAAAAAATACTGCAAGCGGTTCTTCCGACAACTATTTAGAATACTTTTTAGGAGAAGACAGAAGAGCACGTGTTGGAACTGGATCGGGAGTTATTGTTTCTCCTGACGGATATGTGTTGACCAACAATCATGTTATAGAAAACGCAACAAAACTTGAAGTAACAACAAACGACAATAAGCGATATCAAGCTACGCTGGTAGCAACAGACCCAGCGACAGATATTGCAGTTTTAAAAATAAATACTGACAAGCCCTTACCTTACTTGTATTTTGCAGATTCCGATCAGACTAGAATAGGAGAATGGGTCTTAGCAATAGGAAATCCTTTCAATCTCAATTCTACAGTAACTGCTGGGATTATCAGTGCAAAATCTAGAGATTTGAACGATCGTGATAGTAAAAACCAATCCTACATCCAAACCGATGCAGCAGTAAACATGGGGAATAGCGGCGGCGCATTGGTAAATACATCCGGAGAATTAATTGGAATCAATACTGCAATCACATCGATGAGTGGGGGCTTCGAAGGTTATTCTTTTGCTATTCCGAGTAATATTGCTCGTAAGGTGTTTGAGGATCTTGTTGAATTTGGAAGTGTTAAAAAAGGATTGATCGGTATTTTTGGAACTCCAGTAACCCCAGATTTAGTTGCCTCTGAAAACCTAAGCCTTCTGGAGGGTGTTTACATTCGCGAGGTTCAAAAAGGGATGGGAGCTGAAAAAGCAGGATTAAAAGAAGAAGATATCATCACCAAGATCGATGACATCAAGATAAAAACCTTTTCAGACCTGACAGGATACATCGAAAGCAAACATCCTGGAGATCGAGTTACTGTTGAATACTATAGGGATGGGGAAGCAAAAACAGCTTTAGTCACTTTAGAAGTAATCAATCAAGTACGTTTTATGCAGATGACTATTGAAAATTTCACTGCCGAAGAAAAGAAAGAAATGAACCTAGACTTCGGACTCCGTGTTCTTGAATCGGGAGCATATATGTACGAAGTAAGTCCAAATTCGGTGCTTCTAAAAATTAATGATCAACCATTGAAGACGATCGATGACCTGAGAAATTTTAATCGGAATAACATTCAAAACTTAGAATATTTAAGCCCAAATGGTGAAAAAGAACGAATTTCTTTCAGACGAAGATAATTTTAATTTGAGTTTATTCTCACGAGCGATCACATGGGTTAATTTAAAAAAAGCCGCATCTTTGCATTTCAAATATTTTTTATGCGCATCGACATCATTACCTTATTTCCACAGCTACTCCAAAGCCCATTCGAGGCTTCGATTGTAAAGCGCGCAATTGAAGGAGAAAAAGTAGAAGTAGTTTTCCATGATCCTAGAGATTTTACAGTATCCAAATACAAACAAGTAGATGATGCGCCTTTTGGTGGCGGAGCCGGAATGGTTATGATGATTGAACCAATTGACAAGTGTATTACAAAACTAAAAGCGGAACGCACGTACGATGAAATCATTTATATGACTCCCGATGGGGATCAATTGAATCAACCGATCGCAAATGAATGTTCGCTTAAAGAGAACATCATCATTTTGTGCGGTCATTATAAGGGAGTGGATCAACGTGTGCGTGATCACTTTATTACGAGAGAAATTTCAATTGGAGATTTTGTATTATCAGGTGGTGAGCTTGCAGCCGCAGTTTTTTGCGACAGCATCATCCGATTGATTCCTGGAGTTTTAGGAAACGAATCTTCAGCATTGAGTGATAGTTACCAAGATAATTTACTAGCACCTCCTATTTACACCCGACCAGCGAGTTACAAAGGCTGGGAAGTTCCTCCCATTCTCACCTCTGGAAATACGCCAGCAGTAGAACTTTGGAGAGAGGAGCAAGCTTTTGAACGAACCCAAAAACTACGTCCAGACTTACTAGAGGACTAATATGAAACCAAAACACCTCTTCTTTATTTCAATTGCGCTTCTGCTCTTCACTGTATCGTGTAAAAAAAACACTGCAGACACTCCAGATGAAGACTTACTAGTTTGTACTTTAATATATGTTACGGAATCTGTTACGGTTTCGGGAACAGTTCTAGATGACTTTTACAGCATACGTCTTTCGACTGGAGATACGTTACGATTAGAAGATTATGACTCAGAAGATCAATATTATCCCATTCTAAACGACAGCTCTATTCCTCAGACCAAAGATATTGAAGAGCGTATCGATTTTGTTGCCGTCCGTGGAGATCAAACCCTAAAAACGCCTTATATCTTCACTTCCGATGGTTGTCATATTCTTAAAGTAAGTGGTTTAGAAGTGATTGATTTTTAAAAAATGCTTTTTTTTATTTTTTTTATAAAAAAGGAAAGCAAAAAATAAAATAATTGGTACTTTTGCACTCGCAATGTAACCTCTGACGAAAATCGTGAATGTTACTAGCTACAATTATTTAAGTATATCTAATGGAATCATTAATTAATTTTGTTCAGGATCAATTCATCGAAAAGAAAGAATTTCCTGAATTTTCAGCTGGAGACACCATCACTGTTTATTACGAAATCCGTGAAGGAGAAAAAGTAAGAACTCAGTTTTACAGAGGTGTAGTTATTCAAATCAAAGGAACTGGTTTATCTAAGACCTTTACGATTAGAAAAATGTCAGGAGAAATTGGTGTAGAACGTATCTTCCCAATCAACCTTCCAGCCCTTCAAAAAATTGAAGTTAACAAACGTGGAAGCGTTCGTAGAGCTCGTATCTATTACTTTAGAGAATTACGTGGTAAGAAAGCACGTATCAAAGAGCGTCAATACAAATAAAATTTTAAAGGTCGCATTAGCGACCTTTTTTATGAACTGAATTTAACCTTCTTTATTCTCGGAGAGTTCCTCCAGAGTAAAATCCTAAAATATAACAAATGTCAAAAATAAAAGTTGCCAATCCGGTAGTTGAAATTGATGGAGATGAAATGACTCGTATCATATGGAAATTCATCAAAGAACAATTGATTTTACCTTACTTAGATGTTGAATTATTGTATTACGATCTTGGTATCGAGAAAAGAAACGAGACCAATGATCAAATCACTGTAGATGCAGCTGAGGCAATCAAAAAACACAATGTTGGAATTAAATGTGCAACAATTACTCCTGATGAAGAGCGAGTAGTTGAATTTGATTTAACAAGAATGTATCGTTCTCCAAACGGAACCATCCGTAATATTGTTGGTGGAACTGTATTTAGAGAACCCATCATCATGAGTAATGTACCGCGTTATGTTCAGGGATGGACAAAACCAATCTGTATTGGACGTCATGCATTTGGTGATCAATACAAAGCAACGGATACGGTAATCAAAGGAAAAGGTAAACTTACGATGACCTTCACTCCTGAAGATGGAAGTGAGGAGCAATCTTGGGAAGTATACGACTTTCAAGAAAGTGGTGTTGCCATGTCAATGTACAACATCGACAGTTCTATTTATGGATTTGCTCGTTCATGTATGACCCGTGCTTTAGACAAAGGATGGCCTTTATACTTATCTACAAAAAACACCATCATGAAAGCTTATGACGGGCGTTTTAAAGACATCTTCCAAGAAGTTTTTGATGCAGAATTCAAAGATCTTTTTGCAGAAGCTGGTATTACTTATGAGCACCGACTAATCGATGATATGGTAGCTGCATGTATGAAATGGAACGGAGGCTTCGTTTGGGCATGTAAGAACTATGACGGAGATGTTCAATCGGATACTGTTGCACAAGGATTTGGTTCTTTAGGATTGATGACTTCTACTCTAGTAACTCCTGATGGAATTACAATGGAAGCTGAAGCTGCTCACGGAACAGTAACACGTCACTTCAGACAACACCAACAAGGGAAAGAAACTTCAACCAACCCAATTGCATCCATTTTTGCATGGACACGTGGATTGGCTCACCGAGGGAAATTGGACGAAAATCAAGCATTAATTGATTTCTGTACTGCTCTTGAAGAAGTTTGTGTAGAAACTGTAGAAAGTGGAAAAATGACTAAAGATTTAGCCGTTTTGATTCACGGAGAAAAATTAAATGAATCCAACTACTTGACAACGCAGGGCTTTTTAGCCGCTTTAAAAGAAAATCTCGACAAGAAACTTTCTTAATACATTTTAAAAAACTCCACATTGTGGAGTTTTTTTTTGCTTTGTTTTGAAATAAACCACTAATTTTAAAAATGGCTTTTACAAAAACTACAGAGCAAGATTCCTTACACGATAAGCTCGAACAAAAATCGATTCAAGAATTGCTTCAAGGTATTCATCAAGAAGACCAAAAGGTGTTTACTGCCGTAGCATCGGTATTACCTCAAACAGAAGCGTTAATCTCTAAAGTTGTATTGCAACTTCGAGATGGTGGTCGTTTGTTTTATATCGGCGCAGGCACTAGTGGGCGATTGGGAATTCTGGATGCTTCGGAATGTCCACCTACCTTTGGTAGTGATCCAGAACAAGTTGTAGGAGTTATAGCAGGAGGCAAAACTGCCGTTTACAAAGCCGTTGAGAATGCAGAAGACAATACCAATCAAGGTTGGATTGATCTTCAAGCGCATGGTATTTCATCCAGTGACATAGTAATTGGAATAGCAGCATCTGGAACAACGCCTTATGTAATCGAAGCCCTTCGGAAAGCACAAGAACACCAAATTCCAACAGGATGTATTTCGTGTAACCGAAACAGCCCTCTGGCCTCAGTATCAGATTATCCAATTGAAGTAGTTGTAGGGCCAGAATTTGTGACAGGTAGTTCGCGTATGAAAGCAGGAACCGCACAAAAATTAATTTTAAACATGATTTCAACGGCAACCATGATTCAGTTGGGCCATATCCGTGGAAATAAGATGGTAGATATGCAAATGACAAACGCTAAACTTAAAAAGCGTGCCATTGCAATCATCCAAGAACAACTTTCGATTGGGCAAGAAGATGCTACTTCCCTCCTCTCTAAACACAAAAGCATTCGAAAAGCAATTGAGCATTACACAGCAAATGAATAAAGAAAACGTACAAAAAGGCTTTAGAAAAATATTTTGGGGAATTGGATTCTGCTTTATTGCTCCCGTTGTAATAATGCAAGCTTTCAAAAACGAAGGACACCCGATGTACTGGCCAGTATTGGTTGTAGGTATTGTCTTACTTTTACTTGCCATAGGTTTGGGTTTTCTAGGTATTTCGACCTTAGTATCTGGGCTTTTAGGAAATAAGAAAAAAAAACAGGATTAATGAGGAAGGTTATTGTTTCTAGACCCACAACACATTACCTTTGCAGCTTATAAATTAAAGTATGATCGCAATTACTCTTCCTGATGGATCTGTTCGTAAATACGAAAACGAACTAACTGTCTTAGATGTAGCTAAAGATATTAGTGAAGGATTAGCCAGAAATGTACTTTCTGCACGATTTAATGACACCATAGTTGAAGCTTCGACAACCCTAGATACTAGTGGAGATTTAAAACTCTTTACCTGGAACGATGATGAAGGAAAAGCTGCTTTTTGGCACTCTTCTGCACACATATTAGCCCAATCAATTTTAGCCCTTTATCCCAAAGCTAAACTTACGATTGGTCCATCAATTGAAAATGGTTTTTATTATGATGTAGATTTTGGAGATCTTTCGTTTTCTGAAAACGATTTGAAAGGACTTGAAGATCAATTCTTAATCTTTGCGCGTCAAAAGTTTGAATTTAAAATGCGTTCATGCTCCAAGGCAGACGCTTTAACTTTCTATAAAGAAGAAAACAATCCTTTCAAAGTTGAATTGATTGAAAACCTAGAAGACGGAACCATTACGTTCTGTGATCATGCCGATTTTACTGATTTATGTCGTGGAGGACATTTGCCTCACACCGGATTCATCAAAGCAATAAAGTTATTGAGTGTAGCAGGAGCATATTGGAGAGGTGATGAAACCAACCCACAACTTACTCGAATTTATGGGATTTCTTTTCCAAAACAAAAAGAGCTTACTACCTATTTGGAACTTTTGGAAGAAGCGAAAAAAAGAGACCATAGAAAACTAGGGAAAGAGCTTGATCTATTTACCTTTTCTAAAAAAGTAGGACAAGGTCTCCCTCTTTGGCTTCCCAAAGGAGCTGCGTTAAGAGAACGTCTAGAGAACTTCTTAAAGGTCGCTCAAAAAAGAGGCGGATACGAGCAAGTTATTTCTCCCCACATTGGAAATAAAGAATTGTACATGACCTCCGGTCATTACGAAAAATATGGAGCAGATAGTTTTCAAGAAATTCAAACTCCTGCTGAAGGGGAAACGTTTTTACTGAAACCGATGAATTGCCCACACCATTGCGAGATATTCAATGCCCGTCAATGGAGTTATAAGGACCTTCCAAAGCGTTACGCTGAATTTGGTACGGTATATCGTTATGAACAAAGTGGAGAGCTTCACGGCCTTACACGTGTACGTGGGTTCACTCAAGACGATGCCCATATATTTTGTATGCCCAATCAATTGGATGAGGAATTCAAACGAGTAATTGATTTAGTATTATACGTTTTCAGCTCTTTAGGTTTTGAAGACTTTACTGCACAAGTATCGCTACGTGACCCAAAAAAGCCAGAAAAGTATATTGGATCGGACACCAATTGGGATTTAGCAGAGAATGCAATCATCAATGCTGCAAAAGAGAAAGAATTGAATTATGTAATCGAATATGGTGAAGCCGCTTTTTATGGCCCAAAACTTGATTTCATGGTCAAAGATGCTTTGGGTAGAAAATGGCAACTTGGAACAATACAGGTAGATTACAACTTACCAGAACGATTTGAACTTACTTATAAAGGAAGTGATAATGAATTGCACAGACCGGTAATGATTCATCGAGCGCCATTTGGAAGTTTAGAGCGATTTATAGCCATATTATTAGAGCATACAGGTGGAAATTTTCCACTTTGGCTGACTCCAGAACAGGTAATTATCCTTTCTGTGAGTGAGAAATATGAAAAATACGCCGAAAAAGTTTCAAATGAACTGGAAAATCACGAAATTCGCGCCCTCGTGGATAATAGAAATGAGACTATTGGTAAAAAAATCCGCGACGCTCAAATGAGTAAATTCCCTTACATGCTCATCGTAGGGGAGAAAGAAGCCACTGACGGAACTGTTTCTGTTCGCGAACGAAAACAAGGAGATATAGGCAGCATAAGTACCGCTTCCTTCATTGAAAATATAAAAACAGAAATAGATAAGACTATTTCTAAATTCGAAGTTTAACTAAAAAAAGAGAGTCATAGCAATACGGAGAAAAAGGACCAATCGTCCAGGACGTGTAATCAAAGTTGATCCCCATAAGATTAACCAAAAAATCACTGCACAAGAAATTCGCTTGGTCGGAGAGAATGTGGAAGTAGGTGTTTATAGTTTAAACAAAGCGCTTGCTTTGTCACGTGAATTGGAATTAGATTTGGTGGAAATTTCACCAAATGCAACTCCTCCCGTTTGTAAAATTCTCGAGTATAAGAAATTCTTATACGAACAAAAGAAAAGAGACAAAGCGCTTAAATCTAAAGCAACTAAAGTAATCATCAAAGAAATTCGTTTTGGCCCCCAAACCGATGAGCATGATTACGAGTTTAAGAAAAAGCATGCTGAGAAATTCTTGAAGGATGGTGCAAAGCTTAAAGCTTTTGTGTTTTTCAAAGGAAGATCAATTGTCTTTAAGGAACAAGGTCAAATTTTGTTACTCCGTTTAGCACAAGATCTAGAAGATCTTGGAAAGGTGGAGCAACTTCCTAAGTTAGAAGGAAAACGAATGACCATGTTCATTAGCCCAAAGAAGAAATAAGAAACGAGTACTAATTTAATAACAATAGAATGCCGAAAATGAAAACTAAATCCAGTGCCAAAAAGCGATTCAAGCTTACCGGAACTGGTAAAATCAAAAGAAAGCATGCGTTTAAGAGCCACATCTTAACGAAGAAGTCAAAAAAGCGTAAGCTTAAATTGACTCATTCGGGATTGGTTCATGAAAACGATGTAAAAAGTATCAAGCAACAATTACGTTTACAATAACGTAGTTCCGCTTAGGTTCAAACAAATGTTAACCCTGTTATGGGCAACAAATCAGAAAGTGTAGTTTATACTACCGCCTATAACAAAACAGAAAAATTATGCCAAGATCAGTAAACGCAGTTGCCAAAAGAGCACGCAGAAAAAAAGTCCTTAAACTAGCAAAAGGATATTTCGGTCGCCGTAAAAACGTATGGACGGTAGCCAAAAACGCAGTAGACAAAGCAATGCTTTATGCATACCGCGATAGAAAAACCAATAAAAGAAACTTCAGATCTCTTTGGATTACACGTATTAACGCTGCAGCACGTCTTCACGGATTGTCTTACAGCCAGTTTATGGGTAAAGTAAAGAACAATGGAATCGAATTAAACCGTAAGGTTTTAGCAGATTTAGCAATGAATCATCCCGATGCTTTCAAAGCTGTAGTTGACAAAATAAAATAATTACTCATTATTAGTACTCAAAAAAAAATCAGCCAATGGCTGATTTTTTTTTGTCTTATACTGAACGAGTTTAAATTAGAAAGGCATGTCGTCATCGTCGTCTCCAAACGCATCGTTCGGATTTGGAAGTAAATTAGGATTTATTGGAGCTTCATTCATTTTGGATTGGAACTCAAAAGGAGAGTCAAAGCTTTCTAAATTATCGAACTTCCCTAAATGGCCGATGAATTTTAAGCGTATATTATCCAATCCACCATTACGGTGCTTAGCTACAATAAATTCAGCTTGACCCTCAGAAGGCGTTCGCTCATCATCATCCCACTCGTCTATACCATAGTATTCTGGTCTATAGATAAAGGATACAATATCTGCATCTTGCTCAATCGCTCCAGATTCACGAAGGTCAGAAAGTAAAGGACGTTTAGTTCCTCCCCTAGTCTCTACTGCTCGAGACAACTGTGAAAGTGCAATCACTGGGATATCTAATTCTTTGGCTAAAGCTTTTAAATTTCGGGAGATGGTTGAAATTTCTTGCTCTCTGTTTCCAGATTTGTTCGATGTTCCTGCTGTCATTAACTGCAAGTAATCCACAACAATCAGTTTAATTCCATGTTGAGAAGACAAACGTCTCGCTTTGGCACGTAAATCAAAAATAGATAAAGAAGGTGTGTCGTCTATAAATAAGGGTGCACGTTCAAGATCGCCAACTTTTACATTGAGTTGCTCCCATTCGTGACTGGCTAGTTTTCCGGTTCTTAGTTTTTCTGAAGAAAGTCCTGTTTCGGCAGAGATCAATCGTGTAATCAACTGAACAGAAGACATCTCTAGGGAGAAAAAAGCAACGGGAGTTTGTTTTGTAACCGCAATATTTCGAGCCATCGAAAGAGTCAAGGCGGTTTTACCCATACCCGGACGTGCAGCAATAATAATTAAATCTGAGGGTTGCCATCCCGAGGTTAAAGCATCTAATTTTTCGAAACCAGTAGCAACACCACTCAAGCCATCGCGCTTTGCGATCTCTTCAATACGTTTTTTAGCTTGTATAACTAAGTTTTGAGCTGTTTCTGAGGACTTCTTAATATTTCCTTGAGTAACATCGTACAGCTTCGATTCTGCAACATCCAGCAAATCGAATACATCAATGGAATCTTTGTAGGCGTCTTCAATAATTTCATTTGAAATTTTAATCAAACTGCGTTGAATGAATTTCTGCAAAATGATTCGTGCGTGAAATTCGATGTGGGCAGAAGTAGATACTTTTTTAGAAAGTTGTACGAGATAGAAATCACCACCTACTTTTTCGAGTAAACCCATTTTGCGCAAACAAGCAGATACAGTAAGTAAATCGATCGGCTCTGAAGTTTCGAATAAGGTATGGATGGCATTAAAAACATGTTGATTAGCTTCTTTGTAAAAAGCCTCGGGTTGTAAGATATCGATAACCTCATCGACCCCTTTCTTGTCAATTAGCATAGCACCTATAACCGCCTCTTCTAAGTCAACAGCCTGTGGGGGAATCTTTCCTCTTTCAAGGTTAACAAGGTTTCCGGCAGATACAGCTGGAGCAATAACAGGGTTTCTCTTTTCCATGAATCGAAAGTAATTATAATACGAGAAAACTCGAGTGTATATACAAGTGGAGATATACCACAAGTGTAAACAAAGGGGAGTGTATAACTATTTTATTTTGTTAATAAGCTAAAATTAGTCGTTGAAGATGCCCATTTCATTGTACTTCGCTCTTCGAGCTTTAATCAATTCGGATGTTTCTAACTTGTCTAAAACTTTAAATGTTTTTAGGATTTCATCTTGAACAGTTTTAAAAGTAAGCTTGCGATCATAATGAGCACCACCAAGAGGCTCTTTTATTATTTTATCGATAAGCTTAGACTTTTTCATATCCGTAGCGGTAAGTTTAAGTGAATCCGCAGCTTGTTCTTTATATTCCCAGCTTCTCCAGAGTATAGAAGAACAAGATTCAGGTGAGATTACAGAGTACCAAGTGTTTTCGAGCATATATACATGATCACCAACTCCTATTCCCAAAGCTCCACCAGATGCGCCTTCTCCAATGATTACCGAAATAACCGGTACTTTGAGAGACATCATTTCAAAAATATTACGCGCAATAGCTTCGCCTTGCCCGCGTTCCTCAGCTTCTAAACCAGGATAAGCACCCGGAGTATCAATCAGTGTTACTACTGGGATTCCAAATTTTTCAGCAGACTTCATCAGGCGAAGAGCTTTTCGATATCCCTCAGGATTAGCCATTCCGAAGTTTCTGTATTTTCGGGTTGTTGTGTTGTATCCTTTTTGTGTACCAATAAACATAAACGACTGGTTCCCAATTTTACCGAGACCGCCAATCATAGCCTTGTCATCTTGGACATTACGATCGCCATGCAATTCCAAAAAAGTATCTCCACAAATTCCTTTGATATAATCCAAGGTATAGGGTCTAGAGGGATGACGAGACATTTGTACCCGTTGCCATGCAGTCAGGTTCTCGTATATCTCTTTTTTGGTTTCAATTAGTTTTTTTTCTAACTGATCGCAAGTATCAGTTACATCAATTTCGCTTTCATTTCCAATAATTTTACACTTATCGAGCTGTTCAACAATGTCTTTAATCGGGAGTTCAAAATCTAAATATTCCATAATGGTTTTCTTGAGAGCTAAAGTATAAATTTTTAGGAATTAGAGCTAGTTTTTTTTGATTTGCGTGCCTTATAAATTCCATTTCCGATTACAGAAACAAGAATAATTGCAACACCAATATAAAAGTTAAAACTCATAATTTCTTTTTCTCCAAAAATATAAATGGAAAACAAGATGGCATAGACGGGTTCCATATTCAATGAAATCATGATTGTATAGGGTGATAACTCTTTCATTATTTCTACAGATGCAATAAAAGCGTAGGCTGTACAAATTGAGGCTAACAGGAACATCCACAAGGCATCGTAGTTTTCAAAAACAAAAAAGTTATCAGGAATATCCATTGTGAAAATCAACCAAATAGATAAACACAAGCTTCCCATTAACAGCTGGTAAAAAGAAATTGTAGTTGCCTCGTAGTGCTCAATCAACTTTCCATTGAGCAAAGTAAACAGAACCGAAAGAAGTGTTGACAATAAGGCTATATAGATTCCTAAAGAAGCATCTTGTTCTGCTTTAAAAATCATACTGAGTCCCAGCACAACAAAAGCGCCAAAAAAGACTTCGTAGGGTCGGATTCTTCTTTTATAAAAAAGCGGTTCCAATAGTGATGTCATTAAAGATGCTGAGGACAAGACAGATAAGGTTACCGATACAGAAGATATTTTTATTGCATGAAAAAACAAAATCCAATGAATTGAAATGAGTAAACCACCTAAAATAAAAAAAGGCATTGCCTTGGGTGGTACTCTAAATAGTTTTCTCTTAAAAAACAAAAAGTAAGTAGCAATAAACCCTGAGGCAATCACTACACGAAACCACACAATTTCAAATGAGTTTTTTTGGATCAGAGCTCCTAAAATGGAGGTAAATCCCCAAATAAAAACTAAGACATGCAGGTGGATCAGACTTTTGGATCTAGCGTTTAGCATTGGCTAATAATACAATTGCTAGGAGTCCGAAAACGCCTAAAGGTATCCAAGCTCCAACTGCAGGAGACATGTCGGTTTTGTCTACCAAAACCCCAAAAATTTTATCGAAAAATATAAACGTAAATCCTGTTATTATTCCAAACGCAAGATTTACTCCCATCCCTCCTCTTCTTTTAAAAGAAGAAACTGCAACACCAATAATGGTTAATACAAAAACGGATAAAGGAATACTATATCGTTTGTGTCGAACGAGTAAATGAACGTCTATCATAGCAGATCCACTGCGCTCTTCTTCAGCTATAAATTCATTTAAATCTCCCAGCGAAAGGGTTTCAGCTAAGTAATTCAAAGGTGCGAGATCTTGTATTTCGAAACCAAAGAGGGTGTCTTTTCGGTTTTCTTGTACATAAATTTCATCGTTTTCTGTGAACGTTCGTTTTCTATAATTGATTAACCGGAAAATACTATCATTATCGACCCATCGGATGGTTTGGGCAAAAATCTTGAATTTCATTTGTTCGCCTTCAAAATGCTCTAAGGTGAAATTGTTTCCTCGCTTACGATTAGGATCGTAGCTGCTTACATAAATGAATTCGTTATCGTTAATCTGTTTGTACAAGTTAGAAGTCGTCCGGTCATTTTTCTTTCGACTAATGTATTTGTGGCTAAATTCTTTGAAGCCTTTACTTGCTTCTGGAACAATATACATTCCTGCTAAAAAAGCAGACAAAGCAATTATTGAGGCAGCAATAAGGAAAGGTCTTAAATACCTGTAGAAAGAAACTCCTGAACTTAAGATTGCAATTATTTCAGAATTATTTGCGAGTTTTGAGGTAAACCAAATAATCGCTAGAAACAGAAAAACAGGATAAAGTAGATTACCAAAATACCACGTAAAATCAAAATAGTAATCGATGATTGCTTCTAGTGGTACTTCTTTTTCTTTGAACTTATCAATTTTTTCGGCTATGTCAACCATTATCCCAATCGGGATAAAAAGGAGAATCATCACAGTGAATGTTCCTATGTAGCGTTTAATTATGTAGAGGTCAATTTTTTTTAACAAAACTATAAACGTTTATCCATGTTTTTTACCATTTGCTCTTTCCAACTATAAAAATCTCCTGCGATGATTCTTTTTCTAGCTTCGCGCATCAACCACAAATAGAAACCTAAATTATGCATAGTAGCTATTTGTTTTCCAAGCATTTCATTTACTTTAAACAAGTGTCTAAGATACGCTTTTGAATAATCTGTATCAACAAATGTATAGCCAGCTGCATCAATAACAGAAAAATCGTCTTCCCACTTCTTGTTTTTGATATTGATGGTACCGTCTGCAGTAAAAAGCATCCCGTTTCTGGCATTCCGAGTTGGCATCACACAGTCAAACATATCGACACCCAGGGCTACATTTTCGAGTAAGTTAATTGGTGTTCCAACACCCATTAAATATCGAGGCTTATCTTCTGGCAAAATATCACAAACAATTTCGGTCATACCATACATCTCTTCGGCTGGTTCTCCAACGGAAAGGCCGCCAATTGCATTACCTTCGGCACCTTTGCTTGCTATGTATTCGGCGGATTGTTTTCTTAAGTCTTTATAAACGCTTCCTTGAACAATTGGAAAAAAGGTTTGAGCGTAATCATATAAAAGTGGGCTTTTCTCATTTTGAATAAGGCATCGCTCCAACCAACGGTGCGTCATGTGCATAGATGCCTTTGCATAGCGATAATCGCACGGATATGGAGTACATTCATCAAATGCCATAATGATATCTGCTCCGATCTTACGTTGAATATCGATTACATTTTCGGGAGTAAAAAAGTGCATAGACCCATCGACATGAGATTTAAATTTGACACCTTCTTCTTTTATTTTTCTATTAGCAGATAAAGAATAAACTTGATAGCCACCTGAATCGGTAAGAATTGGCTTTTTCCAATTCATGAACTTGTGTATCCCACCGGCTTTTTGAATAATTTCCGTCTTTGGGCGTAAGTATAAATGATAGGTGTTTCCGAGAATTATATCTGGATTTACTTCATGTTCTAAATCGCGTTGATGTAAACCTTTTACAGTAGCTGCTGTGCCCACGGGCATAAAAATCGGAGTTTCTATAACACCATGGTCCGTAGTAATCGAACCCGCTCGGGCTTTACTGTTTGGATCGCTTGCAGTACGTTCAAATTTCATAAATAAAAAATATGGGCAAATATAATGAACTTGCCCCTAAGGAAAGGCTTCAATTTAAATTTTAGTAAAATGTTGAAGAAGCCGTTAATAAGTATTACAGATAAGTTTGCTCGCCATAAACAAAGGTGTATTTTTGTGCTATATATTATTAGAATACATGCAAACACAAACAACACTAGAACAAACCGTTTCTCAAGTCCGCAGAGATATTGTACGAATGGTTCACAAAGTAAATTCTGGACACCCTGGAGGATCTCTTGGTTGCGCAGAATTTCTGGTTAGTCTCTATAACGAAGTAATGGACCTCAAAGAAGGGTTTGACATGAACGGTGAAAATGAAGATGTATTCTTCCTTTCTAACGGGCATATTTCTCCTGTTTTTTATAGTGTTTTGGCACACAGAGGATACTTCCCTGTAGAGGAACTCAACACCTTTCGTCTAATCAATTCTAGACTACAAGGGCACCCCACAACCCACGAAGGTTTACCGGGTATCCGCATGGCTTCTGGCTCACTTGGACAAGGGCTTTCGGTTGCTCTTGGCGCTGCGCAAGCAAAAAAACTAAACAATGACAGTCATTTAGTATATACACTTCTGGGAGATGGCGAGCTTCAGGAAGGTCAAAACTGGGAAGCAATCATGTATGCTGCTGGTAAAAAAGTAGATAACCTAATTGCAACTATTGACCTCAACGAAAAGCAAATTGATGGCCCTACTGATGTAGTAATGCCGATGGGAGATTTATCTGCTAAATTCATTGCCTTTGGATGGGATGTATTGACTGTTGAAAACGGAAACGACCTCACAGAAATCGTTGCTACTTTAAAAGAAGCAAAATCGATGACTGGAAAAGGAAAACCAATCTGTATTTTACTAAAAACAGAAATGGGTAATGGGGTTGATTTCATGATGAATACCCACGCTTGGCACGGAAAAGCACCAAACGATGAGCAGTTGGCTATTGCTTTGGCTCAAAATCCAGAAACTTTAGGAGATTATTAAATACTGCATTGCAGGAATACGAAAGAAAATATTATGATAGAATATATTAATCAAGGTTCCAAAGATACCCGTTCAGGATTCGGAGCTGGTCTTACAGAACTCGGAAGAACCAATCCAAATGTTGTTGCACTTTGTGCTGATTTGATCGGATCTCTTAAAATGGATCAATTCATCAAAGAAAATCCAGAACGTTTTTTCCAAATTGGAATTGCAGAAGCCAACATGATTGGAATTGCAGCTGGACTAACCATTGGAGGGAAAATACCTTTTACAGGTACTTTTGCTAACTTTTCTACTGGAAGAGTTTATGACCAAATCCGTCAATCGATTGCCTACTCGGATAAAAATGTAAAAATTTGTGCTTCTCACGCCGGAGTTACTTTAGGGGAAGATGGTGCAACACATCAAATCTTAGAAGACATTGGATTGATGAAAATGCTTCCTGGAATGACAGTAATCAATACGTGTGATTACAATCAAACCAAAGCTGCTACTATTGCAATTGCAGCATTTGATGGCCCTGTTTATCTTCGTTTTGGAAGACCATCTGTTGCTAACTTCACTCCTGTTGATCAGCAATTTGAAGTTGGAAAAGGATTGTTGTTACAAGAAGGAACTGATGTTACTATAGTAGCTACAGGTCATTTAGTTTGGGAAGCACTCGAAGCTGCCAAAATTCTTAATGAACAAGGCATTAGTGCTGAAGTAATCAACATACACACCATCAAACCTTTGGATGACGCTATCATCATAAAATCGGTTGCTAAAACAGGTTGTATTGTAACCGCAGAAGAACACAACTACATGGGTGGACTAGGTGAAAGTGTTGCTCGTGTCCTTGCTTTAAACCATCCTACACCTCAAGAATTTGTTGCTACACAAGATACCTTTGGGGAATCAGGTACTCCTGCTCAATTGATGGATAAATACGGATTAAATAAAGAAGCAATTGTTACTGCTTCTCAAAAAGTTATTCAACGTAAATAAATAATTATGCCTTTTAAATCGATCAAAACCTTAACCTTCCTTGCTCTTTTATCTACCACGCTCCTTCAAGCTCAATTTGAGTTTGGTGTAAAAGGAGGATTGAATTACGATTCCCTCGGTGATGTAGATTATACTGATATTTCTGCTACTGACCTTTCTGCTGGCTCCAAAACTGGATATCATATTGGTGCCTATGGAAAAATTGATTTACTCCTTTTTTATTTGCGACCAGAAATTCAATTCACAAAGATTAATAGTGGATTTGCGGATAAAAATATTGGACTTAGTAAAATAGAAGCTCCTATTCTCTTAGGCTACAAAATCCTTGGTCCATTGAGTGTTTTTGCTGGCCCTAGTTTTCAATATATTCTTAATGAAGACGTAGAAGGTACTACCTTTACTGATATTGAAGAAAACTTTACTGTTGGCCTACAAATCGGGACACGAATTTCCTTTGGTCGTTTGGGCTTGGGGGTTCGTTACGAACGTGGTTTTACCGATAACGATGTAAAGATTTTGGGAGTCAATGGTTTAGATGTTGGTGATCGAATTGACACACGTCCAAACCAATTCATCATAAGTGCTTCTTACGAGCTCAAAGCACGATCTGGTAGTGATGATTAAAAGGTTTTTTATTTATTAGTAGTAATTCGCTCAAACACACCAATACTTTTATTCTTCTCAACTTCATCCCAGTTGAATAGCATACCGTTCATAGCTATATAAACTCCAGGATCAAGAACACGCACATAGGCCATTGCAGATCCAAGGTTAAAAAAACCATCGGAAGAACTACCAAAGGTGTAGGGAATCATTGCTCCCGTTAGAATAATTGTTTTATTTTCAATTGCATTGGCTTCTGTTGCTATTTTCATAGCCGTATCGACCATACAATCTGTACCGTGCGTAATTACAATTTGCTTTCGCTCTGAAGTCTCACAGGCTTCTATAATAGTTTTGAAATGATCAGTGGTAAGTTCCAAACTATCCAAAAGCATTAACGTTTTCACATCAATATCCAATTTGCATCGGCTGCGATCTAACATTTGTGGTAAATGGGTTTCCTGAAAATTTAAAGTTCCATTGATATAGTCGTAGGTTTTATCAAAAGTACCCCCAGTAACAAAAACTTGAATGCTTTGATCTAATGGCATCATAGAAAATAAATTTGGTAGTGAATCGTTTAACTGTCCGAATCAAGATAATCTGGAATTCCATCATTATCCGTATCATCGATAACACCGTCATTGTCTGCATCGAGTTCTAAGGAAGTTATTATTCCATCGCCATCATCGTCAAAATCAAGTAGATTAGGTGTGCCATCACCGTCGGTGTCATCATTAAGTGGGTCACCATCACCATCAGGGTCTTCGTCGATAGAAAAGACACCATCATTATCATGATCAGATACGTTGGATGTATAAACAGAAACAGTAAATACTATAGGTGAATAAGCAGGAATTACACCTTGGTCAGAAGAGTAATACCCTAAACCAGATGGCATGAATAGAATTCCTTGCCCGTAATCTCGGAAACTGATAGTTCCATCGGCATCTTGACTGAAAGTACCAGGTGCAAAATTCTGAAGGCCAAATCGAAAACCTGAAACCACGCGTATATTATCAAACCATATAGGCGTATTTCTTTGATCAAATACAGTACCCGTTAGTAATTCTCCTCTATAGGACACATAGGTAGAATCTACTATAGATGGTTTTTTTTCTAATTCAGACCCTTGTTGTGCTACTAAATAATAAAGTGTGTGGTTCGTTACAACACCATTTGCATCGGTAATCGGAACCGAAAGTTGTTGCACTTGGTCAATCAATGGTGTTTTATTTGCGTTATCACCAGAGATTGTATCAATCGAGATTGTTACTACTGTATCATCCGCACGAGGAAAATCTTCGTAGTTGTAAAAATGAGTAGTTAAATAATCTACCAATAAGGCATCATCTACTAAAAACTGTTCCGAAAAATCTCTTAGCTCTGCTGTTGCAGTCGAATTGTTATCATCGGAATCACAAGAGCTTAAAGAAACTGCAAGAAGCAAGGCAAGTGTACCTGATTTTGAAAAATGAAACATATAGGTGATTTAGGTGCGCAAGATACAATTTTACTTTATTTTTGATAGAAATTTAACGTAGTTTTAAAGAATGAGAATTGATCAATATTTATGGGCCGTTCGCTACTTCAAATCGAGAAGTATTGCTACTAAAGCCTGTAAAAAAGGGCAGGTACGCGTCAACGATCAAGTTGTAAAACCTTCTAGGGAAGTATTCCCAATGGATAAAATTATCTTGCGGAAAGAACAAGTGAATCTAACACTCGATGTCCTGGACATTCCAAAAAGTAGAGTTGGTGCAAAACTGGTTGATCTTTATCGAGTAAATACAACACCCAAAGATGCTTTTAAACAAAATGAGCTTCAAAATTTAGCTCAAGACTACTATCGCCAAAAAGGAGAAGGAAGACCTACTAAAAAAGATCGTAGAGACCTAGATGAATACGCAGACAACTGACCAAACAGAGGATTAGTTCGCATCTAAACCTGCTCTATAACGCAAAGTAGAATAGGCTACACCAAAATCATCTCCCACTAAATCTGCAATCTGTAATTCTTTTAATCCAATTTTGATCAATGCCTGATGGTGAATTGCATGATCCAAACAATACAGCAATTCGCGATCGACAGAAGTAACAAAGGGTTTTTCTTTTGCTTCTGTTTCATTTGAAAAAAGCTGCAGCGCAAAGCTGGGCTGAATATGATTCAATTGATCAGATAAATCCAAAAGTGTTTTGATTGCATTCGTGCGATCAGTTTCAATCAGAAGATCGCGCTTTCTTTCGTCATAATTTACTGTCTTAGAAGGAATACCGTTGAATAAGCACAAATAGAATTCTGCACTATGCCTGAGGTGTTGTCCAATGGATGCGCCGTTCAGCAGCTTGCTGTTATAGCAATATTGATGGTCATCCAGTCTTTCACAAAGATCCGTAAGATCTTCTAGTAGTGTTTTATGTAGGTATTTCATTTTATATATTAAAGGGTTGCTACTCGAATTGCACTACTAACAAATTTTGTCAGAGGGACTGTTTTATATCCAAGAGCTAAATTCATTTCACTAATTTCATAAATAATTTCCATATGATGAAAAATAACACGGTAAGCCTTCAATAAACTATAGGAAGGTTCGTATATATGAGTTGGTTCTGAGTTAACACCATTGACTTCTATGATCTTAAAATCTTCACCCGTTTGTAAGGATTCCCAGCTTTTAAACTTAATATCAAACCGTCCATAATAAAATCCTGGCAACTGATCGGACCATTGTTTTAAGAGGGTTGTTAACTCTGGTGAGATTCTAATTCGAGCATCCCGGAATTCTGTACCTAAATTATGGCTTCCTATGGGTTCTATTAATCTTCTTTCGCCCTTTGGTATGATCTGATTCCAACTAGAAGCAAACCTTTTTTGCAAAACATCAATCCGGTGTTTAATTCTGGGATTGTTTTCAATTAATTCTCCAAAAGTTTTTTGTCCATCCCCCAGGACCTCGCAAAACTTTTTTTCTGTAATGGAAGTGATTTCAAATCGACTTTCATCAGGAAGTTTATAGAATAAAATACCCGCTTCTTTTTCAAGTTCACAAAACTGTTGTATTAGAATGTCCTTAAAACGAGAGTTGTTACAATAGGTAGTAAGATCTTCGATGGAATAAATTACAGCAACATCTTTCCCCCGTTCTGCATTATCTAGTTTCGCTACTAATGGAAACTCAAGACCATGCTGGTTGATTAAGAAGTTTAGGGCGGCAGTATTTGTATCTGCGGATGTTTTAAAAGATGTTGGAATCCATTTTTTTGGAGATTTAGATAAATAGGACCATTTCGAAACTTCGAATGCACCGCTGTTATTCATTATAGGATTTAGGGTAGTAAAGTAGGTGAATTTTCTTGCTCGGATTGCTAAATACATCCAGTAAAAATAGGCTGGAATATAAAAAATCCAAAACGGCCAAAACTCAAAATTGCTCCATCGTTTGTTTAAAATCATAAACTAAGTTTAGGTTAAAAAAAGTTTACTGATTCCAGTTGGTATCTGCTTTTTTCTGAAAAACTTTTGGAGTTTTCTCCCATTTGGTTACCGTATTTGTAAAACGTGTTCTGTAAAACAAATACAAGCTATCGTTTTGAATCAAATATGCCTCAGGATTTATACCAACCTCATCCCCTCTAGACATGGCATAAGCGCACCAGCCGCCGTATTTTGGTGAATACCGATTGGGGTTTTTATCGAAAAGGGATTTATTTTTCTGGGATGAAAAATAATAATGCACACCCGAGACTGTAGACAGAATGGATTTACTCCCCTCTTTTGGTGTTGCATCGAAATAAGAAACTACATCATATCCTTGAACAGCTACACGACTCTTGGGCAAATTAAAGTCACTAACAGATTTATCCTAAGCATAAGTAACACTGGACATTAATAGAAACAATAAAATAGCAGTATTTTTCATAAGTAAATTGAGGTTAAGTTGATTTGGGACTGTAAAACTTTATAACTTTGCATAGATACAAATCAATTTGTATGCCAAAGATAAATTTATGAGAAAAGATGCAACGCTAATCGTTGATGGTCAAACGATAAAACACAGTACGCGCAGAATCGCATATCAGATTTATGAAGCAAATTTTAATTACAAAACGCTTTATGTTGTTGGAATAGCAAAAAGTGGTGTGCTATACGCTAAAAGTATCATTGCTGTTTTGGAAGAAATTTCTGATCTCAAAATTCATTTTATACAATTAGAAATCAATAAGAAAAACCCACATCTACCCATCAAAACTTCAGAGGATATTTACCAACTAAAAGATCAATCTGTTGTTTTAATAGACGATGTTTTGAATACGGGCAGTACTTTAATATACGCGGTAAAACACCTACTTGAAGTGCCTTTAAAACAACTAAAGACAGCAGTATTAGTAAACCGTAACCATAAAAATTATCCTATTAAAGCCGATTTCAAGGGAATTTCACTTTCTACTTCAATCAACGAACATATTGAAGTAAATCTGAATTCAGAAACCGAAGGAGTGTATTTAAATTAAATCTTTAATCTTTTGGGCTAGCTCCTTTGGAGAATCTATATCAACTGGTACCGTATGAGATGCTTTTCCATAAAATGGAAGCCGTTCAAACAAATGTTTTCCAATAAATTCAGTCAACTCCTCATCAGTTTGAAGATGACTAATTAAAGGGCGACTATTCTTCTCTAAAAGCAAACGGTCTCTCAAAGTTGTAATCTGCGCTTTTAAATAAAAACTAAGGGCTTTGGAACTCACTATGTAGTCCATTGAATTGTAATAACAAGGTGTTCCTCCTCCTAAAGACAGGATTATAGGCTCTTTTTGAGTGAGTAATTGTTCTAAATACTGACGTTCAATTTTCCTAAAAAACAGCTCTCCTTTAGCTTCAAATATACTTTTGATGGATGATTTTTCTTGCTGTTCAATAAAAGAATCTAGGTCAACATATGGAATATCAATGCATTGCGAAAGCGCCTTTCCAACTCTAGATTTCCCACAACCCATATACCCCAAAAGCACAATTGTTTTCTTCAAAAGATCATTTTAAAATTCAGTTGTAAATTTAGCGATTTAGAATATGAATTATTAATATTTGCACGTATATTTGCAGCCTTAAAATACCAAAACGATCTGGTAGCTCAGCTGGTAGAGCATCTCCCTTTTAAGGAGAGGGTCCTGGGTTCGAACCCCAGCCAGATCACAACTATTTTAAGACCTGGTAGCTCAGTTGGTAGAGCATCTCCCTTTTAAGGAGAGGGTCCTGGGTTCGAGCCCCAGCCAGGTCACTACCGCGCACGTGGCGGAATTGGTAGACGCGCTAGCTTGAGGGGCTAGTGGCCTTTGGGCCGTGGAAGTTCGAGTCTTCTCGTGCGCACTTCATCTTTTACTCCCCATCCTTTATTGCTTTTAATTTTATTTTGTAGTTTTGTTTAAGCTTTCTCAACGAAGATTAAACTAATGAATGAGATTAAGAACAGTTTTAGCATCAAGAACCTCGAAAATATTTCGGGCATAAAGGCGCACACCATACGGATTTGGGAAAAAAGGTATAATCTTCTTTCACCTGAAAGAACCGATACCAATATCAGAAGGTATTCGATTGATAGTCTTAGAAAACTACTCAACATCACATTACTGTATAACAACGGTTACAAAATATCTAAAATCGCAGCTTACGAGGAATCTGAAATTCCACTTCTAGTTCGCAAATTAGCACTTACCTCTAAATCAGAACAGACGTCAATCAACACATTGAAATTAGCCATGGTTAATTTCGATACGGTTTTATTTGATCTCACTTTTGAAGAATTGATAGGAAAGAAAGATTTTGAATTCATCTACATGAAGGTTTTTATCCCGCTCCTTCATGAATTAGGGATCTTATGGCAAACCAATGCAATATGCCTCACACATGAGCACTTCATCACCAACCTCATCAAGCAAAAAATACACTTACAGACCGAACTAGCTCAAAGTCAAATAAAGCATAATGAAGGGGATCCTTGTTTTGTTTTATTTTTACCCGAAAATGAAATTCATGAATTGAGTATTTTATACTTAAATCAACTCATCTTATCCAAAGGTTATAAAACTATCTTCTTAGGTCAATCTGTTCCGAGCAACAGTTTAGCTACGCTTTTAAGTTTTAATCCCCAATTGCATTTTGTCACCTTTTGTATTGTAGAACCAAATCAATATATCATGGATGATTTTATAACCAATTTTGAACATCAAATTTTAAACATCAGCGATTCACGCTTATCAATGTTTGGTCCAAGAACTGTTGATTTAAACCAAGAAAAATTACCTGAAAAAATTGTAGTTTTTAAGGGGCTTGAAGAATTTAAACATAGGTTCCTAGAACCAACAGTATTTGCATAAATTTTATGTAATTTTGAGAATAATTCCGGCATAGAATTTCGGGATATTGGGTTACTATTTTTTGCTTGATTAAAAAAAATCAATGAAAACTTTATTTGATAACGTATCTAATGAATGCAGTAAGATTGTTACTGTATCCTACAGCACTTCTTTTTCACTAGCAACAAAGATGTTGCACAGCTCGATACGTAAAGACATCTATAACATTTATGGTTTTGTACGATTTGCTGATGAAATTGTAGATAGTTTTCATTCATTTGATAAAGAAGTATTATTGGATCGCTTCGAAAGTGACTTATTTCATGCCCTAGAACATAAAATAAGCTTGAATCCGATTCTAAATTCTTTTCAACAGACCTATCACCTACACAACCTAGATCTCGATCATGTAAAGGCTTTCCTCAAGAGCATGCGTTGGGATTTACATAAAAAAAATTACCTCTCACAAGAAGACTATAAAGAATACATTTACGGATCAGCCGATGTTGTTGGTCTTATGTGCTTAAAAGTATTTGTAAAAGGCAATAGTGAACAATATGATGCCCTTAAGGATTACGCAATGGCACTAGGTTCAGCTTTTCAAAAGGTAAATTTCTTAAGAGATTTAAAAGCTGATCAGGAAGGGTTGGAACGGTCATATTTTCCAGAAATTGACCTGAAGAGTTTTGATGAAGAATCGAAATTGAAAATCATAAATGAAATTGAGGCAGATTTCAAAACAAGTTTAATTGGTATTTTAAACTTACCCAAAGAAGCTCGTTTCGGAGTTTATACTGCATATAAATATTACTCTAAGCTGTTACGAAAGCTGAAGAAGATTCCTTCAAATCATATAAAGGAAACTCGCGTTCGAGTTCCGAACTATCAAAAAATCAGTGTTCTGGCACAATCCTATTTAAATTATCGTTTTAACACCCTATAAGATGGCTACCTTTTTTTGGATTTTAATTTACGTTGCTACTTTTTTTTTCATGGAATTCATGGCGTGGTTTTCTCACAAATACATCATGCATGGTTTTTTATGGCACCTACACAAAGATCATCATAAGAAAGACCACGGATCGTGGTTCGAACGCAACGATTTATTTTTCATCTTCTATGCTGTAGTGAGTATGACTCTCGTAATTCTGTGGGGAGAGTATGGTTTTTGGGCTGGTTTGCCCATGGCTCTGGGTATCTTTACCTACGGGATGAGTTATTTCATTGTTCATGACATCTTCATACACCAACGTTTTAAGATATTAAGAACAACTAATTCAAAATATGCCAAAGGACTCCGCAGAGCACATAAGATTCATCACAAGAGTATTCACAAAGGTGGAGGTGAATGTTTTGGAATGCTATGGGTACCAATGAAATATTTTAAATAATCCGAATTACTTCTTGGACCAATTGTTTGTGAATTTACAATCTCTGTAATCCCCACTAATACTTACATAAGTATCTTCAATTTTCTCTAGAGTCCATTTTTCAACGGCTTTTAACTGCTTATCCTTCAAAGCAAGTTCTTTAATACGGATGTAATCTTGAGAATAATCTGCTACATGTTCATCGAAACGGTTCGTAATCTTAATGATTTTGTATTTCTTTAATCCAGAACGATCTTCATCTAGTAATGGAAGAGAAATCTCGCCTTCATTTAGCTTACTCACCTGATTGTAAAGTGTCGGATCCATCTTTGTGAGTTCAAAACGGGTATCTCCTGTAACAGGGTTTAGTAACACTCCTCCACTGTTCCTAGTTTCTTTTTCATTTGAATAGTTGAATGCTGCATCTGTAAAAGTGATTTCTTCTTCAAGAACACGTTTACGGATCGTATCCAATGTTTTTTTAGATTCATCTAATTGTGTTGGATCAACTTTTGGCGTCAATAAAATGTGACGTACATCTACCTGTTGTCCTCTAATTTTATCTACAGTTACAATGTGCCATCCAAAATCAGACTTAAAGGGTTGCGATATCTCGCCCTCTTCAAGACCAAAAGCGGCATCTCTAAATTCTTTTACCATACGCGGGCGTTTTCTGTGCAGCGTATACTTACCGCCTGTAGATCGAGAACCTGGATCTTGTGAGTACAAAATAGCCTTTGAAGCAAAACTCAAACCTTTTTCTTCAACATCGTTTTTAAAATCTTTAAGCTTCTCAACAACGCGCTGAGTTTCTTCATCCGTTACCTTAGGCTCTATTACGATTTGCGATAATTCTATCTCGGTGCCAAAAACAGGTAGTTCTTCTTCTGGAATTTCATCAAAAAAACTTCGCACTTCCTCAGGAGTAATTTCAATTTTAGAAACAATATCCGATTGCATTAAAGAGGCTAGTTTTTGAAGCTTGTTAATTTCAAAAAGCTGCTCTCTGAATGAGAGCTCGTCAGGTTTATTGTAGAATTCAAGAACCTTTTCTATACTACCTAACTGTTGAGTGAAATATTCAATACTTTGATCTACGTAGCTGTATACCTCAGAGTCACTAATTTCTAAACTGTCTTGTACTGCATGGTGAGCATAGAGCTTATCTTCCATTAGTTTTCCAAGAAGTTGACAACGTTCAATACCATCAGTAGGAATCCCTTGCGATTTCATATCGACTAAGGTTTTGTCTATATCGGAATCTAAAATCACATAGTCACCCACAACAGCAGATACTCCGTCAATCTTAGTTCGTTTAAAACTACTCTTTATTTCCAGAGGCCCTTGAGCAAAAGTCTGAAAACTAAAAACAAAAGCCACTAGAAGTACTATTGTGGTTTTAACGGTAGAGTTGAAATTTCTTTGTTCGTATTGCATCTTGTAGTATTTCTTTATCAAATTGTTTAATAAAATCAAGCTTTCTTTTGTTGAAAACAATTTTACGGATTGTGTTTTCTATGGAAACCAAAGGGGCTACTTCGTTTCGTAACATATAATTATTCACAAAAAGCAAATATACCTCGAAAGCATCCTCAACAAGAAAAAATTGTGATTTTTTTAAGTAGTTCTCAAAGTTATTTTCATTGATGATGGGAAGTGTTCTAATTAATTCTCTTTTTGTAAGCCACAAAGAGTCTTTCAGTCCATATGAATTGAATTGAAAGGTAAGAGAATCTAGAAAACGAATGTCGTCTTCTTGAAAACGGATTAGTTTATCTTTAATCTCTAATAAGTCTATGTTTTCTGAAGGCAAAGCAATGTAACGTAGATTGACCATAACTTCATTCAACCTGAAATTGTTTTGATTTTCTCTATAATACGTTTCGATTTCTGTTTTACTTATGAGTGTATCAATATTCGACTTTACAATGAACTCCTTATAACTCCTACTCCAAAGATCAGAGCGATATGAATTGACTAATTCATCCATTTGCTTCTGAGCATCAACATCAAGGTTAATTAATGCTTGGTCATAGAGCAATTGTTTTCTTGCCCAGTTGTTGATATAGTTTTCAGACTGAATTATACTGTCTGTTTTGGAAGAAAAAACAGTAATGTTGTCTCTAAGTTCCGAGCGATACAAATAGGAATTACCAGCCCTAGCTACAACAACATCTTGCTTTACATTATAGAATTGATCACACCCTATCAATATAAAGAAAAGTAAGGCAATTGGACCTGTCCAATGTAAAAATAGAGACCGTACTTTGCTTCGAAAAAATTGGCTTGTTTTTTGCATAAATCTGTTAGATGGCAACAACGAGAAAAAATAAATTTATTGTGTTAATTGACGCCTTTTTATGTTAAATTTCTTAATAACTTTATTAGATTGCTAATAACCAGTATTTTAATTGTTAATAAATCCTTTTTTATTAACAACAATATCTATAACTTGCAAGTATATTTAAGGGAATGAAAATTAGTACCTATTCTTTATTGTTGATTTTACTTCTCGCTTTTCCCAAGGCGTATAGCAATTCCTCTCCTTTAATCTCTTCTGCAAGCTCCATTTCAAGTCAAGATATTGTAAAATTATTTTACAGCAATGGACAAATCCAAATAGATGGATTAATGGGAACAGGATCAATACAAATATACAGTATCATAGGAAATGAGATTGCTCGATTCACTAATGAAACTTTAGCAAACTTCAAAAAACCTATTGCTTTAGAATCAGGTAATATGTATATCGTACGTATCGAGACTGAAACCAATGTCAAAACCTACAAACTAATCGCTAACTAGTCGATTAAAATTCCTGTTCAACCCAATCACATCATGGGCTATAATTTGGAGCTTCCTTGGTAATTTGAATGTTATGTGGATGACTTTCTCTAATCCCCGAAGCTGTTAGTTGCACAAACTTACCTTGATCTCTTAGTTCATCAACATTAGCAGAACCACAATATCCCATTCCAGCCTTTAAACCTCCTAAAAACTGATGTATACTTTCTACAAGTTCTCCTTTGTAGGGTACACGTCCAACAATACCTTCTGGGACTAATTTTTTGATGTCATCTTCAACATCTTGAAAATAACGATCCTTACTCCCTTTATTCATTGCTTCAACAGATCCCATCCCACGATACGATTTAAATTTTCGACCTTCGAAAATAATAGTCTCTCCTGGCGATTCTTTTGTACCAGCCAATAAGCTTCCAAGCATTACACAAGATGCACCTGCAGCAATTGCCTTAGGAATATCACCTGTATATCGTATTCCACCATCGGCAATAATTGGTACTCCACTATCCTTGATCGCTTCAGCCACTTGAAGAACTGCTGATAATTGTGGATATCCTACTCCTGCTATGATTCGCGTAGTACAAATAGATCCTGGACCAATACCTACTTTAACAGCATCAGCACCTAAATCTACTAAGTATTTTGCAGCTGCTCCAGTAGCGATATTACCAACTACTACGTCTAGATCTGGGAATGAGACTTTAACTTCTTTCAAAACTGAAGCAACACCTTTGGTATGACCATGAGCTGTATCAATCACAATTGCGTCAACACCCGCATTTACGAGAGCTTGTGTTCGTTCAACTGCATCAGCTGTAACTCCAACAGCAGCTGCAACACGAAGTCTTCCGAAGGCATCTTTGTTCGCTATTGGTTTGGTTGTATGTTTTGTGATATCTCTGAATGTAATCAAACCAACTAGGTTTTGATTGTCATCGATTACAGGTAATTTTTCTATTTTATGTTTTTGTAGAATCTCTTCAGCATCGGACAACGAAGTTCCTTCCTTAACCGTAATCAGGTTTTTAGAGGTCATAACCTCCGTTATTGGGCGTTGATCATTTTTTTCAAAACGCAAATCTCGGTTCGTTACTATCCCGCTCAATTTTCCATGCGCATCTACAATTGGAATTCCGCCAATCTTGTACTTTGTCATGTTTTTATTTGCATCCGCAACTATTGCAGTCAAGGGAAGAACAACAGGGTCTAAAATCATTCCAGACTCAGAACGTTTCACCATCCGTACTTTGGCAGCCTGCTCTGCAATTGTCATGTTCTTGTGAAGAACACCAATCCCACCTTCTCTTGCCATAGCAATCGCCATTTGACTTTCTGTTACCGTATCCATGGCTGCAGAAACTATAGGGATGTTAAGAGGGATGTTTCTAGAAAACTTAGTATTGATTTTTACATCACGTGGTAAAACTTCTGAATATGCAGGTACGAGTAGCACATCATCATATGTTAGACCTTGTTCGACAAATTTTGGATTGTTTGAAATCATAGCAACTGCTTAGAAATTAGTTGCGAGCAAAATTATGGAATAATACGCGTTAAACAGTACTATTATGAGGTTTTTATTTAAAAATATCCTTTAAAACGACCAAAACTCCTAAGACATAACTTAGTGTCATTAAAATTCCTGAAAAAACAACAACATAAGAAAAGAATGAATAGCCAAGCCACAACATATAAATTCCACCGAAAGTAAGTAAGACAGAAACAAAAGGCTCAACCGTTAAAAAAGTTTTGAGTTTGACTGATTGACTTGTTCCCCAAACGAGAACCCCTAACATGAAAAAAATAAAAGAAATGGAAAGGATGTGGGTATGTATGATAGTCAGCATTTCTCGCTTCCCTTTTTTAAACTTCATGGTTTTGGCTTCGGGCACGTCTTCATTCCCATTATAATTCTCAATAATCCCTTGAGGAGTTGCACTCTCTGTTTGTCTAACAAAATTGAGTCCTGTGAAATAGCCAACTGATAAGGCGACTAAAAACGCAAACAAAAACATTTTGATTGGCTTTGGCAGTGTCGCAATATAGTTTGGAAACCGCATTAGGAAGGAGTTTCATTGTTGAACTCTTTTAAGGAATATAAGAAATGGTTAATAGAAGCAGTCATCGATTTAACAGAGATTGTAGCTCCTGAAATTGCGGTAATTTCTTCTCCATAGCCAAGTATGGAATCCCTATTCTTCGATATGAATTGGGAGAGCCAACGCTTACTGCCTATTTCTCCACCATAATCTTCGCGATAAACCAATACTTTTGCTTTTACAATTACAAGGTCTTTGTCGAGTAATACGAGGTACTCAAAACTATCGGTCTTACTCGGTGCAGTTCCAACAAAAACATAACCTTGAAGTGCATTTTGTACATGTATTTCTTGAAAAGTACTGGTTTGGAGGAAATTATTAGCTGGAATTTCAAAAGAGTTTTCTTCCAAATTGAATGTTTCTATTTTAAAAACACTCTTGATTTCTTTCTGCACTTTCTTCTGAATCCTTTTAGAAACAGCTTCGCTGTGAGACATATGAGAAGTACTCATTAAAAAAGTAATAGAAAGACTAAAAATGGAAAGAAATCGAATCATGACTGCAAATATATTTCAGTTATTACGAAGGAACAATTTTATTTAGATTAATTTTAAATAAACTTTAAAACCAAACACCTACTCCCATATTGAATTGCCCATATGAGGAACCTGACACTGCTGTTGATTTCGATTGGTAATCTACTTTAAAAACTGATCCAGGTGATAAATGGTAAGACAAACCAGTAGTCCATTCTTTTCTATGAAAAGCTGGATTTTGAGCCAAAGCACCTGCAGTTGCTGCATGTGTATTGTAGTCTTCGTAACGAACGAAACCTTCTAAACGTTGTATATTCGAAGAAGGAAGTAAATTATACGCAGCTTCAAGATAATATCCAGAAATTTCTTTTCCAAGATCCCTGCCCGTTAGGGTGTTGTATTGATCTGAATCTGAAAGGCTAGCTTGAATGAATTGACCTCGTGCAGAAAATTTTCTCAAACGATAACGAGCATCAACTCCAACCATGGAGACACCTACCGTGCTTCCAAGTATACCCGCCTGATCATCTGCAGCTTGTGTTCTCCCAAAATACCCAGAAAGCCCTAAACGAAGTCCTCTAATCCCGTAGTAATCAACTTTTGAAGAAAAGTTAAATTGATCCACAGTAGACTCTGCTCCTTTTTGGCGGCCACTTCTTAGACCATTGCTTCCTTTCAATTTACCACCCGTTCCATCGTGTGATAAAAAGCCATTAAAAATATAGGCTTGATACCGCAAGGCTAGTGCATCCCATCGACCAGAAGCTCCAATCCCTATTTCCCTCCAAGTAGTGGGCACGATTGCATTATCCAGACTAGGACGCTCTACACCATTGAAGGTTGTCGGTTCGTGAAATTCATTTACGATTCCCATAGGAACAAGCATTAATCCAGCTCTGAGGTTTAAACCATCAGTAAGGTTGTAATTAATAAAGGCTTGCTCAACATACACTTCTTTCACATGTTCAAATTCAATTTCAGTAATGAACTGAACACGTTCATTAAACTTATAACCAAATAAAAGAACCAAACGCTGTACATCTAATTCTCCATTAGCATTGTCTGGTTGATTATACAAAATTTCGCCATAACCTCCGAGTGTAACTCCCTGAGGAATTGCCTCAAGATTAGACATGATTCTTTGGTATCCATTGATTTGAATAGGTATCTTTGGAATACTATCTTGTTGTGTGTTTTGAAGCTGCGTTTGTTGTGCAAAACCAAACGAAGTAATTAAAGTTATAACTGTAAAAAAGAATGCTTTCATTGTATTTATTTAGATTCATTAAAAATAACAATGCAAATATATAATGCTGAAAACAATTTACAAAGCTTATTTAGATTAAATTTAAATAAAGATTTTAAGAGACTGATTATAAGCGTATTCAAATTGAATTGGATTGATATTCAATGCTATTTTTTGCTGATTGAAGAAAGAAAGCAACTTCTCTGTCGGCAGATTTCCTGTCAAATCATCGGCAGCCATAGGACAACCGCCGAATCCTTTTATCGCGCCATCAAATCGAATACATCCTGCATCATAAGCAGCGCTAATTTTCTTAAAAGCATTTTGAGGTTGGGTATGAAAATGAGCTCCAATTTCTGTTTCTGGATACTGCATGATCAATACTTTAAATAGTTGACTGATATCAGCATCTTTTGCGGTTCCAACGGTATCAGAAAGCGAAATGATTTGAACCCCTTTCCCGACCAAAAGGTCAACCCAATGCATTACAATGGAAACTGACCAAGGATCTCCGTAGGGATTTCCAAACCCCATGGACAAATAAACAACAAGCTTTTTGCCAGAACTTGCACAAACCTGAAGTAATTCATCCAACAACACCAGAGCTTCTTGTTGTGTTTTATGGGTATTCCGCATTTGAAAATTTTCTGAAACAGAAAGTGGAAACCCTATGTAAGAAATTGAGCTGAATTGTGCCGCTTCAAGTGCACCTCGAAGATTGGCTACAATAACTAACAATTCCGATTTACTCGCTGTCATATCAATATTTCGTAGAACATCAGCAGTATCTCGCATTTGAGGAATTGCTTTAGTAGACACGAAACTACCAACGTCTAGGACATCAAAGCCAACTGTCAATAACGATTGCACATACTTGATTTTTGCCTCAGTAGGTATCCACTTCCTAATGCCTTGCATAGCATCTCGTGGACATTCAATAAGAATAGGGCTTTTCATTGGCTAAAGATACGTTTTTGTCTAGAATAGAAGGTAGATGGCAATGCCTATCAAAAGAATTCCTTGTCCAAAATTCATCCAATAAAGGTTTTTAGGATTACTTAACATTGGAGCAATAAGAGTAGCGGCTGCAATTGAAACAAATGTAAAAACTATTGCAGCTTGGAGCATAAACAAACCACCTAAAATAGCGTATTGTGTTCCGTGAGAAAGGGTATCATGAAACAAAAAACCAGGAAAGAAAAGCCAGAAAAACAAACTGACTTTAGGATTTAATAAATTCATTAACATCCCTTTTTTAAAAATCTTAACGGGATCTTTTTTGGCTAATGCAGTTTTTTGAACTTCTATTTTTAAATTATTAAAAGTTTGGGTCGCGAGATATAAAAAATAGAGAGCCCCACAAATTTTAAGCACTACAATCAAATTGGGATACAAACCAATGAATTGACCCCATCCTAATACAAGAACTAGCGTATGAAAGGGCAAGCCACAAACCAAACCGGCGGCTAGCATCAAAGCAGATTTCGGTCCTTTGGCCAAACTTTCACTGAATACCAAAAGGATATCTGGCCCCGGTGCTAAGGTCAACATTATAGATGCCAATAAAAAAGAAAAAAGTTCTTCCATAATAATTGAATTCAAAGTTCGATATTTTTTTCAAATAAAAGGATTCCAACTATCTTTACTAAAAATTATAACAGAGCAAAATGATTGACCGAATTGAAAATGAAATTGAGACTCTAAAAGTACAGCTAATCAACCATTCTTTGTACAAAATGATGGAAAGCCAAGAAGACCTTCAAATCTTTATGGAACATCATGTATATGCGGTTTGGGATTTCATGTCTTTAGTCAAAAAACTACAATTAGACCTTACAACGACTACCCTCCCCTGGGTACCGAGCGCGACGCCTTCTGCTGGACGATTGATCAATGAGATAGTCTGGGGCGAAGAAACGGACATCAATAAAGATGGAGTACCCATGAGTCATTTTGAAATGTATTTGGAGTCCATGGATCAAGTTGGAGCATCTACGCAAGCAATGAAACATTTCTTAAGCACGCTACATAAATCGCCTACCATTCAACACCACATCGAGTCGGCAGAACTTCCAAGCTATATAAAAGAGTTTTTGAAATTCACTTTTGAGGTTATTGAATCGAATAAAACGCACGTGGTTGCTGCTGTTTTTACTTTTGGTCGAGAAGATTTGATTCCCGACATGTTCATTGAAATGATCAGAAACATTAATAACGATTCGAACCTTGATTTAAGTCATTTGATTTATTACCTTGAACGCCATATTGAAGTTGATGCCGGAGAACATGGCCCTATGGCTTTGAAGATGATTCAAGAATTATGTGGAGATGACCCTGTGAAATGGGAGGAAGCACTTGTAGCATCAAAAGCTGCACTCAACCACAGAATTGCCTTGTGGGACGGTATTGCAGACTTAATTTTAAAACCAATAACCAAATGAATACTATGAAGTCAATTTATTTATCAGCATTTCTCCTTTGTACCAGCCTAGGAATTGCACAAACACCAGCATCGGATGCTTATGCTTCGACCATTGAATCTGAAGATTTAAAACAATTATTATACGTTTACGCTTCTGACTTTTTTCAAGGAAGAGAAACGGGAACGCTAGGCCAGAAAAGAGCTGTTACCTTTTTAAAGGAGTTTTATGAATCTCGAGGGATTCAAGCTGGCGCCGGTAGCGAAGATTATTTTCAAAAAATGACCCTGAACATCAAAGGGAAAGAAATTGATACCGAAAATGTTATTGCTATTATTGAAGGTTCTGAAAAACCGGAGGAATATCTTGTTATTTCTTCTCACCTCGATCATATCGGGACACACGAAGGAGAGATCAACAACGGTGCTGATGATGATGGCTCTGGAACGGTAACTCTACTCGAGATTGCTGAAGCTTTTCAAAAAGCAGTTGCAGATGGAAATGGTCCAAAAAGATCCATTATTTTTTTACACGTTACTGGGGAAGAAAAAGGACTTTTGGGTTCTGAATACTACGCAAACAATCCACTTTATCCTCTAGCCAATACCATTGTGAATTTAAATATCGATATGGTAGGACGCACAGATCCAAAACGAGTAAGTGACAACCCCAATTACATCTACTTGATCGGCTCTGACCGTTTGAGTACAGAATTACATGAAATTTCGGAAGAAGTTAATAAAGCTACTGTAAACATTGATTTAGATTACACGTACAATGCACACGATGATCCAAATCGTTTCTACTTCAGAAGTGATCACTACAACTTTGCGAAAAACAATATTCCTGTTATTTTTTATTTCAACGGTACACATGATGATTATCACAAGCCAACCGATACAGTTGAAAAGATTGAATTTGATTTGATGAAAACAAGAGCGCGCTTAATTTTTGCTACTGCTTGGGAATTAGCCAATAGAGAGGAACGTATAAAACTTATTGAGGAATAACATATTCCCACAAAACTGTACTTATGAAATATTATTTTCTAATGCTTTTATGCTTCGTTAGTTTGCTCAGTTATGGGCAAGAAATAGACAATTCATCGAATACTATTGAAGTTGAAGATTTTCAAGAATTGGATTCTATTGATGTCTATAAAATCAAAAGGCTTTCTGTTGGAATAAAATTAGGGATCCCAAATATTGCAGGCTTTTCTTTAGAAGGTATAACTCCCTTGCTTGGAAACCGTATTGCTCCTTTTGCAGATTACAGTTCTTTTCCTGTTAATACGGTCGATACAGACATTGACTTAACGTATATAGAATTTGGTTCTAATTTTTACCTAGGAAACCAAGGGAAAGGAGTTTACGTTGGGATTGGTTTCGGAAACTTAAAACCAAACATTACATTCAAAGAGCAAGAGTTTGAGGAGAATGGGAATCGAGGTATAGGAACTGCAGTTGTTTCAACCCAAATAAAAACTACCAACCTAAAATTGGGTGTCAAAACCGGAGGTCGGGTATACTTCCGTCTCGAACTAGGATATGGAATTGGTACCATTCCAACAACTATTGAATTGAATGGTACGTTTACTTATACAGACGGCGATGGAAACACACAAACAGAAACAGGATCTGAAACTGAAGACTTTCCAGCTATCCCTGGGGTAAGCACCAATGGAGTTTTAGTCGGTAATTTTGGTTTTGGTGTTTCGTTTTAACAAGTAGTCAATTCAAATTATATTGAATCATCACGAATAAAAAAGCCCGCTACATAATTGCGGGCTTTTAGTTTTTAAGGATTACCTGAGGTTTGTTGTAATCAAAAAAAAGCTGCCTTTTCTGACAGCTTTTAAAGAACTTAATTACTCTTTATCTTTTGCTCTATCGTAGATGAATAATTGTTTGATTTTTCCATCAACAATATTAGCATCCAAAATGGAGTGTATCATTGTTTCCTCACCATTTACTGTATCGGTAACGTCATTGCCAGTAGTAAGCCAATTTCTTTTTTCACCATCCTTTTGTTGAACAGTATTTGTTGCCATCCAATTAACTTTCCACATAGGGTTACTTGACTCGAACCAAGCAGCTAAAGCTACTTTGTGAGCAGCACTTCCTTTGATTACCGTCCCGTCTGAAGCATGAATGATTATATCTTCTGCATCCATCGCTGCAATTTTATCCAAATCTTTATCGCTATGCGCCTGGATATATTCCATCCAGATTTCAGTAACAGTAACGTCGCCGCCGATTAAATTTAATTTCTCGCCTTTATCATCAAATTCGTAACCAATAACGGTATCTTCTTTGGTTGTACTCGTAGTTTTTTCAACTGCAGGTTGGCATGATATCAAAGCTGTTGAAAGTAGTGTAAGTAATATGAAATTCTTCATTTGTATTTTTTGATTTATGTTTAATTAAAAAGTTGAATAAATTAGAGTAAGCTCTTCCGCAGGTAACATTTCTCTTGAATCTAAAAGAGCGCTCCAAGCCTTTTGACCTAAGAAATCATCTGCAAGTTTCAATTCTGTAGTATTTTCCTTTTTCGTTGGAAAGTTAAAGGCTATGTGTGTAGCTGTAGATTCTAGAGCTTTAGTCACATCATTTGATCCAATCAATTCACTCACTCCCCAATACTTGATATAACCATCAAGGATTTGTTGTTGAGCAATTGGTTTCCAAACTGCAGTTTCGTAAGCAATAAAGTCCGCATTTTTTTGAGTCATATAATGGAAGGATGATTTATCACCTATCTCCCACTCCAAGCCTCTCCAACCAGTAGTTGTTACCACTTTATAGGTTCTACTTCTCATTTCTTTTACAATACCTTCGTTAGAAAGCATTTTATTGATAGCCTTTTTGCTTTTTCCTTTAAAAACTTTCTTTGCTACCTCTTCCCAATTATTTTGATCCATTTTGTCTTGTTTAGCATTTCTGCGAATCATTACAAAATATTCTGCCCAACCGTCGTCACCTTCTCTTGGAGTTCTTTTCCATACAGACCATTGTGTTATGTATCCTTCAGCAACTAGAGCTTCGTTTACTTTTTGCCAATTCTCTTCAAGCTTCAAATAACTTTCCTCTTTTCCATCTTCTAAAAGCATCGCCAACATTGTTGTCGATTGTGCATAAGAAAATGTTGCTAGAAAAAATGTAATAATAAAAACAGTCTTTTTCATATAATAATAGTTTGTGATTTATAATACTCAAATATATAAAATGAATTGCAAAACACAATCTTTATGAAAAGGTTTAGAAGCTAACAGATTAATAAAATGATGAAAATGAGTTGAAAAAATGAAATATGAATCAAAGAATAAAGGTACACGGAAATCATATTTATCATACTATTTTTCTCAACGACTTCATTAGAACAGTATAAAGCTTTAAATTTATATTTTAAAAGACTGGGATGAAAACAGGAATCCAATTATATAATATTGATGAATGCCAAATGAAATTAAAAGAACTCCATTTGGATTGGAAATTCGATGATAACGGAATTGAAAAAGAATTTCGGTTTAAAAATTTTGTAAAGGCATTTGAATTCATGACTCAAGTTTCAGTTGTTGCTGAAGACCTAAAGCATCATCCAGAGTGGACTAATGTTTATAACAAAGTACAGATTCGTTTAACAACACATGATTCTGGCGGGGTAACCGATAAGGACTTTGATTTGGCGCTAGCAATGGAGCAGATTATGAGGGAATAAAAAACCCTCCATAGAGGAGGGCTTGATTGTGTTCTATTTGTTTAAGAAAATGAATTTCTTAAAAACAATTCGATCAGTTAAATCTCGTAGCTTCATCATTTTTTGATAATTTTTATCAGCGTTTGAAGAAGGCTGTGCACTTAATTTCAAAAAGTCAGAATACTTGTCAAACCAATCAACTGTAAAGTGAGACCATGCAATATCTGTCCCTACTCTATCGATTCGTTTTGATAAACTCCATCCTTTTCTAGGTGACCCTTTCGCTATTGTTTTGGTTGTAGCTTTTTCCATGTCTTCATAAGCCTTGTATTTGTCATGCTTAACTTTCATCAAGTTCAATACAGCAATATCCGGATAATCTGTTACACCTTCTTGTAGTACCTCTGCAACATTAACAACTTGAGTTTCGAAAACAATTTTTCTGTTTTCACGATTTTTCCTCGCCCAATCCATCAATTCTGATTGTGTCATATCTGTAAACTCTTCGGTCCATTTTTTACCTTCGTAGTCCTCATCCATTATATCCATATCATATACAGAAACAACTAAGTGCGTAAATGGGCTTTGGGCACCATTAATAACTTTCCAAACGTGCCAGCCTAAAATTCGGCCATCGTCAATGTAATTCTGATTTAATCTTTGGTATTTCGTTTTCAAGTTTTGATCGTAAGCGTTGATATTTTCAGCATCTACAAATGCAAAATCAAATGCAATGTTCTGTGAAAACATTTGCGTTGATAAAATCAAGGCAAAAACAAATAATAGTTTTTTCATTTTGAATATAGTTTAGTTAATACATTCAAATATAAAATAATTAATTGCAAAATGCAAGTTTATTTTGAACGCATAAAAATCAACTAACCAAATTCATAAAACAAAGTATTAAGAGAATTGGCAGGAATTATTGATTACAACAAGTAAGATCAGAAAAACTTAGTGGAAGGTTATAAAATATATTTTGCAAATTAAAAAGCCAATTGAAAACCCAAGTCCAAACATAATAAAAACTTTAGCCTGAAAAATCCATTTAAAGAAGCGCTCCCATGAATCAGGAATAAAGTTGTTATTTTCATCATTACTCATTCCGTTCTTGGTTGCATAAATGGCGTAGGCATAAACGATGCTCATAAATAATGCAAAAACAATTAATATATATAGTATTTCCTTCATTAGGATATTTTTATACACAATGTACTTATTATATTCCATAAAACCCACTTTGGCAATACCAAGATTTCACTTAAGCATAATGTATTTGTATATTTTCCTTGCTTAACTTTATAGCAGATAGTATTTAACTAAAATAAGTTTCACGAAAATAAAAAAACGTAATTCTTATAGAAATAAGTTGAAAATCATGCCCTTAGATGTGGGTAGAACTTTTAAAAATTTGTAACTAAAGGTCAAGTGATCATGACTCTTTGGAAGCCTCGCTTTAGCATATCGTTTTAGTGTTTTTTTATCTTTATTTGAATAAAAGATAGAGGTAGAGGAAGTTTATTCTGACTGACTTTTAAAAAAAGCTTGAACATCCCTGTTTGAATTTATTGTTATGGCTGTGCGGCAATATAGGGCAAAGGCACATCCACTATTATCAAAATCACTTCCCAGCCATCGGTCAAACTCATATCCTGCATCTGGAGTTGCTGAAATTGTAACTGTAGCCCCAGCATTGTAAGTTCCAGTGGCTTCTGGTGATACTGATCCTCCTTCTCCAGCAGTGATAGTTAGGGTATATTGCGTACGAACTGGAAGTTCAGCATCAGCAGCATCTTTTAAACAAGCTAAAAGAAGGAAAAAAACTAAAAAGTAAAGCTTTTTCATATCCATCAAATAAATATAAATTTAAAAAAAATCAATATATATACAAAGTCTTCTATGGAGGATTAAAATTTAAGACAACAATCTATCTGTAAGAAAGTTCCATTTTTTTGGAAGAACAGTGGGTATAGCCCATAAAAAAAGCCCCTCTTTCGAAGGGCTTAAGCGGGTGGAAGAGCGGTCTCGAACCGCCGACCTCCTGAACCACAATCAGGCGCTCTAACCAACTGAGCTACAACCACCGTTTATGCGGCAAATTTAATACTTTTTTTGACCTCTCCAAAGCCTGAAAAAAGAATTTAAAATAAATTAGTAAATGACTGAATTACAGGCACTCGTTCGGCTGTAAAACCTTCGGCTGCCTCTACTCCACTCAATCTTCCTAAGTTTTGAGCACGATATCGAACACTATCCATGAAATTCTTACTGCTTATGGGAGTTTGTGGAGCTTTGCTATTTGAATCAAAAAACTGACTCTTATAGGCTTGAATAGCTTCCATCTTCTGTTCTATAAAAGGCGAAACATCAACAACAAAATCAGGTACAATATCCTTCCATTGGATGTAGTGATAAACTTGTTTCGGTCTCCAAGCAGTTTGATCTTTCCCCTCAGCATCTTGAGTCACTATTTTAGACAGTCCAGACAAAAAACAGGCGTTACTGACTAAGTCACTTCCTTTTGCATGGTCAATATGTCGATCGTCTATAGCATTACATAAAACTACATCTGGTTGATGTTGGCGGATGAGTCTGATGACTTCCAATTGATGCGCTTCATCGTTCACAAAAAAACCATCACGAAAGCCTAAGTTTTTTCGGAAGGAAACTCCTAAAATGGAAGCGGCATTTGTTGCTTCTTCTTTCCGAATTGCTGCCGATCCTCTTGTACCTAATTCTCCTTGTGTCAAATCAACAATTCCAACACTCTTACCTGTTGCTATTGCAGACAAAATACTACCCGCACAGCCCAATTCCACGTCGTCAGGGTGGGCGCCAAAAGCAACTATATCTACTTTCATTTTTTTGATTTTTTTAATGCCTCATTAATATCGTCTTTCAAATCGTCGATGTGCTCAATCCCAGAAGAAAAACGAATCAAATTATTCTGAATTCCTTGAATAACTCGATCTTCTTCACTCAACAAAGCATGTGAGGTTTTTGAAGGAATGGTCAAAGTGCTCTCTACTCCTGCCAAACTCATTGCTGGCACAATTAATTTTAGTGCTTTTTGGAACAATTCCAGATCGTGAGAAGTATTCAACTCAAAAGACAACATGCCGCCAAAACCATGCATTTGCTGTTTTGCAAGCTCATGATCGGAATGACTTTTCAAACCAGGATAATAAACAGCATCAATAGAAGGTTTTTCCAACAGAAATGCTGCTAAAAGCATCGCATTCTCGTTTTGCGCTCGAACACGAAGTGAAAGTGTTTTAATACTGCGTTCTAAAAGCCAAACTGTATAATCACTTAGATTACCTCCTAAGTTTTTCGCCATTTGAAAAACAACATCCATTTGCTTTTCAGATCCAACAACAGCTCCAGCTAAAATATCACTGTGTCCGCCTAAATATTTTGTTGCACTATGAATGACGATGTCGATGCCAAAAGCAATTGGATTTTGGTTGATGGGAGATGCAAACGTATTGTCGATCATACTAATCAAATTCCTCTTTTTAGCGAGTGCTCCTATCGCTTTTAAATCTACGATTTTCATCAATGGATTACTTGGACTCTCTAAATAGATAACCTTTGTATTTGGCTGAATCTGGGTTTCAAAATCTGAAGCCAATAAACCTGTTGTAAAAGAATATTCTATTCCAAACTTATTGAACTCTTCGACAATTAAATTGGTTGTACCACCATAGAGATCCAGCTGAAGAACAACATGATCTCCAGACCGTAAATGTGACAACAGTGCGGTAGAAACTGCCGCCATGCCAGAACCAAAAATAAGGCCTTGCTCTGCACCTTCTAGTGCTGCAATTTTTTGTGCTAAACCAACCTGATTGGGCGTGTTGAAATAACGAGGATAGCGTTTCTCATCTACCGCATCAAAAGCATAAGCCGTTGACATATACAAGGGAGAAATAACCCCTTGATGCTGAAGATCTTTGAGCTGACCTTCGTGAACACACACCGTATCAATTTTGTTTTTTTTCATACCGAAACCTACTTTGTTATCCAGTCGATAACCTCTGGGTCATCTGGGAGTGTTTTGGGATCAATTACTTTTTCTAAAACGCCTTCTTTGTTCAATAAGTACTTCTGAAAATTCCAACTTACTTTGGAGTCCATCACTCCATTTTTATCCTTATCAGTCAAAAAAGCATAGACAGGGTGTTGGTCTTTCCCTTTGACATCGATCTTAGACATCATCGGAAAAGTTACACCGTAATTAGCTTCGCAAAAAAGAGCAATTTCTTCTTCAGTACCTGGTTCTTGAAATAAAAAATTGTTTGCAGGAAAACCTATAATTACAAATTCATCGGAACCGTAAGCCTCATATATTGCTTGTAATTGTTTGTATTGCGGTGTTAATCCACATTTAGATGCTGTATTGACAACCATTACTTTCTTACCCTTCAAGGACGCGAGATTGAAAACACTACCTGAAATATCTTCGACTGAAAACTGATGTATACTCTGACTCATATTTGTTTTGTTTTGTGCCCCTACAAGATACGATAAAAATAAGGCGAATAATAGTACTGTGTTTTTCATTTTCTGGTTTTTGTACAGTTAAATTTCTGAGTGAAAGTACATAATTTCTTGCAGCTTTAAAACAAGTACAGTTTTGTAACCTTTGTTACTCCATACCTCCAAATTTCTTTTTAATATTGCTTTTAAATTAACAACAACTTTATGGACTACATTTTGAATCCTTGGCCTTGGTTTGTATCAGGACCCTTAATTGCAACGGTAATGTTTCTTTTGGTTTCCTTTGGGAAAACATTTGGAATGTCCTCTAACTTGCGAACGCTCTGCTCTATTGGTGGTGCTGGAAAAATCACCTCATTTTTTGATTTCGATTGGAAAGAGCACCAGTGGAATCTCTGGGTTGTTGTCGGAAGTATTATCGGGGGTTTTGTTGCAGTACAATTTCTAAGCAACACAGATGCAATCGATATTAATCCAGATACACTTGCTGTGCTTGCTGAATATGGTTTTGCAGCACCTCAAAACAATCTAGTACCTGCTGAATTGTTCTCTTTAGAAGCGCTTCAAAACCCATATAACTTGACATTATTGATTATCGCTGGATTTATGATTGGATTTGGAACTCGTTATGCAGGAGGCTGCACTTCGGGGCATGCAATAACAGGACTGAGCAACTTACAACTTCCATCGCTCGTTGCGGTTATTGGCTTTTTTATCGGTGGCTTACTTATGACACTTGTGTTTTTTCCCTTTATTTTTTAAATTATGAAAGCAATAAAATTTTTATTTACCGGAATTTTCTTTGGCATTATTCTAACCAAATCTGAGGCAGTTTCTTGGTATCGAATTGTAGAAATGTTTCGATTTGAATCCTTTCATATGTATGGAATCATCGGGAGTGCAGTGATTACTGGAATTGTTTTACTTCAGTTGAGCAAGAGATTCAAAATGAATACGACAGAAGGAAACCCTATAGCTTTACCAGAAAAAGCAAAGCAGTACAAAAAAGCGCTTTTTGGAGGTAGTATTTTTGGGTTAGGTTGGGCTTTGGCTGGTGCTTGCCCCGGACCCATGTTCATTCTTTTTGGAGCTGGCTATTACAGCATCAGTATTGTAATACTCGCATCCCTTTTAGGTACTTTCGTTTACGGCTTAGTAGCGCACAAACTTCCTTAAACCAATTCTGCTGACAAATCAGCTTTGAGTAAAGAAGAACAACGGGGTTCCAAATCTTCAAAGGAGCCTGTTTTTACGGTACACTTCCCTCTATAATGAACTATGTAAGCACACTGTTCTGCTTGTTCAAGAGTATGATCACAATACCGTATTAAGCAATTGATGACATGATCAAAGGTATTTACATCATCGTTATGTAAGATGATTTCGTACTCTTTGGATGAAAGCACATCAACTTGTTCTTGCTCTTTATGTTCTGGATTTGTAGCCATTTTATTGCTTACTAAATTTAACTGCTACCCAATTTTCTTTTTCTAAATGTGATGTGTACTCTAACTGAACCGAGGTACAAACACGCTTGATATCTTCGATATCGGATGCATAAAAACCACTGAGTAAGAGGGTCCCTTTGTCATTTAAACAAGAAGCATAGGTTGGAATATCTTGTAACAAAACATTCTTGTTGATATTTGCTATTATCAGATCGTACTTTTTCCCAACCAATAAACCAGCATCTCCTTCATAAGCTTGAATATTGTTGCACGCATTCAAAAGAGCATTCTCTTTTGTATTCTCAAAACACCAAGGTTCTATATCGATTGCATCGGCAGAACAGGCTCCTTTCTTGACTGCTAAAATTGCCAACACGCCAGTTCCACAACCCATATCTAAAACCGTGGCTCCTTCGAGTTCTAGATCCAAAACATGTTGCAGCATCATATAAGTGGTTTGATGATGCCCTGTTCCAAAACTCATTTTTGGTGTAATAATCAGTTCGTAATCGGCAGCAATTGGCTCATGAAAATCTGCGCGTACAGCGCAGCGATTGTCTACCACAATCGGTTTGAAATCGGATTCCCAAACTTCATTCCAGTTCTTCGGCGCTATGGTATTTGTGGTATATTCAATTGAAAATTCAGAATTCTTAAGAAGAGAAACTTCTTGCAAAGACTCTTCTTTAAAATCTGTTTGTGGTATATAGGCTTCTAATCCCTGTTCTAATTCAACAAAACTTTCAAATCCAATTTGAGCTAATTCTGCCATCAAGATTTCACTAGCTGGTTGGACGGGTTCAAGTGTAAAGAGAAGTTGAACGTATGAGGTTGACATTAGATGGATTTAATGATTGTTGTGAAATCTGCTGCATTGAGAGCTGCACCGCCAATAAGGCCGCCATCTACATCTTGCTTAGAAAAAATCTCTTGTGCGTTGCCTGGTTTCACACTTCCTCCGTAAAGGATAGAAACATCATCTGCCAAAGCAGCATCATATTGATCTTGTACCAAGCCTCTAATAAATGCATGCATCTCTTGTGCCTGTTCTGGAGAAGCCGTTTCGCCTGTTCCAATTGCCCAAACGGGTTCGTATGCTAAAACAATCTTAGACCAAGCAGAAGCTGGTAATGCGAATAGGGCATTAGCGATTTGAGATTTTACAACATTGAAATGATTGTCTGACTTGCGATCTTCTAGTTCTTCGCCAAAGCAAAAAACAACGTCCATATCATGATCCAACGCGTTGATCACTTTCTTGGCTAGAGTTGCATCATTTTCACCAAAATAAGCTCTGCGCTCTGAATGACCTAAAATAACGGTTTGAATTCCTACACTAGATAACATAGCAGGAGAAACCTCTCCCGTATAAGCTCCAGAAGTAGCTTCGTGCATATTCTGCGCTGCAACTTCAATTCCTGAATCAGCCGTTAAAGCAACCGCTTGAGATAAATGCACAAATGAGGGCGCAATGATAACTCGGGTAGTCCCAAAGTCACCATGAGCTTTTAAAGCATCAATTAAAGTGCTTGTCTCAGCTTGATCATTATTCATTTTCCAGTTTCCGGCTACAATTTTAGAACGCATAGTGTTTTTTTTAGGTTAGTTTAAAATGGTTTTGCTTGTGGATCGATTACCACATAAAGTAAGTCTACAAAGATATTGATAATAATGAATAAAGTGGCTATGATTAGTACAGATCCCATCACAACAGGTATGTCGAGTGTATTCAATGCTGTAACTATTTCTTTTCCAATACCCCGCCATCCAAAAATATATTCTACAAATACAGCTCCCGCAAGCATAGATGCAAACCATCCAGACACAGCAGTGATTACAGGATTCAACGAGTTTTTTAATGCATGTCGGTATACTATCGACAAAGGCGATAAACCTTTGGCTTTGGCCGTACGAATATAATCTTGAGTCATCACTTCAATCAACCCGCTTCGAACCAGTTGAACAATCACAGCCAATGGGCGAATTCCTAATACAAAGGCGGGCAAGATTAGGTTCTTAAGCTGCAACTGAGACCCTTCTCCATAATCGTCTAATTCATACAAACTCCCGGTCATATTCAAATGGGTATACTCACTCAGTACATAACCGAAAATCCAAGAGAAAAGAATGGCACTAAAAAAAGAAGGAACACTCATACCTACGGTACTCAATAACTGGATACACGTATCGATCCAACTGCCTTTAAAAATTCCTGCTACAACCCCAAAAACAAGGCCTAATATAATCGCAATTCCAATAGAAGCTACTGCCAAAATAATAGTGTTCGGCAAGGTTTCGGATATAATGGTTTGTACTTTTTTGCCTTGACGTTGATAGGAAGTTCTCAAGTATGGAGCTTTTACGATTAAATCAATTTTTGGAAATGAAAAAAGTAAAAAACCGGCGTATTTCGATTGGGTATAGAACGTAAAGTCGTTTGCATTTTTGGAATGAAAAGATAGCGGTGCAAGATCATTCAAGTAAATTAAATATTGCTTTCCAATGGGCATATCGAAGCCGTACTTCTTTTTAACCTTCACCAATTGAACCTCTGTTGCATTTTGATCCAATACCATTTGAGCGGGATCACCGGGCAATACATTGAATAAAAAAAACACTACGGTAGCTACCCCAAAAAGAGTTAGCAATCCGCTGATGATTTTTTCTAGAATAAAAGTAAACATGGTTTATGAATCCAAATGAATCAAAGCAAAAACAGCATAATTAATCATGTCCTGATAATTTGCGTCTATACCTTCACTTACAATTGTCTTCCCTAGATTGTCTTCGATCTGTTTTACACGTAATAGTTTTTGTAAAATGAGATCGGTTAAAGAACTCACGCGCATTTCCCTCCAAGCCTCTCCATAATCATGATTCTTATCCTTCATGAGTTGAAAGGTTTCGGCAAGATGCTTTTCGTACAATTCGGTTGCTTTTTGTGGATTCAAATCGGGTTGGTCGGCAACTCCAAGCTCCAATTGGATCAATGCCATCAAAGAATAATTGATGATACCAATAAATTCGCTGACCTGACCTTCTTCAATTTTTTGTTCCTCAAGATCTTGTATACTCCTGATTCGTTGTGCTTTAATAAAAATTTGATCGGTAAGCGAAGGTAACCTAAGAATTCTCCAAGCTGCGCCATAATCCTTCATCTTATTGATAAACAAATCCTTACACGTATTGGTAATCTGTTGATAATGTGCTTGAGTAGATTTCATAGGTATAGCAAATATGTGTAAATTTCGTTTAATTTTTTATCTCTTTCAAATATTCCGAAAAAAGTTATTCATGAATACTAAACACCACATGACCATCAACTGCCAAGGTACTCTAGTAGATTTATCGAAACCCAAAATAATGGGGATTTTAAATCTTACACCTGACTCTTTTTTTGATGGTGGAAATCACAACAGCATCGATGCGGCACTAGTTCAATGCGAAAAGATGATCACGGAAGGCGCAGATTTCATAGACGTTGGTGCTTATAGTTCCAAGCCGGGAACGAAAGAAGTTTCTGAAGAGGAAGAATTGAGACGGCTACTACCAACATTCGAAAAGATGAAACTTGCGTTTCCTCAGACCCTTTTTTCTATTGATACCTTTAGATCAAAAGTTGCAGCTCAAACTATCGATTGTGGTGCAGCGCTCATCAATGATATCTCGGCTGGAGCATTTGATTCTGATATGTTGTCTACAGTCGGAAAACACCAAGTACCCTTTGTAGCCATGCATATGCAAGGCAAACCTGCAACCATGCAATTGCAACCCAAGTATAAGAATGTAGTTGATGAAGTCATTTTTTTCTTTTCAAAAAAAGTAAAAGAAGCCCGAGCAGCAGGAATAAACGATATAATCCTTGATCCTGGGTTTGGATTTGGAAAAACCAAAGAACATAATTTTGAGTTGCTCAAGCAACTAGAAACCTTTCAATGTTTTGATGTACCCGTACTTGCAGGAGTTTCCAGAAAATCTATGATCTATAAAACATTGAATATAGAAGCAGAAACGGCCCTTAACGGAACTACCGTCTTACATACGGTTGCGCTTACCAAAAAAGCGCAAATACTTAGAGTCCATGATGTCAAAGAAGCAAAAGAATGTATTGATTTATTAGAAGCGCTTCAATAGTTTTTCTAATTTTACAAAAAACCACTTTGCCTTGGATGGCCTAAATTTCTTAGAAATCAGCTTTATTGACGTAACCGATATCATTTTGGTAGCGGTTTTACTTTACTATTTATACAAACTAGTAAAAGGAACTGTAGCGATCAATATCTTCCTTGGTATTGTCATCATATACCTTATCTGGGTATTGACAGATGCGCTAAACATGGACGTTCTGAGTAATATTCTTGGTAAATTCATCAGTGTTGGATTCTTTGCTTTGATTGTTGTTTTCCAACAAGAAATACGAAAATTCCTCCTCCTTCTGGGTTCAACAAACTATACCAGCAGAAAAAGTTTGGTCCGGTATTTTAATTTCCTAGGACAACAAAATGATGTGGTTAAATTAGATTTATCGCGACTGACCAGTGCTTGTGAAAAAATGGCAAGCGAAAAAACAGGGGCAATTATTGTACTTGAGCGTTCCAACTCTCTGGACTTCCTCAAAAATACAGGTGATAAAACTGAAATAAAACTTTCATCTCAGATTTTAGAAACCATTTTCTTTAAAAACAGTCCCCTTCACGATGGTGCAATCATAATCAAAGACAACATCATAACTGCTACTCGAGTAGTTCTTCCTGTATCTGAATCGACCTCCATCCCAAAAAATTATGGGTTACGCCATAAGGCAGGTGCTGGGATTTCTGAAAAAACAGATGCCTTGGTTATTGTTGTTTCGGAACAACGTGGATTAATTACCTACATTAAAGATGGTGAGTTCATCAACTTTACTTCAGTTGATAAGCTAAAGAGGACCCTGAGCGAAGACTTATCGTTCTAAGATTCAACCTCAGAAAACTGAACTTGATGTAGTTTTTGATAGTACCCATTCTTTTTATTCAACAGTTCTTTGTGGGTTCCGACCTCAACAATCAACCCTTGATCCATAACTACAATCCGATCTGCGTTCTGAATAGTTGCCAAACGATGCGCAATAATGAGCGATGTTTTTCCTTTGGTAATGGTCTCCGTTGCTGTCTGAATCAATTCTTCTGAATAGGAATCTATGGAAGAAGTCGCTTCGTCCAAAATCAAAATAGTAGGCTTTGAAAGAAAGGCTCGTAAGAAAGCGATCAGTTGTCGCTGACCAGCCGACAACATAACGCCACGTTCCTTTACGTTGTATTGATAACCGCCAGGTAGAGAGCTGATGAACTCATGAACACCAATTTCCTTGGCAGCTTTTTGAACCTGTTCTAAACTAATCTTAGGATTGTAAAGCGTAATGTTGTTATAAATGGTATCGGCAAAAAGAAATACATCTTGTAAAACCACAGCCACATGCATTCGTAAATCTGAAAGGGCATAATCACGAATGGATGTTCCATCGATCTTGATATCCCCAGAATCAAATTCATAGAATCGAGAAAGTAGGTTGATTATGGTTGATTTACCTGCTCCAGTTGCTCCTACAATTGCTACAGTTTCGCCGGGCATAACTTGTAAATCGATTCCTTTCAACACTTCTTCTCCTTTGATGTACGAAAAATGAAGTTGTTCTAAATCGATTTTTCCAGCCATTGTTTGAGTCGTAAAGGTGCCTTTATTTTCAATTTGACTTTCGGTTTCTAAAATTGCAAAAACACGGTTGGCAGCTACCATACCCATTTGTAGCGTATTGAACTTATCTGCAATCTGACGCAGCGGACGAAAAAGCATTTGCGATAATTGAATGAATAAAAAGATAATTCCCAACGAAATACTCCCGCCGGCAATAACATTCAATCCGCCATACCAAACCAATAGTCCAATAGTAACCGATGTTGAAATTTCCGCAACTGGGAAAAAGATGGAGTTGAACCAAACTGTTTTTAACCAAGCTTTTTTATGCTTTTCATTGATCCCCATAAAGGTTTTTTGCTCAATAATTTCGCGATTAAAAAGTTGCACGATTTTCATTCCACTAATGCGTTCTTGTACAAAGGTGTTTAAATCTGCAACTTGTTTACGAACATCTTCAAAAGCTTTTTTCATGGACTTCTGAAATACGCGCGTTGCATATAAAATAACCGGCAAAACCGAAAAAACAATAAGCGACAGTTTCCAATTCACAAAAAGCATGACACCGACAACAATTCCCATTTTCAATAAATCAGCGATGATCATAAACAAACCCTGACTGAAGATACTGGCAATGGTTTCTATATCACTAACCGATCGCGTCACCAAACGCCCAACAGCAGAAGTGTCGTAATAGGCCATTTTAAAACGAATTAGCTTTTGAAACAACTCAACCCGAAGATCTTTTATGATCATTTGCCCCAGCCAATTCGCGTAATAAATAAAGATGAACTGAAAAACAACCTCTAAAATTAAACTGAGTAGCATTAGAAGTGAAAAAAACACCAAACCATCGTAATCTTTAGGAGTAATATAATCGTCAATAACGATTTTAAGTAAATAAGGACTTAGTGTAGAGAAAACAGAAAGCAAAATAGCAGATAATAATACGAAATAGTAGGTTAATCGGTAAGGATTAGAATAATCCATCAATTTACTTAACAACTTTAGATCAAATACTTTACCGTTAACTTTTGCCATTTATATTGTACGTTTCTTTTGGGTATTGAATGTCTGTAAGATACAACCCTTGTGCTGGTACTGAAAGTCCCGCATTACTTCTTTTTTTACTTTTTATAATTTCTCTGAATGCAGCTATGGTGATTTTACCTGTCCCCACATCCAATAGCGTTCCTACAATAGCTCGAACCATATTCCGTAAAAAACGATTTGCAGTGATGGTAAAAACATAGCCACCTTCTTTAGCTACCCATTGTGCATGTTGGATATCACAAAAGAATGTTTTTACTTCGGTATGAACTTTTGAAAAGGCTTCGAAATCTTTGAATGTTTTCATCAGCTGAGCTGCTTCATTCATTTTTTCTAGGTCGAGCACATCTCGAACATAATAGGTTAGTCCCTGCGTAAATGGATTTTTCTTTGCGTCTATATGGTATTCATAAGTCCGCCAAGTAGCGTCAAAACGTGCATGAGCATCAGATTTTACTGCTATAACAGAATGAATTACAATATCAAAATTGAGGTATTGATTGATCAGATAAACTAAATTGTCTTGTATTTCGTCTGGAACCTCTGCGTCAAAGTGAGCAACCATCAATCGAGCATGCACTCCAGTATCGGTTCGTCCGGCTCCTGTTACCTTTATAGGGGTTCGTAGCACCGTGGTTAGTGCTTCTTCCAAAACCTCTTGCACACTAATAGCATTCGGTTGGCATTGCCATCCGTGAAACGGACTCCCTAAATAAGATAGATTGATGAAATAACGCACTTAAATTCTTTGGTACAAAGGTATCAGATTTTCGATGCAAGAAATAAATTACTTAAAAAAACCTTACTCTTTTCTAAAAACCATTGCACCTACGTATGAGTCAGCATATAAAGTGTTTTTAGTAAATTCTAAAATCAGTAAATTATCTTTAATTTTAAACTTAAGCGGTATTCTTTGCGCCAACTCAACAACCCGATGATCTAGGAAAGGGACGCGAGTTTCTAGGCTATTTGCCATCGCAGCTCTGTCGACTTTGCATAAGATATCATCCGTAAGGTAGCTAATGGTATCCCAATACATCATCCGAGATTCTGAATCTTCAAGCCCCCCTTCTGGAAGAGATTCATCAATTAAATTAATTAATGTTGAATGGATTTTATTTGAACTTTTGTTTTTTTTCCAATTTTGGTGTTAGGCATGTAGCTTCTCAAAGATTTTTTTCACGAAAATCAACATTTTTGTGTTTTTTTGGACCATATTGTCATTTTTCTTGATTTTTTCGAAGTAAAAAAGACGCGCAACGTAATTTGGCGCCGAATGGTCCATACGAGAGCCCGTGAACTCCCATATTTGACCATTTGGTGCAATTTTGGATAATGTCGGTACCAAAACAACCCCCGCTTAAGCTGAAGCCTGATATATATATATATATATATATTTATATATTTCTACTTATTTCCTAGTTTTCTGGTATGGGTCCCACAGGAAG
>ENA-ORDA01000266-ORDA01000266.1-marine-metagenome-genome-assembly--contig:-NODE-266-length-55223-cov-7.826044_pt1 | contig 55223 bp, 42 predicted proteins | sample MGYA00237778_ERZ508506 | MGnify/ENA primary metagenome ERZ508506 (study PRJEB26177, sample SAMN06267891) | marine metagenome | isolation source: Monterey Bay, California, USA | place: Pacific...
CCCTTTGTAATGAGGATCACTTTTATCTATTTTCCCAGATGGCTCATCAATATTTGCTTTTGAATTTACAGCAAAATCAAGTTTAAGTGTACGAGTTAAATCATATTTAAATTCATACATTTTATTCCATTCAAACATCTTGCTATAAGTAGGTGCTATAGGGTAAGTGTTTCCATAAGAAGACGTTAAACTTCTAAGCTGAGTTTCATTGTAGTTTCTATTTACATCCGTTCTAAAAGAGAACAACTTTGGCATAGTATTAAAATTAATATCCTTTATCAATCGGAAATAAGGCGATTTAGGGAATTTAACTTTAGCAAATGGTTTAATATTTTTTGGTTGGGTATTAAAATTATAAGTTAATGCACCCCTATAATTTACAGTGCGATTTTCCTCAATATTTATATTGCGTATAGATGTTTCATTTTTAGAATAGGAGACAGAAAAATTCTCTACATCATACACCTTTGGTTTCTTAGCTGCTTTTCCTTTCTTATTAGTTTTTGTCTTTCTTACATTTGTAAAATTGATACTCTTACGCTTCACATAGTCCTGAACTATGTGTTTTAAAGAATCCTTCTCAGTTGCATTATCTAATGCTTTTAATGAAGTAGTTAATAATATATCAGGATCAAGCGGATTGTATTGAGGGTTTTTAATTGATTCTGAATGCCCTATATACATTGGAATTTTTACACCAAAGTCTTCAGGGAAAAATTTACCTAAATCAAAGGATGATGAAAAATCATATTGATAAGCATTGTACTTTTGGCGTTCATTTACTTTTTTCTCAATACTTCCAAAGCCAACAGTACTCATATTTCCAGAAAGAGTTACATTTCCAAAATCAGCTAAACGAGCAGTTAATCTACTATTGGCTGCCCATCCGCCATATTCATCAAAATCAGTAAGCCTAAGTTCATTTACCCATATTTGCCCACACTTAGGCAAACCATCATCAGCTGAGTTTATACTTACTTTTTTAGGGTTCCTTACCCCAATCATTATCGTTTTTACTTGTGCTAAATTAGGGTTTCCAACAACTGTTACCTTCCCTCCACTTGTATGCTTAATATATGGCAGTCCTACATCAGAACCATTAAAGTTCCTTTCTTGCTTAGTCAATTGGAAAATCTCAAAAGCTATATCTATTTCGTTTTCAGTTGGCCAAATAGCATTTGCTGAGCTTGTAAAATGATCGGTAGGCTGTAGAGATATTTCATACTCATAATAATTAGCTGTAAAATCTGTTCCCAAACGAATAAAACAAGATAAATCTCCTTTCTTCAAATCATCTTCCTCTCCCTCAGCATGCACAAACATTTTTATACGCTTATAAGCCCTCACATCAATATCAGCTGTTTTGTAGGCCGCACGAGAATCTCCATCTTGTAAATCACAAACCTTTAACACTAAGGATTGCTCATTCTTTTGTCTAAGTGAAGTAGTTGTATTATCTACTTCTTGCTCAATTCCAGGAGGCAATACATAATTGATTGGTGAACGATTTCCATTTTCTTCAATATTTACAGCCGACACATCAAAAGTTGTTTCTCCTTGATCATCCAAAGGAATATATTCCCCAGGCTCTGCTAATGAGAAGTTATACCTTCTCCATTCTCCTCTCACTAGTTCCAATGTAGCAAAACGACAAACAATTGGCTGATGAAAATCAGTAAATGCCATTCGCATAAAACGGATAGACTTAAAATCTCGAATACTTCCAATTACATTATCGGGCTGATAAACAGGCACTCTAAACTGATACCATTTTATATTTCTTGTGGACCCATTTTCTGTTTTTACAGTAGTTTCTAGCACATCAGAAATATGACTATCCCCAACATCCATTCCAGGAAATAACCTAACTTTATATTGAAAATAACTTTCAGCTTCACTTAAATTATTATCAAGATTAATGTCTTCTACATTCGGTAATGTTGATGCTGAAGTTGGATAGCCCCCTGAGTTTATTCCATCTGACATTTCAGATGTAGGTGAATTACCATCTGGGCTGTTATAATTTTTATACCGGTCTCTAATACTTATTTCGTTAGCATCGTAAATATCGTCTCGATAATAATTATAATTATCAGCAGAAGGATCATTTAAGAAATTAGAAACTATATTTTGATCTGAAATATAATTTTCAACTTTTGAAACGTAGTCATTAAAATAAGTTAGTTCTTGAGTGTCTGACAATCCATCAAAACCTATATCCTGAAATTTTCTAGAAGATAGATTATTATCAAAAGCATTTACAACTACTTGTGTGTTTGGGACAGCTCCCCAAGACGTGAAGTCTATGTCACTAGCATAAGCATCATAGTCCCCATTTGGAGGAAGGCCATTTTCAAATGATTTTCTACCATCTCTTAACAAATCCTCAGAAATATTTCCAAGATTAAAATAAAACTCACCACCAGAACTATTTTCAGAATCTTCATTAAATGGGTCCATTACCCAAAACTGTATGAATTCAATATTTGCAGCTTCAAAATCATTTGTCGTTAGAGTTCTCATAATGCCTCCCCACCTAGTTTCTGGATCTTTTAATTCGCCATTTAAAGGATTTAATCCAGATGAATAATTATTTGATTCTACATCATAGTTGTAGGGGCCTCTTTCCTTTGGGTAATAAGAAATATCAAACACAGGTATATTTGTCAATTGTCCTGTTCCTAATTGCTTATTAGGAAATACCTCATTAACAAGTACTTGTCTCATAATATGATTGTCTTGATCCGCTGATCCTTTAATATGGCTAGGTGTTAGAGATGAAGATCTACTGTGAAAAAGTGGGTCAATGACATACCATGAAAATTTTGCTCTATTTTTCCCATAGTCAATATCATTATAAAGTGATGCTTCAGGAAAAAGGTCTGGCTGACCCTGCGGAACAGATGCTAAAACCCAATTATTAATTGTTCTTATGTCTATAGAGCTTTGACTTCCTTCAAAATCATCAATATAAGAAGACCCATTTTCTGCTGTTATATCTATTGCTTTATTGTGACCAGGAATTAATGCCGCTACTTCACCAGAAAAGTTAACCATTGATTTTTTCTTTGTTTCTATAAAAGGCAACATATCAACCCATTTAGTTAAAAATGGAACTTCTCGCTTAAAACCTCCATCTAAACCAAGCATAGTATTAGAAATTGGTTCATCTCCAGCATTTACTTTTGGTGTTAGTGGTCTTTCTTTGAGATTTATTATTGTCGCGCCAATATTTGCATCTTTATTTATTTTATAATCTAAATGTGTTCCAATAAGAGTCTTCATCTGAACACTGAATAAAGAATTACTTTCTAAAGATATTTTTATGGGAGTTCCTGAACTTAATATCCCATCATCTAGAATTTTTACTCTTCCTAAATTATAATCCACTGAATATTGAGCTCCTTCAATTAAAATCTGGCCACCTGCAGTTACAACAACTGAACCCTGAGGAATATTCATTGCATTCAAAGAAATTTCCGAGCTAACTGATGATTGATAGGTTCCTTTGATTTTAAATCTATTTATTTCTGGTAATTGTTGAGCAGCTGTTTTAGTGCTATCATAAAGTTGTGTAAAAGCTATCTTGTCAACTACAGATGATGTAATTCCATTACTCAACATTTTTTGTTTTAGTGTCTTTCCAAAAGGCTCTATCGTTGTAAAATAAAGTCTTCCATTTCTTGGATTTATAGTTCCACCATTGGGGATTTTACCTTGATTAGAGGTTATTGGGACAAAATCAAATAGTCCATCTTGATATAGCTGTTGTTGTTGATTTAAACGATCTAAATCTAATAACTGAATTAATAATTTGTCATCAACTCCAGATTTTGGAATATAGTTTATGTCAACAGATGTAAGAGGATTATTATACCAAATATCTAGACGAAAATTTTGGGGGTCTACTTGGTAAGCCCCTAAAGAATAAACATTTTTCATCATTAAATCCCACAATTTTTTTTGGGGATTTCTTACAGTAGATTTTAATAACTTTAAAAATAAGGCACTTTGACCAGAAACTCCGTCTGTTGAAAGTTCACCTACTTGATAAGTTTTCCCCCTAAAAGTATACTGATAAGAGACCCCTAAAACTTGATCATTATTAAGAGCTTGATTTAATGAAATGAAGCCCAAAACAGAATTATAGGTATAATCATTGGAAGATAACATTCTAGCATTTTCAACTTTTTCAAAGTCAATACCTTGCTTCATATTATAAGTTGCGCCTGAGAGTTCATTACTAGCATTTACATAACTTCTCACATTTGAATTAGTAATAATATTCCCATAAAGTAAATTATGATTATTGTCAGGCACTAGGTAAGTTCCTGAGGCTAAAGATTGATTTTCTAACTGAGCAGCCCTTGGCTCTCCCAAATCTGTAAAACATAAAATATTTCTAGTGTTTTGAACACTATTGTTTCTGTTGGTTACCCAAACTTCAATCCTTTGTATTTGAATTCCAGAAGTTATAATTGGAAGAGTTTTCATTGATTGGTCATATGAGTCCCTGTAGTAAAAACTTAAAAAAAAATGACGGTTTTCTTCGTAATTATCTACATTTATTTCAAACTCATTTATTTGAGCTCCACCCGAAACCTCAATTTCTTTTTTCTGTCCTTTTTGCTGAGATAAAACAGTTGTGGCAGTTAATTTTCCAAACTTTAGTTCTGATTTTATTCCAAATAAACTTTGACTTCCTGATATTAAGGTACTATTAAGTGGTAATGTTACATTTCCTGCCTCTAACTTTTGTAAAATATCATCCTCTTTACCTGAATAATCTAAGTTTAATTGATTATCAAAGTCAAATGTCGCTTCAGTATTATAATTAAACCCAATATCCATGAGATCTCCAATCTTTCCAGTAAGATTCATTTGAATCTTTTGGTCAAAGTCAAATGTGGTAACTTTTCTATTTCTTTCGGGCAAAACTGGATTGTCAGTTCGGGAAGAATTTAGCCCAAAACTTAATTCCGCTGAACCTTGGGGCCTGATTTCAATAAAATCTTTGCCAAAAAGTTTTTTTGATGGAGGGCCTTTAATTTTAATTTCGTCTTCTGCAGTTTTATACTTATAATCAGACATTTCATCTAGGTTTTTTTTCCAGAAATCAGACATTGATTCTTTGTGTCGAAGCTTTAAGTAGTCGTTTAAAGAAACACCACTTGATGGTCTAAAATTTAAAGAATCTCCTAATAATGAATTATATATATATTTCCCAGAAACAGGGTCATACTCAACGTTATTTTGAATATTAAGTGGGAAATTTAAATCTATTAACCCTAGAGAAAAATTTGTAGGATCTAGAGGGTCATTAATCGGAAAAATCAAATCTATATCCGGTGTGTCAACTAGTACACTTTGGACAAATAAACTTTCTTTTGCTTCGCTTCTTAATCCAAATAGAGAGATCAAAACAATTAAAAAAATTGATTTACTTTTAAAAAAATTAATTAGCAATGTGTATTTTTAAACAGCTTTAAGAGTCATTTTGATAAGCTCTTCAACAGAGGAAATTTCATTACTTTTTAAAATCGCATCTATAGTATTAGAGGCTTTTTTCTTATCTATACCCAAAACTACTAATGCAGATAACGCTTCATTTTTATAGGTATTGCCTTGAGGTGATAAAAAATCGTTGTTTGATTCAATTTTATCTAGTTTTCCTTTTAAATCAACAATAATTCTTTGAGCAGATTTTAGACCTATTCCTTTAACACTTTTGAATGCATTTACATCACTTTGGTCTACAGCCAAAATAACCTCAGATGGCTTCATGGATGATAATACCATTAAAGCTGTACTTGCACCAACACCTGATACATTGATTAATTCTCTAAACATCATTCGTTCTTCTTCTTGTGAAAATCCGTATAAAATGTGAGCATCCTCTCTCACAATTAAGTGACTAAATAATCTTAATTTTCCTTTTGAGGGTAATTCATCATAAGTATTTAAGGAAATATTTAACATGTAACCGACTCCACTTACGTCAATAACTACTTGGGTTGGTATTTTTGATTCTAAAATTCCTTCAATATGTGCTATCATTTTTTTTATTTACGGTTTTGGACATCTACTACTCCCAGTGTAATCATATTTAAAATCTCTCTAACTGAAGACCCAATTTGAAGTACATGAACTGGCTTTTTCATTCCTAACAAAATAGGCCCTATAGTCTCTTGGTTACTCATTTCCTTAACTAGTTTATAAGCAATGTTTCCAGCACTTAGATTAGGGAATATTAAAGTATTTGTATTTTGCCCGGACAACAAAGAAAATGGGAAAAAATCATTTCTTAGCTCTTTGTTTACAGCAAAGTTTGCTTGTAATTCTCCATCTACTACTATTTCAGGGTGCTTTTTGTGAAGTGCTTTAGTAGCTTCTCTCATTTTGATAGCATCTGACCCTTGATTAGATCCGAAATTTGAATAACTTAAAAGCGCAATCTTAGGTTTAATATTATACTCTTTAACAGTTTTTGCAACCAATAATGTAATGTCTACTATTTCTTCAACAGATGGATTAATATTAATAGTAGTATCTGCAAAAAATATTGGTCCGTCTTTACTTATTAAAATATACATTCCAGCAATTTTATTGACACTTTCTTCAATTCCTATTACTTTCAAAGCTGGTCTTATAGATTCTTTGTAACTCCTTGTTAATCCAGAAATCATTACATCTGCCATTCCTGTTTCTACCATTGCAGCTGCATAATAGTTTCTTTCTCTCATTAGCTTTTTAGCTTCGTAAAAAGTTAGTCCCCTTCTTTTTCGTTTTTCATGTAAAATTTCAGCAAACATTTCTCTATGCTTCATCTCACTTTCATTTCTAGGATCAATAATTTCACAATTTGATAAATCTAAATTGTATTCATCAATTATTCTTTGAATATTATGTCTCTTTCCTAATAATATTGGAATTGCAATACCCTCTTCATAAGCCATTGCTGCTGCTTTTAAGATTTTATAATTATCTGCTTCTGCAAAAACTACTTTTTTAGGGCTTCTTTTTGCTTTCTCAGTTAAATTCCTAACAAACTTATTATCTAATCCTAAACGCTGCATAAGCTCTAACTCATACTTCTTCCAATCCTTAATTGGTTCCTTAGCAACTCCGGATTCGATAGCTGCCTTTGCTACTGCCGGAGCTACCCAATAAATTAACCTTGGATCTAGTGGCTTAGGAATAATTTGAGTGCGCCCAAATGTGATTATTTTTGCATCATAGGCCTCATTAACTACGTCTGGAACTGGCTCTTTAGCTAATTTTGCTATTGCTTTTACTGCAGCCAATTTCATTTCTTCATTAATTTTGGTAGCTCTAACATCAAGAGCTCCTCTAAATATGTATGGAAACCCAAGTACATTATTTACTTGATTCGGATGATCAGATCTACCTGTTGCCATAATAACATCTTCTCTTGTTTTCAATGCTAGATCATATTCTATTTCAGGGTCTGGATTAGCTAAAGCAAATACTATTGGGTTCTTAGCCATACTTTTAATCATCTTTTCATTTACAACACCCCCTTTAGAAAGTCCTAAAAACACATCTGCATTTTCAAATGCTTTTTCCAAAGAAATATCATCGCATTTTTGTATAAAGTTTCTTTTATGTTTATCTAAGTCATTCCTGTCCTGGTGGATAAGCCCTTTGGAGTCAAACATATAAACGTTTTCATTCTTAACTCCTAAACAATGGTATAATTTAACACATGATTGTGCTGAAGCTCCAGCGCCACTAACAACAATCTTAACCTGATTGATTTTCTTATTGGCAATTTCTAATGCATTTAATAATGCAGCAGAAGAAATAATTGCAGTTCCATGTTGATCATCATGCATTATTGGAATATCCAGCTCTTTTTTCAGTCTTTGTTCAATAATAAATGCTTCCGGGGCTTTAATATCTTCTAAATTAATCCCTCCAAATGTTGGAGATATAGCTTTTACGGTATCAATGAATTTATCAATATCTGTTTCATTAATTTCTATATCAAAAACATCAATATCTGCAAAAATTTTAAATAGCAAACCCTTTCCTTCCATCACAGGTTTTGAAGCTTCAGGGCCAATATCTCCTAATCCTAAAACTGCAGTACCATTAGAAATTACCGCAACTAAATTCCCTTTAGATGTGTACTTATATACGTCGTCTTTATTTTTACTAATTTCTAAACATGGCTCGGCAACTCCTGGAGAATAAGCTAAAGAAAGATCTCTTTGGGAGGAGTATGGCTTAGTTGGAATAACTTCAATTTTACCTTTTCTTCCTGAACTATGATAATCTAGCGCATCTCTTTTTAAGATCTTTTTTGACATATTTTAATATATAATCATCTAATTTAATCAACTGTAAAGAATATAATGAAAAACATCTAAATTTAATCGTGTAAGAGCATTTAAAATGCTGCCATTAATCAAATTCTTAAAAAAATGAATTGTGTTAACTATGCTTTTTTTTAATAAATTATACATAATTTTACGATAACATATTTATATACATTATGAAAAAAGTTTTTTTTTCAATCTCTTTTTATTTCATCGTTTTTGTAATTGTTGGGCAGCTTCCCAATATAAATCTTAAAGATGTCAATGGAAACACAGTAAATCTTTCAAAATTTTCTAATGATGGAAAGCCTATTATTGTCAATTTTTGGGCAACATGGTGTAAGCCATGTAAATTAGAATTGAATACTATTGCAGATGAATATGATGACTGGGTGGAAGAAACAGGTGTTAAGCTAATTGCAGTTTCAATTGACGACTCTAGATCTAGTACAAGAGTTGAGCCATACATAAATGCACATGAATGGGAATATTTGGTTTTATTAGACCCTAATGGAGACTTAAAACGAGCTATGAATGTAAATAACGTGCCTCATACTTTTTTACTAAATGGGGCCGGCAAAATCATATGGGATCATAATAATTATTCACCTGGCGATGAAAACGAGCTTTATGAAGAACTCGTTAAATTAACTGAATGAAAAATACTACTTTATTTTACTTATTAATATTGTTTTTATGGTCTAATAAATTAATTTCCCAAGAAAATTCTAACCAGGGTATAATTTCGGGGAATATTCAAACAATTGGACAGTATTATCAAGAAGACACACTTATTAATGCTGCTTTGCCCGATCACCAATATGGATTCAATGGATTTGCAAATATCAACTATCAAAATGGAGATTTTAGAGCAGGCATAAGATACGAGAGTTATCTAAATACTCTTGAGGGCTATCCAATTTCTTTTAATGGTACCGGAATTGGGTATAGGTACCTGGCTTGGGAAAAAGATAAATTAGGAGTGACAATTGGAAATTTTTATGATCAATTTGGAAGTGGAATGGTCCTAAGAGCCTATGAAGAAAGACAATTAGGAATTGATAATTCATTGGATGGAATACGACTTAAATATGAGCCAATAAAAGGAATGTATTTAAAAGCAATGATTGGCAAACAAAGATATCAGTTTGTTGATGGCTTGGTAAATGGAACTGGTATTGTAAGGGGGCTTGATGGAGAATTAAATTTAAATGAAATAATTAGTGATTCTAATAAAAACTCAAGACTTAAAGTAGTGATAGGAGGAAGTTTTGTTAGTAAATTTAATGATGATAATAAAAATCCTGTTTTTAACCTGCCAAAAAATGTTGGCGCTTCTTCAATTAGATTTAATTTAAGATATAATAAAATTCGATTTAATGGGGAGTACGTTCAAAAAATTAATGACCCTTATCCAGATAATCAAAATGAACAATTTAACTACATCTATAAAAAAGGAGAAGGGTTGTTATTTAATTTAGGATATTCTACAAAAGGTTTTGCATTAGATTTTTCTGCAAAACATATGGATAATATGCTATGGAGATCTACTAATGTAAATGTTGGGCCAACTGATTTATTAATTGGTTATTTACCAGCTCTAACAAAACAACACACTTATAATTTAGCAGCTACTTTATATCCATATGCTACTAATTTTTATGGGGAAATTGCCTACCAAGCCGATCTTCTTTTTAAAATTCCAAAAAAATCTATACTTGGTGGAAAATACGGTACTTCAGTTGCTATAAATTTTGCAACTTCTTATACTCCAAAAAGAAAATTTGTTAATGATATGGAAAACTCAAGAAATAGCTACTCAACTAAGTTCTTCTCTTCTTCTGATAGTCTACTTTTCCAAGACCTTAATATTGAAATCAAGCGAAAAATAAATAAAAAAGTGAAATTAAATTTGAACTATTTTAATTTTAAATTTAATGATAACGCTGTTAAGGTCGCTAATTACTACAAAATGATATATGCACAAATAGTTGTTTTAGATTTGACCTATCAATTTAATAGATATCATTCTATTAGGTTTGAGACTCAAGGGATGTGGACTCAGCAAGACAAAGGAAATTGGGCTTTTGGACAAATAGAATATACATTTAGTCCTCATTGGTACTTAGCGATTCTAGATCAATATAATTATGGAAATAATAACATAGAGAAAAGACTACATTATGGTTTAATTTCTGGAGGTTATATTGACGGGTCTCATAGATTCTCACTTCAATTCGGGAAACAGAGGGCTGGAGTTTTTTGCGTAGGTGGTGTATGTAGAGCAGTTCCTGCATCCAATGGATTAACATTTTCTTTTACATCAAGTTTTTAGTATGAAAAATTATTTTGGAATTATTTTAGTGTTTTTAGTTCTTTCATGTGATAAAATTGAAAGTCCCTTACCAGAAGAATATGGTAAATTTAATTGGACTCTTTATCCTCAAGACCCATCTAATTATTCCTATAATTTAGCAGATCCTTCTAGTAATTGGGGTATAAATAATAATCCAAAAGGAATATTATTAGAAGATTATACTGGCCATAAATGCACTAATTGCCCAGCGGCAGCTCAAACTGCTAAATCTTTAGAAGACGATTCCATTAAAAACGTAATTGTTGCCTCTATTCATGCTAGTGCAGACGGATCTTTTCAATCTACTGACGGTTTTTATATAAATAACTTCCGGACTGCTGCTGGGGATGAATATATTAGTGAAATGACTGGTTTTCTCGGAAATCCAATGGGAACAATTAATAGAAATAGTCAAGGTCTTTCAGGAAGTGTCTGGTACCTAGCTAGCGAGTGGAGTAATGGAGTTAATGATGAAATTAACCAACCACTAATTGCAAATATTCAATTAAAACACAACTATTTTGCATCAACTAATGGATTATTTATACATACTGAAACCTCTTTTTTAGGCCCTATATCTGGTGATTTTCATTTAATAATATACTTAGTTAGGAAGGATGTTATATCCCCTCAAAAGTTTAATGGTGGTGTTGTAGATACAAACTATCACCACCATTCAGTATTATCTGCAAATATTAACGGGACTTGGGGAAGTTTAATTAACGATGGAGGGGTGGCAGATGAAAATACAGTAGTTTATAACGATTTCTCTTATGAACTACCAGATCCTAATATTAACCCAACTTATAATATTGAAAATCTTTCTCTAATTGCTTATATATGTGATAGGAATTCTTATCAAGTAATTCAAGTTATTAAAAAAGATATTTAACTCAATCCTCTCATAATTCCTTTGGTGGAGTTTCTAATAAAATCTAATATGACTTCTTTTTCATCTGAAATAGCAATTTCTAAGTCTGCAACTCTTAAAGCGGTAGTCATGTTGCTATTTTGAACGTAAATCACTCGATATATATCTTCAATATTTATAATCTGCTGGTCGTTAAAGCCTCTTCTTCTTAACCCTATAGTGTTCACCCCAATATAAGAAAGCGGCTCCCTTGCTGCTTTAACGTAAGGTGGAACATTTTTTCTTACTAATGAGCCGCCAGCAATAAATGCATGCTCACCTATGCTAACAAATTGTTGAATAGCAGCAGTTCCTTCAATAATTACCCAATCCCCAACAAATACGTGTCCTGCTAACTGAACTAAATTTGCTATAACAACATTATCTCCAACAATGCAGTCATGTGCTACATGGACATAAGACATTAACAAGCAATTACTTCCAATTTTTGTAGTCTTCTTATCTGCTGTTCCTTTATGAATAGTTACATATTCTCTAATAGTTGTATTATCCCCAATCTCTGTAACAGCATATTCACCATTATATTTTAAATCTTGTGATTCCGCGGAAATTATAGCCCCTGGATAAATTTTACAATTATTTCCAATTCTTGCTCCATTCATAATTACTACATTGGAGGCGATCCAGCAATTATTACCTATTACAACATCTTCACAAACAGTAGCAAAGGGTTCAATTATTACATTTTTTCCAATTTTTGCTTTCGGGTGAACATTGGTTAAACTCTGATTTTTCATTTTATTATTAGTGTTAGAAGCATAAACTTAAATATTTATAATTAATCTGTTCTATCTTTTACTAATTGGGCAAGCATTTCTGCTTCAATACATAGCTTACCATTAACATAACCTTTACCTCCCATATGAACAAGCCCTCTTCTAATTGGAGATAATAATTTCAACACAAAAACAACAGTATCTCCAGGGATAACTTTCCTTTTAAATTTAACATTGTCAATTTTCAAGAAATACGTTGTATATAAATGAGGATCTGAAACTTTACTAAGTGAGAATATTCCTCCAGTTTGGGCCATTGCTTCAATTTGTAAAACTCCAGGCATTACCGGGTTTTTTGGAAAGTGACCCATAAAATAATTTTCATTTATTGTCACATTTTTAACACCTATAATCTCAGTATCAGTTATTTCCATAATTTTGTCAATTAACAGAAAGGGATATCGATGGGGAAGCATTTTTTCAATATCTGTTATATCGTATAGCGGCTTTTTATTTAAATCAAAGTGGATATCTATGTTTTCTTGCTCTTTCATCGCTTTCTTAAGGATTTTGGCAAAAGAAGTATTTAATTTATGTCCTGGTTTTTTGGTGATAATATGACCTTTAATTGGCATTCCAATTAAAGCCAAATCTCCAATAACATCTAACAACTTATGCCTTGCAGGTTCATTATTAAATTGTAACTCACAATTATTTAATATTGTTCCATTAATTTGTATATCATGATTGTCTTTACCTAATAGGTGAGCTAATTTTTTAATTTCTGAAATATTAGTGTCTTTTCTATCAATGACTACAATGGCATTTTCTAGCCCTCCTCCTTTAATTAAATTTGCTTTAGCTAGATTTTCTAACTCAGTCAAAAACACAAATGTTTTGCAGGTAGAAATTTCTGTAGGATAATCTTCTAAATCTCTAATCTCAGCATACATTGTTCCAAGAGCAGGATTGTCATAGTCTAATACTACAGAAATAATAAAATTATCTGCAGGAATAAAAAGAATTTCAGAGCCAGTATCAGGGTCTTTATATTGAATAGGATTAGGTAGATTAACATATTTTAGAGGCGCATCTTGAGTTTTTAAACCAACTTTTTGGATTCCTTCTACATAATACTTTGAGCTGCCATCTAGAATTGGAATCTCTGAACTATTTAACTTAACAAGTGCATTATTAACACCTAATGCATAAAGAGCAGACATTAAATGCTCTACAGTAACTACCTTTACATTATCTTTTTCAAGAGTTGTGCTTCTTTTAGTATCAGAAACAAAATCAATGTCTGCAGGTATTACAGGCTTTCCAGGTAAATCTAGTCTTTGGAATTTTATACCGTGGTTTGTTTTGGCCGGATCAATAGTCATACTTACTTTATCACCTGTATGAAGACCTACTCCTTCAAATTCTAAAGATTTATTTAATGTTTTTTGATTATTTGTCAATGGAGTTAGTATTAATTTCTTTTGTTAAATCTTCAATTTGTTTCTTTAATTGTGGGAAATTTTTGAATAAAATATAACTTCTTTTAAAATTACTAGAAGAAATTGCAGGACTTCCTTGAACAATTGTATTTTCTATTTTAATAGTCTTGGAGATTCCGCTTTGAGCAGCAATTTTTGTCCCTTTGGCAATTTTTAAATGCCCAGCTATTCCAACTTGACCACCAATCATAACATTACTATCAATTTTAGAAGATCCTGCAATTCCTGTTTGAGCAGCAATAACGGTATTTTCACCAATTTCAACATTATGAGCTATTTGAACTAGATTATCAATTTTAACACCCTTTTTAATAATTGTAGAACCTATAGTTGCTCTATCAATAGTAGTATTAGACCCAATCTCAACATAATCTTCAATAATAACATTTCCTATTTGGGCAATTTTTTGATATTGATTTTCTTTATTTGGAGCAAATCCAAATCCATCAGAGCCTATTACAGCACCCGCATGAACTATACAATTAGCTCCGATTTTAGTATTCTTATATAACTTAACTCCTGAAAATATTTTTGAATCTGAGTCTATTTTTGAAGCCTTACCTAAGTGACAGTTTGAGTGAATTTGAACATTATCTCCTATGTGAACACCTTCTGATACATATGTAAAAGCCCCAATGTAAACTGATTTACCAATTTTTGCAGTTTTATGTATAAAAACAGGATCTTCAATACCTTCTAATGGAGGCTCTATATTTTCATAGAAACTAAGTAATTTAGCAAGGCTTTCATATGCATTTTCAACTTTAATTAAAGTTAATGTTTTTGGAAGTTCTTCAGATGGAATGAAATTTGAATTTACTAAAACAATACTTGCTTTGGTAGTATAAATAAATGATTCGTACTTAGAATTTGCTAAAAAAGATAATGAGTAGGTATTGGCATCCTCAATTTTTGAAAAACTATTTACTTCAATATTTTTATCTCCTACTAAAGTTCCGTTGACTAATTCTGCAATTTGTTGAGCTGTAAATTTCATTTGTAGATAAAAATAAGAAAACTGATTAGAATCTCAACATAAATTAAAAAGAAGGTGCAAATAAATAGAATTTTTTGACAGGTTTTGATAATGCACTAATATTAAAATTATCAGATGCTTGAGCTATATCTGTCAATTTACCATCATTTAACAAAATTTTAATCTCGTCTTTAACTGGATCGTAAGCATTATTCTCCATCTCTTTTTGAAAAACAAAGTAGTTCATTTCGTTATTATTAAACCCTAAGGATTTTTGATGAATATCTTTATGCTTTTCAACTTCTTCTAAGGTGAATTTTTTAGAACTAATTTTCACTTTTAATAAGTTTCTATTAATTAGCATACTACTTAATTTAGCAATGATCTTATCATGGCTTTCTGTCCAAATTTTAATGCAAGAAAAAACATCAAAATCATCAATTTTTGAAAAATAATTTAAAAAATCAGTCTGAGAAATATTTTCTTTATTAATCCTCTTGCTAAGTAAGATTTTTAAAGTTGGAATTACAAATAAATTTTTGCCGGTATTAATTAACTCTCTTGCTCTCTCTAAGATTTTTGCTAAAAGAAATTCTGCAGAAAGAACTGTCTTATGCAAGTATACTTGCCAGTACATTAATCTTCTAGCCACAATAAATTTTTCAATGGAATAAATCCCTTTTTCCTTCACAACAATTTCATCATTTACTACATAAAACATTTTAATTATTCTTTGACTGCTTACAACCCCTTCTGAAACCCCTGTAAAGAAACTATCTCTTTTCAAGTAGTCTAACCTGTCCATGTCTAGCTGTGATGAAACTAAATGATGTAAAAATCTTTTTGGATATTTGTCTTCAAATATTTGAATTGCCATATCCAAAGCGCCTTTAAATTCTAAATTTAACGAAGTCATAAAGAGTTTTGAAATTTCTTCATGACTAATACCCTCAACAAAAGAATTTTCTAAAGCATGAGAGAATGGTCCATGACCAATATCATGTAATAAAATTGCTAGTGACACTGCAGTTTCTTCATCTTCTGTAATTAAAACTCCATTTTCTTTAAAGGTTTGTAGCGCTTGACCCATTAAATGTAAAGCGCCAATTGCATGGTGAAATCTAGTATGATGTGCCCCAGGATAAACTAAATAGGTTAATCCTAATTGTTTTATCCGCGCCAACCTTTGAAAATAAGGATGATTTATTATATTCAATAAAATTCCTTTATTTAAAGTAATAAAACCGTAAACAGGATCGTTTAATATTTTACTAAAGTGGTTTTTATCCATATTAAGAATTGAAATTAAAGCAAATCTAGTTAAATCATTAATACTAAAATAAGTGGCAAGAATACTATGGGCAGATGATGAAATTGACAGTTTAAAAGCTCACCTTATTTTTTTAAAAAAGAAAGGGCACATAATTCACCCTGTTAATTCAGGTAACGAAGCCGTTGAAGAATTTAAAATAAATTCTTTTGATTTGGTTTTTTTAGACGAGAATATGCCAGGAATGAGTGGTCTTAGAGCACTCGAGGAAATTAAATCCTTAAACTCAAATATTCCGGTAGTAATGATCACCAAAAGTGAAGAAGAAATGATAATGGAGGAAGCAATTGGGAAACAGATTTCTGATTATCTAATAAAGCCCGTCAACCCACACCAAATATTAACGGTTATCAAAAAAATATTGGATGGAAAGAGACTTATTAGTGAAACTAATACACTTTCCTATCAACAAAATTTTAGATCGATTAGTAACGATTTAAATAATTCCATGGATTTAAGTGAGTGGATAAGCTTATACAAAAAGTTAAATTTTTGGGAATTACAACTTGAAATGTCAGATGAAAATATGTCTGAAATTTTTAATATGCAAAAAGATGAAGCAAATCAATTATTTAGTAAGTTCATTGATAATAATTACGTTGACTATTTAAATAATAGTGATTTTATTACAAGTAAAAACATACTCAAAAAAGAACTTTTTCCAAAATTAAAAAAAGAAAAATATTTTCTAGTTGTTATTGATAATTTAAGATACGATCAATGGTTGACAATTAAACCCGAAATTGAGAATTTATTCACTGTGGAAAAAGAAGAGATTTATTCAAGTATTCTTCCGACAACTACTCAATATGCAAGGAATTCTTTGTTTTCTGGATTAATGCCTCTAGATATTAAAAATAAATATCCCGAAAAGTGGATTGATGAAGATTCTAATGAAGGGAAAAACCTACACGAAGATTTCTTCTTAGATGAAAACCTTAAAAGAAATTCAATATCAGGAAAATTCTCCTATAATAAAATAACCAACCTCAGTAAAGGGAAAAAACTACTAAATAATTTTAATAATCTTCTTCAAAACAATCTAAATACAATTGTTTATAATTTTGTAGATACCCTTTCGCATGCTAGAACTGATATGGAAGTAATTAAAGAACTTGCAGAAGATGAGTCAGCATATCGATCATTAACATTAAGTTGGTTTAAACACTCGCCGCTATATGAAATGATGAAAAAAATGAGTGAAAACTCTTGTAAAGTTTTTTTAACTACAGACCATGGTACAATAAGAGTCAAAAATCCAACTAAAATCGTAGGCTCCAAGGAAACAAATAGCAATATGCGTTATAAGGTTTCAAGGAATTTAACTTATGAAAAAAAACAAGTTATGGAATCTTTAAATCCTAATGATATAATGCTTCCTAAAAACAACTTGAGCAGCTCATATGTTTTCGCTAAAGAAAATAATTTTTTTGTTTACCCAAATAATTATCATCAGTTTGCAAACCTTTATAATGACACTTTTCAGCATGGTGGAATTTCACTTGAAGAAATGCTCATTCCATATGTATTATTGGGGGAAAAGTAATTATTCATTTAAACTATTATTTGCTAAATCCAAATAGTTGTAAATGAACTCTATTTCACTGTCAGTACAGTTTTTACAGTGGTTTTTAGCTACGTTTTTCATGCTTATAATAGTTATCTCGTTTCGATTTAAATATAGCCTTACGTAATTAGAAATAGAGAGTAAAAAGCAATCACTTTTCTGAATTTCCATTTTTTTAATGCATTCCGAAAATTCTTTAGGATAAAAAATTAAGAACTTAAAAAGTGCAGATTCTAACTTTAGTTGCTGACCTATATTTAATCTGTCACAATAAAAAGAAAGTCCATTTAAATAATATTTTTTCCAAATATTAGAACCACTATCTAATTCATGAATCAATAGTTCAAAATTTTCATCTGAAATAGAAGAGTCTAAATGATAAATAAGTTCTAACGTATGTTTTTTTATTGATTCCGGACCATTTAAAATATTTTCATGATTTATACCATCAATACTTGAATAAATCGTTAATGGCTCAGTATTACAGCTCATTAAAAAAAAAAATGTTATTGAAAAAAAAAATTTCAATTACTATCGGTTTTATAATTAACTAAAACTCCTACTAAACAACCAAAGCAAATCATAGCTAATATAAGGTGCACAGGTTGAAAGAATATTGGCAAATTATAATCTGCAAGAATTTTACCAACCACTGCTTCTAATAAAACACAAAAAAAGAAAAGATATATTTCAATTAAATGAATTTTTTTTAAAACCATAAAACCGCCAATAATAAAACTATATATAACTAAGAACAATGCTAGTGATCTGTGAGATAAAAACAAATTAAAGTCTATTAATCTTAATTCCTCTCTTAAATTATAATCTATCCACTGATCTACAATTTGACGAACTTGTGTTCCCAGAATAATTTGAAATAAAAAAAATATTAAACCAAAAAAACATATGATTTTAAGTTTTTTTGGAATGATTTCTGAAGAGTTTTTCCAAATAGAAATAATTAAAATTTGCCAGCCAATCATCAATGCTGCTATTACCATATGAACAGTTAGAACCCAAGGGACAATATTTGTAGCAACTACCATAGACCCCCACCATGCTTGAAAAAGCGTTAGAATAATTAAAGAAAACCCTAATGATATTTTTAAAGCTTTTTTTTCTTTAGCAAAAAATGATTTTAAAAAACTAGCAAAAATAAATAATCCTGCTAAAGCCCCGATTAATCTGTTAATGTACTCTAGCCAGGTGTTCCATACATTAAATGGTTGCTCGTAGAGTAATGATTTATCTTCCTGAATTAAAATAGCTTTTTCTTCAAGGCCAATAAGAGTAAGAAAAGAAGAAAATCTTTTTATCTTTTCCTCTCTTTTAGAAGAGTAATAATTTTGGTAATTTTCAGGTAATTGGTTAATATCGGTTGGCGGGATATATTTATCAAAACATTTTGGCCAGTCTGGACAACCCATTCCAGATTCTGTAATTCTTACAATCGATCCTGCAATTACCACAAGATAAATCATTATTAATGTAGTCCAGTGGAGTTTCAAGCTAAGTATTTAAAAAATTTATATTTCTTTTCAATCCTTTAAACTTTGTTCTTTTTACTGGAGAACTTTTGAATAAATTTTCAAATATTTCTTCATCTAATTCATTCCATTCTTTTTTTGTAAGATTTATTAAGTCTAATGGGGGCTCAAATAAAGGCTCACTATGACGAGAAGAAAATTTATTCCATGGACAAACTTCTTGGCATGCATCACAACCAAACATCCAATTATCCATCTTACCACTAAACTCATCAGGTATAATTTCGTCTTTTAGTTCAATTGTTAAATATGAAATGCACTTAGAACCATCGACAACATATGGCTTAATAATAGCGTCTGTAGGACATGCGTCAATACACTTAGTACAGGTTCCACAATAATCTTTAATAGGTATATCTGTCTCTAACTCTAAATCCAGAATTAGTTCTGCAATAAAAAAATAAGAACCTTTTTGTTTGTTTATCAAGTTGCTATGTTTTCCAATCCAGCCAAGTCCACTTTTCTTTGCCCAAGCCTTATCCATTACAGGTGCAGAATCTACAAATCCTCGAATATTAATATCTCCAAAGTTTTCTATGATATAGTATTGTAGCTCTTTTAGTTTTTTTTTTATTACTTTATGATAATCTTTACCATAGGCATACATTGAAATTTTAGGTGCCTCATTGTCATTTTGTTTAATCGGTGAATAGTAATTGTAAATGAACGTTATAACAGATTTTGCTTCTGGAACTAATTTTGTTGTGTCCGTTCTTAAGTCAAAATGATTTTCCATGTAAGACATCTTTCCATGATAATCATTCTTAAGCCAGTCTTCTAATTGACGTGCTTCTTGTTCTAAAAATCCCGCTTTAGAAACCCCTACATGAGAGAACCCAAGTTCAAATGCTTTATCTTTAATTTTTTTAGTTCGTAGACTATTATTCAAAATATTTCTTGTTGTCCTAGATCGTTCTTTGGTTTGTTCAAATGTTTATAGGCCATGTCAGTAACCATTCTTCCTCTAGAAGTTCTTACCATATAGCCCTGTTGAACTAAAAATGGTTCATAAACTTCTTCAATAGTCCCCGACTCTTCTCCAACTACAGTTGCTAAGGTATTTAATCCTACAGGACCTCCTTTATATTTGTCTATAATAGCTAATAGAATTTTATTATCCATTTCATCCAATCCATGTTTATCAACTTGAAGAGCAGTTAGTGCCATTTGAGTGATTTCGTTAGTGATAATTCCATCTCCTTTAACTTGAGCATAATCTCTTACTCTACGTAACAGAGCATTTGCAATTCTTGGAGTTCCCCTACTTCTTCCTGAAATTTCAACTGATGCGTCATCTTTTAAAGGAATTTTCAATATGCTTGCGGACCTGTTAACAATTGATTTTAAAACTTTTGTATCATAATAATGTAATCTACAGGTAATACCAAATCTGGCTCGAAGCGGAGCTGTTAAAAGACCACTCCTGGTGGTAGCTCCAATTAAAGTAAATGGATTCAAGTCAATTTGTACAGTTCTAGCATTTGGTCCAGTATCTAAAACAATATCAATTTTATAATCTTCCATAGCAGAATATAAATATTCTTCAATAACTGGACTTAATCTATGAATTTCATCTATGAAAAGTACGTCTCCAGTTTCTAGATTAGTTAACAAACCTGCTAAATCTCCAGGTTTATCTAATACAGGGCCAGACGAAATCTTAATGCCTGTTTCCATTTCATTTGCAATAATCTGGGCTAATGTAGTTTTACCTAAACCAGGAGGACCATGAAGAAGAACATGATCTAGACTTTCCTCTCTCATTCTAGCTGCAGAAACGAAAATTCTTAGATTTTCAACGACTTGATCTTGTCCTGAAAAATCTTCAAGATGCTTAGGTCTTAATGCAATTTCATAAGTTTTATCGGTTTTGTCTTGCTCTTCTGATCTTAAATCAAACTCTTCTATCATCTTGTAAATATAACGATGAATTTGAAGCAAGAAAAAAGTGATTGTAGATTTCTGTAAACTTTATAGAGAATCTTAATATAATAGTAGGTAATGAAAGATTATTTCTCAATACTGATTTATCACTTCTGGTAAGTCTCAGACCCGAGCCTAATCCCAAGGTAAAGAAATTAAAACCTTCATAATTTAAAATTATAGCAGGTTCTAAAAAAGAGTAGATTCCTTTATATCTGGAATTATCTGGCAGTAGTGACTTAATATTTCCCAAGCCTAAGTCTAATGTTACTTCTGCAAAAAAATTCTTTGAGACAACCCAATTATAAGACACAAAAAAATTAGATGATTTTATGGAAATTAATGAAGAATCGGAATCTTTAAAGTGATGCTTATTATTTTTTAGCCAACAGTATCCAAGACCAATCTTAATGTTTTGATTATATTCAAAGTAAGGCTTAATTTCTTGAATTTTAAAACGGGTTGACTCGAGAAAGAAATTTTTTATTTCGAACCTAAGACCAAAGTTAGGAGAACTAATTTCGTTAATTTGAGAGTGAAAATTAGATGCTATAAATAATAAATAAAAACATAAAATTCGCAATTTTTAAATCTAATGACTTTAAAATAAAGTGTTAATTCTATAGTTAATGTTCTTCTTCGTCTTTATCAAGAGGAATGTTTTGAGGAACAAAATCTTTTTCTTTACCGGGTTTACTATAATCATAAGGCCACCTGTAAACAGTAGGAATTTCGCCTATCCAGTTACCATGAACATGCTCTACTGGAGTTGTCCATTCTAATGAGTTAGCATTCCAAGGATTTTGTGAGGCTTTAGGACCTCTAAAAATACTATAGAAAAAATTAAAAAAGAAAATGATTTGAGCTAAAACACCAACAGAAGCAAAAATTGAGATTAAAACATTTAAATCTAAAAAATGATCAAACATTGGGAAATTAGTATTCTCATAATATCTTCTTGGCAAACCACCTTCACCTAAAAAGTGCATTGGTAGAAAAACGCCATATCCACAAACTATTGTAATCCAAAAATGTGCCATACCCATTCTCATATTCATCACTTTGCCATAGAGTTTTGGGAAATAATGATAAATGCCTGCAAACATCCCTAAAATAGCAGTCATCCCCATTACAATATGAAAGTGTCCTACTACAAAATAAGTATCGTGCTGGGAAATATCTAAAGCGGAGTCTGCTAATATTATTCCAGTAACTCCTCCGGAAATAAATGCTGAAACTGCTCCTATACAAAACAACATGGCGGGTGTCATCATCACGTTACCTTTCCAAATTGTAGTTATAAAGTTAAATGCTTTTACAGCTGAAGGAATTGCAATTAATAAAGTAGTAAATGTAAAAACTCCTCCAAGGAATGGATTCATTCCCGTTAAAAACATGTGGTGTCCCCAAACAATAAAAGATAGAAATCCAATAGCCAACATAGATCCTATCATAGCTCTATAACCAAAAATTGGTTTTCTAGAGCAAGTTGAAATAATTTCAGATGTCATTCCTAGAGCTGGAAGTAAAATTATATACACTTCTGGGTGACCAAGAAACCAAAATAAATGTTCATATAAAATTGGACTACCGCCGGTAGCATCAAGAGCTCCAGAAGATGTGACAATATCACTCATGTAAAAACTTGTTCCAAAACCTCTGTCCATAAGTAGTAAGACAGCTGCAGAAAGTAATACTGGAAAAGATAGTACTCCTAAAATTGCAGTTATAAAGAATGCCCATATTGTTAATGGAAGTCTAGTCATAGTCATTCCTTTAGTTCTAAGATTTAAAATAGTAACTATGTAATTAATTCCTCCAAGAAGTGAAGAAGCTATAAAGACTGTCATAGAAAGTAGCCAAAGAGTCATCCCAAGTCCAGATCCGGGTTGAAATTCAGCAAGAACACTAAGAGGAGGATAAACAGTCCACCCAGCCATTGCTGGTCCAGTTTCAATAAAAAGAGAAGCTGCCATTAAAATACTAGATAAAAAGAAAAGCCAGTAACTAATCATATTCATCAGACCAGACGCCATATCTCGGGCACCAATTTGAAGTGGAATTAATAAATTGGAAAAAGTTCCTGACAAACCACCAGTTAGTACAAAAAACACCATGATAGTTCCGTGAAGTGTTACTAACCCAAGATACCAATTACTATCTAAAAGGCCATCTGGTGCTGCATCTGATCCTAAAATAGATTCTAATATTGGAAACTTGTCATCAGGCCAACCTAACTTTAATCTAAACAAGGCAGACAAGGCAATACCTAAAGCCCCCATAAATATAGCAGTTAGCAGGTACTGTCTAGCTATCATTTTATGATCCTGAGAAAATATGTATTTAGTTATAAAACTTTCCTTCTGGTGATGATGCGTATCATGTGACATATCAATATATTTTTAACAAATTTACAAATCAAAGAGACGCTTGAGCTTTTGTCTTACTCCAATTGACCTCTTGGCCAGAAAAAGTTAAACGCTTATTGTCTCCATTATTTTCTATCCATTGATTAAACTCATTTTGAGTTTCTACAATTACTTTCAACTGCATGTTTGAGTGACCTGCACCACATATTTTATTACACATTAGAACATAGTCAAACAAAACCCTTTCTTCTTCTTCTCCAATTCTACGTTTTCTTTCATTATGAATTACATTTATATTTTCCCAATGCTTTTGAACATCTGGGTTGGCTCTCATCTCTTTAGTTGTTATAGTTGGGGTTAAAGCAAAGCTAGTTTCCATACCTGGTACTGCATTAATTTGTGCTCGAAAATGAGGAAACCATGGACAATGGATTACATCTTTAGACCTAAATTTAAAAGTATAAGGTTGGTCTTTTACTAGGTGTATCTCTTGAACAATGATATCATCATTACTAGACTCATAAACTGACAAATTATTAACCTTTCTATCAATTGATGCTTCAATTCTATATTTTCTTCTTTTTAATTTATCATATTCCTCACGAAGCTTAAATAATTTAGCTTCAGGAATTAAATATTTTCCCTCAACATTAATATTACTAGAAAGAATAGAGTCAATATCATTTACTCTTTGATCTATTTCTATGTAAGTTTCTTTAATTGTTTTTTGAGTAATTACACCGAGTGGATTAGTTGAAGAAACCATTTTATAATCTGCTTTACCCAAAGTGTTATCTATTCCGGAATATCGTACAATCCATCCAAATTGATAAGCATAAACTTCTACAATTTCTCCTTTTTCTTGATTATACATGATTTTATTCCATGTCATAAGTCCATATATAACAATAAATGCAAGAGCGATTGCAGGTACAATAGTCCATATAGCTTCAAGCTTGTTGTTATGAGGGTAATAAAGAGCTTTCCTTTCTTCTCTATAATAGTATTTCCAAGAAAACCCAAATAATAAAGAGTTAGTAATAAAAAATACTGGGAGAATTATATACCAGTTGATCATTAACAGTTCATCAATATCTTTTCCATGAACACTCGCAGCTTGGTAAAGTCCAGAATTAGATCCATACTTTGCAATCAACCAAATTATAAATCCAAAAAATGCTGCCATAAAAACCAACATAAGATTAGCCATTAGCATATTTTCACTTCTAGATACTTTTTCTTGTGATTTTTCACCTCTTACTTTAGCAGCAAGGTCATATATCTTCATAAGTTGCACTAGTGCAATAAAGAAAAGCGCTACAGTAATAATTATAATAAACTTAATTTCCATAATTCACTAATTAATATTCATGGTGTTTACTTTCTTCTAGAAAAGGATGATTCTTTAATAATAATGGAGACTTTGATAATGAGTTAAGTACTGAGTAAACAAATAAACCAAGAAATAACATAAACATTCCAAGTTCTAAAAGTCCAAGTTCCCACTGGTCAAAAAGTGTTCCTGGCATTACCATGTTAAAAACGTCAAACCAATGACCTATGAATATTAACATCCCAATAACAATTAGAAAACCGGCAGATCTTTTAGTATCTCTTGACATGAAAAATACCATTGGAAAGAAAAAATTAACGATGAAGGTTCCAAAAAATAAAATATTGTAATTATTTATTCTTTCGGTAAAATAAATCACCTCTTCGGGAATATTCGAATACCAAATAAGCATAAATTGAGAAAACCATAAATAACTCCATAGAAAACTTAGGGCAAACATAAATTTACCTACATCGTGAATATGACTTTCGTTGACAAATGGTAAGTAGCCTCCTTTTCTTAGATAGAGGGTAATCATCATCACCATAATCATTCCGCTTAACCAAATTCCTGAGAAACAGTACCAACCAAAAAGAGTACTAAACCAATGAGCATCAATTGACATAATAAAATCCCAGGACATCGTAGAAGAAAAAACCGCAAAGAAAACTAAGAATAAAGCTGCTCGTCTATACATTGTGAAATGAATTTTTGTGCCCCCTTGTTCATCTTCTTCTTTAGATTTATTTTTAAACCATCTCAAAAATAATATGAAAGTTGTGAAATAAGCAACTATTCTAATCCAGAAAAATGGAATATTTAAGTATGCCTTTTTTCCATAAATAATTGGATCAAAGTGACTTGAATTAGGGTCTACAAGCTGAGAGTCCATCCATGCATAAATATGATGACCACCAAAAGTTCCAACAATGAAAACAATAAGTAATGCAATAATACCAATTGGCATAGCAGACATGATACCTTCAAAAATTCTAATGAGAACTACTCCCCATCCAGATTCTGTTGCATAATGCAAAGCAAAGTAGAATAAAGCACCTAAAGCAATTCCAAAAAAGAAAAATCCATTGACTAACAAGTTAGACCAAAAGCGTCTAAAGTGGTGATCAAAAAAGCTAATCTCTCCACTATTCGCCATTTCAACAAGATAATTAGCTCCACTTTCATGATTTTCTGATATTGCAGATTCATTTTCTTGATTAGCATGCCCTAAATGAATAAGCCATTTAAAGGTGGGGCCATGATGCTCATTTTTTTCTGGGTGAGAATTAGATTCTTCATGTTGATTAGAAGGTTCTTTATGATGATTGTCAGAGTGCATTGAATCATGAAATTCTAATTTATATCCATGCATTTTAGAAATTATAATTTCTTTAAGTTGGTTTTGAGCTTCAAGGTTTGCGTGGCCATTATACAATAATTCAACAGAATGATTATCAACTTTTTTAGCATAAACAAAATCTTTTTGTTGAAAGAATCCAATGATCAAAAAAATCAAACCAAGAACTGCTGTTCCAAGTGTGACTTTCTTTGCTCTTTCAGAAATTTTATACTCCATTTTATTTAATTTATCGACTAAACTTAATTATCTTTTATATTATCGGAAACCAACTCTTCCAAGTTTAAGTCACCGTCAAATTGCATTGTTCTAACATACATAGCCAGTTTCCATCTTTCGTCTTTGTTAAGTTGTGAAGCATGTGGGCCCATTGCATTTTTACCATAAGTAATAGTATGAAAAACAGAACCAGGTTTTCTATCTTTAAGTGTATTGTAAGCAGGTGGGGCTGCAGGATATCCTCCAACTGTAATAACTAATCCGTCACCATTTCCTTTGTCACCGTGACAATGAGCACAAAACAATCCGTATAATCTTTTACCTTCAGCAGTATTAGCTTCTTGGTTACTTTCTTTTAAATAATAATGCTTTGGCAATGAAACTTCTTCACCTGCTCTTACCCTCTCTTCCTCACTAGAACCATAGTAAAAAGGCATATTTGTTATAGATGTTTGTTTACTTTTACTGTATGGTATAGTACCTTTAGTTGGTATTCTGGCAGAGATAGTATTTTTTAATGTGTCATTGACTTTGTCTCCCACTAGTCCATAGTCAATATATGCTTCTATTGCTTGTGATCTAAACATATCGTCTACATATTCATAACCCGGCGAGTCAGGATGTTTTACACAAGAATTTAATAATGTTAATAATAACATTAAAAAACAAAGATTACAAAATGAAAGAATATACTTTTTCATACAATACTTTTTTCTTCAATTTCTAAAAACCCAGTGTCTTTTATTAGCTTTGATAAAACACTTTCTTTAATATGTGAATTTTCAGAAGTCTTAATTTCCATAACAAATTTATCATCTGTTGTCCTAGGGTCTGGATTTCTAGGAGGCATTCCTGGAAGAGTTTTATTTCTAATCAAATAAGTTATTGCCATTCCATGAGCGGCACATAATACAGTAAACTCAAAAAATATAGGAACAAATGACAACATATTTTCTTTTAAACTAAAGTTTGGTTTACCTCCAATATTCATTGGCCAATCTATTATCATCATATATCTAATTCCAATCATTGCAAGGATAATTCCAGTAATACCGTACATAAATGCAGTAATTGCTAATCTTGTGGGTTCAATCCCGATAATAGAATCAATACCATGAAGTGGCATAGGAGAATAAACGTCAGATACTTTTACATCATTGGCAACAAGATGTTTTGCACCATCCATTAGTTTATCATCGTCATCATACATCGCAAATATCACTTTTTCTGCCATAACCAATTTTTAATGTCCCGAGTGTTTATCCCAATATCCCTTACCTTTTCCATAACCTTCTTTATAATTCTTTCCTGAAGACTTTAAAATTGTTTTTAATTCTGCTATTGGAAGGACTGGAAAATACCTAGAGAATAATAAATACAATGTGAAGAATATTCCAATTGTTCCCATATAAACACCTATATCTACCCAAGTTGGATGAAAGTAAGTCCAAGAGGAAGGAACGTAATCTCTATGAAGTGAAGTAACAATAATTACAAATCTTTCGAACCACATGCCTATATTAATAATAATAGACATGAAAAAAGAAAACATTAAACTAGTTCTTAATCTTTTAAACCAAAATAACTGCGGCGATATTACATTACAAGTCATCATTGCCCAATAAGACCACCAATAGGGACCAGTGGCTCTATTAAGAAACGCATATGATTCATATTCAACTCCAGAATACCAAGAAACAAATAGTTCAGTAATATATGCTACACCAACTATTGACCCTGTTACTATAATTACAATATTCATATACTCTACATGTTTTACATGTAGATAGGCTTCAAGTTTGTAAGCTTTTCTTAGAACTAACATTAAAGTTTGAACCATAGCAAATCCTGAAAATACAGCTCCTGAAACAAAATAAGGTGGAAATATTGTAGTATGCCATCCTGGAATAACAGACGTGGCAAAGTCAAAAGAAACTATCGAGTGGACAGAAAAAACTAAAGGTGTCGCAAGACCTGCCAAAACTAAAGATACCTGCTCAAATCTATTCCATGCTTTTGCGTCACCAGTCCAACCAAAACTTAAAACTCTATAAGCTCTCTTAAAAATTGGTTTGCTAACTCTATCTCTAATTGTAGCAAAATCTGGAATTAATCCGATATACCAAAAAACAAGTGACACCGAAAAATAAGTGGAAATAGCAAAAACATCCCACAATAATGGAGAATTAAAATTAACCCAAAGTGATCCAAATTGATTTGGGAGAGGGAAAACCCAATAACCAAGCCATAATCTTCCCATGTGAATTAAAGGAAAAAGTCCAGCCATCATTACAGCAAAAATTGTCATAGCTTCAGCTGCTCTATTAATAGCAAATCTCCATTTCTGTCTAAACAAAAGAAGTACTGCAGAAATTAAAGTTCCAGCATGACCAATTCCTACCCACCAAACAAAATTTGTAATATCCCAAGCCCAACCAACTGTTTTATTTAATCCCCAAGTACCTACTCCAGTTCCTAAAAGGTATATAATACAACCTATTCCCCATAATGCTATAACAATTGAAATCATCAATAGAATATACCATGTTTTAGGGGGACTAGCCTCTATTGGACGAATAACATCATCCGTAATATCTTTATAGGACTTGTCTCCTAAAATTAACGGTAACCTTATGTCTGATTCTTTATGCATTTCTGTTTTTTATATTAATGGTTTTCAGAATGTGATTCATCAGACAAAACATTTTCTGCTAAGTCTTCACCAATATTACGTACTTTAAGCTGGTACCATATATTGGGTTTAACTCCAACTTCTTCCAAAGCTTGATATGCTCTATCAGAACCTGAAACTTCTTTTATTTTAGATTCTGGATCGTTCCAGTCTCCAAAAGTTATGCAATCGTTGGGACAAGCATCACCACATGCTGGAACAACGTCACCATCTACTAATTTTCTACTCTCTTTTTTGGCTTCTAATTTTGCAGCTTGAATTCCCTGAACACAGAAACTACATTTCTCCATAACACCCCTAGACCTAACAACAACATCCGGATTTAAAACCATCCTAGCCATTTGATCTTGATTAGGATTGAAATTTTTAAACTTTTTATAATCTCTGTAATTAAACCAATTGAACCTTCTTACTTTATAAGGACAGTTATTTGCACAATATCTTGTTCCTATACATCTATTATAGGTCATCATATTAAGCCCTTCATTACTATGGGTTGTAGCAGCTACTGGACAAACAGTTTCGCATGGTGCATGATTACAATGCTGGCATAGCATAGGCATAAATACAACTGAAGGATTTTCTTCAGGAACTTCTAACTTCCCATAGTCGAAATCACCTTCTACTTTGTTAGAATCTGCCCATTCTTTTCTTTTGTCATCCTCGACAGAAGAAAAATATCTATCCATTCTTAACCAATGCATATCTCTAGACCTTCTAACCTCATCTTTACCAACCACAGGAACATTATTTTCCGAATGGCAAGCAGTTATACAAACACCGCAACCATTACAAGAAGATAAGTCAATAGACATTCCCCATCTGTGGCCAACTTGTTCTACAGGATGTTCGTCCCACAAAGAGTACTCAGTAGCGTCAACTTCAGAATGCCCCCCCTCAGCATGGCTGTGTAATTTGATTTTAGGATTATAAGCTTCTTGGTTAGATTCATGATTATCTTTCCAAAAATCATAAGTAGTTTCCTTAACAATTGAAGTTCTACCCATTATAGTATGATGAGTTTGAGTACCTGCAAGAGCATATCTTTCATCCGTTGCTATAACTTCACCAAATCCACTGTAAGTCAAGGATCCGTTTTTAAAACTACATAACTTAAAAGCATTAGATCCAATCGGAACCAACCCTCCTTCGGTATTTGTTAAATGGTTTCCATATTCATCAGCCTGAAAAGCTGCATTACCAATATCTTCGTTATTTTCACCCCTACCGTAACCCATAGAAATACCAACAGTACCACTAGTTTGTCCAGGGAGTGGGTAAACAGGCAATTTTGTTTCTAAACCATTAACATTTAAAGAAGCCACAAATGCTTTTTCTTCTTGTCCCAAATGAATTCCATCCCAAGCAGATTTTGAATCTGACGTGTCAATTCCAAACAATTTATAACAATCAGAAGGAGCCATTGTTAGATAATTATCCCAAACTATTTTAGATATAGCATCGGGCAGTTCTTGGAGCCAAGGGTTAGCAGCATGATGACCAACTCCAAGCTCTTTTTGATAGATTATATACTCCCAATCTAAATCATTTTTTTGAGGGATAATTTTGATTGGATAATCATTGTAAACTAACGTTGAGGTTGTAGATTCATTATTGTTATTTGTGAATCCGTTGTGTACAGTCCAATTCCAGAAATCAGCAAAATTAGGATATGATTCTTGTTCTCCAATTGAATTGGCTAGCCAATGTTTTCTCATGTAATCGTAAAACGCTTGACTTTCAGAGTTTGATCTGGCAGCTTCTCCTGTCCAAACAAGTAAGCTTTCTTGAGCTTGTCTTGTGTTGTAAAGAGGTCTTATTAAAGGTTGTTGTATCGAATAGTGATTGGACCCTGGATTTAAATCACACCAGGACTCTAAGTAATTGTGATCAGGACAAACATACTCACAGCAAGAGGCTGTCTCGTCCATATATTCTGAAAATGAAAGTGAAAAGTCTAATTCACTTATTGCTTTTGTAAACTCAGTTCCATTAGGCATAGAATACACTGGATTAACACCGTAGAAAATAACACCATCAATTTCACCATTTAATAAATCAGTTTGAAAAGCTTCTAATATTTCATCGTTTCCATTAAATAAGTTGACTTGGTTGTCAGGATCAATAGTTGAACCATAATTGTCTAGCTGATAGTTTATTTTATTAACTAGCATTTGAACATTTGGATCGTTAGACCCCGCAACTACAAGAGAGTTACCTTTGTTTTCTAGTAATGATTTAACAGCTGATTGGATTTTATCGGTAGTGTTGTCATTAAGGCTTAGTTTAGGGTTTTCATTATTCAAAAAACTTAAGATAGCAGAAGCAACTAAAATCTCTTCAGATGGTTTTATTTTAACACGAACGTCAGAGTTAGCACCAGTAAGTGAGAGAACTGATTCGAACTGAAAATGCTTTGACATCCATCCATTCTCAGGCTTTCTTGCTTTACTAAAATCAGTAGAAAATTTTGAGGGTAATAACCAGTTACAAATAAAATCTGCATTAATAGAGACAATAGTTTTGGCTTTTGAAAAATCATAAGAAGGAATAAAACTTTTGCCGAAAATATTTTTGTTAGCCTTTCTAATTCCAGAATAAGACTGGACATCATACTCAATATGCTTAATCTCACAGCCCGAATTGTTGTCATCAGAAACAGAAAACTTATCCATAAATTCCTTGATAACAGATTTAGTAGATGGAGAGATAACTGTATTGGACACTATTCTAACTTTGCCATTCTTAGTACCTAACTTGGTTAACTTATTTATGATTTCCTTATCAATATTATCCCAAGATTCTGATTTTTTATTAACTAAAGGTCCATTTAATCTAGAACTGTTGTAAAGGTTTAATATAGATGTTGATATTCTTGGTATTAATCCTCCTTGAGTATATCCTTCTCTTTTTCCTTTAAGCCATATTGGCCTGCCTTCTCTAGATTTCACTAAAACATTTGCAAAATCATTACCGTCGTAATAAGTAGAGGAATACCAATTAGAAACGCCAGGTGTAATCTCTTCTGGTTTATTAACATAAGGAATAGATTTAATAACTGGAGATTCACAAGATGCTAGAGTTGCAGCAGCAACACTAAACCCCATGAATTTTAAAAAGTCTCTTCTGCCAGTTTTCAAATCATCTAACCCATCTGAGTTCAAAAACTCATCTACAGGGACATCATCTTGAAATTCTTTTTGACTAGAACTAGAAAACTCAGGAGTTTGATGTTTTTCCGAATAACCTTTCCAATATGTTTTTGTTTTGCTCATAAATTATTTATAAGTAAATTTAATAATGACATTTTGCGCATTCCCATCCACCTAATTCTTTAACTGTAACTTTATCATCTTCAAAAATTTTGTTGTTAATATCAGCTCTTAATTTAATTCTATTATGAATTTCCTTATAATATCCAGAACTTGTTAGATCAATTTCTTTTTTATTGTGGCATTCAATACACCAGCCCATTGTAAGTAATGGCTTAGTTAATTGAATAAGACCTCTTTCCATCCCATCATCAGTAGCAGCATATGCATTTACTTCATCAATAGTTGAAACCCTTCCTAATGTGTAAGTTTGAACTGGTCCATGACATTGCCTGCAATCGATATTACCGGTATTTGTGTGGACATGTTGAGCATGACTAAAATACACATGATCTGGTAAATTATGAGCCTTATTCCAAACAATTGGCTCTTCAATTCTGTCACCGAATTCATCAGTAGTATACGCTTGTTTATTCTTATTGTAGCCCGATGCTTTATGTAATTTATCAATTTCTTCTGTCCCATATTGTGGGCCTTCATGAACTATAGCATGACAATTCATACAAACATTTACAGATGGTATGCCAGCATGCTTTGATTTTTCCGCAGAATGGTGACAATATTTACACTCTATACCCATTTTTCCAGCATGAAGTTTATGTGAATAAGCTACTGGCTGAGATGGCATATAATCTTCGTAAACTCCTAATTGATAAGCTCTTCCAAATAGTTCTACACCTGCAAAAAGAGCAACTCCAACAACTAGCAGTACAGTTACAAACCAATTTCTTAAAAACCATTGTTGGGCACTAGTTACAAAGGTACTGGTTGGATCAACCAATAATCCTTCTTTAGCTGCAACAGCCGCTGACAACTCTCTTCTGACTCCAAGGATTGCAAATAAAACAAATACTAAAATGAATGATATTATCCACCACCAATATTCTGAAGAATCAGATTCTGTAGTTATAGAATCTCCAGATGAAACACCACCACCAACTGCAGCAACAGGTGGAGCATAATTGTCTACATATGCAAAAATAGACTCAACTTCTTCTCTTGATAAATGTCCTTGGGGTGTCATTGCAGTAGGAGACCAATCCCAAATAGCTTTTGCCATTTTAGATTTTCCGCTATTGTAAAGTTTAGAAGGGTTTTGAACCCACTTATAAATTAATTCTTCTTCACCCGCGTCTATCCATTTCTGTAGAACACCCTGCATTTTAGGCCCAGTTGCATTTTTAACAGGATTGTGACAAGACGCACAGTTAGCTTTGAAAAGTTTTTCTCCTTCTTGTGCGGAAAGATTTATTACAAAAACAACTAAAAGTAATAATGCAAAAATTCTACTAATGAAATTGTATAATCTATCTCTCATTCAGTTCTTATAAATTAACTTATTCAAATGTTTTAGCAAATGTAATATGTCAGTATTATTTTAAAGACATTGTTTTAAGAATTGTCATCAAAATATCTTAATTTAGAATGTTTCTAAATAAGACCCCTTTAAACAATTTTAAAAATAAACGTATTTAAAGAATTAAAAATTAAATATTTAGTTTATTAAATTTGTCAAAATGATAAAAAATGAAAATAAAAATATTTTATATTTTAATAATCTTTAGCTATGGGTGTCAGTGTCAGGAGAATTGGACACTTTATCCTAATATGGATTCCATTAATAGTATTAATAAAATCGATACTATTCTAAGTCACAAAAAAATTGATTCATCTGGATTGTTAAATTCAGAAAAGAATAATTTAAGCTACGTTAATAATAAAGGAAGTCTGATAGAGCACAAAGACCCTAGAATAGATTCATTAAATAATTACATGTCTAAACATGGGAAATACAACATATTTACTGTACAATTATGCGTGAGTCAAAATAATGATGAAATAAGAAATTCCAGGAAAAAATTCATTAGAAATTTTCCTGAGATGGAAATTTTTGACGAGTATATAGCCCCCAATATTTTTCTTTACTCAGGATTATTTCAAGACTATAATCAGGCTGCGTTATACAAAAAAAAACTAGAAATTATTTTCAAAAACACACTAGTAGTTAGAAAAAAAATTCCAAACCAAATTGAAAAAAAATAGAAGAGTTCCCTTCTATTCAAATTAGTCTACAAAATCAATTTTAGAACATGGATAAAAAATCAGAATTTTCAAAATATTTGATGAACTCTCTATCTTTTTTTGCTAAATCTTTCAAAGAAGCATCTTTTTCAATTGCTAGCTTTAAATTTTCTAGAACCATTTCTGTATTTGCTGTTCTTGAACCAATAATAGCTTTTAAATAATATGATTTAGCATTAGTCATTCCCTCTAAGGCATCAGTAGCATCATCATAATGTTCGGCAAGTATATTAGCCAATACGAAATTGTATGACTTTGTTTCTCCCATTGAAGTAATTGACTCTTCATATTTACCTTCTTCAATTTGAATTAATCCAACATTGTATTTAGACTCAACTGTATTAGACGATTCAAATAGGGATTTAATTTCATCACTAGATTTTCCATTTGAAACATGTCTAACAGCACCAACATTATTTGAAACAATTTTATTATCTGTTATAGCCATTGCCTTTTCAAAAGATTTTCCAGCTCCGTCAGTATCTCCCATCATATATTTGATGTAACCAATATTATTCATTACTCTCCAATCGTTGGGAAATAGTCTTTCTGCATTATTATAATTTTTAAGTTGAATATTAATATCCTCTTCATTTAGGGAAGCTTGAATAATTTCTTCTAAGTTTAAAGTATCTGGATTTACAGAAACTAAACTTTTTAACTCTTCATCGCTGTAGCCAACTTCATCGTAATTAACTGTTATAATTGATCTTCTTAATTGGGGTAGTACTTGTTTTTCTAAAAACGCGTAAGATTTTGCCATATTTCTGATTTCTTTTTCTCTTTTATTTAAATCGGATGTCATTTCTAAAACTCTAAGTATTAAATCTTTATCTTCATTATCAGTTTTTGAGACTTCAGTTTTGAAGCCATCCCAATCTTCTCCCTTGGAGGTTATTTTATAAAAATCTTTATCTTTTCCAGTATCAAACTTCATTCTTTTAGACTTATCAATAAAAGCATTCATTGTACTATTTCCTCTATCTTGTGCAAGATTATTATTAAGATCTACCTCACCTTCAGGAGAAGCAAATGAACTGATTTGTATGGATTTTATATCTACTCTGGAATCCTCCTGCATTGAAGAAGAAAAGAAATTCAACAAATCCTTAACATCTGTATCTTTCATTTCTTTGCTAGTAATATTATTTTTTCCCTTTGAAAAACTTATAGTAGCTGACTTTGAAAAAGAATTAATTCTTTTAAAATTACATTCTTTAGAATTAATTACGTGATCATCTAAATCTACAAGTAAAGAAGTAATTATTGTTCCATCAGCAATTTTAGAACTCATGATTTCTTCAGGATCTTTGGTGCCCATTTTCACTAAAATTCTAACTTTTACTTCGCCTTCAGTCATGCTTTTTTGATAAGGGACAGTACTAGTGTAAGAAAAAGATAAGCCCTCAGCAGGAACAACCTTGCCATTTCCTGCAGCTTTTGGTCCTTGATATATCTCAGTTAAAAAAGGAATTTCATTACCATCTTTACAGAAAAATATAGGTGTAATTTCAGCAATAGCTTTTGCATTAAGTCCTTTTTCAATAAATTTTCCATTGATTTGAAGAGTTACATCTCCACCTTTCATATGTAAGGGGTTCTGGGTAACATTATACTCTAACTCTTTAATAGTTGAACAACTGGAGAAAATAGTGATTAACATTGTGATTACAGCAATGTTTTTGATTTTGAAATTATTGATTTTCATTAGAATTTATTTGATTCACTTTATAGTTAATGCAAGTATAAGGACTTTATTTAATAAAAAAAAAATCAAAATCTTATAAAATAGCAACGATAACTTGTTGACAACTACAGTATTTTATAAAGTCTGAAATTTTTAAATGCTAATTTTTAACAGTTGGGCAAAGCTTTTTTTTAAGTTATCAATGCTATTGTAATTTATATCTTTAGTAGAAATTCTAATTATTTTGAATGCTTGATCATTTATCCAATTATTATAATTTTCATTTAATCTTTCTAAGTAATATTTATCTATTTCTTTTTCATAAACTCTATTTCTTGATTTGATATTGGCAAGTATTTGATCAATTCCTGAATCCAAGAAAATTAAATAGTCTGGTTTGGGAAAACTTTTAAATAGCTTTAAATGAGTGTTTTCAATTATTTTGTAATCGTCATGGTCCAAATTCATATTTGAAAAAATTAAACTTTTGTCAATGTGAAAATCAGCAAATGTAAGGGAGGGTTGATTTTTAAAAAAATTATTCAATTGTAGGCTTCTATCTAATAAAAATTGCATTTCAGTTTGAAAAGCAAATTCTTTAGATTCATAAAATAGCTTTAAAAATTTATTTTCTAAAAACTCTTCAAGTAATAACCCCCCATTAAATTGAGTTGAAAGAAATCTTGCTAAGGTTGTCTTTCCAACTCCTATATTTCCCTCAATTGCAATTAATTTCTTCATTTATATAAAATAACTTTCGATTTGTCTTTGCAATTTAATAACATTTCATCAGCAGAATTATTCAAATCTGGAATTATTTTTTTATTGTAAATATCCTTAAGAATTAGCAATATAAATTTTCTTTCTTTAATCTTTGGGTGAGGAATTGAAAGTTCAGTTGATTGAATAAAAGTATTTTGAAAGGTTAAAATATCTAAGTCAATTATTCTGTCCTGATATGTGTTTTTCAAAAATCTTTTTCTGCCCATATCAACCTCAATTCTCTTAAGTTCTGAGAGAAACCTTTCTGGATTTAAAGATGTTTTTATTTGTAACCCCATATTTAAAAAATAGTTTTTTGATTCATAGCCCCAAGGTTCAGTAAGAAACACCCTGGACTGAGCGGTAAAAACACTAAATTCTTTTATCATTTTCAAGGCTGTTTGAAGGTTTTTATTCTTTTCACCTAAGTTAGTTCCCAAAGAAATCACAACTTTATTAAATTTTATCATAAAACATTTTTTATAAAGAATTGGGTTTTTAAATTTTACTGATTTTATGTTTTTAATTTTATACTTTTACAAAAATATAAATTCATTATAATTATGAGACCATTCTGGAGATCATTTTGGGCGTCGATTTTAGCTTATATAGTTCTAAGCACATTGGTAATCTTTCTTATTAATGTTGTCGTGTTTTCTTTAGCTGGATCACTAATGCAAAGTGACGGATTAAAGATAAGTGACAATTCTTATCTCGAAATGAATTTAAATTTCGATATCAAAGAAAGAGGCGGAATTGAAACTACAAATGACTTTAATAATCCGATTTCTAAAAGTTATGGTATTCATCAAATTGGAAGTGTATTAGAAAAAGCTAAAAATGATGAAAGAATTAAAGGAATTGTATTAAAAATTTCAAATGTTAACATGGGCCTTTCAACAATTGATAACTTAAGAGATTATCTAAAAGATTTTAAAAGCTCAGGAAAATTCATAATAGCATACGGAGAGACCTTTTCTATGGGAGCCTTCTACTTAAACAGCATAGCAGATAAAATCTATTTATATCCTGAGGGAATGATTGATTTTAGAGGACTTGGCTCAGAAATGATGTTCTTTAAAAAAGCTTTAGATAATCTCGATGTTGATGTTCAAATAATTAGAGGAAAAGGCAACAAATTCAAGGGTGCAGTTGAACCTTTTATGTATGAAAAAATGAGTGCTGAAAACAAGCTTCAAATTACAAAATTATTAGATGATGTATGGAAAAACATGACTCATAATATAAAAGATTCAAGAGATATTTCGCTTGAAAGTTTAAATGAAATTGCAGATTCGATATACAGCTATAATTCTACTGGTTGTTTGAAATATAATCTTGTTGACAATCTTATTTATGAGGATCAACTAGATTCGATTATCAAAAAAAATATTGGTGTAAATAAAGATGATAAAGTTCAAAATATTTTATTCAAAAAATATTTGGATGGGAAATCTCCAAAAACAGGAATGAATTTTGGGCAAAACAATGGCAACATAGCAGTTGTTTATGCCTTGGGAACTATAGTGAGTGGAAAAGGTCTAGATGGAGAAATGGGTTCAACAACAATTGTAAATGCTATCAATAAAGCAAAAAATGACTCTTCGATTAAAGCTGTTGTTTTAAGAGTGAATTCTCCCGGTGGAAGTGCCTTGGCATCTGATGTTATATGGAGATCTGTAGAAAAAACCAAAGAAATTAAACCCGTAATTGTTTCTATGGGAGATTTAGCAGCTTCTGGAGGATATTATATTTCCTGTGGAGCTGATAGGATTTTTGCAGAACCAAATACAATCACTGGTTCAATTGGAGTTTTTGGAATGATTCCTAATTTAGGAAGAATGCTTGAAAATAAAATTGGAATTACTTTTGATAGAGTAGAAACAAATGATCATGCTGCTATGACAATGTTTAGCCCACTTGACAAAAAAGAATTATCAACTATTCAGAAAGGTGTTGATGAGATTTATGAAAGCTTTATTTCAAAAGTTGCATTTGGTAGAGATGGACTTAAAAAAAGTGATGTGCATAATGTTGCAATGGGTAGAGTTTGGTCTGGAAAGGAAGCCTTAGACTTAGAACTGGTTGACGAAATAGGAGATTTACAATCAGCAATAAAATTTGCAGCAAAAAAAGTTGGTTTAGAGAAAACTGAAATTAAGTTAGTTCATTACCCAAAAATTGAAAATGATGAATTATTACAAATTTTATCTTCGCTAGATTTAGAAACCAAAAGTAGTTCTGAGATTATGAATTATGTTAAAAACATTAATAATAATTTCAACAGCTTAATAAAAAACAGATCAATAGAAGATAAATTTCAAACAATATTTCCATTTGAAATAAGAATTTTCTAATATGATTATATATTTGTAAAAAAAATGTCAGAAGATAAAAATTTTCACGGTAGTACAGGGATTATTGGTTACATATACGTATCTATTGCTTTAATTATTATTACAGGGCTAATATTCTTTGGATAAAAATACTCTCCAATGATTTCATCAATTGGAAAACCCCTAAATAAACTATTTTCTTTATACTTAAAAAAGAGAATGGTTGAAATAGAAAATTTCATGAAATCTCCTTTAGAGGTACAGGATCAGGCTCTAAAAAAAATAATTTACACTGCTAAAAACACAGAATTTGGCCTATCAAATAGCTTCAATTATTTAAGGAATTCTAAAGAGTTTAAAAATAGAGTCTTAATTAGTAAATATGATGATTTATTGCCTTTTATTGAAAGAGCTAAAAATGGAGAGTCCAATATTCTTTGGCCTGGGAAAGTAAAGTTCTTTGCTCAGTCATCTGGGACAACCAATAATGTCATCAAAAATATCCCAGTAACTTTAGATTCCTTAAAAGAGTGTCATTATAAAGGGGGGAAAGATTTATTATCAATTTATTATAAAAACAATCCAAATACTCAACTTTTCAAAGGGAAACATTTAATAGTTGGGGGCAACGAAAACAAATTCTCTGGGAATACTAAAACAGTTGAGGGAGACTTGTCAGCTATTATAATGAAAAATTTGCCTTGGTGGTGTGAGTGGAGACGCTCTCCAAAAAAAATAAAACTTCTACTAAGTCAGAACTGGGAAGAAAAACTAAAATACGTAGTTAAGAACTCTTCTAAAGATGATGTTCAAATAATTGCTGGCGCTCCTTCTTGGGTGTTAGTAATAATGAATGAAATTATTAAAGAAAAAAAATGTAGCAACATACATGAAATATGGCCTAATCTGGAGCTATATCTTCATGGGGGCATGAATATTCAACCTTACAAAAAAAGTTTTGAATCAATAATTGAAAAAGAAATTCATTTTTATCAAAACTACAATGCAACTGAGGGGTTTTTTGGTTTGCAGTTCGAGAATAATTCAGACGATATGCTATTAATGCTTGACTATGGCATATACTATGAATTTATTTCTAAAAGTCACTGGGAAGATAGCCAACCTATTACATTAGAGTTGGAAGATGTTGAACTAAACACCCCATATGAGTTAGTAATTTCCACTAATGGGGGATTATGGAGATACAGGCTAGAGGATACAATAATTTTTACATCTATATTGCCATTTAAAATAAAAGTTATTGGAAGAACACAGCAATTTATAAATATGGCAGGTGAAGAATTAATGATTCAGCATGTAGAAAAAGCAATAAAAGAAGCTGCTGAAAAATGTAGCTGTATTGTTGGCGAATTTACATTGGCTCCTTTTTTAAAAACTACAAATAAGTCAGTAGGATTTCACTATTGGGTAATAGAATTCGTAAGTAAACCAAATGATTTAATTAGATTTAGTAAGGTTTTGGATAATGAACTACAAAAAACAAATATTGATTATAAAGCTAAAAGGATTAATAATTCCCCCCTTCAAGCTCCTGTAATTAAAGTAGTTCAAAAAAACACCTTCTACAGTTGGTTAAAGAGCAAAAATAAATTGGGTGGACAAAATAAAATACCAAGATTAAGCACAACTAAACAATATATAAATGAAATATTGGAAATGGATATTAATAATTAAGACTTCAATACTTTTTTTAGTCTGTAAGAGTATAATTTGTCAAGAGATTAACGAAACGAAATTTAATATTTTTTCTAAAAGTGAAATTACAGAAATTGATCAGTATGGATTCGTTTACCATATCAATAAGGATAATCTTATAAAATACAGCCCCTTAGGGGAGGTGATTTATAATTATAGCAATAAATTATTAGGAAACATTACTCAGCTAGATATAAGTAACCCACTTAGACCATTGCTGTTTTATAAAGATCAAGGTGTAATATTGGCTTTAGACAACACTTTGTCTCTTCAAAAAAGTGAAATTTCATTAAATGAATTAGAACTTTATCAAACTAATTGTATATCAAATAGTAATTTTGATAATGGTATATGGCTTTATGATTTAGATGTTAACGAAATTATCAAAATAAATTACTTGTCAGAAATAACTTTTAAAAGTGGTAATCTTTCTGTTATTCTTCCAAAAATGAATTTTCCAATATTGAAAATGAAAGAAAAAAACAAAAAATTATATGCTGTAACTTCCGATCAAGTATTTATTTTAGATCAATATGGTTCTTTACTTAACATTATAAATATAAATGCAAAAAAAGGATTAATAATTAATGAAAAAAATTTAATAGGATATGATGGGGATTTTCTAACTAAATATAATTATTTAGATTTTAAAATTGACACTATTTATAAAACTAATAAGTATTACAAAATCACTCAATATCAAGATCAATTAATAGGGGTTTTAAATAATAAATCTGAGGCACATTTTATTATAATACCAAATTAATTATAAAAGTTATTAACATCTACACTTTTTAGTTCCTATTTTTCTACATTAGATTATTAAAATTTAAAGGATATGCATATAGCTATTGCAGGAAATATTGGTGCTGGAAAAACCACACTTACAGGGCTACTTGCCAAGCACTATAAATGGGATACACATTTTGAAGATGTAGATGACAATCCTTATTTAAATGACTTTTATGATGAAATGCAAAGGTGGTCTTTTAATTTGCAGATATATTATTTGAACAGTAGGTTTACTCAAACCCAGGAAATAAGAAATAGTTCTAAAACTGTTATTCAGGACAGAACAATATATGAAGATGCATTTATTTTCGCTCCAAATCTTCATTCCATGGGGCTAATGACTACTAGAGATTTTGAAAATTATTTTAGTCTTTTTAATCTTATAGAGTCTTTTGTGTCTGCTCCAGATTTATTAATTTATTTAAGGGCTTCTGTTTCTAAACTCGTTCAGAATATACAAACAAGAGGAAGAGAATATGAAGAAAGCATTAGACTAGACTACTTGAAGAGATTAAATGAGAGGTATGAGGCTTGGATATCGACTTATGATAAAGGGAAAATTTTAATTATTGATGTTGACAACAATAATTTTCACGAAAATAAAGAAGATTTAGGGAAAATCATTTCAGGAATAGATGCTGAACTTCATGGGTTATTTTAATTAAGTATTATTAAATGTGTTCATTGTATTTTCAATACCAGAAAAACAAAAACTTAATATCATTTCTTTTATTATGATCAACTTCTGATTTATAATTATTTCATTTTCCGCTGTCCAATCACCTAAAACATAGTCTATTTGCTTGCCTTTAGTGAAGTTATTACCAATACCTATTCTTAGCCTTGGATACTGATTAGTAGCAAGCACTTGGCAAATATCTTTTAAACCATTGTGGCCTCCATCTGATCCATGTTTTTTCATTCTAATGCTGCCCAATGAAAGATTTAAATCATCAGTTAACACAAGAAGATTTTTAATATCTATTTTAAGTTTAATTAACCAATATCTAACTGCTGTTCCTGAAAGGTTCATAAAAGTATTGGGTTTTAGTAAAAAGATAGTTTTCCCTTTATACTTAAATGACGAGACTTCACCATGTTTCTCGGATATAAAAAAGGCACTAGATTGTTTTGCAATATAATCTAATGCCTTAAATCCTATATTATGTCTGGTACTTTCATATTTAGAACCAGGATTACCAAGCCCAACAATCAAAAACTTCATGATGGGAGCAATAATTTATTCATCTTTTTTGGGTTCTTCAGAATTTTTCTTTTCTGAATCAGCTCCTTCAGTTCCTTCAGCTCCTTCAGCAGATTCTTCTTCTTCTTCTTCTTCTTCTTCTTCAATAACTGCTCGAGCAGTTAAAACTCCTACAACTACTGCATTTTCAGGATCAGAAAATTTAAGTCCCGGAATATTTAAATCTAAGACTCTAATTTTTTCACCAATCTTAAGTGGAGTAATGTCAATTTTAACAGCCTCTGGCATATCTTTAAGTAAGCCCATAACTTTTAAAGTTCTAAAATTCTGGCTTAAATTTCCACCATTTCTAACTCCTTTAGAAAAACCTTCAAGTCTAACTGGAAGATTCAACTTAAATGGAGAGTTTTCCTTAACTTCTAAAAAATCTAGATGTAAAATTCTATCTGTAACTGGATGAACTTGTGTTTCTTGCAATATTGCTTTAAACTTTTTTCCATTTACATCTATTTCAATTAAATATACATTTGGAGTAAATACCAGCTTTTTAGCTTCATTCTCTAAAATAGAAAAATGTAATTGTTCTTTTCCACCATAAACTACTGCCGGAATGCACCCCTGTTTTCTAAGTGTGTTAGCACCTTTTTTTCCTACGTTCTCTCTTGGAGAACCGCTCAATGATACTGTTTTCATATTTGTTGTTTTTATTTATTAATTAATTACCAAACAAAAAATGTTTGCTAATGGATTTAAAACTTATATGCTGCTTCATTATTTCAGAAAAAAGATCAGCAACAGAAAGTACTTTAATTTTAGAATTTTCTTTTTTTAATTTAATAGTGTTTGTTACTATTAGTTCTTGCAATATGCTATCCTCTATCCTTTGATGAGCTGGCCCAGAAAGTATTGGATGAGTACAACAAGCTGAAACAGATTTCGCACCATAGTCCATAAATAATTGTGCAGATTTAGTAAGAGTTCCTGCTGTATCAATCATATCATCAATAATAACAACATCTTTTCCTTTAACATCTCCTATTATAGTCATGTCTGAAATTTCATTAGCTTTTTTTCTCTGTTTGTAGCAAAGAGCTAAATCAACATTAAGAAATTTTGCGTAAGCATTTGCTCTTTTTGAACCACCTGCATCAGGTGCAGCAATGATTAAATTATCTAAATCTTTTGTCTTTAAGTAAGGAGCAAAAAGTGTAGAGGCATATAAGTGGTCAACTGGAACTTCAAAAAACCCTTGAATTTGGTCTGCGTGTAAATCCATTGTCATAACTCTATCAACACCTGCAGTAACCAACATATTAGCAACCAATTTGGCTCCAATTGCAACTCTAGGTTGATCTTTACGATCTTGTCTAGCCCAACCAAAATATGGTAAAACAGCAACTATTTTATGAGCCGATGCTCTTTTAGCTGCATCAATCATAAGAAGCATTTCCATCAAATTTTCTTGCGGAGGAATTGTACTTTGTATAATAAAAACATCGCAACCCCGAACAGTTTCTTTGATAGAAACTCCAAATTCTCCATCGCTAAATTTTTGAACTTCAACTTCTCCCAAAGCTTGGCCATAACTATTAGCTATTTCTATGGCTAATGGCTCTGACGAAGAGCATGCTAATATTTTAACTCTGTGTGACATTGGGGTGCAAATGTAATTGAATTTACATAAATAATAAATTTTTATAAAAACGATTTATATATTGAAGCATAAATATATTTTGCTAGAATAAAAACATAAGCTAAATTCGCAACTTATTTGCCGAAGTGGCGGAACTGGTAGACGCGCACGACTCAAACTCGTGTGTCTTAGGACGTGTGGGTTCGATTCCCACCTTCGGTACTATGTAATTAAATCAAATAAAATAGAAAAGCAACTTAAATATGATTTAGCCTATTTAAAAATGGCTTTAGAGTGGGGTAAACTATCTCATTGTGAAAGAAAAAAAGTAGGTGCTATTATTGTTAAAAACAATATGATTATTTCTGATGGGTTTAATGGAACACCATCTGGATTTAATAATAATTGTGAAGATGAGAATGGAAATACTAATTGGTATGTATTACACGCAGAAGCTAATGCAATTTTGAAAGTAGCAAAAAGCACTAATAGTTGTAATGAATCAACACTTTACTTGACTTTGTCTCCTTGTAAAGAATGTGCTAAATTAATTCATCAATCAGGTATCAAAAGACTTGTCTATTCTAAAAAATATAAAGATCCCGAAGGGCTTGATTTTTTAGAAAAGGCAGGAGTAGAAATTCAACATATTAACCCCCTTTAATTTGAGAAATAAAAGTCAGATTTCAATATTGATTTGTATTTTACTTTTAGGAGTGTTTTCAGCTTTCACATACTGGATTGGAATAAATCATGGAAAAATATTATTCAACGAAAATCAAATTAATAGAACTAGCAATGTTGATGTTGTAATTGATAACTTATTGAGTAATTATGTTGATTCTTTAGACCCAAATAATTTCGCAGAAAAAGCAATAAATAATATCCTAAAAGATCTCGATCCTCATTCTTCATATATTCCAGCAAGAGAAAGACAAAGAGTTAATGAATCACTAGTTGGGCATTTTGGTGGAATTGGAATAAGATTCATGATTTATAGAGACACATTAACTGTTGTAGATGTAATTATCGGTGGCCCCTCTGAAGGTGCAGGCTTAGAAATAAGGGATAGAATTGTTAAAATTAACAGTGAAAATATTGCAGGTAATGGTTTGAAAAATGAGGATGTTTTAAAAAAACTTAAGGGTAAAGTAGGAACTAAAGTGAAACTTTCCGTATTGAAACCCAATAAACAGATTGTTGAAAAAAATATTTATAGAGGATCTATACCCTTGAAATCAATTTCAGCATATACTATTTTAGAAAATAATATTGGATATATTAAATTAAGTTCGTTTTCCAATTCATCAGACCTCGAATTTAAAAATGCAATTTATACTTTAAAAAAACAGGGAATGGAAAGCTTGATTTTTGATTTAAGATTTAATGGTGGAGGCTATCTTCATCAAGCTATAAATATCGCTGATGAATTCTTATCAAAGGATAGGCTTATTGTATATACAAAAGGAGCACATTCTAAAAAAAGAACTTTTTATTCAAGTTCGAATGGGTTGTTTGAAAAAGGTAAATTAGTTATTTTAGTTAATAGCTCAACTGCTTCGGCAAGTGAAATTGTAAGTGGCGCAATTCAAGATAATAAAAGAGGGATAATTTTAGGCAGAAGAACTTTTGGTAAAGGGTTAGTTCAACAACCAATAATGTTGCCTGATTCTTCTGAACTACGGATAACTACATCAAGATACTATACTCCTTCTGGAAAATGTATTCAAAAACCTTATGGTAAAAATATAGATTACGATAATGATATTTTTGAAAGGATTGAAAGTGGCGAACTTACTCAAAATGATTCACTTAATGACAATAGTATTTTTAAAGGCGGAATAATCCCTGATCTTTATTCTCCAATAGATACTTTAAATTATAGTGAAGCAATTAATAATACTATTTATACAGGAAATTGGAGAGATTTTTGTTTTGATTATTTCGAAAGGAATCCGGTACAAAACTTTACTAACATTAAAGATTTTAATGCTAATTTTAAAGTTGATTTAAGTCTGATAAAAAGCTATTTGGAAGAAAATGGAAAAAATATTAATCAATTTAATAATCAAGAATTAGTTGATTTAGAATGGAGTGTCAAAGTTGAACTAAGTAGCTATTATTATTCTGATCAATCAAGATATATATTAAATACTTACAAAGATAATGATGTAAAAAGAGCCATTAAAGAGATAATAAACCAATCTTTATAAGTTATATTTTTATAAAATGTACAGGACGCACAACAACGGAGAATTAAGAATCGAAAATATTGATCTAAAGGTCAAATTATGTGGTTGGATTCAAAAGTCTAGAAATCTTGGAGGAATGACCTTTGTAGATTTAAGAGACCGATACGGGATAACTCAAGTAGCTTTTAATGAGGAGCTAAATAAGTCGTTATCTGAAAAAGCTAGAAATCTAAATAGAGAATGGGTCGTAGAAATTGAAGGAATAGTAAGAGAACGAAGTAATAAAAATCATAAAATTAATACTGGAGAAATTGAGATTGAGGCAGAGAAACTCACTATTTTAAATAAGTCCAAAACACCTCCATTTACTATTGAAGATGAAACTGATGGTGGAGAAGAGCTAAGAATGAAATTTAGGTTTCTTGATTTAAGAAGAAGGCCTTTACAAAATAATTTAGCCTTAAGAAGTGAAATGAGTATTGAAATTCGAAATTTCTTTCACCAAAATAGTTTTTTAGAAATTGAAACACCTTATTTAATAAAATCAACTCCAGAAGGAGCCCGTGATTTTGTAGTTCCTAGCAGAATGAATAAGCAACAGTTTTATGCGCTCCCACAATCTCCTCAGACATTTAAGCAATTACTAATGGTAAGTGGATACGATCGCTATTTTCAAATTGTTAAATGTTTCAGGGATGAAGATTTAAGGTCTGATAGACAGCCAGAATTTACTCAAATTGATTGTGAAATGGCTTTTGTTAATCAACATGAAGTATTAGAAACTTTCGAAGGCTTAATTAAATTTCTTTTCAAAAAAATTCTGAATATAGAATTTCAAGACCCTTTTCCGATTATTTCTTATGGAGAAGCCATAGAAAAATACGGCTCTGACAAGCCTGATATAAGATTTGAAATGGAATTAACTTACTTAGACGACTTTGCAAAAGGTAAAGGTTTTAAAGTTTTTGATGAATCAGAATCTGTTGTTGCTATAAATGTTCCCGGTTGTGCGGAATATTCCAGGAAGAAACTGGATGAATTGTCAGATTGGGTTAAAAGACCACAGATAGGTGCAAAAGGTCTTGTATACCTAAAGTACAATATAGATCAAACTTTTAAATCCTCTGTAGATAAGTTTTATGATTCAAGTTCTTTAATTAGGTGGGTTAATAAATGTAATTCGAAACCTGGAGATTTAATTCTAATATTAAGCGGAAAAAAATCATCAGTTCAAACACAAATGAATGAGCTTAGATTATTAATGGGCAGTCGTCTTGGCCTTAGAGATTCAAAGATTTTTAAACCTGTTTGGATAGTAGATTTTCCATTGTTAGAAAAAGATGAAACAACCAATTCTTTTCATGCTATGCATCATCCTTTTACATCTCCAAAAAAAAGTGATTTAGAAATGTTGGAAACCAACCCAGAGAAAGTTAGAGCCAATGCATATGATTTGGCTATTAACGGAGTAGAAGTTGGGGGTGGATCCATTAGAATTCACGATAGAAATATCCAAGAAAAAATGTTTGAGATTCTTGGTTTTAGTGAAGAAGAGGCCGAAGCTCAGTTTGGATTTTTAATGAGTGCTTTTGAGTACGGTGCTCCCCCTCATGGTGGAATTGCTTTTGGATTTGATAGACTTTGTGCTTTATTTGGTGGGAAAGATAATATTAGAGATTTTATTGCATTTCCAAAAAATAATAGTGGAAGAGACACAATGATTGATGCGCCTTCTCTTCTTGACAAGCAACAAACTGAGGAACTTGGAATTGAGCTTCCTAAATTGAAAGATTAATTTTCTTTTTTAATAGCAATTAGTGAAATAATTCCCAATAAAATCATGAAAGCAGTCTGGGAAGTCCACATCAACATGCCAAAAGACTTAGCTATTTGACCATCGTAACCATACATTTCAATTAATGCTCCTGCAACCATGATAGGGTAAAGCCCTATTCCGCCAGGTGTTGCTCCGATGGCAATAGTCCCCCCTATAAAACAAGCAAAAACTGCATTAATAGTTATATTTTGAAGATCAGGAAGGGCTAGTGCAGTAATCCATAACATTGCTAAATATCCAGACCAAATAAATAGCGTATGCATTAAAAATGCTGTTTTATTCTTAAGTCTTAAAATTGCAGTAGCACCCTGAGTAATTCCTATAAGAAAATTAATTGCTTTAAATCTTACCTTTTTAAACCCAACTAAAAGAATGACTGAAAGCACTCCAATAACTATAAATATGGGTAACAATAATGGATTTGAGGAGCTAGTAGATATTTGTCTGAACTGATTAAATTTTTCTTGATCCGCTTGAAATAAAAAAGCAATAAAAAATACTAAGGCAAACATTATTAAGTCAACTACTCTCTCAATGACAATTGTTCCAAAAATTTGATCTGGTTTTGTTTTTTGATATCTACTAAAATAGGCTGCTCTTGCCAACTCACCCGATCTAGGAATTGTTAAATTAATAATATAACCAATCATAACACTGTGATACATTAGACTCAGCTTAGGCTTTAAATCAAGTGTTTCAAGTAAATATTTCCATCTGTAAGCCCTGCTAAGGTGGCTTAAAAAAGCGATAACAAGAGCTACTAAAATCCAAAGATAATTAGCTTCAGATAATGATTTTAAAAAATAATCTTTTTCTGATTCAGATGAATTTGATATAAAATACCAAGTAAGATATATCCCAATTGATACTGGCAAGGTGACTTTTAATACTTTAAACAATTTATTTTTCATCAGTTAGTTAATAGCAATATTATCAATTAACCTAATACCACCTAATCTTGTAGCAGCAAATGCTCTCCATTTTCTATTTTGATTACCGTTATTTAACAAATCATCCGCATGTCTAATTTCAAAATATTCGGGGATGGAAAAATTTGATAACATATCAAAACAAGTTTTTTCTAACTCTTTTCTTTTATTAAACTCAAAATTACTTTTACAAAAAGTAAGAACTTTAAATATCCCCTTCGATTTCTCAAAATCATTTATCGAAAGTCTACTATTTCTAGAGCTCATCGCTAAGCCACTTAGTTCTCTTTGAGTTGGTCCAGGTATAATTTTAATTTCCGGATAAAAATGATTTGCAAAATATTTTACTATTAAATATTGTTGGTAGTCTTTTTCACCAAAGAATGCGAAACTTGGATTAATTAGATTAAAAAAAATATTTAGAACTCTAATAACACCTTCAAAATGACCCTTTCTTTCTTTTCCTTCTAAAACTTTATCTAATTGCTCTAAAGAAATGTCAATCATTTTTTCGTTGAGAAACAAATTTTGAAAATTAGGGCAAAATACAAGGTCTACTCCTTCTTTATTAAGCATAATTAAATCTTGTTCTAAGCTAACAGGATAATTTTCAAGATCAGATTTATTTGTGAACTGAGTAGGGTTTATAAATATTGTGACAATCGTAAAATTCGTTTTTTTCTTTGAAGCCTTAATTAATGAGTAATGTCCTTCGTGTAAAAACCCCATTGTTGGGACAAATCCAATAGAAGATTTAGATATTAAAGCTAAAGCTTTATTTAATTCCTGGATTTCATTTACTATTTGCATTAGTTATAAAACTAAATTAAAGCTACTATAAATGTTGGTTTTATGTGTTTTTTTTTTATATTTTTGCAACTCATTATTTTTTAGGAAAGAGATACGTAGTTATGGAAAAAAGTAAAATTCTTTATGTCACCCAAGAAATCGATCCATTTTTAATAGAATCTGAAATATCAAGTCTTGTTAGAAAAGTTGCTCAAGGTGTTCATGAATCTGATAAGGAAATTAGAATCTTCATGCCAAGGTTTGGGGTGATTAATGAGCGTAGGCATCAATTACATGAGGTGATTAGACTTTCTGGAATGAATTTAATTGTAAATGATTACGATCATCCACTGATTATTAAAGTAGCCTCAATTCCTCAAATAAGAATTCAAGTTTATTTTATAGATAATGAAGAATATTTTAAGAAGAAATTTCTTTTTAAAGACGCTAGCGGAAAATATTTCAAGGACAATGATGAAAGATCAATGTTTTTTTGTCGAGGAGTTTTGGAAACTGTTAAAAAACTTGGCTGGATGCCAGATATTGTTCATTGCCATGGTTGGATGACAGCATTAATGCCTGTGTACTTAAAATCTATTTATTCAAATGACCCTCATTTTTCGGGTGCTAAAGTAATTTACAGTATTTATAATAGGGATGAAAAAATTAAGTTTTCTAAAAATTTAGAAGAAAAACTAGAGTTTGATAACATTCCTGTTTCAGAGCTAGATATTAAAGGTTCAATTGGAGTTAACAAACTACATGAAATCGGAATACAATGGAGTGACGCAGTAGGGTTTTGTAATTCTGAAATTAATGATGTTTTAAAGGAACTTGTTAAATCTTTAAAAAAACCGCTTCTAGAGCATCAGGAAGAAGAACAGATAATTGAAGCTCATCAAGATTTTTACGATAAAGTGCTCAGCGAAAATGGAGTCCTTGCTTAGCCAATTGGTATTGCTCAAAAAATCACAAAATTTATTTTTAACTATAGCTTTTCTATTTTATATAGTTAGTACTAACTCTTGTAAAAAAAATAAAGAGTTTGGTTTAGAAGTTGATCCAGAATCTAGTAGTGTTGCTGCAATATATTGTGATACTTTTTCTGTGCTTTCTTTTTCTGTAATTTCTGACAGTATAAATACTGATGAGCTAAACGGTCCTAGCCCTCTTGGAAACTATATAGATCCTGTTTTTGGAGAAGTAAATGCAGCTATCGTTACTCAAATTAGAATAGAACAAGCCTATGACTTTACACCTATTAATGGAACTATTAATGATATAGTTGTAGATTCAGTGGTGATGTATTTAGCAATTGATGGATCTTATGGGAAAATTGAAAAGCAGGAATTTTTTGTTGAAGTATTGGATGAGGATATTTTCAAAGATTCTACCTATAACAATAAAACTTTTTTAAGTACAAAAGCAGTTAATTTATCAGAATCAGGAAATATTAAATCTGACCCTCTTTTCCCTGGTTATTTTGCAGGTGTTTTAGTTGATAAAGCTATTTTAAGAATCCCATTAAATATTGAAGAATTTGCTAATCCAATAATAAATGAATCTGGAAGTTCTGTTTTAAACGGGAATGACGGAGCTAATGAATTTTTATCTTTTTTTAAGGGTATTAAAATTTCAACTACTAATAGTGTTAACGGAGGGCTATATTACATTGATTTACTTAATTCCTATTCAAAAATCAAATTGTTTTATAGAGACACAAGTGGAATTCCTTCTGAACATGACACCCTAGATTTTGACTTTAATATAAATAGTAACTGTGCGTATTTTCATAATGTTGATCATAACTACTCAGGTACTGTTATAGAGTCTTTGATGAATAATCCAGCTAATGGTCAAAATCAGTTTTATATACAATCATTAGGTGGTGTAAATGGCAGATTGATAATTCCTGGGTTAGATTCATTAATTGGTAAGCATATCATTATTAATAAAGCTGAAATAAAATTACCTTTTGAAGATTATTTATATGACGACTTCCCGTCTCCATCCGCTTTATTTATTTCAAGAAGAAGTGTCGATGGAGATTATGAGTTTCTTCCTGATTTATTTGAGGGAAATCAAGGTGGAGTTTTTGACCCTTTAAATAAAAATTACAATTTTAATATAACTAGACACCTGAATGAAATTATAGCAGAAAAAATCCTTAATGATACCTTAAAGATCTTTCCTAACGGCAGTGGAATAACTGCTAATAGGGTTGTTTTAAACGGTATGAATTCCACTAAAAAGGATAAGGCAAAAGTAATTATTTCTTACACTAAATATTAATATCTATGTGCGGTATCGTAGCTTACTTGGGGCCTGAAAACGCTTATGAAATAGTCATAAAAGGACTTCAAAGATTAGAATATAGAGGGTATGATAGTTCTGGTGTGGCTATTGTTAAAGAAAACTCTGTAAAGGTCTTTAAACAAAAGGGTAAGGTTCAGGATCTAATTGATTTTACAAAAGATAAAGATGTTAATGGGAATCTTGCTATTGGCCATACTAGATGGGCAACCCATGGACTTCCAAATAATATAAATGCACATCCTCATCAGTCTGGTGATAAAAAAATAAGTCTAGTTCACAATGGAATTATTGAAAATTATTCTATTCTTAAAGAAGAATTAGAGCTTAGAGGTCACAAATTTAAAAGTGAAACTGACACAGAAGTATTGGTTCATTTAATTGAAGAAATTTATAAAAATAGTAAGCATAATTTATTTGATGCTGTAAGATTAGCTTTAAATGAAGTGATTGGAGCTTACGCAATAGTAGTTATAAGTAATGAAAATCCTGATGAATTAATTGCCGCTAGGAAATCAAGTCCGTTAGTTGTTGGAATTGGTGAAGGGGAATATTTTTGTGCTTCAGATGCAACACCAATAATAGAATATACTAAAAATGTAGTTTATCTTGAAGATGGTGAAATTGCTCAAATAAGTTTAAAAAATGGATTTAAACTCAAGACTATAGAAAACCAAACTAAGACTCCTTACATCCAAGAACTAGAAATGCATTTGGAAACACTTGAAAGGGGGGGGTATGACCATTTTATGCTTAAAGAAATCTATGAGCAGCCACAGTCTATTTTAGATTCAATGAGGGGAAGAATCAGTATTTCAAAAGGAAATGTAGTTTTAGGTGGATTATCAGATTATGAAGAAAAATTAATTAATGCAAAAAGATTAATATTTATTGCGTGCGGAACTTCATGGCACGCTGGGCTAGTTGGAGAGTATCTTTTTGAAGAAATTGCCAGAATTCCAGTTGAAGTTGAATATGCATCTGAATTTAGATATAGGAATCCTATAATTAATGAAGATGATGTTGTTATTGCTATATCACAATCTGGTGAAACTGCAGATACTCTAGCAGCAATTAAGTTAGCTAAAGAAAGAAAAGCAACTCTTATTGGAATATGTAACGTCGTTGGAAGCTCAATTTCTAGAGAAACACACTGTGGTTCCTACACACATGCAGGTCCTGAGATAGGAGTTGCATCAACCAAAGCATTTACCGCACAGGTCACTATTCTTACTTTAATGTCCATGATGATTGGCAAAAGAAAGGGGACTATTTCTAACAAAAAATTCAACAGGCTTCTTGTTGAAATGAGTACAATTCATGAAAAATTAGAAATTGTTTTAAAGCAAAATGATTTAATTGAAAAAATTGCTAAAATATATCACAAGTCTAGTAACGCACTTTATTTGGGGAGGGGCATAAATTTCCCATTAGCATTAGAAGGTGCTTTAAAACTCAAAGAAATTTCCTACATACATGCCGAAGGATACCCAGCAGCAGAAATGAAACATGGGCCAATTGCATTAATTGATGAAGAAATGCCCGTTTTTGTAATTGCAACTAAGGATTCTAGTTATGAAAAAATTGTATCAAATATTCAAGAAGTTAAAGCGAGAAAAGGAAAGATTGTTGCTATTGTAAGTCAAGGCGATACTGAAGTTAAAAAAATTGCAGATCACTATATAGAAATTCCTCATTGTGATGAACTTTTAGTCCCACTACTTGCTACAGTTCCACTTCAACTTTTAAGTTATCACATAGCCCTTATGAGAGGTTGTAATGTTGATCAGCCTAGAAACCTAGCGAAGTCAGTTACCGTTGAATAGATTTAACTATCTGATTATCAAGTAGTTAGGTGGTTATTTATTAATTCGTTGTGATTTATGAATATAGTCCACTTTTGTATCTTTCTCATAATCAATGTATTATGACATTTTATTAATTTCCACCCAAAATAAAATTTAAAAGTTTGGTAGGAATTCTGTTAAAATACCCCACCCCCAAAATCAATAATACAGGTGATTTTTAAAATTTAAACTATCGGTATTTAATGATTAAATTAGTTTAAGAAATGAGTAGAATTAAATATAACACAGAAATTTTAATCAAATTATTTAAAGATAAACATGGAAACAAGTATGATTACTCAAGGGTGAAATTTAAAAATATAAGAACCGAAATTGAAGTAGTATGTCCTAAACATGGTAGTATTTTTGTTAAACCATTAAGTCATCTAAAAAGTGTTTCAGGTTGTAGATCGTGTTTTAATGAAGGTAAAAGAATAAATACAGAAATATTTTTAAAGAGGTGTAAAGAAAAGTTTGGGAATAAGTTGGATTACTCTAAAGTGAACTATGTAAACTCACAAACAAAAGTAACTATAGGTTGTCCTAAACATGGATTTTTCTCAAAAAAACCACTTATTTTTTTACAACAAGATAATGGATGTGTAGACTGTA
>ENA-ORDA01000267-ORDA01000267.1-marine-metagenome-genome-assembly--contig:-NODE-267-length-55044-cov-5.392163_pt1 | contig 55044 bp, 46 predicted proteins | sample MGYA00237778_ERZ508506 | MGnify/ENA primary metagenome ERZ508506 (study PRJEB26177, sample SAMN06267891) | marine metagenome | isolation source: Monterey Bay, California, USA | place: Pacific...
TTGTAGGAATAGCGTTGATTATCTATGCAACATCAAGATTGGCGAATGGATAGGTCCTATCCGAATACCAATTGAAACGAACTTAGATTTTCAAAGTTCTTTCAGTGCGTCCTTCGATAGGCTACCCTTAGCAGTTCAATTTGACTAAGAATCCCTGGCCGAATAAATATCTTCATAGCGAAACCAGTAATACAGTACAATGGTGAAGTGTTGAGTATTCGAGGTAATATCGTTTCAGCACTAATCCGCCCGAACAAAATCCTTTACCGGATTTTCAAACCATCTCCTAGATTTGTTCGCTTTTATGTTCACCCTCAGGCATGGCTAGGTTCGAAAATCTTTGGCCCTTTTGGAATACGGACTAAACGAACAAATTTCGGAGGAATCCCGGGGGTTACTTTCACTCCAAAGAAAAATCAACGCAAGAATACATTGATTGTTTTTTTCCATGGAGGAGGATATTGCTTCGGCTCATCACTAACTACGCATAGGCTAGGATTGACTAATTTATCCAAAATAACCAGAAGCGTATGTCACTCCGTAGATTATCGCCTAGCACCTGAAAACCCCTACCCTGCAGCGCTAGATGATGCCTTGGCAGCATGGAGAGATATTGTCACTAAGAACCCGGATTCGCAAATTATCTTAGCTGGAGATTCTGCAGGAGGTGGGCTTAGTCTGGCTTTGATGATGTATCTTCGAGACCACGGTGAAAAACTCCCAGATGCATCAGTATTATTTTCTCCCTGGACTGACTTAACTTGTGAATCAGAATCACATAGAACTAACGCTAAGGCTGACCCGATGTTTATTCACCAAATGACCAAAGATAGCGCAGAGTATTATGCTCCAGGCATCGATAAAGATAGACCATACATCTCACCTGCATTCGGCGACTTCAGCGGACTGCCTCGTATTTTAGTTATGACCGGTGAGAACGAAATCTTACTGGACGACACTCACATCATAGGCGAAAAGGCTGCGAAAGATGGCGTAGATATTGAAATTGAAATATGGCCAAATATGTTCCATGATTGGTGGTTATTTGGAAATTTTATTCCTGAAACAAAACAATGTTTGCAGAAGATTGCAGATTGGATTGATACAATCTAACAGATTACTACTCAACGGCGACGCTTCTGACTGCGTTGAGCACGTGCTTGTGCTGCTCGTGCCTTATTGGACCCTTTACGCTGTGAACGCGCTCTCTTGTCCCCAACCTTTGGTCCTCGCTTCTGAGCTTCTTTCTCATTATTGCGCTGATCCTTTTGCATTTGTCTCCATTGACCACCAATGAGTTGAAGAATCTCTTCCTTGGTAGTTGCACCAATCGATTCGTTTGCTCCTTTCTTGGAAACCCATAGGCGCCCTTCCTTACCGTGGGGCCTGTTAGGATGTGAAACTCTTTCTTCGCGCTTGACCTTCTTGAGACCTAATGCTCTCGATGCAATGAATAGCCCCTCAAGGTCAGGTTTGAGTACGCTAGAATCTCGTGGAACACGGCGACCACTACGACGACTAGACTTGGCATTGAAGTAACCAGGCCAGACTGCGATGCGGTCAGGATTGTGGTCCATGTCAACCCCTCAGTGGGTGGTTGGCTTTGAACCCATTCAAAGGACAACACCGTTCAGGACGCCATCGTGTCCTGGACGAGAAGTAATTCTAACGTGTCCCTTATCGGTCTCAACAACTGCACCCTTGGTTAGGATGTTACGACGAATGTAGTTTGGATTTGCGTCATTTTTGATGACGTTGGTAATCGAAGCAACGGAGGACTTTCCGTCCTTTCCGTTAACTGTACAGCGGTTGTCAGATAGAACACGAACTAGCGTGTTTCCACCGGTCTTGCGGTAGATTTTACGCTTAGGTTCCCCGATGAGAGCAAATTGCTTCTCAGAGGAAATTTCAGTGCTGCGCTTTCCACGAGAAGGAACGCGACGTCCACCAGTTGACTTACGACGAGAGATTCCGTGCCACTGTGCCATATTATTGTCTCCAGCGATTCGGCGACCAGCCGTTCATATTTGAAGGGTATGCATCAAACACAGTCTGCAGACTGGGTGTCAATACAGGCTCCATCGAGGTACAGAGAGGCGGTGACAGCATCTCCAGCCACTAATGGCCCAACTCCGGCAGGAGTCCCTGTGAACAATACATCTCCCTTCATTATCGGAGCCCAATTAGACAATTTGTCGATTAATTCTCTAGGCGTCCAACTCATTTCAACAAGTGAACCTCTTTGAACCTCATTTCCATTGATTTTGAGACCATATTCTGCATTAGGATTGTACTTGACCCAGTCACCTATTACTGTGCTACCTGCAAATGCTTTGGCTTCAGCCCAGGGAAGACCACCTGCTTTGAGGCGATCTTGTACACTCCTCTTTGTTAGGTCCAAGCCCAAGGCCATCTCTGTTGGCATCAAATCATCTCCTAATTTCAGAACTAGTTCAACTTCATGATGCACGTCGCCCCCACAAGTGTCGATTTGTCCAAAACTAACAACGCTAGAGGTTGATTTCAAGAAGAATACCGGTTCCTGAGGAATTGGATTCCCTAACTCCTCAGCATGTTTAGGGTAAGTTCTGATGGCACACCATACGTCCATGCTATCCCGAAGAGTGCCAAGCACATCAAACCGAAGGGTCAAACCGGAGAATCCCTAGGGCCGTACATGGCCAAGGATTGGCAAATCAAGAAGAGGCGTCCTGTTCGAAGGAAGAACATTGCACCCCTTCTCAAAGATTTGGAAGAAGCTTTGGGAATCGATTTGGCTGTTGACGGAGCATTTTTGGAGATGGCTGATTATGGCCCATGGAAGATGGTTTTAGTCGACAGAGTGCCACTGGCGGTTGAATTGATGAGCCCTAGTGATGAAAGAGTTGTATTCTTAACATTACGAGGATTCCTTTCTTATCCTTGTGAAAAGAGATTTGTTGAGGTTGATCACGGCGCAATACCCTTCTTGATGAAAGGAGCAGATTGTATGGTAGCAGGAATTCATTCTGCTGACGAGGATATCGTTGATGGAGACTTGGTATGGGTTCGAGACCAAACCCATAAACGCCCATTGGCAATAGGATGGGCCACCAAGGGTGGGTCATCCCTCATTACTGAAGTAAAGGGTAAGGGACTAAAGAATATACATTGGGTAGGTGATGAGTTATGGGAGATGGAATTATGAGAACTAGAGTCCTTGTTTGTATTTTGATGAGTTTCGCCTTAATTAATTCAGCCTCTGCTGCTGGTGTGGAGGGCGGAGTAAATGTCGAACCCGTTGTTGAAGATACTATTTTCAATGCAATAACCCACACTGAAACTACTCATGATTTGGAAGATTGGGAAATTACGATGACCCTAAATGATGCGTCATACAACAACAATACTACTTTCACTCTGACTACTCAGATTTGTAACAATGATGGTGTATGCTTACCTCCTGAAGAGGCTACTCTCCTTACTGGTGATGATAGAACATTTACATCTGCAGTTACTACAATCGAAGACCATACCTATGTGAATTGGAGAGTCAAAGCTACTTACACTGAAGACAATGATACGACTGAAATGTTCCCCGCATCTGGATTCTACAAGACTTGGTCCGACTGTTGGTTAAACGATGGTGAATGGGGCGGAGATGGTTGTTCTGAAAAGGCATCTGAGGATTCAGATGACATTTCTGCATTAGGAATCATGGCAACTGCTGGAGTGATTGCAATCGCTGCAATCATTCGCTACAAATGAATTCTACTAGCCTTTCAATGAAGCGCTTTTGCTCTGGTCCATAATCTGTGATTGTAACGGTAACACCTTCTGGTTTTAATTCACCATTAAGGAAGCCTCTACGATTGATGTCTGAGGCGACCAAAGGTAAATTTTTAGCCACTAGAACGAATAAAATCCCTTCATCGTTAATCTCGATATTCATTTCATCACATATCGATTGCTGAATCAATGCAAGCAGTTCTTCGGGCGATTCGCCCCCTCCATATGCAGAAAGGAAACCGAGATCTGTTTCATTCTGCTCAATAAGATGGTCTAATCCTCGTCCACTCATCTAAAACCCTCATAACGGTGTTTGGATGAAATTCCAACCTACAACTTGCCCATTGGTTGCATCCATGGCTAGAGAAAGAGAATTGTCCCATTCTCCAGATTGCCAAGAGCGAGTCATGTCTAGTGTCGTTGCACCAGTATCTCCAGAGTTTAGACTATTCAGCCAGTCGGTATAATCACCGTCTGGAGTTACAATTAGGTGACCGATTCTTGTTGTAGAATGATATTCACCGTTTGAATTGAAGAAACCATCATCACCGGTTAGTCTTGGATACCTCATGGAATCTGCCAAATCTTGTTCAAGCATACTCAAATTAAGCGCTGAAGGAATATCATTCCGGCTGTGCGCTACCGAGTTATCGTAACTTCCGTGTTGGAGATAGTCGCAGTTCTGATCACTAGGCGCCCCGAATACATCGATTAGAACCCAACCCGAAGTAGGAACATCACTAACATAGGATAAATTCCATTGTGTGGCTCCTGTTTGATTGCTAGGGCCATCTCTTGCCCTCCAAATATATCCGCCATCATCAAGGGTTGAAGTTGCAGCTACTGCCTCATCTACAAAACCACCATCTATACAATCAACTGCCATCTCAAGAGTGTGTGCCCTCAAACTGCTATTATCTGGTAAATGCAGTCCATTACTGCCCCAATCAGATAATTGTGAAGTTGTTGGAACATAAGCACCTGCATTTGGAACTGAAGAGTAGCTTCTGCCCATGTCAAGTAATTTGTCGCCGCGCTTCAAAGTATCCTGAGACATTTCCAGTTTCAAACTCAGGGAACCTTCTGGTAGGACAATATCTGCAAGTTGTTCACTGAATGTTCCACAGGACGAGGTATCCGCTTGATCACCGGAGATTGTGACGTCTACATTCTGTTTGATAGCCCAAGGTGATTCCTCGTCAACCCACATTGTAATTCGGGCACTACCAAAGCAGTTGTCACGAATTTCTCGATGTTCTAAGGTGACTTTCCACATCTCTTCTCCACCGACCTCGTCAGGTCCAATCACGTTCCATTCCCAACCTAGATGAGTGCCATTTGCTCCTTCTTGGATCAGAGTAGTACCTAACATATCTCGAACCTCTATCGGTGAAATTACAATCGCAACACCTGGTGCGACCTCTTCGAGTAAACCGAGAACACCGCCAAGTCCGAACGACATAGTTGTGCCCTGTCTGTAATCTCCGTCTAGATTTAGTTTCCAATCTGCTTCGGTAGAGATGATGTCTCTTTCTGAAATCTCAGTCCATGATTTGGTATTGAATTCTAAAGTTCCACCAACTCCTGCCGCAATATCGCTGCATTCATTTGGAGACAAGATTTTGTGTTTGTATCGAGATACTGTTAGCGAATCAAAGTCCCTTGTCTGTACTTTTTCAACTGCTAGCCAATCTAATCCATAGGCACCTTTTGCTTGAACTGCGCCCAGTAGTGTGTCATCAGATTCCAATTCCAATTGGTTACGATTACCTTCTGTAACCGAAGTGGTTCCTTTACCAGCAAACTCCAATTGGAGACGGCAAATATCTTCTTCATCTGTTTCGATATTGTCCAGTACTAAGTCGATGTAGCCTTCTGTGGCATCTAAATCACCGTTTAGAACGGTGTAACCCATGGAATCCCCATAACGCAAATCATCTGCAGTGAAAGGCTGTAACTGGTTGTTTGCATACCAATACCAACCACCTGAAGCTACTAAAATTGCTAAGATTACTGCTGCTACTTTGGGATTTTTAATTTGCTCCATAAGAGTCAATGAATTATTTGAGGATTTATATTCACTTGGAGTCGGCTCTACGACTTCTTCAATAATTTCTGCTTCAATGAACTCTGCAACAAGAACCTCTTCTTCCTCTTGCGGTTCCTCTTTCTCTTCCTCGGTATCATCGATCTTTGGTAATGGGACGGTTTCAACTTCTTCAAGTGAAATTGAATCTTCGTTGAAAAGGCGATTCAATCTATCGATTAAATCCGCTTTACGACCCGTTATAGAGAGGCCGTTCTTTTTGCACATTTCCTTCAATTCGGACACTGTGTGCGAGGAAGAGACATACGAACTAGACTCACCCATCGAATAGTACGGGAACTTCACCCTCTTTCAAGGATGGGGCTAGATGTGGCCCTTTAGGGCCATTCAAGCATCTTACTCTACATGCGGTACGTATTGTCCTTCACTGAAAGTGTAAACCGTCTGGTCATAAGTTCCATCAGGCAACTTACGGAAGTACCAACCGTCTCCTTGATCTTCATAAACGCCTTGATCAGTTTCTAGCGAGGCGACTGGTTCCGGCTGAGTTTCTTCAACTACAGCAGGTGGACCCTTAGGACCCGCCGCAGGAGGTCCGGTTGGACCAGAAGGAGGTCCCGATGGCCCGGATGGCGGACCAGTTGGGCCACTAGGAGGACCGCTCGGCCCTGCGATTATTTTCTCTGATGAAGTCTGTGAAAGAACGGCTTCTTCGAGTGAAGGTTCAGCCTTAGGCTCGATTAGACTCTTGACGAGTTTCCCGTTCTTTTGAGCCCCGATAAACGCAAAGCCAGACAATGAAAGGCATACTATTCCCACTAATGCCAGAGGTAATTGAGTAGGATACATGTTGATTGTAGTTTCAACATTGATTCCTTCAAAATTCTGATTGTTTGATTTGCTGACCGCAATCTGAACGCAATAAATTCCGGGGTCTACATTGAATTCAATATCATAACTTTTCGATTCAACGGGGTTCTCGATGGAGTAGAAACTATTTGGATGGCTAGAATTTCCTTGTTGAAGTAATAATCTCTCTTTGTTAAGAGACCCGTCTGTTGAATCGCACCCCTGTGGATTCTCTATCATGTAAACATCAATACTTTCGATATCAGTAGGTACTGATTGGACTACAACTTCAATCTCAACTGCAATATCAGAAAATCCTTCACCTGGAGCATCCATTCCCCATACATCAATAGTCTTGTCAATCGAACCAATTCCTTCATCGACATAGAGAACCGTAGTCATAAATGGATATAATGCAAATCCGAAAAATAGAGCTGCCAAACCAAGATACATGAACACATTCCATCGTGACCGTTTGAGTGCTTCTTGACGCTCTTCGATAGTCAACTCCGGAACTTCTTCCTCTCCAGAAACAACCATTGGTTCTTCTGCGACATCATCGGTCATGGTCGGGCCATCACTATTCAGAACTTGAATTGAACGATTGCCGATTTTTAGCAAAGGACTGAAAAAGGTTAGGTTTTCATCTAGTAACATGACAACTAGACTTGCCGTATTGTCGCGAGGTCCGCGACTATACAGTACAAGACGTTTAGTTGAAGAAGCAAGAATACGTGATGTTGATGTCGCCGTATTAGATCCAATGCAATTCTCATTGTTCGTTGCAGAGCAAGATATTGGTATTCTACACAAGGGTCAAAAATTCGATTATGATGCAGTGATTCCAAGGATTGGCCACTCGATTACCAAACATGGCGTTTCTGTTTTGCGACACCTTGAGCAACTCGATGTTTGGACAGCAAATTCGAGTCAAGGTATTTTGCAAAGTAGAGATAAATTACATTCCTCTCAGATTCTAGCAAGAAATAGAATCCCAACTCCGAGAACTGCGTATGTTCGTGACATGAAAGACATAGAAAGGGCGATTGAAGCGGTTGGTGGCCTTCCGGCTGTAGTCAAGGTTACACAAGGAACTCAAGGACAAGGCGTATTCCTAAGGCATACAATTCATGAAACACGCAATCTAGTTCAGGGCTTGTTAGTCACAGGTAAAGCCGTTCTGATTCAAGAATACATAGCGGAAAGTCACGGTAAGGATATTCGCGCTCTAGTGGTGGGCGGCAAAGTTGTTGCCACTATGAGAAGGAAAGCTAGAGGGCGTGAATTCCGTTCTAACTATCACCTAAACGGTACTGTCGAAAAGGTAGAAATTAGTGAAGAATATGCAGAAGTTGCGTGTCGTGCCGCAAGAGTTCTAGGATTGAATGTTGCTGGAGTGGATCTTCTCGAAGGTAACGAAGGCCCATTGGTTTTGGAAGTTAATTCATCACCTGGACTTGAAGGGATTGAGAAGGCAAGCGGAGTGAATGTTGCTGGAGCGATTATTGACAACGTATTGTCTGAATGTGATTTCAGTGAAGTAAACGTGGACCAATTGTTGAAAACAATACCTGGTCAAGGCGTTCTTTCAGTACACCTGAGGAATCATCCACATCTAATCGGTTCCCCGATAAGTGAGATTTTCAATGGGGAGATGCCTGTTTTCGCTTTGTCTAGAGCAGGGGATCTGATTTGGAACCCCGAGCCTGAATTGCAATTGCGATTCCGTGATTCATTGATCTGTTACGGAGACTTAGCACAATTGAGAGCGAGTGTCAAGCGAACCCTTCTCGACATACCACCGGTTTCAAATGCTGAAACTGGCGAATCTGATGTTTAATCTCAAACATCTGATTGCTAAACAACGTAATGCGTTCACTCTTCAACTGTTGCAGTGTGTATTACCACTGGTAGAATCGGGCGATCGTTTTGACCGGTTTCCACTTGAGAGATTGTTGTTATGTGCTCACAGCCTTCTGTAACTTCTCCGAAAACAGAATACTCGCCATCTAGATGTGAAGGGTTACTATCCTCTGGGACTATGAAGAATTGAGAACCTGCTGAATTCGGGTTTGATGACCTTGCCATAGAAACCGTGCAAGGAAGATGTTGAAGACCAAGATCAGCCTCTAAAGGAACGGTCCAACTTTCCTCTGATGAACATTCGGACTGTTCTACTTCTTGACCATTGCAATAACCATACCAATTTGCAGCATAGCCTCCTGTTCCATCATGATTCTGGAAGTCTCCGCCCTGAATCATGAAATTATCGATTACTCTGTGGAAAGTAACATTGTCGAAATTCCCCTCCATTGTATGTGTCTTGAAATTATCAGCATGTGATGGCACCAATTCGTCATAGAGTGTTATTACAACGGTATAGTATGCTTCAGCATCTTCGAAACTTGAGCCATGGTATATTTCCAATGTAACCTCTGTGCCATCAGATAGTTCAGGTTCAGCCGGGTCATCATTATCGAGACATCCTGCCGATGACATCATCAAGACACTCAAGATACAAACTCCAAATAAGCGCTTGTTGGTAACTACTCTCTCCATGGTTCAACGTAAACCATCATGATATATGTTCTCAGCGGTATAATCATTCGACAAATGATTTGGATAATCTATTCTTCTTCAAGATTCGATTTTCTATTTTTCATTCGAGGTAAAACTATCCACATTACTCCAATCATTCCTGTATAAATCAAAACATATTCAATCACTGGGTTTTCGTCCAAAAAGGGCTCTGTGCATTCAGAAACTCCACGCCACCAAGTATCATTCGGAATTTCTTCACCGATGATGAAACTGCTCCCTAGCAACGGAGTTGCAACTGTTACATTCCTTTCAGCTCCTAGTGTTGATACTAATTCCATTGGCTCATACCAGTGGTGTAGAGATAATTCATACTTAGAAATATGAATTGGGAGAATTACTGACGCGTTTAGATCAATACCCGCTTGGATAACCTCTTCAGGCAACATGTGTATCTGCTGCCAAGCAGCATTGTACTGTCCTGAATCTAAGAAAGCAAGATCAAAGGGGCCATATCTCTCGCTGATATTTACAAATTCATCCATATATCCAGTATCCCCACTAAAGTAGATACTTTTGTCATTGAAATTAAAGACCCATGACCCCCATAATGTGCTGTGACTGTCGCTCAAACCTCTACCACTAAAGTGACGAGCAGGAGTAAGTGCTGCTTGCAAATCCTCGGTCAGGTTCACTTCATCGTACCAATCTAATTCCTGGATGTTTTCTTCATCTATTCCCCATTCCAATAAGTGGTTTTTGATTCCTAATGGAACTAAGAAACCTGAATCTTTGAGTTCTTTTACTGTATCCATATCTAGATGGTCATAATGGTCATGAGAAATGAAAACATAGTCTATTTTTGGTAAGTCCTCTAGACTGTATGAATTTTCATAAGCGAAAGGTTCTGGCCCTAGAGAGAGAGGGCCCGCACCCGAATCACTGAACACTGGATCTGTAATTATACTGAGATTATTTGACCGTATCAGAATTGTCGAATGGCCAAACCATGTCACACTTATTTCGCCATCTTCTAAATCAATTAAATCAAATTTTTCAGAAGGTAACTTCTCATTAGGCGACCTACAATCATCACTAACTAGGTAATCACCTAACAAATCCCAAGTCGATACATCGTCAGACTGCATTGTTGTTGGATTAAGATTTTCAAAAATTCCATCTTCGAAATTTGGTGAATCATGCGAAGAAGGTTCAGCACCAAAATCTTCTGCAAAATTGACTACTATTGCTGTAGACAAAACCAATAACGCAACTAAAATTACTATTATGAAGGACAATAGTTTGAACTTTCTTTTGAAACTAGGTTTTGAAAAATCTGATTCTTTTTTACTGAACAGTTTGGTCTTAGTTAGAAGTTTCACTGCTAACCAGAATATCGCAATTATCACAAGCAAAATGTTCAATGAACGTAAATTGCTTCCTTCGAACCAAAGAATTGTCGATAATATGACCAGAATGTACCCTAGCAGGTCGTTTCCTGGTTTGAAAAAACTGGCAAGTTTGGTGTTCAAGTTATCTGTTGCTTCTACAGGTGAACCTGTTAGGCTAGACATAGTAATCCCAACTTAAAATCGAGTTCACATTCGAACTTTCTTTCCAGTGATTTTTCTCCAGATTCTCTGAAGTGGATCGTAGTATCTGTCTACAACTCTTTCTTTCAACTGAATAATTGCATCATCAGTAATTTGGATTCCTGCAGGGCATACTTCAGTACAACATCTTGTGATGTTACAATATTCGATTCCAAACTCCTTCTTAATTTCAGGAATACGGTCTTCTTCATCGAGAGGGTGCATTTCATATTGCGCTAATCTTACAAGGTTTCTAGGTCCTGCGAAATCATCGAATAATTGGTGGTCTCTAAGTACGTGGCAACTGTTTACACAAAGGAAACACTCGATACATTCTCGGAATTGTTGTACTCTGTGAGCTTCTTGCTGATTAAACTCCCAGTCTTTCTCATCTGGCCCTTTGATTGGCTTGATCCTCTTAGCAACATCATAATTCCATGAAACATCTGTAACCAGATCTTTGATGTGCGGGAATGCTTTCATTGGACGTACTTCGATTGGCTGTCCTTCAGGCGTTTCAGCGACAACATCTGACATACGAGTCATACACATTAAGCGAGGGCGGCCATTGATTTCGGCACTGCATGAGCCACACTTACCTGCCTTACAGTTCCAACGAACTCCGAGGTCCGGTTCCTGTTCATACTGAATACGATGCATACAATCCAGGACAACCATTCCTTCATCCAATTCAAGATCGTATTCTTCTAATTCTGCATCTTCGCCTTCTCCACGAAGTACCTTGAATTTCTGATTCTTGCCTTTGAGTGACATTAGTTTTCGCCTCCCTGTTCTGCTGCTCTTTCAGCAATCATTGACTTGACTTCGTTGATTGTTTCTTTGAGATCATCTCTCATTTCTTCAATCGGTTCTTGTCGTATCTTAATTTCACCATCTTCCATCCAACAGATGTTCAAGTTGTTGCCCCAGAACTCATCTTCGTGACCCGGGAAGTCATCTCTAGTGTGTCCACCACGACTCTCTTCTCTAGTTAGAGCGGCCAAAGTAGCGACTTTTGAGATGTCGACCATATTTTTCAGGTCCAGTGCCTGGTGCCATCCAGAGTTGTACTTACGGCTTGTTCCAGGGAAACAACTCTGTTCCCTAAGAGAGAATTGTTTGAGGTCGGCCAGTGCTTGTTCTAGTTCATCCTTTACTCGAATGATTCCTACCTTTTCTTGCATCATATCACGCATTTCGTCATAGATGAGACCTGGATTCTCTCCTTCTCCTCTTTCTAGTGGCGCAATCATTTCCTTGATTGCAGCCTGAACTTGAGATTTATCGATACCTGGTTGAGCGAGATCAGTAGACCTCTTAGCCGCATGTTCTCCAGCTCTCTTACCGAATACGATAAGATCGGATAGGGAATTACCACCTAATCTGTTAGCGCCATGCAGGCCACTAGCTACTTCTCCACAAGCAAATAAGCCTGGAACTGTAGTTTCTTGAGATTCGGCATCAACAACAACTCCACCCATTACATAGTGAGCTGTTGGTCCAACTTCCATTGGTTCTTCAGAGATATCAACGCCAGCCAATTCCTTGAATTGGTGATGCATTGAAGGCAACTTAGCAAGAATTGCTTCCTTACCTCTGTGTGAGATATCTAGGAATGCTCCGCCGTGAGGGCTGCCTCTACCTGCTTTCACTTCACTGTTGATTGCTTTAGCAACTACGTCACGAGTAAGTAACTCGGGAGGTCTGCGAACTGTAGCAAGCTTGCCAGACACTACTTCCTCAACCCATTGATCGGATTCTTCAATAGTAGCTGCATGGTCACCAGCAAACGTTTCTGGGACATAATCGAACATGAAACGGTCTCCCTTCGAATTTGTCAAACGTCCACCTTCTCCACGAACACCTTCTGTTACGAGGATTCCTCTAACAGATGGAGGCCAAACCATTCCAGTCGGGTGGAATTGCACGAACTCCATATCGCGAAGTTCTGCACCTGCCCATAGAGCCAGAGCATGTCCATCTCCTGTATATTCCCAAGAACCTGAACATACCGACCAGCATCGTGTAATTCCGCCGGTTGCAAGAACAACTGACTTTGCAGAGAATGCATGGAATTCACCGTCAACTCTAGTGTAAGCAACACAGCCAGTGACTCTGTCGCCTTCTTTGAGTAAACTACGAACAGTCACTTCTGTGAACATGTCAATCCCTTCATGAATTCCTCTTTCCTGAAGAGTTCGAATCAATTCGAGGCCAGTTGCATCTCCAACGTGCGCTAATCGAGGGAATGTGTGCCCACCGAAGTTACGCTGATTGATTAGATTCTTATCGGTTCTATCGAATACCGCTCCCCATTGCTCTAACTCTCTAACCCTGTCTGGGGCTTCTTTTGCATGGAATTCAGCCATACGCCAGTTAGCAAGCCACTTGCTACCTTTCATCGTATCATGGAAATGAACTTTCCATCCATCCCTAGGATCTGCATTTTGTAGAGCAGCAGCACAGCCACCTTCTGCCATAACAGTGTGGGCTTTACCCAACAAGGACTTGGTGATAATTGCAGTCTTAGCGCCGCTTCTTGCTGCTTCAATGGCTGCACGTAATCCAGCACCTCCGGCTCCAATTACAACAACATCGTATTCGTGAGATGTATATTCCTCAGTCATTTCAAGCACCTCCGATTAGAATAAGGCTGAAGTCATTAATCATGCCCTTAGACACTGCAATCGTCCAAGCGTCTCCTACGAATACGAATGTCAGAGAGACCCAGAACCAAAACCCGTGGCTACGGTTGATGATGCTAATCTTAGAAAATATTGCACCTCTAATTTTTGAAATCCCATTAGCCCATCGGTCAAGAACTCCACCGGCAAGATGCCTTAGTGCATGGCATGAAGTAACATACATTGTTAGACAAACTGCTTCTACTGTAAGAATAATTGTTCCGCCTGAAATCCCATATCCATCATTATCGAAAGCCATTGTGTGAGTGATGTCCCACCATTTGATTAGTAGAATTGGAATAACCATGTAGAGGAAATAACGGTGTAAGTTGTTGACAATGAAAAGTCTCTTCTCACCCTGATAGCCAATCTTCTTGTTGATTTCCGGTTCATCGACCCAGCAAGCGACTGGGCTTGCGAAGAATGTACGATAGTAAACTCGGCGCATGTAGTAACATGTGCCTCTGAAGGAGAAAGGTATCCAAAGAATCAGAACTGCTGCGTTAACCCAGGAAGGATGATCCCATCCCGAGAACATATCCCATTCCAATACATTTGGAGAGAACATTGGTGAAATAACATGAGCACCATCTATGTGGTAATCGATGTGCTCCGAGAAGAATATTACTCGCCAAAATGTCCAGATCATGGCAATTGTAAGCCCAGTGGCCATAACAACAGGTTGTGCCCACCAATTGTCGATTCTATCGGTTCGCCCCATGCCGTTAAGCATTGGAAGTTTGATTCCGTCGCCCATTAAGTACACCAACCACGCCCCCATAGGGGGCGGATAATGTCGGCCAGTCGCGCAGGGGTCTTTGACCTGTTCGGCTGTTGTTCAAGCAAGTGAAGTGTAGTCGACTTCTGCCTCAACCATCTCGATTTCATCTACATCCATCTGAGCTAGTTGCAATTTACCAGACAATTCATCATTGACTGCATGCCAGTAAGAATATGCTTCTATGACCCAGATTCCGGATTCTCTTGTACCGTTTCCGCTACCCTTGACTCCACCGAATGGGAGGTGAGCTTCAGCGCCTGTTGTCGAATTATTTATCCCAGTCATTCCTGCTTTGATTCCGACCTTGTAACGGTATGCTTCTAGACGGTCATTGGTATAAATAGCGCTAGAAAGACCATATGGAGACGCGTTTGCTAGATGCAGGGCATGATCGAAATCCTTAGCCTTAACAACTGTAATCGCTGGTCCAAATACTTCTTCATGGAAGCACCTCATGTCTTCTGTAACATCTGCATAGACATGGGGCCACATGTAAACTCCATCCTCAGGAGTTCCTAGGAAATTGTCTGGAGTGTTTCCAGTTGCAATTCTTCCCTTACCCCAAAGTTTGGTTGCTCCATCCGCTTCAACCATGTCAATATCTCTCAAGAAATCCTTAGCGTATTTCTCCGATAGCATTGGTCCATAAAGGACACCATCGTGTTTCAATGAATCTCCGATTCTGGTATTCTTTACCTTGATCATCAACTTCTCCATGAAATCATCATAAATGTCTTCGTGAATGATTAGATTACCAAGACTGGTACATCGTTGTCCAGCGGTTCCAAAACCACCCCAGTAAGCACCTTCTACAGCGTTGTCAATATCCGCAGATGGCATGACAACTAGAGGGTTCTTTCCACCAAGTTCTAGACTGCATGAAACTAGATTTCTACCGCATACTTCACCGATTGCCTTACCGACTTCAGTACTACCAGTGAAGGAAATCTTGTTGATCAATCCTTCATCGACTGCATCGACAATGTATTGCCCAGCACTGCTTCCTTTTCCATGAACTAAGTTTACGACGCCGTTTGGCAATCCTGCTTGATGCATAATACGTGCTAAAGCAAAAGATAGTAGTGGTGCATCTTGAGGACTTTTCCAAACACATGTGTTTCCACAAATCAGTGCTGGAATCATCTTCCAGAATGGAACTGCTGCAGGGAAATTGCACGCATTGATTATTCCACATACACCTAGTGGTCTACGGTATGTGAACAACTCTTTGTCAGGCAATTCTGAATTAACAGTCTGACCGTAAAGGCGCCTTCCTTCAGATTGGAAGAACAAACATGTGTCAATAGCTTCCTGAACACTTCCTGCTGCTTCTTTCAGAGTCTTTCCAATTTCACGAGTTTCCAATGCGACAATTGCATCTTTATGCTCCATTAGCAATCGACCCATATTACCAATAATTTGTCCACGAGTAGGAGCGGGGGTTGCTGACCATCCGTCTAATGCTGCACGGGCTGCTGCGATTGCTGAATGGACATCTTCTCTTGTAGAGAGTGGGAACTCGCCCAACTCATCTACCAAAACTGCCGGGTTACGACTAATGAAGGTCGAACCATCGGACGAGTTAGTTAATTGTCCATTGATGATATTGTATCCCCTGACCCTAGGAAGGTCACCGGGGTTATTGCTTTCAAGAAATTCTAGGCCGGTCTCTAAAACGTGCGTCATGGCCGTCCGTTCGGCATTCAGAACATGAATCCACCGCTTGTGGTTAGATGCGTGGAGTTAAGTAGATGCTACACTAAGATGTACTATCCGGAGGGGTAATCCATGTCTGACAAAGATAGTGAATCGATTTCATTGAAGGTTTCAAAGGCTATACCGAGCGATGTAGGCCACGGCCGAGCACGCATTAGCGGCGAGAACGGATTGGACTTGAAGCCAGGAGATATTATCGAAATTAAGGGAGACGAACGCTCCACCGCAGCCATCTACTGGAGAAGCCGCCCCGAAGACGCTAAGATGGATATCATTAGAGTTGACGGAATCATCCGGAAAAATGCTGGAGTAAGCCTTGGAGACAAAGTAACTGTATCCAAGGTAGATGCTAAGATCTGTACCAAACTGGTACTTTCTCCAGTTATGGCAAACAAGCAGAAAGTCAAATTCGGACCCGGAATTGAAGGGTTTGCTCGTAGAGGGCTCAACAAGAGACCTGTAGTCGCCGGAGATCGTATATTCATTCCAGGTATGACACTATTCGCTGAGGCATTGCCATTCGCAGTACTACAGACTACTCCTAAGGGGATTGTACAAGTTAATTCCGACACAGACATTGTAATCAAAGATGAAGCAATTGATGACGAGGATGTTGGCCAATCTCAAGGAATAACATACGAAGACATTGGAGGAATTGGCTCTCAGTTATTGAAAGTTAGAGAGATGATTGAACTTCCACTAAAGCATCCGGAATTATTCAGAAGGTTAGGAATCGACCCTCCAAAAGGAGTATTGTTGCACGGACCGCCAGGGACTGGTAAAACAATGATCGCAAAGGCTGTGGCTACAGAAACAAATGCACATTTCACGGTAATCAATGGACCAGAAATTATTTCCAAATACTATGGAGAATCTGAGAAACAATTGCGTGAGATTTTCGATGAAGCTGCAAACAATGCACCTGCCATTGTATTCGTAGATGAAATCGATTCAATTTGTCCAAAGCGTGAAGACGTTAGTGGAGAAGTCGAAAGGCGAGTAGTCGCCCAGATGCTTACTCTAATGGATGGCATGCAAGGAAGGGATAACGTAATCGTAATCGGTGCTACAAATCGTAGAGACGCATTAGACCCTGCACTTAGAAGACCGGGAAGATTCGATCGAGAGATAGAGATTGGAGTACCAGACCGTGAAGGAAGAAAGGAAATCCTTGACGTTCACACCAGGCAGATGCCTATCGCTGACGACTTTGATGTAGATTGGGTACTGGAGAACTCATACGGTTTCGTAGGAGCTGATTTAGCGGCACTTGTTAGAGAAGCCGCAATGAAGGCCCTTCGACGCTATCTTCCGGAGATCGATCTCGAGGAAGACACCATTCCCCCTGAGGTTCTAGAAAAGATGGAAGTTAGAATGGATGACTTCCGTGTTGCTATTAGAGAGATTGAGCCAAGTGCACTAAGAGAAATCTATGTTGAAGTCCCAGATGTTTCATGGGAAAGTGTCGGAGGCCTGACAGAAATTAAAGAAAGGCTGAAGGAAAGTGTTGAATGGCCATTAACCAAACCTGAATTGTTTGAACACTTCGGAATAAAACCACCACGAGGGATCGTACTATTCGGTGCACCGGGAACTGGAAAAACTTTACTTGCTAAAGCAATTGCTAACGAAGCAAAGGCCAATTTCATATCAATTAAGGGCCCAGAAATGATTTCGAAATGGGTTGGAGAATCGGAAAAAGCAATTCGTGAAATTTTCAAGAAGGCTAAACAATCTGCTCCTTCAATCATCTTCTTAGATGAATTTGAATCGATTGCAGGCATGCGTTCATCTAACTCCCAGAGTGGTGGCTCAGATGTTTCTAACCGAGTTGTAAACCAACTCCTAGCAAGTATGGACGGTGTTGAAAGCCTCGACGGAGTTATTGTCGTCGCTGCCACAAATCGACCAGAGATGATTGATCCAGCCCTATTGCGAAGTGGTAGATTCGAAAGAGTACTCCACGTACCTCCGCCAGACAAAGGTGCGAGAGATGTAATCATGCAAATCCATGCTAAGGACATGCCATTATCGTCATTCTCGATGAAAGATATCCTTGGTGGAATGGAAGGATTCACAGGTGCAGACATCGAAGCAGTATGCAGAGAAGCTGCCCTTATTGCAATGCGAGCAGGTAAGAAAAAGGTGACTAAGGGTCACTTCGAAGATGCGATTACTAGAGTTCGGCCTACAGTGACTCCAGAAATGTTAGAATATTATTCTAAGATGGAAGAACGTTTGACTTCAGGCCTTTCTAATATCAAGCGTTCGCGTGATACTGGATTCGGCATGGAATCGATGTAATCAGGTTGATTCGCCGGTTGATTGAAGTGACTGGGTCTATTGCATCATAGCGAGGGTGAGGCATATGTCTAGTTTCAGCGGTGAGTATCTAAGACGTGCAGTCGTAGATGCTAATGGTGAACTATTCGGCCACCTATCCGATATTGTGATAGATCCTAGAAGTGGCGAAGTGACCGAGATTTTAGTCGAAGTTGTGCCTGAAATTGATGTTACAAAATTACCTTGGCCAACGGATGGTGGTTTTTGCCAAGTTCCTGCCCAAGAAATCGCCCAAATCGCATCACGTATCATGCTTAGACGATGAGCAACTAATTATCATTTGAACGCAACCTTCTAAACCCATACGATAGCGTCGGTTGTCTGTATCTTGTACCAGAGGTGAATGAATGGACCAAAAACCGCGCTTTAACAGAAGGAGACTTGTTCTTCAGTTAGCGTTCTGGTTCGTACTTCTGATGTTACTCTCGACAGTTGTATCCCAAGTTATCAATGTAGGTAACGAAGATGGCCAGTCTGCATACGGAGAAGACTGGGATGACATGTCTGCTTTCCGCTATGACATTAATGACATGGGGATTGAAACCAAATCTTTAGTCTCGTCGCCATTGCTACTTGCAGACATCGAAGACCCAGGTAATACTACATTCATCATTGCAGGAGTTGAGAGAGATACTATTTCGCTACCACAATTCTCAACTGATGGATTCCTAACATTCGCTTCTGAAGATGGATATTCTCCTGCAGAAGTAGACGCCATCAAAGAATTCGTGTTTGCTGGTGGCGATGTTCTAGTAATGGATGATTTCGGCTATTCATCCTCGATTGCAGAAGCATTCGGAGTGAGATTCAAAGGTATGCAATTGTATGACACCGTATATGTTACAGATTTGGATTACAACTTCATTTGGATGTGCGTACAAGAGTCCCCTTGTGGAATGGACGGCACCTCAATTGACCTGAATACAGTGGATAATCACAGTCGTTGGTCGATTCGAGATGGCGGAGCCCACATTTGCGAAATATATGACGGCCGGAATATGCCGAAAAGCGAAGCAGGAGTTTGTGAGCAGCATTGGAAGGATGGCGGAATTCAATACAATGCCTCATACCAAATCCTACTGAACAACATCACAGGTATAGACCTCATCAAGAATGCGAAAACTGGAATGGGTGCTACTCAAATTAGAGCACTTACTTCAGCTGAAGCAACAGTAGATGTCAATGGAGATGGAAGAATAGACAGTGGCGAAGAACAAACTTCGTCAAATCCTGATCTGTTTGGACAATTCAATCTTTCAATCGAAGTTTGTATTTCCCAAGATTGCAACTTCGTAAATGGCGGAAGAATAACTTTCATCTCGGATGGATCAGCATTAACCAACGCATTGTATGACTATGAAGAATACAATGACGGCAAATATGGAGATGCGGACAACCCGATTCCAAGGAACGATAATCGCAAGTGGGCTTTGGACTACATTGCTGATTCACTCGTAGACCCAACAGCTACTGGTGAAACCGATGAGGTACCAGGAGTTGCACCTAACGCAATGGTAATATTCGACGAAAGTAGGCATATTCAGCCGAGTATTGCTTCAGAATCATACAACACTGTTTACTTCCTCCTGGTATACTTCACAGGTGAAGGACTTGCAATGTTACTACTATTCCTAATATTGTTCATAGCATTCGAAGGAGTGCTACTGAAGAAGAAAGACCCTGAGCCTTGGCGCCACGTTTTCAGCATCATCTACTATGGGTTTGGAGATGCTAACAGATACACATACTATGCTAAATCAAACAAGATTAAGCAAGTATTCTTGTCTAAAGTACGGAATCAAAATGGCCTCACTAGAGAAGAGTTTGATTCACTACCTGCAAGGGAATTACAAGGCATGATTGATGACCCAGTATTGGTTAAATTCGTGTTTGAAAATAAGAACTATTCATTAGAACAGACAGTAGCAATAGTAAAGCGAATTAAGGTCTGGGGTAGGACATGAGGTGGATATGATGTGGACACGTAAGGCAGCATTCACATTCACCGGAGGAATCGCTCTGATTCTAATCGGTATGATGATTTCAAATCATCAGATGATGATTCTAGGTCTTGCTTTCATCGCATTTATCGTGGTTAATTCATGGGTGAGTGGACACGGAGACGTTGAAGTTCAAAGAACTCTATCGGCAGATAATCTGTACAAGGGAGATGATCTGTATGTTGAATTGTTAGTCACAAACAGAAGCAGACGCAAAACTCAGCAATTAGAGGTATACGATAACGTCCCTCACGAAATGAAGTTGAGAAGCGGTCTAAACCAAATGAGATTAAATTTGAAACCTGGAGAAAGTGCAAGAATCCGCTATGTGCTACGTTGTCCACTACGTGGCCACTACTCTGTTGGTCCTGTATCTTTGAGATACCGCAACACATTCAACTTGTCAATCGATGAGATGTATGTTGATCACCACTCTGACATCATCATATTCCCACAGATTCGTGATGTAGAAGAAGCATTCATCCGCTCGAGAACCGCTAAGATGTACACAGGAGCAACTACACTACGAACTCCGGGTCCTGGAACTGAGTTCTACTCACTGAGAGAATACGTACCTGGTGACCCTTTCAAGAATATTAATTGGAAAGCTTTTGCAAGAACTGGAGATTTGATGATTAATGAAAAGTGTAGAGATGCAGTTACTGATCTCTATATCATCCTAGATAGCAGAGACATTGCTAGAATTGGAACTGTTCTAAAGAACCCGTTGGAAATGGGAACTGTCGCAGCTGCGAGTCTGGCTTCTTTCTTTATTCAGCGGCGTGATTCGGTCTCACTAACAATATATGATGAAAAGTTGTCATTCTTGCCCCCCGATACCGGAGATAAACAGTATTTCAAGATTCTATCATCACTTGCAGGAGTCGCCCCTAGGGGAACTATGCCTCTGCAGGCTGTTACTAACAGCCTTGCTGCAAGGTTCAGCCGTGGAAGCCCTGTATTCGTAATTTCATCATGTGAAGGTGACGGAACTGTTCCATCTGCAATTAGAGACCTGGTAGGAAGAGGACATGAAGTCACAGTTCTCTCACCATCTAGTATCGACTTTGAAAGACTGGTTAGCCGTATTCCAAGAATGTCTTATGAGGTTCTCAAACTAGAAAGGCAAAACAGACTTACATCTTTGGCTGGGTTTGGTAGCCAAGTGATTGATTGGATGCCAGACATGGACCTCTCGCAAGCATTGCTGCAGGTCAGAGGATATTGAGGTGAGATAATGGCAGGTGAAGTTACTCCACAAGGCGAAGGTGCCCGTTCCCTTCATTTACGCCAGCTAAGAGTTCAATGGCAGATTGTCACTCTTCAAGTATTGGCAACTCTTTCATTGGTATGGATGTACATGGAAGTTGTTTCAACTTATGTGGTGGGAAGTATTGACCACACTTTGTTGTTTGACACATTAGAATCGGGACTAGGTACTGAACTCCCACTAGGCGACTGGCTTACTGGCAGCGGAAGCGATGGACTTGCTAGGTTCTATGTTCCGATGGGATTAGGATTGACCCTTGGTGGATCGATGGCTCTGCTGGCTTTCCAAACTCCGAAATTCCAACAAAGAGTCAAACTTGGAGTCATAATTACTATGATTTTGCTACTTGCAGGTAGATTCGTTTTCGGATACGCTTGGCAATTGGTCAGTGATGGTTGGAGTGCCCCTGCTGATGATGTTCTTCGATTGTTGGAGTGGCCACTTCTGATGATGTTGTCACTGGTGATTCTTACATTCTACCTACTACCAATTATCACTGGTACTAAGGGGATATGGGGTCTTTCTCGACGAGGAGTCGCTTGGTCTATCGGGTTCACACTACTTTTCCTTGGAGTTCATGCAATCCTAACATTCCCTCTAATTCGTTCACAATTAGGCAGTTACGGCACACAATTGACTACACTGCAGATTATTGTCTCTGAACCAACAGTGTTTGGTTTGGTAACAACTGAGCAACTATCACTAATTCTAATCGCTTGTCTGATGATGGTTTTCCAAGAATCTGCATTTGGAGTAATCAGACAACTAGAGTATGCGTACAGACTTCCAGACTCCTGTAAAAGAGACCCCGAATATGTTGCTCAGATGGACAATTTGCTTAATGGGCATCTAAGACACACTGCAATCTTCCTATCACTAACTGTAGTTACAACCACAATTGCGTTAGGTTTCCACGGAGTACTCCTAGATTTAGTCGGTGGTATAACTGGATCTCAATGGGCTGCCCAGGTTGGAGAATCTATTGAATTGACGCTCACCTATGGGCTGGTGATATCTGCACTACTATTCTTGGGAATAATGGCACTACTAAGATTCATAGTTCCTTGGCAAAGATTCTGGGGACTTATCGAATCTTCATTCTCTACTAGAGAGTGATTATTTCGTATAGATGGCCTGAATAATACGGCCAATGCCTTCTACAGTAACCAAGATTGCAATCGGCATTATGCACAGCCTAGTGACCCACAAAGCTACGCCGGATGTATAATCTTGCAACAATAATCCACCGTAAATACAAGTTGCAATCAATCCGAGAAAAACTAACTTCTCAATCCATAAGGGGTAAACTGAACCCATTGTATCGCCTCAAAGATCAATTCCACCTAAGGAATCCTCTAAGTCATCTAAAGCCGAGTCTGACTTCGCCACTACTTCTACTGGGTCAGTTCTTCTAGCCCATCTTGCATCAAGACGTGCTAACTCTTCTTCCAAACTCGCTCTTTCATCGTTCATAGAGGTGGAAACTTCTGTTGCTGCCGCCTCGATTACTTCATCTTCGACAGGAGTCGATAACTCCTCCCACTCCTCGGTCACTTCGCTGACCTCGACTGCAACTGCAACTTCTTCATCGATTAATTCACCCTTCATTTGTTCAAGGGCGCTTTCGTTGATTGGTTCTCTTTCTCCAGCAGGTACTGAATCTCTCTCGAATGGAAGAAGTCCGTCTCTCTTGAAATCCCATAATGCACCTTTTACTTCTCCATTTACGAAGCCGCTTGCATCTAGTTGTGTAAGGAGTTCTTCTAGGGCACTCGTAGTTCCTTCTAGCTTTACTGCGGAACCTGCATCTCGCATATCTGATTCTAAATGTATGTCATCAAGAGCTTTCTGAATCAGTGTTCGAGTTTCTCGTGCCAGGACTGGTAGTGATTCAGGCCTTCTTGTGTTCTGCATAAGTGCTTGAACTTGCCCTGATGGTGCACCGAGTTTTTCGAGTTGCTCCAAAACATTCCTAATCCTACGCAACATTGTGACAGAACGGTCATAATCTTCCAATAGGTTCTCTAAATCTAATACTAAATTTGTAACAGTCTCTCCGAGTTGATGTTCAAGCCTTTGCTGTACAGACCATCTTGCTAGGCCTCTAACTGCACCAGCCGTTTCTGGAACTTGCCGTTCTAGAAGTGACATCACTTCGGTAGAAAGTAGATGTCTAGGAGTCGTTGCGACATGATCCACGCATCCCTGAATTACCTGCAATGCTCTTTCCACTGCACGGTCTAGTAACGAAACTGAATATCCTAAATGACGAGCGTGTTCTAGTCTGTCCAAAACTGGACCTAATCCATCGAATTGTGCACCATCTTCCAATAGCGCTTGTGCTAGTGGTTCCTCGGATAATTTAGCACGGAGAATCTCTGCTTCTTTGATATCGGATAGGGCTTCTTCGTGAGCGATTGCGAGTGCCTCTGCTTGATCTAGTAGGGTCGATAATTCTGCTTCCGCTTGTCCTCTTCTAGCGCCAAGGTTTCCTAACTCTGTTAGTACCTGACGTCTTTCATCCATCAATTCACGCATCTCAGAATGTATCATTGCTGCTCTATTCTCCTGTTCTGCAAGTCTGGTCATGTCATCCTGAGTTCTATCTCTGGCGACTCTTGATTCAGCCTCGATTTGTCTTAGTGAAAGTTGTGAATCATTAATCTTAGATTCTAATTCGGATAATTCGCCCTGCGCTCTTCGGTGTCTATCCCTAGTAGCCTCAACTTGTTCTTCGATCATACGTTGGCGGCGTTGATCATCGTCAATTCTCGAACGAATACTGGATAAAGTTGCTGAATGTGAGTCGATATCACTAGACAAAGCGGCTTCCTTGCTTGCCATTTCTTCTATCTTTGATGACAATTCCGAACTTGCTGTAGAGTCGCCCAGTATCTTCGCTAATTCAACAGCCCTCTCACTCAATTGGTGCTCCAACTCATTGATTCTCTTGGAGAGCCTATCACTACGTGATTCAGAATTCTCTGAGTTTGCTTGTGCAGCAGATAAATCGAGTTGAAGTTGGTCTATTGTACGGTTGTAAGATGCTATCTTTTCTTGAATGTCGGAAGTGTGCCTATTTGCCTCATTAGCATTCACTTTAGCTGCATTTTCAGATTTCTGAGAAGAATCTAATGCGACCTTTAGCGATGCTACTTCTTGTATTGATTCAGATAATTGTAACTCAGATTTCTCTAACTTTCTCCTTAGGCCATCATCAATACCTGTTGAGGTATCGATCACTGCTAACCCTTGAGAAGGTGTTGCAATCGAAATTGCAAATTCGAAGCGGGTTCTTTCCTTACGTAATTGAAGAAGACCTATTTCAAATCCGTAAAGTTGGTTCATAGTCTGCATTATCAATCCTTGCCGAGATTCTGACCTTGTTCTTGTAGTGGATAACTCGCTACAGAAAGCAGACAGTGAGAAGTCTGGAACATTTCCAGATTCAGAACCAAGTATTGTTCCTACTGGAAGCCTGTGTAGTGCTAAAACTCTTCTAGACTCGGTCAAGGAACTCATAGCATCTATCAACTTGTTATTACCAGGAGCCTGCATTGCCACTGGTACACCTTTGACCAATGCAATTCGAATTGCTTTGGCCGATTTACCTGCAGATAGGTGTCCGGTTAGTCCTTCCTCAACAGCCGTAGTTAGCATCGAAATTATTGCATCTGTTCCTCCACGACCTTCCCTAACGATGTGGCCATCGGAAAGTGATTCTCCCCTGGAGCCCATTGTGTCGATTTGGCCATCCATCAATGCTGCGATTTGGCTAATTAAGCGTCCATGATCTACATCTGCTTCAGTCCATATTGCTAGAGCTACATCTCCTGCTTCGGCCAATAATAGAGAACCGTCGCCTGTGTGTAAAGTCCAGTGCCCAGAACCTTCGAGTCCTAAATCGCTAGCCATCGCTTTTCGACCGGCTAATGTTTCGCCAACTTGAGCAGCAAGTTTGTCTGCACTAGATGGTAAATCTCCAGCATCATCGATCAACATTCCAGAGTCTACTGCAATGCCGCCTCTAACTTCAGGCCTCTGTACGAGGTTGACTAAAACTGCGGATAAATCACGCGACAATAATCTGTCTAATGCGTCTCCTGAGCCTATTAAACCGCGCATGTCTGCTGAATGTTCGAATGCTTCTGGCACAATCTCTGCAACCGAACCCAGTGCAGATTGAGTCCACGCCTTTGCCATTACCCGGTGAGGGTCTGCCTCCAATTCTTCGATTCTTGCTTTGGCTGCAAGTCCGCATAGAAGCTGATTACCTTTGCTCGGTTCAGCAATCCATCCGACTACACGACCAGCACGAACAATTCGGTGACCACTAGCCGTAGATCTACGTCCGAGGTAGGTTGTGATACAGCCGTTGTCAAACGGCATTATCGCTCCATCACTAACATCGATTTCATCATTAATTGGTATTCCATATGGCAGATCGAACATGTCCATCACCTAATCACTGAGTTCAGCAAATCTACATCACATTCAATGGCGTGTCTCCATCTGGCTACTCTACCACCTTTCTTCCCTGAAACGACAAGGCTTGCGTCTTCACTCAATCGAGTGAGCAGCAAAGTTCCTTCTCCTTCAGACCAAAGTTCCAGCCCTCTTCCGACGGCCTTACTTTTACCAAGTCTCTCAAGAGCTTGGACTAATTCGGTGGCGTGTTCAACCATTGGTGTTCGGCCTTTCTTACCCACTGCAGCGACCAAACCATCTCTACGAGAAATGATGTATGCTTGGTCTGCTCCAGGTAGAGCGGAAAAACCGGCCAGAATGCGTTGCATCATGCGCGCTCAAATAGGTTCAGGTTGAAACCGGCTTCAAGAAGTTTGGCTTTCTACAACGCCCGTAGGGCGGTTTGTGGGGTAGATTGATTTTGCCAACTAGTTTTTTGAGAACTGTAATTATTGTTCTGCTTATTTCAATTGTAAATTCAATTTTTCAATTGGTTTTTTGGACCGGCGACATCAAGCCAAGTACCTCTTGGAATCACCATGGCCGACCTGTTTGATGTCCCGAGTTGTGACAAGTGTCGCAATCCGGCAATTCACCACCAGGTTTACTCAGGCAGAATGATGTGTGGATCACACCTTGCTGAGAGCGTAAGAAAGAAAGTATCCAAGGCTATTAGGGAACAATTAGTAATCCCGAGAGGTGAACACTTAACGATCTTAGTGGCAATATCCGGAGGGAAAGATTCTGCCGTACTCTTAGAAAGAATACACGAGAACCTCGGCAAAAGAAGAGACGTGACGATTGTAGGAGGTTGTGTTGATGAAGGAATTGAAGGCTACAGGCCACCTTCACTAGAATGTGCAAGAAAACTCTGTGAAGACCTTGGTGTGAGATTCGAAACAGTCTCATACCCCGAACTAGGATTCAAGGAAATGGATGAAGTGGTTGGAAAAATTGTCGAGTTAAACGATAAGAAAACACCTTGCTCATATTGTGGAGTATTCCGCCGCCAAGGAATAAATCATTTAGCAACTAGAATAGGTGCAGACGTAATCGCACTAGGTCACAATCTTGACGATATGGCGCAGACAATTATGATGAATATGCAAAATGGAGACCTTGAAAGGACACTTCGTTTGGCCCCTCACACAAATACTCCAATCAAAGGCATGGCACCTAGAATCGTTCCCCTAAGGTGGGTCCCTGAACAAGAGATTCACCTTTACGCACTGCACCGTAATTTACCAATACATCACGAGGAATGCCCGCACGGAGAAGGTGCATTACGATTCAGACATCGTGAAACTGTTGCAATGATGGAAGCAGATGTCCCCGGGACCCGCCATGGCTTACTAAGAATGGCTGACGACGTGAAGAAGTTACACGCTAAAGCTGGAGGAGGATTGAATTCTACAATTCCAATTAATTGTCCAGAATGTGGCCAAATGTGTAGTGGCAGCATTTGTAAAGCATGTGAAATGAAGAAACAGATGCAGTAATCAAACTCTGCGCCTAAGTTTCTCCATGAAACCATCAGCCAGACCTAACGACTCGAGTGATTCGTCAATTCGTCCCGCCTTGAGTGCATCCTTAGCCAGAGAGATTGCTTCCTCAGTGGACCTACGATCTTCATCTTCAACCCCAATATTACTTGCATCGCATTGATTCCTAAGAGTATTCCATTCATCCATTACGAAGTCTAAGAGTTCGCTAGATTCGTCGCTTGCTTTGCCTTCAGAGTCCAGGTCCTTTGTTAGTCGCTCAAGCAGTGTAGCAGCATGAGTCCACTCTTGAGAATCAACTGATGCTTCGATATCTGTAAGCCTCTTATCCCAATCAGAAGCATCTTCGCGTTCAGACCAGCGGGAGATGAGATGAACCTTCTGCCTGAGTGCCCTTCTGACATCATCCATGGCTTCTCTCTCAGCTACAATTTCCCTAACAATACCGTCAGATAGGCCCTTCGCTTGAGAGTGGTTGCCTGAACTGAGAGCTTCCTCAGCACCTTCGAGTCTTGACGAAAGCATTTCTTTGTTGATTCCATCTGCTGTTTTGAGTTGACGTGCTGCTTCAATAACAGATTCCTCGGCCACAATCATTGCATCGTCTGAAGCCGATAATTGATCTGGAATTACCATTGCAAACTCGTATGCTTGCTTTGGCTTTTCAGCATAGAGTTTCTTCCTAGCATCAGAAAGAAGTTCCTCCATGCTCGCTTGGGCGTGAGGCGATTTAGCAAGTAGGGCTGAGCCGATTCTTATGGCCTCCTCTGCCTTACCCCACCATTCAATGACTTCGTAAGCACGTTTCTTTGCTTGACGGAACAGGGCTTCTCCTTCTCGAAGACTTCCTAGTTCAACCTCGCGCTGCCCCATATCCCATGCCTTTCTAGGGCGCTTTGCTACTGGGGCTATTTCTTCAGCAGTATTTACTGCATTGAGTGAATCTTCTTTGATTGCATCTACATCTCCTGCCAGAGAAAGAGACCTTTCGATGTCTTCTTCTGCTTCGTCAAGAAGTCGCATACCCCAACTTGGATCTCGGTGGCCTTCTTCCCTTGCAGTCATGACAAGGCTAGCGGCTTGGTCGACGGCGGAACCGTCGCTCTTGAGAATCAACATCCTATTTTCTAAAGCGTTTAGCCTACCATCGAATTTCTTCCTCATTTCTCGTTGATCATCATTGCCAAACCAGTCTAAGCCAACCAATAACACTCCGATTCCACAAACACTCATTTGAATGTATGAAGAATTATCAGATAAGGAAGAAGCAGACATTAGAGAAACCCCTAGAACAAAACCTAACATTCCCATTAATGCTCTAAACTTCATTACTGCGAGGTCACCTTTCAAAATAGTCCTACTGACTTTGAATAAGCATAGTGATACAACCAAAAGTAGGGACATTCCTACCATTTCAGAAACATTGCCTTCAAGTTTTGAAATGGCAATTATAGATATTGGCAACCAGCCAATAGTTGCAGCAGCACCGATTCTGCTACGGTTCTTATCGTCCATAACCGCTATCTCTTGTACAAATACTCCCCAAGCTAGAATGATTAACGGGTATCCTAATCCCGTAATCAATGGGCCTCCATTCATCGATGATTGAAGGGCAGGCCATGCCAACCAGGTTGCTGTAGCCAGTAGTAAGAATGCAGAAAAACTAGATAATTTTTCAATTTTCTCCATTCGACTCTTGGATTCGGCTTTGACAGCATCTTGAATATCTACGAAGCCATCCATAACATCCCCACCACGATAGAGCATATCAGAATCTCGGTTCATTTCGAGATCTTAGCCATACTATCAAAACAACAAGTAAACCTACGAGTAGTGATAATTCCAAGGTTCCAATGCCGGCGCCTGAATCATAATTGCTGACCGAGGTTTTTGTCACGGTATTATTCGAGTCATCGAGATAAGATAATTCTACAGAGAAAGTTTCGAACCAATCCATGTCCACATTCATTGCAACAATCGTTGTTGTATATTGTGAATAACTGGAAGGCCCGACAACAGATTCGATACATACATCACCACTGCAGAGAATGAACTCGGTCGTGCTAGCACCATTATTTTGAACTGTTACCCAGAACTGGTTTTCGCCTGGCTCGACATCTGCAGAAGACGGGCTGAAACCTACAACTTCTAGATTTCTAGCGATTGGAGGTGCGATTGCAACGCTGAAGGTAGTGCCTGCCAAATTGCCTGCCTCATCGTATCCTTTGACGTTAATCTGATGCATCCCAACTCCAAGTTCGGGTAACTCCCAATACTGAACATCTGACCATGATAAATCGTTGTATTCTTCACCTAATAAACTAATTGAAAAATTAATTTTGTCAATTGCAGAGTGGTCGTCAAAAGATTGGGTTAAATTGAGTCTAATTTTATCCCCTGGCCTCATCATTGAAGACGTGGGTATCCATTCATCATCATCCAGGTTTTCTATGGAAGGGATGATTACTGGACCGGTTGAATCTGAAAGTTTTATTGTCCAGTTTCCATTGGTACTATGGCCTACATCATCAGTTACTTCAACTGCTAACCAGTACTCTACTGGGTTTCGCTCTTTGTGCCTCTCTGAAATATTATCATTAATAGAATTCAAATTGGAATCGACGTTAAATGTAGTTTGAAGATGGTCTCCTGTATACCACCATTCTTGTGATTTATTGCTAGTCCAGTACACTCGCAAATTGTCATCATGGTCATCTCCTACCATGAGATTCCAATCAAAGAAACCAGGAGGTATTTCTTGAACATCACTTGTAGCATTTATCCAAGGAGAGCCCCCGTCCATTACAAAAGTACCATTCCAGAAACCGAATAATCCTCCTTCGTCGCTACAATTCACAGATACTGGAATTATCGAATCTATTGGGAATGAGGAGAGATTTACTTCTTGACTACTATTAATTCCAGATATGTTCCACTGACAATCATGAATTGAAAGGGGTGCGTCGGAGATTATTGCTTCGAAGTCATAGGATGTATCATCCCATGGCAGTGCGTATTCTTCCTCCAATGAAACAATAGGGGCAGAATTAGGCCCTAGCGTAATCGTATAGTACCCTGAAACTGATGATTCACTTCGTTGTAGAGTGAAATTAGCAGTATTACCATCAATCCATTCTCCAAGTGGGCTCGACAAGTATTGCCAATCCCCATCTGTAGTAATTGTTAGAGGAGTGATCTGTCGTAAATCGTTCTGGAAAGGAACTTCTAATCTAAGCATACTGATTTGAGAGCGTGAAGCGGTAATCGAACCGGTCTCATTCCAGCCCCAAACACCATCTGATAGGTCGATTTCTGACTCAATGCTAAAGCTATCGAACAATACTGCACCATCATCAATAATGCAGCATAGAGCCTCTCTGCCATTATGGTAAAACATTGACTCGAGTAAAACCTCTAATTGGTTCGTATCACCATCAAGAAACCGGTCCACTTGGCTGGCAATACCTGCCTGCACACCAGGAATGAAGGAAAGTCCCAAACCCGTATTGAATAGGTGATTAGCAGACCACACCCCTGTAATCTCCTCGTTAGGTTGAAGACTTGAAGTAAACATTAGATTAGAATCCCCTTCGATAGAGGTGGCGTTGACCTGTTGATTTATCCATTCAACTGTAGGTGGCCAAATGGATTGCCCAACTGGAATACCATTCATCATTACTCTAGCGGTCCATCCCCCGCCAAACTCTCCAAGGGTCAAGTTATTGTCAACCCAAGTCACAGATTTACCAGAACCCGTATGGAATGCAGATATTGAGACTTCATTGGTGAAATTACCTTCAAGATTGTAAGTAGTAGTTTCATTTGGAATATCTATGATGGATTGGCCTGTTCTTACTACGCTACCACCGTCACCAATAACCAATACAGGTATACCATTCGGAGCATCCACTGAACCATTACTAACCGATGATTCCCAAGTACTACCCAGTACCTGAATTGTATGAGCGCCATGAACTGTAAATAAATCCTCGATTAAAGGGTAGGCCTCCAGTACGACTGTCGTCTGTGATGATGCGATTGGTGGGTGCCACATCACGACATACCCATCGCATGTAGCACTAGGCTGATACATCGCACCGGATGGTTCCGATAGAACGGCGCCAGTCCAGGGCTCGGTTAGAGTGATTTCACAATCCGCTATAGGATTGCCAAGAGGATCTTCAACCTCTACTGTCCAAGAGTCTCCTTCTTCGGCCCACGCAGACGGAATCAGAAGGAGGAGAATCAGTAGCAAAACCCTGCGCATGACCCAAAGGAGGCGCTCATACCACATCAAGCAAACGGATTCTCGCGCCCATATGTTCAAGGTCGGCTTAGGCACAACTCGTTTGGAAGGGGAGCATTATGCCCGGACTCATAACCATGGACGACCTGACAAATGAGGAGATTATTTCTCTCCTTGACGACGCTGAAAAATTGCTCCCTGTAGCACGCGGAGAGTTGTATCTCCCGCTATTGCAAGGGCGCATATTAGGGAACCTGTTCTTTGAACCATCAACGAGAACAAGAATGTCTTTTGAGACTGCAATGAAACGTTTAGGAGGAGATGTGGTTAACCTTGGAGATGTAAAAACTTCTTCTGTGGTCAAAGGAGAAACCCTCTTTGATACAATCCAAATGGTTGATGGATATACCGATATTATTGCAATGAGGCACCCTAGGCAGGGAGCTGCACAATATGCGTGTGATAGCGCAAGAGTGCCAATTATGAATGGTGGCGACGGAGCCGGACACCACCCTACACAAACTATGCTAGATTTGTTTACGATACGTCAAGCACATGGCACTCTTGAAGGACTAAATGTTGTACTTGCAGGGGATTTAAGATATGGGCGAACCGTACATTCTCTTTCTCATGCATTGGTTAGATTTGGATGCAATGTGACTTTTGCATCACCAGACAGCCTAAAAATGCCAGAAGAGATTGTTGCTGACCTCAAAGAACATGGAGCAGAAGTTGTTGAAACTGACAACTTACTTGACCAGATTAATGGTGCCGATGTAATTTACATGACTCGTATCCAGAAGGAAAGATTCCCTGACGAAGAGGAATACGCAAAGGTCGCAGGCGCTTACAAGTTACATGCTAGAGATCTTGATGGAGCCAAGGCTGAGATGATTATTATGCATCCATTGCCGCGTGTAAATGAGATTCATCCATCTGTCGATTCAACTAGACATGCGTGCTATTTCGAACAAGCCTTCAATGGAGTAGTTGCTAGAATGGCACTAATGTGCTGGCTTCTAGATGTCAAGATTCCCGAAGATGTAAATTCTGCAGGAGGGGTTCTATGAGTCAAGAAGCAAATATGCGCAGAGTTACTGCAATCAAGAATGGTACTGTAATCGATCACATACCTGCGGGAGAGGCCCTTTCTGTTCTGAAAATGCTTGGAATCGAAGGTTACATGTCTAACCCTGTATCACTAGTAATGAATGTACCATCAAAGAAGATGGGAGCTAAAGACATAATCAAAGTCGAAGACAGGGAACTGACCCAGAATGAACTAGACAGGCTAGCATTGGTTGCTTCTGATGCATCTGTAGCCATTATCCGCGCCTATTCTGTTGCAGAAAAGTTAGAAATCAATTTGACTGAAGAAGTTGTTAATGTCGCAAGATGCACTTTCTCTAACTGTATTACGACTAATCACAGGGAACCTCTACCTCATAGATTGGTGGTTACCAGCCGTGACCCACTAGAACTTCGCTGCAGGTATTGTGGAAAGACCCAAGATCTCGAAGGCCTATTGGACAATTTACTTTGAAGCCAAATCGAGTAATTTGGCTTTCCTACAAGCCTTGATGTTTATCCATCCAGGCATTCCAAGATCGATTGGCACACCGCTTACAGTAGCAATCAATCCTGTCATTATCAGATGATTTGCCAAAGGAGTGTTAGACCAATCTAATTTCTTCCAACTATTCCTGCCAGATACTAATGAGTCCATATCCTTACGAGCAGTCCATGCATTGGCATTCCAAGAATGCAACTTCATTGCTGCGACATTGATCACAGGCGGGGCCACAACATTGTGGGATTGAGGCCACTTCTCTTCCCACTTACCATCCATGGTATCAGCCCAAATTAGACCTGTCTTTTCTAATTCGGGCATATTCATTTTCCCTTGAGTTGCCAAATGGATGGCAAGCCTTCTGAGATGCGGGTGCCTTGGATGGATTTTCATAGTTTTTTCAACTATATTTAGAGCGCTGGCTTTCATTCCTCTATCCAAGTATAGAAGCGCTCTTGCAGTTTGCCCATGAGGCCATTCAAACATATCGATATCATTCTTTTTCGCCCAAGACTCTAGTTTATCCAAAGCAATATCTGATTGAGACCAAAGTCTGTATCTGGCAATTTCCCCAAGGATATGTAATTTGGAGGCCGGCTTGTATTTCCATGGTATTTTACCAGCAGGGACCCCTTCAGAGTATCGCTCAATGAGGTCAATGTTTTGCTTAGTAATTGGATCAAGCCGTAACATCATTCGAGCCTGACTGGAAAGTTTCTGAGTAGGATCTAGTATGCATGCTATCCATTTTAGCCTAGCTGCTTCAATATCTTCTTCCCCTAGATAATCGAGACGAGGTGAGGCTTCATTGATGTCTCTCTGAGCCAATGATGAGGCCGCTAATATCATTCTTGCAATCTCAGCAGTTCTACCTGCCCTTAAAGCAAGGAAAGAGAGGCTTACCTGCTCAGCTTGGTCCCATCTGCCTATTCCCATCAAAAGTTCCATACTCGCTTCAGTACGCCGTACAAGAGATAAACCCTCGATGCTTTCTTCGCCATGGTCTTCGTAAAGTAATTCCATTTTGGCTATCGCTTTTGACCATTCATCTTGTGCAATTAGATCTGTAAATGCTTCACCTTTACGGTAAATCATTCCTTCAATTGCTTCTAATTGTATTCGGTTTTCGTTAGCCTCAGCATCGAATGATATGTCTTCCAGTCTCTGACCGGTTCTTCGAGAAAGAGTCCAAATACCTAGGAAAACGATTTGTCCACCAGATGCTAACATCCAAGTCATTTCTTCCAATGCATCTTTGCGTATGACTTGGCATACTGAATCTTGCCAACTACCACATTCCGCACCTTGCGGTAGATATTGCGAATCCCAGAATGTCAACATAGCAAGCGCTAGTAACAACATAGACTGGCCAGCAAATCCAGTAAAGCAGAAATTCAATACATTCGCTTGTTGCGACCTTTCACTTCGCAATAGCCTAGAATCTGCAAGCCTAATCCCTCCTTTACCCGACACATCTGCAACATCCAAGAACAGGATTCTAGCAACTTCATAGACGAAAAGGAAACCGACGATTGCAACGTTCAACAGCAGGAATAGTAGGACTATTGTCACCAAAGGAACTCGAATCCCAGCTTCAGAGATGTGTGAAAATAATTCGATAGCATAGAATCCAATAATGCCTCCTTCCTCCATTATCGAATTCTGAGGCCTGTACTCCGGTAGATCGTAGACTCTTTGGGTGTGTTCGAACATTGAAGGATCTACTGCCAGCAATACAAGTGATGCCAATGTATTGAATGCGATATAAGGCATTGCTGCTGTGTTAAGGCGAACTAGGGTTGAGATGAATTGTTTCCTGGCTCTTGGCTTATGTGGATAGAACGCTGAAGGTTCACCCTTAGACAATAGTTTGCTGGATTCGGCTAGAGCAATCCATGAAGAGCCCATAACTCGACCATATGCAACGAATCCTGGTGCGAATGCTAAGCAACCAATCAATGCAAGTTTACGGTCCAAGCCAATCTCTGCAAGCCCCATAATATACCAAATCATAACCAATGCAGTGAACCAAAGAATGGTGATTGTAACTCCTACTCCGTTTCTGAAGGTGCTAGCTTCTTGCAATGTCGCCCTCTTACCTCCAACACGAGTAATAATTTGCGTACTCATTGACACTCCTGTTGAAATCATTGCAGGAAAAATAATCAGAACTAGAGCCATCGCTAATGATATCATATGTACTCCTTCTGTCCATCCTAATTGATAGAACAACCATTCTACTGCAAGCAAAATTGCACCTGTCAAAGCCATGATGTAAACCGTTAGGCCATTACGCATCCCCGGTGCTTTCAGTAATTCCCTTGCTTCAAATCTGTCAGCGGTTACTGTATGCACTTCGTATCTTTTAGGCCCCGTTGGGAATGCCACTTGTAAGCCAGAGAGGCCTCTTGGAATCAAGTATTCTTGAAACAAATAAGCAAAGAAAGCTGATACGAATACGGCTATCAAAGCCATCGCATCAAATTCACTTACAAGCGTTATTCCCATTTTTTAGCCTCACTCATTTTGTGGTGGCACTAACGATGGAGATGGATTCTTAGATTCGATTTCTTCGACTAATTCAGAAAGGAATGCCTCGAAATCGACTCCTGCTCTTTGGTCGCCATTTCGTGCACGTATCGAAACTGAATTATTGTCAACTTCATCATCTCCCAAAATCAGCATGTAGGCTGGTTGGAATTTTCTTCGCATTCTTATTTTCTTGCCGATGGTATCGTCCCCATCATCGAGTTCTACTCTAATCCCTGCATCTTTCATTCTAGCAGTTACCTTACGCCCATATTCAACCTGTTTCTCTGAAATTGTTAGAACATGGATCTGCGTAGGTGCAAGCCATGTAGGGAATTTACCTGCAAAGTGTTCAATCAGAACTCCACAAAACCTCTCCATGGAACCGAATGGGGCGCGATGAATCATTACAGGGCGATGCATTTCTCCATCGCTTCCTTTGTATTCCAATTCGAATCTCTCTGGCAGATTATAGTCAACTTGAACTGTTCCCAATTGCCATTCTCTACCAATTACATCCTTGACTACGAAATCGATTTTAGGTCCATAAAATGCTGCTTCTCCTGGTTCTTCTGACCACTTGACATCGAGGCTGTTAGCAGCACTTCTACACGCTTCTTCTGCTCGGTCCCACTTTTCGCTTTCACCGACATACTTTGTAGAGTCGGGGTCTCTCAAGCCGACTCTGACACGATAGTCAGTCATACCTAGGGCTTTGAAAATAATTTCAACCAGTTCAATACATCCCTGAACTTCTTCTGCGATTTGTTCTTCTGTCACGAATAGGTGTGCATCGTCTTGAGTGAAACCTCTAACTCTCGTCATTCCAGAAATTTCCCCTGATTGTTCCCAACGATACACTGTACCGAATTCTGCTAGTCGTAAAGGTAAATCCCGATATGATCTTGCTTGGGATGAATATATCTTGATGTGATGAGGGCAGTTCATCGGCTTCAGCATATACCCTTCAATTTCTCCCGCTGCCATCATGTTGGATAATTCTCCACATGAACATCCTTCGCTTGCTAATTTTGCCATCATGTCTTTTTCCACTAAAGGAGGATATTGTGAGTCCTGATAGTAAGGGAAGTGACCACTGGTACGGTATAGGTCCAACTTGCCGATATGCGGAGTGTAGACTTGATGATACCCTTGTCGTGTCAAATGCTCCGAAATAAAGTTCTGGAGACAAGTCCTCACCGTTGCACCACGAGGGGTCCATAGAATCAGTCCTTGGCCAACATCTTCGTCAACGTGAAACAGTTGGAGGTCTTTTCCTAGCTTCCTATGATCTCTTTTCTTAGCCTCTTCAATTGCAGACATTGTGGATTTGAGTGACTCTTTGGTAGGTTCGACGATTCCATAGATTCGAGTCAATTGCTCTCTACTCTGGTCGCCTCTCCAAAATGCAGATGATACTGAAGTAAGTCTAACATGCATCAGTTTAGAGGTAGAGTGAACGTGAGGGCCAAGACATAAGTCGTACCATTCACCTTGTCGATAAATTGTGGAACCTGCTCCATCTTCCAGTTTATCATTGATTATTTCCATCTTGTATGGATTACTTGCGAACATCTCACTCAATTCTGATTCACTGCACTCAACTCGTTCAACCGTGTGGTTTCGTCTTGCTATCTCATGCATCTTTTTCTGTACAACTTTCAAATCAGATTCGCCAAAATCTGGTAAATCAGCAAAGTCGTAATAGAAACCTCTGTCAATTGCTGGACCAATAGTTGGTTTTGCATCTGGGTAAATTGAGGTTATGGCTTGAGCCAGGAGGTGAGCGGCGCTATGTCGAAGGATGTGAATCCCGTCATCAGTGAACCCAGAGATGCCTTCAACAGAGCAATCCTTGTCCAAGACAGATGAGAAATCTTTCTGCATCCCATCCACGTTAGCAGCGACGCAGTCATGCTTTCGCCCTTCAATGTCAATTACAATTTCACCAGCCGTTATTCCAGATGCGTATTCGTGGACTGAACCGTCTGGCAAGGTAACAGAAATCATGGACATGTGTGTGCCTCCGCCCCCTACGGGGGCGCTACTACACTTCACCTTGGCGATAGATAAATCGTGTTAGATGGCCTTCTTTTCGTATATATTGAGAAGGCGACTACCATGCGACATCGAAGTCATCTCCTTCTTTCGAAGTAGGTTCTGCAAGCACTTCGACATGCTTCTTTTCTGGCGCAGTAACCTGTTTGGTGGCCATTTTTATCTCGCTACGATTATCTTCAACATCTCTCTGTCCACGAAAAGATGGTTTGTCGTGGATCTTTACTTCTTTCTTCTCCACGGGAGCCTTTTCTTTCTTCTCCTCATTGAACTGATTGTCCCAAGCATTCTCGAAACTCGAATCGTCCGCTCGCTTCTCCATGTGCATCCGTTGTTGCTACGGATAAATAATCGGTTTGATGTATCGTGAGCATCTGGCCCGATATATGCGCCTAGCCGTAATAGTCAACCCTGATGCCGGCCTAGGAGGTCGTTTGGGTTTCAAAGGAAGTGATGGGCGCGCTGCAGAGGCTAGAGCCGCCGGTGCTGAAGACCGTGCTGGCCCAAGGATGATGTTATGTCTGCAAAGGCTTGCAGATTTGGCAAGGCAACCGATTGAAATCATCGCATGGGAAGGCAGAATGGGCGGAGACTGGATACCAGGTGATTACACTTCAACAGGTAAGACGCCAGAAACCACCGACGCAAATTCCACTGCAGAATTCATTAATTCTCACGAACCTGATTTGTTTCTTTATGCCGGAGGTGACGGAACAACTAGAGATATTGTTGAAGCCATGGGCGACCGACAAATACCGATCGTTGGAGTTCCAGGTGGCGTAAAGATGCATAGTGGTTGCTTTGCAACTACTCCAAAGGCTGCTGCTGAAGTTGTTTGGTCATTCATTACTGGAGATTTGATGGTAGCTAGAACAGAAGTAATGGATCTGGATGAAGAAGTTTACCAAAAAGGAGAATGGAAGGTTAGAATGTATGGTGAAGCATTTACTCCTGCAAGTCCAAGATGGATGCAAGGGGCCAAAGAACAGGTTCAGCGCGAGAGCGAGAGTGAAACTCTGGAAGCTATGGCCATGCATATCGATAGTCTGGTAGAAGATGACTCCGATTTGATGATTGTATGGGGGAGTGGAGGCACTCTAAGACAGATGTGTAAAGAATTAGGGTTTGAATCCACTTTACTTGGAATTGACATTCAACACAATGGCAAAATGTATCAGGATTTGAATGAACAAGGAATTCTCGAACATATCCGTTCCCACAGTGGAGCTATTTTGCTACTTCTTTCTCCGATGGGAGGCCAAGGTTTCCTTATTGGTAGAGGAAACCTGCAATTATCACCTACAGTGCTTAGAGAAATTGGAATTCAAAACCTTCTGGGTATTGCAACGCCTGCTAAATTACTTGGATTGAATGAAGTACGTATCGACACTGGAGATGAATCTCTTGATGAAGAGATACGAGAACGAAAATATCTGAAAATGTTACAGGGATACCGCACAACCAGAGTGATACGGGTTGCCTCAGATTGAGTAACTCGCTTCAAAAAGCCTCAACCGTTAGTGCTCAAATCCAAGGCACAGGCACTGGATCCCAACCTAGAAGAATCAGTACAACTCTGATAACAAGTACTGCAACTAGTATTGGCATTCCCACAACTAAGTACATTAAAGCAAATAATATCTCCATGATTGGATTTGAATCACTTATTGAAAGGGTTTCAAGCATCGAGTAAAATAACATCATCAATTGGTTCATCATGCCGCTCACTAAATTACGGAATCAACACCGCACTTATAATAAAAATCCGGGATTTTTTGAATTCTTGTATATCCAGAGACTCTTGAACATCATGTGGCGTTCTTCGTATCAATACGAATCACTACCATCCTCCACCGCTGAAGCCTTGGAGGAAAACCCCAATAAGCATCACAACGGCTATTACTGCAACAATTAATACAATCACCGTAATAACTAATGAAGCTATAATCCCGACACCTAGTGCTTTCAGGGCACCATCCAATACTTGATCATTATTAGATTGTAATTGTACAGTAGTCTCTTTTCCTCCGATCAATAAAGTAGTAGTTTGATTATCGCTTGATTTAGAAGTTATCTTGTAGTAATACAGAAGGAAATACGACCCTATGAAGAATGTCAAAGGCAAAAACAGCAGGATGATTGGGGCTCTCTCAAATAAAGCAGAGAATAATATCAAAATACTGATCATCGCAAAAATTGTGCCAATTGAAAGCGACAGACCCAAAGCAATATTTTCACCTACGCTTCGTTTGGCTTGCTGAACCACTTTTTTGGGTTTTGTAGTATTGCCGATAGGATTGGGTTTTGTCCTTTTACCCAATCTGAATTGTTTACCGCAATAAGGACATTCATACGTGCCTGGCATTGTTGCGTCGAATTCAATTTTCTGATTACAATGTGGACAAGGCGTTGTAACCATGACACTACTGTACTAACATCGAGCATAAAGTTTAGCCCGGCAAATGGAAACCAACAAAGGGCTTCAGATTTTTTCGCCTGCTGCAGCCTTCAATAACCCGAGGAATGGAGGGCTTGGTTTTTCTGGTCTGCTCTTGAATTCTGGATGGTATTGGACTCCAACATAGTATGGGTGTCCTTCCAATTCAAAGATTTCACATCTTTGTCCAGTCTCATCTTTACCTACGTACACTAGCCCTTCAGATTCAATCTTTGAAATCAAATCAGGGTTTACTTCGTATCTGTGCCGATGTCTTTCATCGACTTGTCCATGACCACCGTAAAGTCTGCGAGTCATACAATCTTCGACTTGGAAAATTGTTGGTCTGCTACCAAGGCGCATAGTTCCGCCAAGATGAGTCTTAGAAATCTCAGGCATGAAAACAACTGCTGGGTTAGGAGTATTTTCATCGAACTCTGTAGAGTTTGCACCTTCCATCCCCAAGACATTCCTGCAGAACTCTATTGTTGCAACTTGTAATCCAAGACAGATTCCAAGATATGGAACATTGTTAACTCTGGCGTAATTTGCTGCAAGAATCTTACCTTCAATTCCACGATCACCAAATCCACCTGGTACCAGAATACCGTCTGCTGATTTGAGAACGTCCCAATCTGAATGACTCTCATCATCTAAATTGCTAGCTTCAATCCAGTCGATAACTAACTTACGATTTACTGCAAATGAAGCATGTTGCAAACTCTTGATTACAGAAAGGTACGAATCCGTTAATCCAGTGTACTTTCCGACCATTGCAATGTGAATGTCTTCTCCAAGGTTGTCGACACGATCAGCCATGGCTTCCCATCTCTGCATTAGGTCTGTAGCATTACAATCAATTTCTAATGCTTCGCAAATGCCTTGGTCACGAAGAAGTAGAGGGACGCGATAGATGTTGGATACGTCATGTGCGCTCATCACTGCATTAGGTGAGACATGGCAGAATGCTGCTAACTTCTCTCTTGTATCTTGAGCAAGTGGAACCTCAGCACGGCAAACCAATACATCCGGGGTGATTCCTAAGCCTCTCAATTCCTTGACTGTGTGTTGTGTAGGCTTGGTTTTCTGTTCGCCGACAGGCCCCATAACTGGAACTAAAGAAACATGCACGAAGCAGATATTTTCTCTTCCAACCCTGAATTGGAATTGTCGAAGCGCTTCAATAAATGGTGCACTCTCGATATCACCGACAGTTCCCCCCAATTCGATTACGCATGCGTCTGGCTTCTCTCCAGAGCCGTCAACTGGCACTGAAGAAACCCTCTCTATCCAGTCTTGAACTGAATCTGTGACATGGGGAATAACTTGTACTGTCTTACCCAAATAATCGCCACGTCGTTCTGCTTCGATAACTTCTGAGTAAATCTTGCCAGTGGTGATGTTATTGTCGCGATAAAGATTGAGATCGCAGAACCTTTCATAGTTCCCCAAATCAAGATCTGCCTCGCCGCCATCATCCAAAACAAACACTTCGCCGTGTTCAAATGGCGACATTGTACCTGCGTCACTATTCAGGTAAGGGTCGATTTTTACGGCAGTGACTCGCAGTCCTGCACTCTTGAGAAGAACACCGATGCTAGAAGCAGTAACTCCTTTGCCCAGTCCGCTGAGGACCCCTCCCGAGACGACAACATATTTCATGTCCTTCAACGGGCTTTAAGGCCGTCGCGCCTCCCCTTTCAACATTGGGTTGCTTTCAAAACGCACTAATATGGTGCTTAGAAGTCTAAAACTACTTTCCCGCAAAGGCCGCTGCGAGTAAGTTCCATACCTTTTTGGAACTCAGAAATGCCTAATCTGTGGGTTACGATTGAATCTACATCTATCGCACCCGACGACAATAAATCATGCATTGTATCCCAAGTCGACCACATTTTCCTGCCGTTTATTCCTTTGAGATGTAAATATCTGAAGACTAAATCGTTCATTGGAACTTCTGGAGTCGAATTCCCGTACACTGAAAGTACGTTTAGGTAACCACCCATTCTAGTTGAACGGATGGCATTGGCCAATGCAACTGGAGAGCCTGAAAACTCGCATGTGTTGTCAACTCCCCTGCCATCGGTTTCTGAAAGTATAGTTTCAATGATGTTGTCACCTTTACCGAGGACTAAGTCAGCGCCTAATTTTTCAGCAAGTCCCATGCGATACTTGTTGTCCCAATCTATTGCAATAACTTTCGATGCACCCATAGCCTTAGCGGCATTAACTGCAAAGAGACCGATTGGGCCCAATCCATGAATTGCAATTGTAGCGCCTTCAACCGGCCCGCCTGTGAGGGTGTGGATTGCATTGCCTAACGGGTCTTGTATCGATCCATGAACTGAATCTAAACCGTCAGGGGTATGCCTAGCATTGGTTGCAGGGATCGTGAAATAAGGTGCAAAAGCCCCATTTTCATGGACTCCAAATATTGAGCCGTTTTCGCAAATGTGAGCATTTCCTTCGTCACACCTTGGACAATTCCAGCATGCGAGGTGGCACTCGATTGCAACTTGGTCCCCAATTTTGTGGCTGGAAACCCCTTCGCCCAAAGCTACAACTTCACCACAGGTTTCATGCCCGGTAATAGTTCCAAGAGGGACTTCATCCCTGCTCCATTCATCCCACAACCAGATGTGTAAATCAGTACCGCAAATACTTGTAGATGCTGTTTTCACTAGCACTTCCCCTGGAGCAGGAGATGGAACTGGGTGTTCGATTAATTCGAATCCATCCTCTGTATCATGGACTTTAGTCCAAGCCATCATGGTGCCAAGTGCCTCGGACATGTTTCACCCAGTCCGAAGGCCATTCTTGAGCGTATCCTCATTCGGCTCCAAATCCTTGAAGTTGTTCTTGGACTTCATCAGGGACTTGGGCATCCATTTGAGCCCATAAAACATCATCAATTCTCAATATACTGATAGAAGCCTCAGTAGCCCCCGATATTGCTTGCCTAGTAATTTTCAAAGGTTCCAACAAGCCTCTTGAGATTGTACCGCTCGGCACCCCTGTTTCCAAATCAAGGCCCATGAAATCGCCTTCAACACTGTGTGCTGCAGTCAATTTTAGCAGTGAGTCAATCCCATCAAAACCAGCATTTTCTGCTAATGCTCGAGGTATTGATTCAAGAGCATCAGCCCATGCCTCGATAGCCATCTGCTCCCTACCCGGAACCGATTCAGCATGCCTACGCAGTCTTCGTCCTAAAGCGACTTGTGTTGCGCCGCCGCCCGGTAATAGAAGTGGTTCTTCCAGAAGTTGGCAAGCAACTCCTAATCCATCAGCAAAGCATCTCTCGACTTCATCAACAACGCCATCAGTACTACCGCGTGCAATCAATGTTGCACCGCTATCTTCAGCATCTAAAATCCAATGGGTGATGCCGCCTCGTAATTCCTCTCGAGTTCTGATAAATGCGCCGAGATCTCCTTTGGATGCGCGTCCTGCATCTGGAACTAAATTTGCACCGCATGCACGAGAAAGTAAATCCAAGTCCTTCTTCTCAACTCTTCGGTATGTTAGTATTCCAAGGTTTGAAAGAGCCTGTCTGGCTTCTTCATCCACTCCTTCCTTGCAAACCAATAGGTCGCAGCCAATATCGACAATGTTTTGGATTTGTGCTAGTAATGCCTTTGATTCAGCTTTACGGAATGCATCTAACATCCCAGTAGATGTGATATTCAGTTTGGTCTCAAATTTAGGTTGCTTCCGCTCAAGCCCTCCGTCGAGAAGTAAAATTGAACCCGGTCCACCTCTCTCTTTCATCTCAGGATGTATACGACTTTTTGCAAGTGCTAGTCCAGTAATCAAAGTGGAGTCAAGCATCGAGCCGCCTGACTGTTTGATGACATTTACTCGTGTGGGGTCTGCCCTTCCATCAGAAACAATCAACTTTCCAGCGTCGAAAGATAAGTTGGCAAGATGTTTCTCCATAGCCAGATCTAGTTTACCTGCTAATGAGGTCTCAACCGCTGACAGAATTTGTTCGCTATTTGCTTCAATTGCCAACTCATCTAGTGAGGATAATGCGAATTTTTCTGCAATACTGTAACCCCTAGCAATAGTAGCAGGATGTACGCCCTGCCTCACTAATTGCCAAGCATTACGAAGCATCTCTGCGCAAATAACTACAGTAGATGTTGTACCGTCTCTAGCAACCCTATCCTGAGTTGATGATGCACTGATTATCATCTTAGCAGCAGGATGTTCTACTCGTGCAGATTCCAGTACTGTTACTCCATCGTTCGTGACTAAAGTCCCACCTTGGTCATCCACCAGCAACTTGTCTAGGCCTTTCGGACCGAGAGTTGAACGAACTGCTCCGGCCAGCGCTATTGCTGCTTGAACGTTCTTTCGCAAGGCTTCGCGACCACTAGTTCTCTGTGTAGATTCGAGAATAGTATCTTCCGCCATCGACCTTCCGACTGGATGGCCTACTTTCAAACTGTTGAGAGGCCGAAAGCGTTTAGTTCATATATGGGTGACTGCACCGACTATACAACCGATGGTTAAGTAGTGGGGTGAAGAAGATGGCTGAAGATTGGGAAAAAAAGATGCTTGAACAGATGGCAGAGATGTTCCGTGGCATGGGAATGTCGGTCGATATGGACCAATTGAAAGCCTTGATGAATCAATTCCGTTCTCAATTCGATTCTATGGGTTTCGACCCTGAGAAAATCGCTAAAGGAGACATGAAATTTAATTTCGACATGTCTAATTTGATGAAATTATTCCAGTCAGGAATGCCTATGGAAGATATGTTGTCAAACCTTGGGGTCGATGTGAAAGTCGATGCTGCTCCTGCTGAAGTCACAATAGATGATGATGACTCTCCACAAAACGACATAGTCAGATTACCTGCAGATGACATCTATCTCTCAGGATGGAATATGTCGATTACTGTTGACTTTTCAACCAGGCAAGATTTCGAAGAAATTGAAATCGCACTATCCAGTGGAGGAGAATTACTGCATGTGCTAGTTGACCCGGCTGAACCGCCTTTAGCCCAAATTGAACTGCCTCACCAATGTGACGATGTAGTAAACTGGTCCCTCAACAATGGAATCCTAGACATCACCCTCAAATTATCTCCGCAAGGTCCAGCCCTAGGCGCTCCAAGTGAAGAGATAGATGAAGAAACAGAAGATGATTATTCTCCAGTTGCATCAGATGTAAGCCTAGATCTTGCAAACGATGATGACGACGATGAAGACGAAGACGGGGGCATTCCGATTTTCTGAATCGGGCTCTACAAAGGAAGTGAAAATATGGCAAAAAATAGCGTAATTGGAATAGATCTTGGAACAACTAACTCTTGTGTTGCGACAATAGAAAACGGTGAAGCGGTAGTAATCGCTAATGCAGAGGGAGCAAGAACAACACCCTCTGTTGTGGCATTCTCCAAAGATGGCGGAGAACGCCTTGTTGGTGTTACAGCGAAGCGACAAGCTGTAACCAACCACGAGAGAACTATGATTTCTGTTAAGAGGCACATGGGTACTGACTGGTCAACTAAGATTGATGACTCAACATACACTCCTCAAGAAGTATCTGCATTCATCCTTCAAAAGTTGAAAGCCGATGCTGAAGCATACCTAGGAACAACTGTCACTCAAGCAGTTATTACATGTCCTGCTTACTTCACAGACGCTCAGCGTAAGGCAACAAAAGATGCTGGAAGAATTGCTGGACTTGAAGTTCTGAGAATAATCAACGAACCGACTGCAGCTGCTCTTGCGTATGGTGTAGACAAAGAAGAAGATCAAACAATCCTCGTGTATGATTTAGGAGGAGGGACCTTCGATGTATCCGTACTTGAAATCTATGACGTTGATGGACAACCACAGATAGAAGTAAAGGCAACTGCAGGTAACAACAAACTTGGTGGAGATGACTTCGATGAAGTTCTAATCGACTACCTTGTTGCAGAGTACAAGAAAACTTCTGGAATTGATTTGGCGAAAGATGTCCAAGCAATGAGCCGTCTGAAAGAGGGTGCTGAGAAAGCAAAGATTGAGTTATCTGGAACTGGACAGTCTCAAGTCAATCTACCATTTATCACAATGAAAGATGGACAGCCAGAACACTTGGACATCACAGTTTCTCGTTCAAAGTTCGAAGAACTTATCGCGCCACTAGTTGAGAAAACAATGAAGCCTACTCGTCAAGCAATGAAGGACTCTGGAATCTCCAAGGGCGAAGTTGACAAGGTAATCCTAGTCGGTGGTTCAACAAGAGTTCCTGCTGTTCAGGATGCTATTGAGAAAGAAACCGGTAAGTCGCCTTTCAAGGGAATTAATCCCGATGAAGCAGTTGCCATGGGTGCTGCCCTACAGGCAGGTATAATCTCTGGTGATGAAGGAGTATCCGACATTCTATTGCTGGACGTAACCCCTCTAACTCTTGGAATCGAAACTCTCGGTGGAGTGACAACTACAATGATTGAAAGGAACACTACAATCCCTAGTCGCCGTTCAGAAGTATTCTCAACCGCAAGCGACAACCAGCCGGCTGTAGAAATTCATGTCCTGCAAGGTGAAAGAGAGTTCGCTAAGGACAATGTAAGTCTTGGACAGTTCCACCTGATGGGAATACCACCTGCACCCCGTGGAACTCCTCAGATTGAAGTTACATTCGATATTGATGCAAATGGAATCGTAAATGTTTCTGCTAAAGATAAGGGAACTGGTAAGGAACAATCCATCGAGATTGAATCTAGCACATCACTATCTGAAGATGAGATTCAATCAAAGATTGCTGAAGCAGAAGAATTCGCTGAATCTGATAAGAGATTGAAAGCTCAAGTTGAGATGCGAAACATGGCAGATCAAATCGTCTACCAAACCCGCAGAACCATAGAAGAAGCCGGTGAGAAACTGAATGATGAAGACAAGGACCCTGTTCTATCAAAGGTTGATGAATTGGAAGCATTGCTCCAGAATGAAGAAGGCGTAGCAAAGGAACTCGACGAAATCGACGAAGCGGCTGTTCAAGCCAAGGTCAAAGAAATCGAAGAAGGAATGCACGCCATATCGGCTAAACTCTACGAGGCTGCAGCTGCTGAAATGGCTGAGCAAGAAGAATCTGGAGATGCCCCATCTGATGATGGAGTAGTTGATGCAGACTTCGAAGTAGTCGATGAAGACGAAGGCTGATTACCACAAAAACGGTATTGCGCTGAAAGTCAGCATGATTAGTGGAATCACAATCGATTCCGTAGTTGAACGCAGGCCAGAGATGATAGAAAGTTCAGTTCCTCGGCGTAAATGTACTTGCATTCCGATGTCTTTGTTGCCTCTTACTACAAGGTGTGAACTTTGTATTGAGCCATCGATTCCTTCCTCTTTCTCAGCGTTGGAACGGTTTTCTGCTCTACCCAGACAATAGATTGGATCTCCTGCTCCTAAAACCCAAGTTGTGTATCGCCAGTTACCTTTGTCCCAACGATATAATTGCTGTCCATACTCAACATTTTTCCAGGTACTTGGTTGCACGAGTATACCGCCGGTTCCATCATGGAGGATGAAATCTGTAGACCCGTTTTCGTCTCTACGCGACACCCAATTACAGGTTTTCTTACCATCGCTATCTGTTGTACACACTAGCTCTTCTTCCAACCAACGATATGCCACTACTCCCTCGACTAATTGTGAACTATTGCCTCCGACTGATACTGCAAGAGTACCACTAGGCGCTGGTCTGATTTGACCAACTAACTCAACAGAGCCAGCTGCTACGCTTCTAACTCTGCTAGTTGGAGTGTCTAGAATATTGTGCATCAATTTCCATTTTTTCCAAGCATTATACGTCCATATAACTGTAAACAAAATTAACACAACTCTCAGGATATTACCAACGATTATGTGTGACATCTCACCATGTCTAGCCAGTAGATCACTGGTTAACCATATCGATGTAATTACAAATACTATTCCATTGATTGAATACAGAGTGAATGTTGCTGGATGAGGAGTCCCAACTACATCCGGATGCTCTTCAATCAATATATTCTCATCGTTTGCTTGATACGGATCTAACGGCCATGACTCAACACTAGGAGGAGGCAGAACCCAATCGGAATCGTCCAATCGACGTACAGGTCCTTGAGCATTTCTTACATTACCCGGTGTGCCGTGAACAAAGGGGTGATTACCCCATCTTTTACGAAGTGTTTTGATGTCGTATGAGAGTGAGGTAGGAGTATGGTACATCAATATCAGTGACGAAAAGATGACTATTGCCAATGCTCCTCTTTGGGTGTCTTCTCTTTCTGTTCTTTCACCAATTGAAAGCCCTTCAGCGCCAACCGATAGTAAGTACAACTCATTTCCTTCTTTGAGAATAAACAAATCCACCACATCTCCATCACTGATGTACCAGTCCTCATAACCAGGGCAATTCCTAGATTTGGTGTTGACCTCAGCCCCTAAATCATCATACCAACCCAAACTGAATGATTCTCCCCCCGAAGTTGGTGTCACTGTGATAAATGCATCTTCGAAGACATCAACGTGATCTGTACAATTCTCACCATCAGAGTCTAGGGTCCAGTAACCATGGACTAGAGCCCCATCTTCAATAATTACTTGAATGGTAAGGAAATTTCCTGAGTCGCCATCCCATCCGGCACCCAGATCAACTTCATCGTCTACAGATACATCATCAGGATGATCAACTGTAATCGCTTCTGAAACAGGTGGAACATCTGGTATTTCGAGACTGTGTATGAGAAGAAAACCAGAGATTAGTAGCATGATTGCTCCTATTGCCCAAGAAATCTGGCCCTTCTTAGTATGAGGTAAAGTAAATTGAAAGACACCGTGTTGGAGAGAGGAATGGTCTATCGTATTCTTCCCCTCCATGTACATGGAAAACTAATCACATTATTGACTAAATCGCCGGCTTTTTGTTTTTGACCGATATTTGTGGAATCAGTAAAGTTAGCGGCTTGATAATGAACATGTAATCGCAAAATATGAACAAATACAGGATAATGTTCAATATACGCCTCTGACGCCTTTTGTTCATGGCAAGTCCGATGGCGTTACTGGAGCAGATGCGAAATGCTAGTGGAACTCCCGAAACCATTGGTCTTCCAGACAATGTGATTCTAGACTTCATGGGTAGCGATAACACATTGATTCAAGCCATTGAAGAGGCCTATGCTAAACATAGTCAATTCCCTTCTGAGAAACTAATGATGGCTGAAGATGATTTAGTAAAAGACTTGCAACAAGATTACGTTAATTTCTACGCTCCAGCCACTGTTAACCCATACGTTGCTATCGCAGGCCGAGGCCCATGGATTGTGACATCTCATGGTGCAGTATTACACGACAACGGAGGATATGGGATGCTAGGTGGCGGTCATGGCCCAACTGAAATTATTGAAGCGATGAGTGAGAACCATGTAATGGCTAACGTAATGACGCCGTCTTTCAGTCATGCACGTATGGCTGAGGCATTAAGAAAGGAACTTGGCCATACCAGAGGTAGTTGCCCTTTTTCCAAGTTCATTTGTATGAATTCTGGGTCTGAATCAATGACTGTAGCAATGAGGATTTGCGATGTCAATTCAAAGATTATGACTGGCCCTGGAGGACGTCATGAAGGCAAGCCGGTCAAACTATTAGCGATTGAAAGAGCATTTCATGGCCGCACAGATAGACCGGCTCAAATCTCTCATTCTTGCAAAGGAGCATACGATAAGAACTTGAAAACATTCTCCGAAAGAGATAATCTAATCTTAGTACCTTCAAACAATGTTGCTGCATTGCAGGATGCTTTTGCAGATGCTGAGAAGAATGGATACTTCATTGAATCAATGTCTATTGAGCCTGTTCAAGGAGAAGGAAATCCGGGCCAATGCATAGACAGGGACTTCTATGACGAAGCAAGAAGGCTAACGAATGAAAATGGTTCGATGCTAATCATCGATTCAATACAAGCTGGAATAAGGGGCCAAGGAACGCTTTCGGTTGTAGACTACGAAGGCTTCCAAGATGCTGAAGCACCAGACCTTGAAACATGGTCAAAGGCGCTAAACGCTGGCCAATACCCATTATCGGTATTAGGATTGAATGAAAGAGCAGCGGGGTTGTATGTGGTTGGAATATATGGCAATACAATGACTACAAATCCTAGAGCACTAGAGACTGCTGTTGCTGTACTAGAGAGAATTACTCCGGAACTAAGACAGAACATCAGAGATCGAGGAGTAGAGTTCGTTGACAAGTTGAATGCGCTCGCTGAAGAGTTACCTGGAACCATAACCAAAGTTCAGGGAACTGGTCTTCTAATATCTGCAGAACTGGAGCCTAGTATTCTGACTGTAGTTGGATTTGATGAAGTTGAAGTCTGGTGTAGAAAGCATGGCCTTGGAGTTATTCACGGTGGAATAAATGCGCTAAGATACACTCCGCACTTTGCAATAACCAGTGCTGAAGTCGATTTAGTAATCGACATTACTCGCCAATCAATCAAACATTTCACTCAATAATTACTGTCCAGTAATCAAGTGGTGAAGAGTCCTAACATGGATTCCTGTTGCTCCTGTCTTGACCATCTTGTTGGTCTTAGCACCCCATGCAGTTCCTGCAATGTCTAGGTGAGCCCAAGGAATCTGTTCATCAGTATCCCCCATGTTTGGAACGAACTGCTTCAGGAATGCTGCCGCGGTATTTGAACCACCCCAGCGACCTGCGCCAAGGTTGCGTACATCAGCAATCTTTGAATCGGTCATTTCTTTCTCGAATGCTTTGAACAGAGGCATAGGCCAAGCAATTTCTCCACAATGCTCTCCTGCTGCTTTGATATTGTTTAGAAGTTCATCATTGTTAGACCAAAGTCCACTTGCTTCGTGTCCAAGGGCTACGACACAAGCGCCAGTTAGTGTTGCCAAGTCGATCATGTAAGACGGATTAAGTTCAGTTCCTGCGAACCATAGGCCATCTGCCAAGACTAGGCGTCCTTCCGCATCTGTGTTTAGAACTTCAACAGTTTTACCAGAGTAGGTTGTAATGACATCTCCCGGGCGTTGAGCGTTAGATGACGGCATGTTTTCTGCCATGCAGGTTATACCGATGACACGGTCCTTATGTCCACTAGCGACTAGAGCCTGCATGACACCGAATGTTGTAGCAGAGCCGTGCATATCATATTTCATTTCGTCCATTGAAGGAGATGGTTTGATTGAGATACCACCTGTATCGAATGTAATTCCCTTCCCTACAATACAAGGACTTGGACCAGGCTTGTCTGGATTGATTTCGAAGATAACAATGCATGGCTTTCGGTATGACCCCATTCCTACACCAACTAATCCACCCATTCCTAAAGAACGTGCTTCGTCGTAATTGATGATCTTTACATCGACATTGTCGTGCTCTCTACCAAACTCTCTAGCTTGCTCTGCGAATGCCATTGGGTACATGTCATTAGGAGGTGCGTTTCCTAAGTCTCTTGCTAGGTATACTCCGGTTGCAACTGCGGATGAAAGTTCAGCCGACTTGGCCAAAACCTCGGTTTTTTCATCTTCGCATGTGACATTAACAGTAATCTCGGTATCATCTGAATCTTCGTCTTTCGACTTGTAATGATCATATGAATAATCTCTGAGAATCATTCCTTCAACAAATGCGCCCATGTGAGCGTCTTCCATTCCATGGAACTTCACGGTCAATGTTTTACCATGAATTTTAGCAAGGCTTGCCGTAACTTTTGCTCCAGACTCCCTCATTGATTGAAGGGTTGCTTCGTCTTCCTTACCTAGTCCGATAAGTAGTGCCTTGCCGCCTTCTGTGCCAGCAAGAGTCATTGCGGAGCCAGATTTAGCCTTGAAATCACCATCATGTAGAATTGTTTCTATCTGGGTTTTGAGTCCTCTATGTAATCCAGACTCGCTTCCAGCAATCATATTTCTGCTACCTTGCCACAATGGAAGTACTAGAGTTCCGTTGATGTTTTCATTGGTGTTAACATTAATCTTCATTGGCTCACCTATTCAGGGGGAATGGTGCTTTGCTCTTGAAGATGCGCACGGTTCGGCTCAATCTATTAGTTCAGCATCCAATGGAATTTCTTCATCCATAGCAAACGGTTTTTCTTCTCGCGCCCACCAGAACGAGAAGCAAACTACTACCAGCGGTATGATTCCAACTTGTAGGGCCCACATCATTGTAGCCAAAGATTGAGCGAAGAAACCGACCTCGTAATCGCCAACATCTACGCTTTCGTTAACCCATGTTGATGAATTTATCACTCTCTTCTGATACGATAATCTCCATTCTCCACCTTCGTAGTCAAAACCAGCACTTGTAACAGTGGTTGAATCGCTAGCATTGGCAGTGAAATTACTTGACTGCCACAGAATATCATCACCATTTACATATTGTAAGGTTGCATTTCTAGTACTGGCGTGGCCTAGATTGCTAACCGTGAATGTAACTTCATCATCATCGAGAGTAAAAGCATCTAGGACTAGGCGAGCCCTCCAATACCAAACATTGTCTATTAGATATCTCATTACATCCATTTCTTCCTCTAATCGATCATCTAGTGATTCAAACGAACCTGGTACAAATTGTTCATCATCTGTTTCGAATGTGAAAGTTGGGAAGCCCATCACCCCATACCCGTAGTCCCTACTAGTACCACAATTAGGGTACAGTCCTTGATTCGCATTTTGAATTGGAATATCTGAGATATTGGCTTGAACTTCATCTCTTATTCCATGAAATAATTCCCAGTCAGGGGGTTGTTCTGGCCATTTGCCCCAGGGATAGAGCATTATCCAAACTCCAGTATGCATAGTAACGTAAAGGTCCGCGTCTGGAACTACGGTATTCATGTAATTCGAATTCGAGCTGGTTTCCGATTCACTGAATGCACTACTTCCAGGCTGAGTAGTAGGGCAAGTATTCCAATAGTGGTCGTAGTTTCTGTTCAAATCCACTTGGTTGATATTCCATCTAGTATCGATGTCATTTCCATCTGGGTTTAGCATAATTAGAACATGGATTTCAGAGTTTTGCAACACTCGAACTGCCTCTTCATTACCATCATTCCAGCCGTTGATATACCACTTAGCAGAAAGCCATGCTAATGCTGTACCCAAATATTCGTTACCGTGATGTCCACCATCGATGTAGATGATTTCTTTAGCGTCGCCGTTTTCTTTAGTTTCCATTGACCAATCGGATATTCTTACTACCCAAAGTGTCTTTCCTAATTCAGAATCACCGATATCCGCCAAATCTACAATCTCAGGATAATCGTCAGCCCACTCATTCACTTCAAGTGTGAGAGCAGCCCATGACATGTGTACGTGGTTATCTATTGGTTCACCTGGCCATGCTTGTTCTGCACTGGCTAGAGCCGGCAGAACAACAAGTACCGCAAGGAACACAGCGAGTCCGCGCATAAATCCCTCCAAGAGTCTTTAAGCCATCAACCTGACTATGTTTTTCTTCATTGCCGGGACAGGAGTTATATCTCATATGTAGTATTCCGATTCATGGTAGTAATCGAATGCCCTCATTGTAATGAGGACTTGGAGATGGATGATGATTCGTTCGGCATATACGAATGCCCTCATTGTGAGATGGAATATGAATGGGGTGAAGAAGCCGACGATACCATCGATAGCAATTACTCACATTCATTTAATGTTGAGAATATAATAGCAGCGGCATACTCGCTATTACTCCTAATTATGATAATCGTAGGACTCGGTTCTACCTCATGGTATTCAATAACTGAGACATATTCAGAATTTGACCTCGAGGTTGACTCTAGATTTGGCCTTTCTGAAGTCGAGACGACTGTCGAGGGAGAGGCAATTGGTTATGCTGAAGATACCTTCTCATGTGTGCATAACTTGCTGTATCAACATCTATAGATAGTGTTGATAAAGGGTCGTCAGTTACATTCTTGAATGAATTACTAATTATGTGCGCGTAGTTTTCATTGTTTTCATAACTCAATGAATTTTGAGTAGTATATGCTATAGCCTGGTAGGCTGCAGTAGACCTAGAAGCAGCGGCATTCTCAGATGCAAGTTTTTGTTGGAAGGAAACAAGTTCAAATTGCGCTGGTTTAATCAATGCCATCATTTCTTGGGTTGCTAGTTGTGCTTCAAATGCAGCAAGCTCTTGTTCTATAGCTTCTTGAGCAAGAAGAGCGGCTTCAGCAAGTTTAACTTTGCAACCCTCTATAGCGATCTCTATTGGACTAATATTTTTGATTACAGTGGCAGTACTTGAATTTGAAGAATAAATTAGATTACCAATCACAAATGAGTTGAGGCCATTTTTAGAAGTATGATAATAATTTAAAAAATGCGACTCAGCATTGTAAGAAGTAATAATTGCTTTAACTCCAGTGTTACTGGAGATGGTATCGCCAACTTTGAAATCACCATCGCCAGACAAAAACATCCATCTGGGATAGGTTTCAAGACATAAATCCTGACTTGATTTATCATTCGCAATTGATGTAGATGAAGTCAGAGTGAAAATGACAGCTATTGCTGTAATAAGTTTGGTTATATAAGTGTTATAGTTTTTCATAATTGTCCTTGTATTAGAATTTTTTTAATCATATTAGTGGTTAATAGTTTTTGATTCGCTTGTATCTGTACTGC
>ENA-ORDA01000268-ORDA01000268.1-marine-metagenome-genome-assembly--contig:-NODE-268-length-55024-cov-5.938250_pt1 | contig 55024 bp, 56 predicted proteins | sample MGYA00237778_ERZ508506 | MGnify/ENA primary metagenome ERZ508506 (study PRJEB26177, sample SAMN06267891) | marine metagenome | isolation source: Monterey Bay, California, USA | place: Pacific...
ACACATAACCATGCAGCAAATGTCGATCACATTGTCCAAGCAGCTAGTGAGCTTGAAAAACGATGCTGAAGCAGTCGCAAGCACCGTAGGATTAATTGAATACGCCATGCTGCGGAATTTGCGCGATGAGGACCTCGGGTTAAAGCAAGTCGACCCCATCTCCGGAAATGATGGTAATACCCTCCCAATCAATGCCAGTGATTTAACCGCACTAAATCTGAAACCGGGTAATTGGTTCTTAATGCAGACCGCTGAGGGTGCGATCCGCATTCGCTTCGTGGGATCCCTCATCAATAACTACTACCTAATTTTTATGGATTTTCTAGGAAATCGCGCACTACGCAAGTCGCTACACGAATGCCAACAATTAATAAATTCAGGGGAACTACGGTGCCTCGAGGCACAAGATAGTTTCTGTCTCGCCATGAGCAGCGCCATCGAGCTGTGTGAAGCACAAAGCTTTAAAGCCAGCTCACGACCTGATTCCACACCTAAGACCATTGATTACGGGTTTTCCGAGGACAACCAAACCGATCCGACTCAAAATGACAGCGCTTCGCTATTGCAGCATGAAAAAATCGAGGCGAAAGGTGCCGAGCAATGGCACCCTACGGTCAACAAAAACCAAGACCAACCATCAGCATTTACTGATCCACCCCAAGAAAATAGTACGATTGTAAAACTACAGATTCCAATGGGGACTTGGCTAGGATTCCACGATCGTGACCCCCCTCTTATGGCAAAAATCGTGGCCTGTGATCTGGAAAAGAACAGCTATATTTTTACCAATCGAGAGGGTATCAAAATGCGTGAACTCACGGTTCCTCAACTGGTTGCACTCATTGATAGAGATATGATCGATATTCTTGAGCGAAGAACCAATTTTCGCGAGACCATCAGTCAGCTTTCTCAACAACAAGAGCGCATTGATAGAAGCCCACAGTGAAGGCTTTAGGCCGCGCCTACAGTTTCAATTGATATCCTCTAGGGACAACCCGCTGGTTGCACCTTGGCTGCCATCATCCTTTGCCAGCTTGAATCGAAGTCTCAAATTATTCCCGGAGTCGGCATTTTTCAGCGCCTCTTCTTCGGTGATCCTCCCCTGCTTCACCAGGTCAAAGAGCGCCTTATCAAAGGTTTTCATGCCCAGATTTTCAGACTTCTCCATCATTTCTTTGATACCTGCAATTTCCCCTCGGATTATAAGTTCACTGACACTGGGCGTACCCAGTAAAATTTCTACGGCTGCTGCCCGCCCGCCATCGGTAGCAGGAAGCAGGCGTTGAGAAATAAAGGCACGTAAATTTAGGGATAAATCTAGCAACAGCTGCGAGCGCTTGGCTTCTGGAAAAAAATTGATAATACGGTCAAGCGCCTGATTGGCATTATTTGCATGGAGCGTAGAAATGCATAAATGGCCCGTTTCAGCGAAAGAGATCGCTTGCTCCATTGTTTCGCGATCGCGAATTTCGCCAATTAAGATTGCATCGGGCGCCTGTCGCAAAGTATTTTTCAAGGCGTTATGCCAACTCCGAGTGTCAACACCAACTTCGCGCTGATTGACGATGGAGCGCTTATGGCGGTGTACAAACTCAATAGGATCTTCAATGGTCACAATGTGGCCTGCGTTATTCGCATTGCGGTAATCGATGAGTGCGGCCAACGATGTCGACTTACCTGACCCAGTAGCCCCAACGAAAAGAATAAGCCCTCTCTTTTCCATGATGAGTTCGGTAAGTAGTGGCGGTAATCCCAAATCTTCCCAATTCGGAATATTGGTCACAATATGTCTAGCCACAATCGACACTTGGTTACGCTGATTGAAAACGTTGACCCGAAACCGCCCTACGCCTGATATCGAGACGGCGAGATTTAGCTCTAGTTCGTTGCGAAATTCCTCACGCTGAGTGTCGTCCATTATCTCATCAGCGATAACAGCAATTTCACCGGGTTTCAGCACGTCAGCGGCAATAGGTGTTAGCTGCCCATCGATTTTTGCACACGGCGGTGCTCCCGTACTGAGAAACAGATCGGAACCCCCCTGTTCCGCTAAAATAGTTAACCACGCATCAATCTTCATGCCCCACCTCCTTGTCGGCCAAATACCATTGAGACTTTTTGCTCTCCGTCTGTACCCCAGCGAAGCCAGCACTTACACTTGCTCCGGTATTAAACCCGACTGGCGCCCACATTACATCCCAAGGCGCCACTGTCTCTGGAGATATAGACGCCCTTGGACTTACCGCTAAATGCTAAACACAACCTCGTTTCGGGCTCTGGCAAGAGTTTATTGGCCGGTATTTGCCGAGGTATTGAGAAGGAAGGGCTGCGCGTCGACTCTTCAACTGGCATGCTCGCGCAAAGCCCACATCCGCAGGCATTGGGCTCTGCACTTACGCACCCATCGATCACTACCGATTATTCAGAGTCCCTGTTGGAGTTTATTACCCCAGTAGCACATGACGTGGAGCTCACACTCGCTCAACTTGATGCTATTCACCGGTTTACCGCTTCGCAGTTAGACGGCGAGTTAGTCTGGGGCGCCAGTATGCCCTGCATTGTTGCTGGAAATCGAAGCATTCCTATCGCCGACTACGGTACCTCTAATGTTGGGCAAATGAAGCGCGTGTACCGAAACGGCCTCGGTGTCCGGTATGGACGAATGATGCAGGCCATCGCGGGAATCCACTACAACTTCTCGATGCCTGAAGATTTTTGGCGTGCCGCTTGGGAGCACGAGGGTGCTAAAGGCTCGCTTCAGGACTTCCAAACCGCAGGCTATCTCGGCCTTATTAGAAATTTTTTCGATCGCGCTTGGTTGCTGATTTATTTACTGGGGGCCTCACCCGCCGTTTGCGCTAGCTTTCTTGCCGGCAATCGCAATCACCCCCTAATTCCGTTTGATACCGGAAGTAACAGCCTGTATTTGCCCAATGCGACATCACTGCGCATGGGAGATCTTGGCTACACCAGCAACGCCCAATCAGGCCTCAACGTTTGCTACAACAACCTAGACAACTATTTGGCAACACTGAGCAACGCGATCATTACGCCACATCCTGACTATGCTCAATTTGATGTTACCGAGACTGGCGAGCAGGCACAGCTCAATGACTCTTTGCTGCAAATTGAAAATGAGTTCTATAGCCCCATAAGACCAAAGCGGGTTGCGCAATCAGGAGAGGCGCCGATCGTCGCCCTGAAACGGGGAGGCATTGAATACATCGAGATTCGCTGCATCGATATCAATCCTTTCTTACCTTTAGGAATCGATGCGGAAACCATGCGTTTAATCGATGTATTCCTTGTTGACGCCATACTATCGGAGAGCCCCCTGTGCAATGAAGACGGACAACGGCGCAATCAAGAAAACCTGCGCCGCGTTGTTAACGAGGGTCGCGCCACAAACTTACAACTGCTGACACCTGAAGGAGAGAAACCCTTAGAGGCTGTTGCCCGTCAACTGCTCAATAGCATGTCCAAAACAGCTCAGACAATGGACGCGGAGGCGGGTTCCGACTTGCACCAACAGGCGGTGGCCACTGCCTATGCACGAATCGCCGACCCTGAAAGCACTCCTTCAGGACGCGTTTTGCAGGAAATGCGAGAGACCAACACGCCTTTTTGGCAATTAGCACTGAATTACTCAAAGCAGTGGCACAAAGACTTCTTAACGAACCCTCTAAGCCCTATCGAAATGGCTGAATTTCGCACGGCGACAGCAGCCTCCCTGAATCAACAACAAGCTATGGAAAAAGATACTCAGGAGTCCTTTAAAACGTATCTGAGTCGATTCTACAGTCAATACGAAAGGGTTGATGACTAGGCGAAGCCGCTTTAAAACTGCCCGAAACGCTGCAAAATCGAAAAATATTTGCATAGGCTACTTTCGGAAGTTGTACCCGCAATACCTAGCAACAGTTAACCAAGACAGCGAAATGAACGTTTATCGGCGCAAAAAAAAATCCTTGGCCTTGTTACGAGCTTTTTTGGGAACAAAAAAAACCCGGCTATCAGAAACCGGGCTTTCATTTAAGCAGTGTTAGAGCGCTGCGCTCATCGCACAGCGATCAGTATTAATCCGCCGCAACAATAGCGACCAGCTCGACCTCAAAAATAAGCGTCGCATTGGGACCAATAATTTGACCGGCACCACCCGCTCCGTAAGCCAGCTCGCTAGGAATATACAACTTGTAGGTTGCGCCTTCTTTCATCAGCTGCAACGCTTCGGTCCAGCCGGCAATCACTTGAGTGACGCCAAAAGTCACTGTTTGACCGCGATCGTAAGAGCTATCAAACACTGTGCCGTCTATTAAGGTACCGCGGTAATGCACCTCAACTTGATCATCAACGCTTGGACTGGCACCCGCACCCGCCTCAACGACCTCATATTGAAGTCCTGATTCAGTCACCATCACGCCTTCACGCTGAGCATTTTCCGCAAGGAATGCCGCCCCAGCTTCCGAGTTACCCTCAGACATAGCCGCTTGCTCGCCATCACGCTCGGCCTGCATTTTTTCTTGGAACGCCATCATTTCAGCGGTAATTTCTTCCTCAGACAGCCTAGGCTCCGTACCGTCAAATGCATCGCGCATTCCAAGTGCATACGCATCAACATCCATCGTCATGCCATCTGCAGCCATACGCTCACCCATTCGCAGGGCAATACCGTAGGACAGGCGCTTTTCAGGGGTATCTAGTGTCATCGGTTCGGGCTCCTTAGCCTGCTCCTGACAAGCGGACAAAGCGCCTGCCAAAACTGGCGCCATCAAAAAAGTCGCAAGGCGACGAGTTGTCATTCGAAACATGGTTTCATCCTGCAAAAAAGTTGTCGACCCCAGAGGGTGTCGTTGAAAGTGCGGTTGCATTTTACTCAGAGTATCGCGCTTCTGCCAGTGATAACCAACGGCGTCGCATAGCATTGCCTTATATCCAGCGGCTGCCCTACTTTGATAGTAGCGCCCCCAAGGCCCGTATTCGTTCCACGTCGACCGGCGGGGCAGCACTTGCGAGCGCAATGCCGAGATTATCAATCACCCTTGACTCCCCGACCATACCCAACTCAGACGGCTCCATGAGCTCTAAAGTTCTAAAATATAACTCCGCTAGGGCATATTCACATTTAAGCTCAAGGCTCTGTAATTTCTGGCGCTCGCTGGCACGAGCAGCTATCCCACGCCAAGCACGACGGGTGTGACGCAAGGGAATTACCACACCCTCTAGCCACGGAACCGCCATCTCAACAAGTCGACCGTGAGCCGCTGAGCTAATTGCCAAATGTTGTCGGCCCAACCAGCCCATGAGCAGCAGCTCCAACACAACGCAATCATGCCCTTCTTGTAGCGCCATCATTTCGGCCGCCAGGATCGGATCAGACCATTGTGCTAATGCCCACGCCCAAAAATTATCGACCTTGAGCAGGTCAGGGCTTACCAAAGTAGTCATCTATCGCCCCTGCTATTAACCGCAGTTTGTCCCGCCGAGACAGCCGACGGGTTTGCGCCTCAAATTTTTGTGCTTCGCTGCGTGACGTTGCCGCTCGAGTCCATACTAACTCCACCGGCCGCCTCGCCCGGGTATACCGCGCGCCTCCAGCCAACTCTCCATTGTGTTGCCGCAGCCGCCTTTCCAGATTTACAGTAACTCCCGAGTAAAGCGTATGGTCGGCACAACGGATCAAATAAACCCACCAACCGCCAAGTTCAGCTGGGCATTTTTCATCAGGCCTAGGGATGTTAGTATAAGAAGTCATCAACCAACCTATTAAATTTTCACTCTAGGGAGTCCCCATGAGCCAAAGCATCGTCCACGTTAGCGAAGCCACTTTTGACGCCGAAGTATTGTCCTCCGAGCTACCAGTTCTCGTGGACTTCTGGGCCGAGTGGTGTGGCCCATGCAAGATGATAGCGCCTATTCTCGACGAACTCGCCAGCGAATACGAAGGGCGTTTGAAAATATGCAAAGTCGACGTTGACTCCAACCCAGGAATTCCTGAAAAGTTTGCCATACGTGGCATACCCACCTTAATAATTTTTAAAGACGGCAACGCCGTCGAGACTAAAGTTGGCGCACTCAGCAAATCACAACTCGCCGCTTTTGTAGATGAATGCCTTTAAAGCGGTGCAATAAAGACCCTCAAAGTAGAGTCCACGCACAACACAGATAAAAAAAGATCGTTAAAGGGGGCTGGACGCCTCCTTTTCGCAATGCTAGTTTAGCCATATGGACCGGCCAGCCTGGTCGGCCTTCTGCCCCTTTCCAACACCTTTATGCCTCAGGCGACCTTTAGCTTGGATGTTTGTGCAAAACGTTGGTTTGGGACAAATCGAGACTGCTGTGGATTTCCACTACGGTAGCACCCCTTTTCCCAATGAATCCGGACATTACTCGTGGATGAAAACAATAGCTCAATGAGCAAAGACGTTGAGGCAGCAAGTGCCTCAGAAACACCTGCCGCTACCGAAGCCGCAGTTTCACCGGCCCCCGATGCCTCAGCCAGCACAACAACTGCTGAAGCAGCCGCCCCCGATGTTCCTGCAACGACCTCCAAAGAACCCACCGAGGCCTCTAGCAGCACGGGCGAGGCTGAGTCAGACGCAGGGCAAACCAAAACTCTGAAATTAAATCGTGCGGAAGGTGCAGAGGCCCCGAGCTCAGAAACCCCCGCATCAGACGCAGGCGCAAGCACGGAAACGGCTGAAGCTAGCGAGAAAGACGGTGGCGGTAATAACAATCGCAGAGGACGAAACCGGCGACAACGTCGGCGGGAACCCAGTACGCCCAGCGCCAATCCGCTGAGCCTGACTGAGCTAAAGGATAAGCCAACCCAAGAACTTATCGATATGGCTCAGGAAATGGGCCTCGAAAATATGGCGCGATCGCGCAAGCAGGATATTATTTTTGCCCTGCTCAAGCGCCATGCAAAAAGCGGTGAGGATATCTGGGGTGATGGCGTCCTTGAAATTCTGCAAGACGGCTTTGGATTTCTGCGCTCCTCTGACTCGTCTTATCTCGCCGGTCCAGACGATATTTATGTAAGCCCCAGTCAGATTCGGCGGTTTAATTTACGCACGGGTGACACCATTACCGGCATGATCCGACCGCCCAAAGACTCTGAGCGCTATTTCGCATTGCTCAAAGTTAAAGACGTCAACTTCGAGGTGCCTGAGAGCGCCAAGAGTAAAATCTTATTTGAAAACCTTACACCACTCTTCCCCAATGAAAGGCTGTCCCTTGAAAAAGGCAATGGTTCTACCGAAGACTTAACCGGGAGAATTATTGATCTCGTAGCGCCTATCGGTAAAGGCCAACGTGGTCTGCTGGTTGCACCCCCCAAAGCGGGTAAAACCATCATGATGCAAAACATTGCACAGGCGATTATTACCAATAATCCCGAGTGCTATGTCATTGTGCTGTTAATCGATGAGCGTCCAGAAGAGGTTACCGAAATGCAGCGCTCGGTAGGCGCACGCGGAGCTGAAGTTGTTGCCTCTACCTTTGATGAGCCTCCGTCGCGCCATGTTCAAGTCGCCGACATGGTCATCGAAAAGGCCAAGCGACTGGTTGAACACAAGCGTGATGTTGTCATCCTGCTGGACTCCATAACCCGACTTGCGCGAGCCTACAACACGGTTGTACCTAGCTCCGGTAAGGTTTTAACAGGGGGCGTGGACGCCCACGCCCTTGAAAGACCGAAACGATTCTTTGGTGCGGCGCGTAACATTGAAGAGGGTGGTAGCCTCTCAATTATCGCAACTGCGCTTATTGACACCGGCTCCAAAATGGATGAAGTGATCTATGAAGAGTTCAAAGGCACCGGTAACCTCGAGTTGCATTTAGATCGAAAAATTGCCGAAAAGCGGATTTACCCCGCTATTAACATCCGTCGATCCGGTACCCGTCGCGAAGAACTGCTCACGGGCGAGGACGAGCTTCAACGTATGTGGATTCTGCGTAAACTGCTGCACGGAATGGAAGATCTTCCTGCCGTTGAGTTTTTGCTAGATAAGCTGAAAAACACCAACTCAAATGAAGAATTCTTCAAGTCAATGAAACGAAAGTGAGCACCCCCGGAGGCTTAAAAATACGGCCTCTATCCTTTCGCCTCTAATCTTTTAGGGGCTCGCTACCTGCACTATGCGAGGACTATTTATGGCAGCACAGTTCACTGATTTGCGGGACTTCATTGCCACGCTCGAAGCAGAGGGGCAATTGGTAAGAATTTCTACCGAAGTTGACCCCAACTTGGAAATGACCGAAATCGCCGATCGCACACTTCGTGGCGGCGGTCCTGCGCTGCTGTTTGAAAACCCTAAGGGTTACAGCATGCCGGTACTGGCCAATCTCTTTGGTACCGAAACCCGTGTGGCACGGGGTATGGGAGCAACATCGACTGGAGCCTTACGAGAAATCGGTGAGCTTTTGGCCTATTTACGACAACCCGACCCACCAAAGGGGATGCGGGACCTTATCGATAAGGCTCCGCTGCTAAAAAAAGTCCTGAATATGGGGCCGAAAACTATCAAGCGCCCTCCTTGCCAAGAAGTCGTTCTCGAGGGCGACGCTGTCGACCTCACCACTATTCCGGTTCAAACATGCTGGCCGGGGGATGTGGCTCCCCTCATTACTTGGCCGCTGGTAATCACTCGTGGCCCAGAAAAACCAAGAATGAATCTTGGCATATACCGGATGCAGCGTTTGGGACCTCGCAAATTAATTATGCGTTGGCTGTCGCACCGTGGCGGAGCCTTAGATTTTAGAGACTGGACTATCAAGCATCCGGGAGAGCCTTATCCAGTGGCTGTTGCACTGGGAGCTGACCCTGCAACAACCTTGGGAGCGGTTACACCCGTTCCTGATGCTCTGTCCGAGTACGCCTTCGCAGGGTTGTTGCGTGGCAGTAAAACTGAGCTGGCCGAATGCCTAACCGATCGCTGCAGGGCAAATGATTTGCGGGTGCCAGCCCATGCCGAAATTATTCTCGAGGGTTATATAGACCCAAACGAGGAAGCAGACGAAGGCCCCTATGGCGACCATACGGGTTACTACAACGAAGTCGAACGCTTCCCCGTGTTTACCGTTGAGAAAATGACGACACGAAAAAACCCTATTTATCACAGCACCTATACGGGACGCCCACCCGACGAGCCCGCGATTTTGGGTGTCGCGCTGAATGAGGTCTTTGTGCCTCTGTTACAGAAGCAATTTCCAGAGATCGTCGATTTCTATTTGCCACCTGAAGGCTGTTCCTACCGAATGGCCGTCGTCACGATTCGCAAAGAGTATCCGGGGCATGCCAAACGCGTCATGTTGGGAATTTGGTCTTTCCTGCGCCAATTTATGTATACCAAGTTCATTATTGTCGCCGACGAGGATATCAATGCACGCTCTTGGGAGGATGTTATCTGGGCGATGACAACCCGCATGGATCCGCGAAGAGACTGCGTATTTATAGACAACACACCGATCGACTACCTCGATTTTGCCTCTCCGGTGCCAGGCCTAGGGTCCAAAGTGGGCATGGATGCTACTAACAAGTGGGAGGGAGAAACCGACCGAGAATGGGGTGAGGCTATCGCTATGGATAGCAGCGTCAAGGATCGTATCGATGAAATGTGGAAGGACCTCAACATAGATTTGCCCGGGCGTTAGGCAAACCCATAACGGGCATCAGTACAGTTTACTTAGGTTCTGGCAATGGGAGATCGGGTAAGGGCTCCATAGTCAGGGCCGCAGCTTCTGCCGATAATGCGCTCGCGCGCTCATGGTCACCCATCGCGGTGCACAAGCGCGCCAGCTCACAACAATTCTCCGCGGTGGCCCCACCCTGATGCGCCTCCTCAAGCCAAGTTCCCGCGACCTCCCATTCCCCAGCATGCAGCGCCACCCTGGCTCCAGCGAGCAGTAAAACTCCGTCATGAGTGGGGGCTTCTAACCACTTACGGATAGTATTGAGGAGTTTGCGCGGATTTTCAGGTGGGAAGCGGCCCAAAAATGCCGCCAACTCTCCCTGTCTCTCCTTACCTAACCAAGCAACAAGTTGTTTTTCTGCTTCACGATGACCGCCGAGTCTAATCAACACATCGACATAACAAACCTTCAGCTTCAATTGATCCCGCTGGGCACGGGGGATATCTCGCCACAAGCCCGATAAGTCTTTAACACTTCCATCAGGCTGGTCAGCAATAGATCTGATTAGAGCATCCCAGAGCTCACCCTCAAGACCAAGCAGCGCAACATCTTCTAATAACCCGTATTTGTGAAGTTCTGGCAACAAGGGGCGCAGAGCTTCCCACTCACCTAAATGGCGATGAGCCCTCGCCAAAAGTGCCAGAACATAGGGGTGTTTTGCCGCATTAGCTCGGGCTCGGACCAAGGTGGCCAATGCCTGCTCGTAGTTACCTGCTGACAACTGCAGCTCGGCCTGCGTCAGCTCAACGGCAACACCCGCATCTGCCTCTACGCTTTCAGCCTTTCCCAACTGTTCCTTAGCTTCGTCAATATTTCCAAGTCTGAAACTTGCTCGCGCGGCAATGAGGTGATTCACCAGAGGGGCGTCGCTGTAACGCGCCGAACGTAACAACTGTTTGTGCGCACGCTCCCAATTTCCCTCAATGAAACTGATCAACCCACGATTAGTTAGTGCAGTAGCATTCCGGCTTTTGCGCAGCCCCATCCAACCGCTCAATACGCGCTGAGTGCCCCATACTCGCCGGATGGTACCGAGCAGGAACGCTAAAAGCCCCCAGATCACCAACCAAAGCAAGAGGGCAAACCAAGCACTGGTCTCCACCACTACATCGCCGAGGCTGATGTAAACGTAACCGCCACCTTGATCGACCTGATTAACCAGCACAGCACCCAGTACCAAGCCCATGAGAACCAAGACGATTAAGCCGCGCATAGTCAGTCGACCTCCGCCGGAGCTGCGACATCCACAACGTCGTCAGCACCGCCTATCGCCCTAATCGCATCAGCCAAAGCCGCGCGAGAATTCAACAAATCAGGGATTTCAGGTGCTATATCTAGGGCCGCCAGTGCATCGAGCTCTGCCACCATGGCCGCGACTCTGTCGGGATCAGTCTCTGAGTAGATGCTAATAGATTCCTGAGCTCGCGCTACTGCATGGTCAAACAACATGGAATTAGCAGAAAGCGCTGCAATTTGGGCCTGCTCAAGAGACATACGAAGATTTTGACGAATTAAATTTTCCCAATCCGGTGTCAACAGGGCGGCTCGCTCGTCACTGCGGCGATGAATGACGAGATAGCGGGATAACTTATCAAGCGCCGCGCGCCAACCAGCGCTCGCGCGCGACCACAGCCCGTCGCTTTGTTGTACCTGAACAACAGGGACTTGCGGCACCCTGACTTGCAATAACCCAGCTTGTTCAATAAGTGCGGCAAACCGAGCGTATAAACCCACTGTATCGACCTTTGGGGCAACCGCAAGGCTGGACATGTCTGCCGCGAGAGCTCGCCGAGCAATAGTGAATCGAGGGTCGTCAACCTCTATGAGCAAAGCATCAGCATTGGCCAACAGCGCCTGTGCGGCGTCAATATCTCGAGATACGAGTAAGCGCTGTGCTGACAACCGCACCAAAAAAGCAGCTTCGTTAGCTAGCCATGCCCGACGATCGGTTGCCGTTAGTCTTGCCAGACGGATATCGACACGTTCGAGCCGCTCTGACATGAGCTGATTCGCGCTCTCCTGTTCGATCAAACGCTGGGACTGACGAGCTGCAGCCGCAGTTAGTGCTGCAGACGTAAGCTCCTCAGACGCTTCCATTTGTTGCTTAAAGCCTGCAGCAAGCTCATCAGCCAAGGTATCCGGAGCACCTTCCAGCGTCGTCAGCCGTGCGTCACTTGCCTCAATCTGCAATAGCAACGCTTGGTAGCGAGGCCAACCATGGGACCAGGCCAAAAAAGCGCTGCCACCTAGGATCAACAACAATAGCAAAAGCAGTACTCGTGCAAAGCGATCGCTGGTTCGCTTTGTTGCTGGCGCGGGAACAGGATCAACGGAAGCGGACTGCGTTACCGGCTTGCTCTCTGGCGCTACCGCTAACTCACTGGTGAGTTCATTAGGTGTTTCGGCGACCATGCCTTTTTGCTCCTCCAATGGCTTTTGTGCCTGCTTTTGTTCTTCAATTTGCTGAATGCGCAATGGCTCGATGGCCGAAAGAAATGAATCATCACCTGCACCGGCTGCGGTGATGACGTTAGTCCAGCCTAGGCCTACAGCGATTTTAGCAACGCGACCTGAGGGCACAATCACTGGACTATCAAGAAGGTTGGGTTGACCACCCTGGCCCAGAAGCTCCGTCAACTGTTCAACTATCTCACCAGAACTAGCCTGAAAAACCACGTGCTCGCGTTCGCACAGCTGCCAGCAAAATTGACCGGCATCGATATCAGTAGGGTCCCTGCGATAACAAACGTAGCTTACGACGTCGGCGCCGCGCTCACGCAGGGCCTCCGCCAACAGCCCGCGCCCGCCCTCACCCTTAACGATAACCACTTGTTTACCTTTGACACCATGGAGAATATCAAGGCCCAACAAGCCCTCAGAATCGGCCTGAGAAGGAACGCTCACATCAAAACCAGCCGCGGATATGGCGCTTGCCGTCGCGCGCCCAACAGCCAAAATTGGACAGTCCAGCTCACGTAATTGTGGCGCTAAATTAGAAAGCCCCTGCTCCACCGCATTGACGCTAATAAAGATGCAAATATCGCCGGGATAAAGCGTAATAAGTTCTCTGTGTTCGACAGAAATCGGGGCAATATTTATTAGAGGCTGAACAAAAGTGTCAACACCGCGCTGCTCTAATACAAGCTGCAGGGGCTCAACGACGCCCCCCGGGCGTGTCAGGACAGCAGTGAGTGTCACCCTCGTGCGGCCTCGAGTACCGCAGCTGCACCTCCATCGAGCAATGCTTGCGCGACTTCTTGACCCAATTCTTCGGCGTTAGCGCCCCTAGATTGGGCTTCAAGGACCGAGCGTCCATCGACAGAACCCACTAAAGCTCGAAGCCAGAGTTCATTACCCTCTTTAACGGCATAGCTGGCAATAGGCACATCACAGCCACCATCAAGCACTCGCACCACGGCACGCTCAGCCGTCACACATTCTGCAGTGTCAGCATCATTCAATGGTGCCAATAATTCGGCTACCCGATCGTCGTCGCTGCGATATTCAATGCCCACAGCACCTTGCCCGCCTGCGGGTAAAGAAACCTCAGGTTCAATACGCGCGCCGATCCGTGATTCAAAGCCCAGCCGCACCAAGCCCGCTGTCGCCAGGATAATGGCATCGAATTCGCCTGCATCTAGCTTTGCCAACCGGGTATTTACATTACCCCGCAAAAAACCAATTTCCAGGTCGGGCCGCACGCGCCTTATTTGGCAAGCCCTGCGCAAACTGGAGGTCCCAAACCGTGCGCCCTGCTCAAGCTCAGACAAGGCCGATATACCCACCAGAGCATCTCTTGGATCCTCACGCTCACAGATCACGCCCAGCGTAAGTCCGGGTGGCAAAGCCATGGGCACGTCTTTCATAGAGTGCACCGCAATATCAGCACGACCATCAAGTAGAGCCGTCTCTAACTCTTTAACGAATAATCCTTTCCCCCCGACTTTATAGAGCGGTTTATCGAGTAATTGATCTCCGCGGGAGGTCATACCCAACAGTTCTACCGTGAGTTCGGGGTACAGTGCGCGCAGTCGATCTGCGACATAGTTGGCCTGCCAGAGGGCTAGCGGGCTCTCTCGGGTGGCAATCACGAGCTTAGACACGAGATACTCCTTATTTTGGGGCTTCAGCTTACCACGGCTAGCGCTAATCCATAGCGCCACAATGGTATACTAGGGCTCGCCTATACCGCCCTTACCCCGACTGCAACGGGGCAACATCTCAGGACTGAACATGAGTCAATCCAAAAATTCAGAAGCTACAACCAGCAAATTGTGGGGTGGACGCTTCGCAGAGCCTACCGACGCCTTTGTACAGCGCTTCACGGCCTCTGAGGCCTTCGATCGACGATTGGCCTCGCAAGACATACGCGGCTCTTTGGCCCATGCAAAGATGTTGTGCGCACAAGCTATTTTATCTCCAGCTGATCTCGCCGAGATTGAAACAGGCCTTGAGCAGATTTCTGAAGAAATTGCCCAAGGTAAATTCGAGTGGCGCGTTGATCGAGAAGACGTTCATATGAACATCGAAGCCCGGCTTACAGAAATTATTGGGGCAACTGGAAAGAAATTGCACACGGGTCGATCACGCAACGATCAGGTCGCTACCGATATTAGACTGTGGCTTCGGGAGTCAATAGATGCCATCACACAAGAACTTACTCGCCTACAACAAGGAATTGTTGAGCTAGCTGCTCAGCATGCCGCCACTGTTATGCCAGGGTTTACCCATTTACAGGTCGCTCAGCCCATTACTTTTGGGCATCACCTGATGGCATGGTATGAAATGCTTGATCGTGACTTTGGTCGGCTGCAGGATTGTAAAACAAGGCTAAATCAGTGTCCTCTGGGCGCGGCTGCTCTTGCCGGCACCACCTTCCCAATTGACAGAATGATGACGGCGGATGCGCTAGGCTTCGAATCACCCACGCGAAACTCCTTGGATTCCGTATCAGATCGGGACTTCGCAATTGAGTTCACAGCTGCGGCTGCACTCATCACCACGCATCTGTCACGCATGTCGGAAGAACTTGTGCTCTGGACATCAGCGCAGTTTGCTTTCGTTACCATTCCTGATCGCTTTTGCACCGGCTCCTCCATCATGCCGCAAAAGAAGAACCCCGATGTCCCGGAATTAGTTCGAGGTAAAACCGGCCGCATTAACGGTCATCTCATCGCCCTACTTACCCTCATGAAGTCTCAACCTTTGGCTTACAACAAAGACAACCAAGAAGATAAGGAACCTCTCTTTGATACCGTACAGACGTTGCATGACTGCTTGCGCGCGTTTGCTGATATGGTGCCTGCGCTGATCCCCAATCAGGAAAATATGCGCAATGCCGCTTTAGAGGGATTTGCTACTGCAACGGATTTAGCCGACTACCTTGTTCGGCGTGGCGTCGCTTTTCGTGACGCCCATGAGGTGGTGGGAAGTGCTGTGGCTCACTGCGTGGCAGAGTCCTGTCGCCTAGAGGATCTGCCATTGAGCACGCTGCAGGGTTTCTATCACGACATAGATGATGACGTTTTTGAAGTGCTTACCCTCGAGGGATCCGTAGCGGCTCGAAATCACGTTGGTGGCACCAGCCCCGTTCAAGTCACAGCAGCCGCAACAGCAGCGCTGAAACTTTTGGTCTTGCGTTAGTCAAGTCCAGAGCGCGTTGGGCGCCATCGCAAAGAGGCCTGAAAGGTCACGTCTGGGGCCGTCTCAACAACAATATCTTCGATGACACCCACGTCAAACATCCAGGAGCGATGGGGAGTGAAACGGAAGCCGAAACTCAGAAGGCCCGAGGTGTCTCCCAAGGCCGTCATAGAGCTGTCTAAAAGCCCCGAGTGGCTGTCAAGTTGAGCGAGAAAAGACCAACGTGGCGTTATATGCCAGTCAATTCCAAAACCGGCAAACCACAAACCGTTGCGCTGATCAGGACCCAATAGTTTGCTGCTGCCCACTCGGGTAAAACCGGTCTGGGTGTGCCAACTTACCGGTAACTGCCAAAGCCCCGCATTGCTGTAGCGAAACGTTACAAAAAAGTCCTCTGAACCCGAGCCCGTGAAATGCATGGCATCGCCCGTAGCTGCCTTGTAACCGAGCGTGAGCGTTGCAGACTGATCAGGGTCTTGGAACAGACTTCGATTGAGCTCCAAGCGCACATCACCGATCGAATCACCGCCCGTCAGATAATCAAACTCAATTGTGTCGCTGCTGTATTGATAGCGAAATTGATTTTCTGGAAACACGGCTCGACCCCCGTCACTCAGCCCAAACGCGTCATGCCAGTCGTTAATGGGGCCGTCTAAAAAGCCCCCACGATGGGTCACCCAGGGAACGGTAAGACGTAATGACCAATCCTCCTGCCATCCGTACTCAACCGCAATTGAATAGCGCGTAGTTTCTCCGTCGAAAATCACTGCCTCTGCCAAACTTTCGGAGGCGACAAAATGGCTGGCAATGGCGAGGTGGGTGTCTATACGCCAGCCATCAGATAGCGTGGCGGCACGCTGCGGCGGCAGACCCACCAGTCCAGCTAAGGGTGCAAGATTTTCCACCCACATAGGCTCTGATGTTGCTGGCACTTGTGACCAGACCGGCGCAGAAAACAGTAAACACCCCACCAAAAACCTCTGCGGCTCACTCAGTTTTATTCCCAAGCAAACTCCACTTGCGCGTGCTCAAGCAGCTGTTTGGGAAGAAAATCTCGAAATAAGTCAGCAGTCTTAGTGTCTCGCCAGTCACCTGATGCATCATCCCAAACGTAATGGAACCCGCCACCCGGAGTCGCCAGCCACAGCTGCTCGGTAGGTGGTTGTCGACTGAAGACAAAAACCACACCATTGGGGAATCGTGCATTAATGACACCTTCGGCGACGGATAAATCAGGATCTTCAGGAAGCTCCTCGAGTCGCGTTTCGACACAGTCGAACGTCTCATCGATTCGGTCAAAGTAAGTCGCGCTGCTCATTATCTCTCCTTGGGTTTTGGGTTTTATGGCACCCCCACACCAGTGGCAGCGTAGCTAAGCCCCACCTAGCGAACTTTAGACGGCTCCACGCTGATATAATAAGGGGCTTTGGAGTAAAACCATCATGAAATTGTTAATTCTTGCCACCTTACTGCTCGGCTTCATCGTAGGCTGCGGTCAAATTGGTCCGCTTAAACCCGCTGAACCGGCTGAACCGGCGGCAGAGACGGTAAAATGAAAAGCTTTGAACGATACAAAGATAGGCTCTTCTGCGAGGAAGTCGCTTTAGATGAAATGGCATCAAAGTACGGAACGCCACTTTATGTTTATTCCCGCGCATGCATTGAACAAGCCTATCTGGCATATCAGACAGCTCTCGCAGATCATGACCATCTCATTTGCTATGCCGTAAAAGCTAATTCGAATCTCGCAATTCTCAGCGTGCTGGCGAAACTTGGCGCAGGCTTTGACATTGTCTCTTTAGGTGAACTAGAACGCGTTATTGCCGCAGGAGGAGATCCCACCAAAGTCGTATTCTCGGGCGTCTGTAAGACGCATGCCGCCATCAAACGCGCTCTTGAGGTGGGTATTCACTGCTTTAATGTTGAGTCAGAGTCAGAACTCGAAGCGTTATCAGAGGTTGCCCAAGCCAGCGGCATGGTGGCTCCTATATCCCTTCGCGTAAATCCTGACGTGGATGCGCAGACACATCCCTATATTGCAACAGGGCTCAAAGACAATAAATTCGGTGTCGAACTCGACAGCGCGCTGCGGCTTTACCGTAAAGCCGTCGCCTTACCCGGTATTAAGCCGATCGGTATTGATTGCCATATCGGCAGCCAGATACTCGACATAGCACCATTTTCCGAAGCCATGGATCATCTGATTGACGTGCTTGAAAACCTGAAATCTGAGGGCATCATGCTTGAGCACATTGACCTTGGCGGGGGTCTGGGTATTCCGTACGGTAACGAGAGCGCACCCAAAATAGCCGATTACGTAGCTGCGCTGACGCAGGGTCTTTCTGACCATAGCCTTACTTTAATTTTAGAGCCCGGTCGCTCCATTGTTGCAGAGGCCGGCGTGTTGCTCACCGAAGTTATGTATTTAAAACCGACTCCGCACAAAAATTTTGCCTTAGTCGATGCCGCTATGAATGATTTATTACGCCCTGCCCTCTATGGTGCCTGGCAGGACATCGTGCCGCTCAATGACAGCAACGGCGATGCGAAGTGCTGGGATATTGTAGGCCCCGTCTGCGAAACTGGAGACTTTCTGGGTAAGGATAGAAACCTATCATTGACTGAGGGTGATGTGCTCGCCGTGATGACAGCGGGCGCTTACGGATTCGTCATGGCGTCAAATTACAATACGCGACCGCGATCCGCCGAAGTCATGGTAGACGGCAGCCGCTCGCACCTTATTCGTGCACGTGAACCTCTCGAAACGCTTTGGGCCGACGAATGCTTACTTCCCGAGGCCAATCTATGAAGGTGCGCTTCACCAAAATGCACGGCGCTGGCAATGACTTCGTGGTCATCGACAACGTACGGCAAAATCTCGATCTATCTGCCAGCCAAATCCGCCGTCTTGCCAACCGACAGCGGGGAATTGGGTGCGATCAAGTGCTCATCGTCGGGCCACCTGATAGTCCCGATGCTGATTTCCGCTACCATATTTTTAATGCCGATGGTTCTGAGGCGGGTCAGTGCGGCAACGGTGCTCGGTGTTTTGCCCGCTTTGTACGAGAGCAGCGACTGTCTTTGAAGCCCAAGCTTAGAGTGCAAGCCCCCAATGGCCTGATGCAACTAGACACTGCCAATGACGGTCGAATTCTTGCCGAAATGGGCATTCCAATATTTACACCTAGCGCCGTTCCCTTTACCACCGATAAAGAGCAGCTCGAGTACACGCTTACAGTATCCGACACCCGCCTAACCATGGGGGTCCTATCAATGGGTAACCCACATGCTGTGATGACCGTTGAAAATGTCCAAACAGCGCCGGTTGCAAGCCTAGGGGCAACGATTGAGGGACACCCAAAGTTTACCGACCGCGTTAATGTGGGTTTTATGCAGGTCCTGTCTAGGGACGAGATCAAACTGCGCGTGTTTGAACGCGGCGCAGGGGAAACTCTCGCCTGCGGCACGGGCGCCTGCGCTGCTGTTGTGCATGGAATTCGCAAAAACCTGCTGAACAACGCCGTGACAGTGCACCTGCCCGGCGGTAAGCTCTCGGTTACCTGGGAGGGCACCGGTACTGCTGCCTGGCTAAGCGGACCCACCGCCTCGGTATTCGAGGGCACCATAAACCTACAAAACCGCTGACAGCGGAACAGGGATAGGATTTCCATGACGGGTGATACTTTTTCAAAATCTTCCGCAGAACTGTCGCCAGAAACGCTCAATGCCGATGATGTTGAATCGTTTCTTATACATCATCCTGACTTTTTTGAGGGCCGCAAAGAACTGCTGGAAGCCCTCGAAATTCCTCACGGCGGCGCGGGCTCTATATCTCTCGTCGAGCGGCAAGTAACAGCACTGCGAGAGCGCAATATTGCAATGCGGAGTCACCTCGCTGAACTGACTCACAATGCCGAGACCAGTGAATCGATACTCGAAGCAACACAGCAAATGATACTAGCCCTTCTTCAATGCTCGGAGGTCTCGGGCCTAAAACCTACTATCGAGGCTGGATTACTGGATTTTTTTGGCGTGGAATATGCCTCTCATATCTGGCTGAGCGCCGCGTCCGAGGCCTTTGGCGAGGGTATCGCTTGCGAAACAGATCGCCAGGATATTATTGAAACCTTACTGCGACGTCAGCGCGCCTATTGTGGTGTTTTCCGTGCTGATGAGATGTCAGCGATGTTCCCTGGTTGCGACTCAGAAGGGTCGGCCGCGATTGCACCATTGCATCTTAACAACGTGCTAATCGGTGCCGTTGGTGTTGGCTCAAGCGATGTTCACCGCTATGACAGCAGTGTTGGCACACTGTTCCTTGAGCATCTAGCAGACGTCATCATGCACTTACCGTCAGCAGAGAAAACACCCACGGCGTGACTGATTCCTTGGCAGCTGCCTGCGACGTTTTCTTAGCTTATCAACGAGACATTCGGCAGGTATCTCGTCATACCCTCGAGGGTTACGGGCGTGATATTCGACGTTTTGTGAGTTTTTGTGCGGTATCCAATAAGCAGAGTGCGACGTCCGTCAGAGAGTCTGATGTCAGGAACTGGGTCGCTCAGTTGCATCGGCAGGGGCTCTCACCAACCAGTATTCAACGAGCCCTCTCGTCGGTACGCTCACTGTATCGCTTCCTCTCAGAGCGCGACGCTACATTGGGAAATCCCGCATTGGGAGTTCAAGCGCCAAAGCGACCACGCAACCTGCCCAAAACGCTAGACGCAGACAGCGTGAATCATTTGTTTCAGTGGCAGCCTGAAACAACCCTAGACTTCAGGGACATGGCCATAGCAGAGCTATTGTATTCCTCGGGGTTGCGTCTTTCAGAGCTAGTATCTGCCAACATTAACGACTTAGATTTTAATGAACGAATGATTACGGTCACCGGTAAGGGGCGAAAAACGCGCACCTTACCGGTGGGTGGACCTGCGCTAACAGCCGTCACAAAATGGCTCTCTCTTCGTCCCTTAGGAAACGAGGACGTGGGGCCGGCCTCGCCACTGTTCGTGTCAGCACGAGGAACACGTATCAGCCCTCGCAGCGTGCAACTCCGTCTGCAGCGCATGGCTCGATTTAGCGCGCTCCCTGGCAAGTTGCACCCTCATATGCTGCGACACTCCTTCGCTAGCCACATGCTGGAGTCCAGCGGCGATTTGAGGGCAGTTCAAGAGTTACTGGGACACTCTGATATCAGCACCACACAAATTTATACCCACCTCGACTTCCAACACTTATCAAAAGTTTACGATGCGGCGCATCCCCGAGCTCGGCGCAAAAATAAGTCATGATTGAAGTCATTACCTTTGATTTAGACGATACGCTCTGGGATGTGCGACCCGCCCTTATTAAGGCGGAAGCTGCCCAGAATTTGTGGCTGGACACTCACTACCCAAACACAATCAGCGAGCTGGGTGCAGAGGATTTAAAGCGCATTCGCCGGGACGTTTTAACCCGAGAGCCCCAACTGGCTCACCGAATAAGTGCCTTCAGACAGGCTGTGCTGCAGCAATCTTTAGAAGAAACGGGACTTGCAACGGCGGAAGCTGAGTGGGCGGCCAAAGAAGCGTTTGGAGCCTTCATCGCCCGACGTCACGACGTGGCGCTATACCCCGAGTCATTGCCCTTGCTAGAAGAGCTGGCACAAGACTACATTCTCGGGGCACTGACCAACGGCAATGCCGATGTCACAAAAACACCTCTGGGTCGGTTTTTTGATTTCGCCCTTAAGGCCGAGGATGTCGGAGCCGCCAAACCCGAGCCCGCACTTTTCAATCACGCCCTGCAAAGAGTAGCGGGCAACTCAAGCGCTCTCATTCATATTGGAGACAGCCACGATCATGACGTCATCGGAGCCAATCGCGCAGGCATTCGCTCCGTCTGGTTCGCCCAACAGGGAGGCGAGAGCGACGTTGCCGATCATATTATTGAATGCCTAACAGAATTACCGAGCTTGCTGCGACGCTTGCAGGAAACCGCCTAATCGCACAACCCGGGTACTAAATTGCCTCGGTGCCAGTCTCGCCAGTACGGATACGAATAACTTGTTCGAGTTCAGAGACGAAAATCTTACCGTCACCAATTTTACCCGTGCCTGCCGCAGAGATAATTGCTTCGACAACGCCATCAACCTGATCACCAGCACAGGCAACCTCGAGCTTAAGCTTCGGTAAAAAATCGACCACATATTCCGCGCCACGATACAACTCAGTATGACCCCGTTGGCGCCCAAACCCCTTAACTTCAGTCACCGTAACGCCTTGCACACCCACATCAGAGAGTGCTGCGCGAACGTCGTCCATCTTGAAAGGTTTAATAATCGCGGTAACGAGTTTCATGAATGCTTTCTACCTTTAGGTTGCCTACCCCTGCATTATGATCGGCTCGTAGAATTTGGCAATGCCAACAGAACATTCCTTATTCATTTTAAAGCATAGATCGCATAAAAAAGGGGCCCAAAGGGCCCCAAAAAACCACCCAGTGTGAGGTATCAACGGGCGGAGGTGAACTCCGGGTAGGCTTCCATACCACACTCAGCGATATCGGAGCCCTCGTACTCTTCTTCCTCTGAGACTCGCAAGCCCATAGTGGCCCTGATAAGTCCAAAGGTAATCAGTGATGCAATAAATACCCAACCAAATATGGTGAGAGCACCAATAATTTGGCCTGAGAATGCCGCACCGTCATTAGTAACCGGCACCAATAGCAGACCGAGCAAACCTACAACACCGTGAACAGAGATAGCGCCCACAGGATCGTCGATCTTAAGCTTATCCAGAGTAATGATGGAGAAGACCACCAGAACACCACCGAGGCCACCAAAGAGCGTAGCTTGCAGCGCCGAAGGCGTATCAGGACCAGCCGTAATTGCCACTAAACCGGCAAGACATCCGTTGAGAGCCATCGTCAAATCGGCTTTACCGAACATCAACTTGGCGGTGATTAACGCTGCGATACAACCGCCAGCTGCCGCAGCATTGGTATTCATGAACACCACTGCAACCGAGTTTGCTGCGTCTACGGATGCCGTTGCGAGAACGGATCCACCGTTGAAACCAAACCAACCTAGCCACAAAATGAAAGTGCCTAGTGTTGCCAGTGGTAAGTTGGCTCCAGGAAATGCATTGACCTCGCCGTTAGGACCGTACTTCCCCTTGCGAGGACCGACCAAAACAACGCCCGCTAAGGCAGCAGCGGCACCCGCCATGTGGACAATACCTGAGCCTGCGAAGTCTAAAAATCCGAGGTCGCCTAGAGTGTAAGCACCAAACACCGCATTACCGCCCCACGTCCAGCTACCTTCCATCGGATAGATGATACCGGTCATTACCACAGCGAAAGCGAGGAAGGAAAATAGCTTCATACGCTCAGCGACTGCACCAGACACAATCGACATAGCCGTGGCAACGAAGACCACCTGAAAGAAAAAGTCAGCGGAGGGCGCATAGGCAGCGGGTTCTTCCGCACCGGTCACACCATTCCCACTAATTCCGCTTAACAAGTAATCGCCGCCGTACATGACGGCGTAGCCACACACCATGTACATGGTGCACGCAACCGCGAACAAAGCCACGTTTTTGGTCAGTATCTCGACAGTGTTTTTGCCTCTAACAAGCCCGGCTTCGAGCATGGCGAACCCTGCCGCCATCCACATCACTAGAGCACCACACACCAAGAAATAAAAGGTGTCCAGCGCGTACTGCAACTGAAAAATTTCGTTCTCCATGATTGATTCCTGTTCCCGATGGATTAAATGGCGGCTTCGCCGGTCTCGCCGGTACGAATGCGAATGATTTGGTCAATAGCGGTCACAAAAATCTTTCCGTCACCGATTTTTCCCGTGTGTGATGCAGTGGTGATGGCTTCAATCACCGCATCAGCCTGCTCGGCTGTAACGGCAGCCTCAATCTTTACCTTGGGCAGAAAATCGACAACATACTCTGCACCGCGGTACAGCTCGGTGTGTCCCTTCTGGCGCCCGAAGCCCTTCACCTCAGTAACCGTAATACCCTGAATACCGATGTGGGATAGGGCTTCCCGAACATCGTCTAGCTTGAAGGGCTTAATAATCGCGGTAACTAACTTCATGCGAACCTCCATTTGACCGTGCCGACGAGCGACGTAGTGAGAGCGGGTGAGCAAAGTGGCATGGCAACTCCTTATCAGTGAACATTGACGTTCCGACGCTCCACTCTCCGGTGTTGCGCCGACATGCCCTTGCCTTTGCGATCGGTGTACCAAAAATATTATGTTTAATTAATTCATGCACTTAGTCGCTTTTATCCGCATAACCCCCACGCCAAGCATGAGACAACCTGCACCATCGCAGTGCACCCCTGCCCCGCCGATGGGCGAAATAGGTTGTTTGAGATGTGGGGGAATGCACCATCCTGAGTTACATTGACGGCCAATGTGAACACAGGAAAAAATTAACCATGCAGGACGAAGATAAAAATACTGCCAACGGTGAAGGCGGCCAACGTCGCTCCCCCGCAGATCTGTTCGAGCGTCTACTCGGCCGTGACAATCCAGTCATAGAACAACTGGATAAAAACGCCCGCCTGCTAGCCCAATCAGCCCTATCTAAGCTCGACGTGGTTCCCCGATCTGAATTTGATGCGCAGTCAGCCGTCTTACAAAGAACGCGGCAACGTATTGAGGAACTTGAAGACAAGCTCGAGGCGCTGTCCCTGCAACTTGAGAATGTCGAAAAAGGCCGCAGTAGCTCATAGTTCAACGCAGGCTTCGCCCCTTTCGCGATCTCATACACTGCATCGCGCTGGAACATGGATTGTTCACAGCAAATCGAATCAAGGATGATTAATGAGCCACTCTGTCGTCTTATCTCGAGCAGGAATTGGGCTTAAAGCGCCACTCGTCAAAGTTGAAGCTCATCTCAGCACAGGCTTACCCGCATTTTCGGTCGTGGGCCTGCCTGAAAGTTCGGTACGGGAATCTAGAGAAAGAGTGCGCAGCGCACTTATCTGCTCCCACTTCAAATGGCCAGACCGCCGAATTACGGTGAGCCTAGCGCCTGCGGAACTACCCAAAGGCGGGGGTCGCTTTGACCTACCCATAGCTCTGGCTATTTTGGTTGCTTCAGGGCAATTGAGCGCCAGTACCGTAGTCAATCGCGAGTTTTTCGGAGAACTGGGACTCGATGGGTCTTTACGGCACTGCCGCGGTCTTCTTTCGGCTGTGCAAGCCGCCACGTTGGACCAACGTGCTGTAATTTTGCCCGCTGAGCAGGCAAAAAAAATGGCTGTCGTGCCCGGCAGTCGCGTAGCAGCTGCGGGGGATCTATTAAGTGTTTGCGGCTTACTAAAGTCTAAAAGCTTAGCGGTTGTTGCGGTGAAGGCGAGCACAGGTTCCGGGCAGCAGAATACCGATACACCAAAAATCAGTGGCCAAGAAGTAGCTAAGCGTTGCTTGGAAATTGCTGCCGCTGGAGGCCATCACCTTCTCATGATTGGACCTCCAGGAGCAGGGAAAACGCTACTCGCGGCGAGCTTGCCGCCGCTAATGGAAGAGCCTAAACCCAGCGATGAGTTAGAACTCTCGCTGATCAGGGATCTTTTAGGCTTGGAGCCAAATCGGGGGCGCCCATTTAGGGCTCCACACCACAATACGACGGCTGCTGGACTGATCGGTGGTGGGGTCAACGCCACGCCGGGAGAGGTATCGCTCGCCCACGGCGGTGTTTTATTTTTAGACGAATTGGCTGAATTTAATCGTTCGGTATTGGACTTATTGAGACAGCCCTTAGAATCTGGTCACATTTCGCTCAGTAGAGCCAAGGGCACTTACTGCTATCCCGCGCGCTTCCAATTGGTAGCCGCAATGAACCCCTGCCCCTGCGGTTTCGCGGGCATCCAAAGCGAGCGCTGTCGGTGCAAGCCAGACGTTGTGGGCCGTTATCAGAGCCGCATCTCTGGTCCGCTTTTAGATCGTATTGATCTGCATGTCAGCCTAGACCGGCAGCCGGCCGCTATGCTACTCCATGGCGCGAGAGCTGGTTCAGACACCCAAGATCTAAGGGAAAATATTGATAAGGCGAGGCATTTCCAATACGCACGGCAACAGTGTCTTAATGCGGCCCTGAACAATGCCAACCTGCTACAAGTTTGTCCGATGGAGCCAACAGTGCGCCACTGGTTTGAGGAAGCTTGCGACCATTTGCACTTATCAGGACGTGGGATTCACAAAACTCTGAGAGTTGCCCGGTCAGTCGCAGACCTCGCCCAGGAATCAACCCTGAGTGAGGTCACTTTGCTAGAAGCTATAGGTTACCGATCAAAACTGCTGTCTTAAATCTACTTGCTGTTGTTCACCATGTAATCAACAGCGGCGTAAATTTCGTCATCGGAGCAGTTACTGCACCCGCCTCTGGCAATCATGCTCGTACCCGCAACGCCATTGACACCGCTGGCGTAGAGCGCATCCATACCTTTATCCAGTCTAGGCGCCCAAGCTCCAGCGTCTCCCAACATGGGGGCGCCCGCGGCACCGGTAGCATGACAAGCCATGCACGCGCCGTTGTAGACTTCCTCGCCCGATCGCGCCACTGCCACCGAGGACTCTGCAGCGCCACTCCCGCAACTCTCGTCTCCCGCAACACAAGCATGGCTGAACGGCTGAATGCGTGCCTCAATTTCGGCTCGCTGTGATTTGGACAGGTCTGCCGCCACGGCAATTGCGGGTAGCAGAACAATGAAAAGGGCAAATAAACGCATGTTGGGTATCTCCTGTAGGGACGCCACTAGTCATAGAGGCGCGGAGTATAACCACTTGTGACTCCGCATAAAACTCAAGGGGACGGCAGGGCTATGGATTTGTTAAGTTGGAGCACCTCTAAAGATCACTTGGACTGTAAATTATGAAACTCTACACCTTTGACTCGGCCCCCAATCCTGCCCGACTAAAAATGTTTATTGACTACAAGGGCATCGCCATCGATACGCAGCAGATGGACATGGCAAAGGCCGCTCAGCTGGATACCAGTTATACCGAAATTGTTCCCGAAGCCACTCTGCCTGCTTTGGTTCTTGATGATGGCACACGCCTTACCGAGGTCATCGCTATTGCACATTACCTCGAAGGCATTTATCCCGATCGCCCCCTTTTGGGTACAACGGCATCCGAGCGCGGACTCATCCTCAACTGGAATCATCGTATCTTTAATACACTGTTTATGGCTTGCGCAGAGGCCTTTCGTAACGGCCATCCGGCTTATGCCGGCCGAGCTTTACCGGGACCTCAAAATTTCGAACAAATACCAGCACTGGCTGAGAGAGGTAAAAGTCGCCTAATGGACGGTCTTGAAATGATCAATGCCGAGCTGGCCGATCGACCCTTTATTGCCGGACAGCAATTGTCCTTTGCAGACATTGATCTCCTCGCTGTTATGACCTTCGCGAAGTGGGCGGCTAAAACAGAACCCACGGAAGCCATGTCAGACCTTAATGCATGGCGACAGCGTGCTACCGAGGCACTCCACGATAACACCTAAACCGACAAGCACCCGTCAGTGAGCCTGCCGATGCCCGGTGACGCTAATAGGCAGCGGCATTGGTTAGCCGACCAAAAAGCCCGCTGTGTAAAAGTGCTTTTTGTCGGCTGGTTAGTCAGTCTGATCACGGGGTGCTCGCCCCCTGAACAAGGTCCCGAGCAACTGCTGGATTATAGCCAGCGGCTGGCAAGAACGCTGGGGACTGTCGTGCCAGAGCACGATGTCATGTTGATACCGCCAAGGATTTCAGATGCCGAGATAACACTGCTGGATATTCCTGCAAGCAAGCTCAATTTGCTCGACTTTTTAGCACTCTCGGACTGCGCGCTGCAGGTCAATATTGGACGTCGCAATAGCAGCTTAGGGCGAAATGCCGCGCCATCACAAATACTGCTTCTGGACCTTGAATTCCTGGCACTGGCACCGGCGTGTGTACAAACACTAAAACAGGAAGCGGAAACCAACTTGGTGGAGGCATTAACGGCTACCATCGTGACAAAAACCCGATACCTACCTCATCGCATTTTCAATGCGGTGCTGGCAGGACCCGAGTACGGCCAATTTTGGCAGCTACCCCACGAGCTAGGCCAATATCCCTCAGCTGTCGGAGGTGATGTCTTCGATACGCTGCATTGGTTCGAGTATGCCGCTACGCAGTGGCTCTCAGGCAACTTTCAGTTCCAAACTGACCAACTTGAACAGCGGCTGTATGAACTCCGCGCTGGTGATGGTGGGGCACTGCTACTCGCCGCAGTTAACCAAGCGCGGTCGCTGCAAAGAGCTAATCAGCTACTAGTCTCACGGGCTGCCGCGGGGCCACTTTGCCCGAACGGCAGCTCCTCAACACAAGCTAAAACTCTGGAAACCGTCGTGGTTAAGTATTTTGCAACCGGCGTGCAAACTTGGCTTGCAGACCTCAGTCGCCGGGAAAGACAACTTATGTCGCCTATTGAAAACATAGAAGCTCAGCTAGCTACAGTGCTACCCCTGAGCTATCGCCAGTGGGTCGATAGGCGCCTACGGACACTGAACCTTTTACGCGACACCCCCCGAGAACACATTGCCTCGCTGCAAGACCTTGCAGGGACATGCTCAAGCTCTCTTTTAAGGATCCCTACTCAGAGTTAATCTCTCTGCTACACTTTGCGCTCGATTTGAGGAGACACACCATGTCACGAACACGCAAATTTTCGGTAATCAGTTTATTTTTGGCGTTGCTGGCTGCCTGCGCAACCGCTCCACCCAAGCCTTCTGTGGACTTCGATGTTGACCACGACTTTGCCCAAGACAAAAACATTGGTTTTTATGCCCTCAGCGGTGGCGTGACCGGTAGCAACCCCATGCAGATGACCGACTTCCAAAAAGACCGCATCAAGGAGGCTCTAGGTAATGCGCTCGAAGGGAAGGGGTACACGCTTGTAGACAGTGCAAAGGATGCCGACCTCTTGATCAGCTGGCACCTCAATACCGTCGAAAAGCAAGACGTCAGAACAACCTCATCCCCAAATTACAGCATGGGAGTGGGCTACAGCCGGTACAACCGCTACGCTATGTACAATTGCTACAACTGTATGAGCAGTACCGATGTGAAAGTTACGGACTACACTCAGGGTACTTTTATTGTCGATATGGTCGATCCTGTTAAAAACCGGTCGGTTTGGCGCAGTGTGACCCAATCAAAAATGAAAGGAGAAATGGTCAAGGACCAAACAACCATCGATAGTGCCGCACGTTTGGTACTCGCTGACTTTCCAATGGCCCCTTAAACGCCACGGTTAGCATCACAAACTGATCAAAAACGCTCCACATGGTCTCAGCACTTTCGCTGGGGCCATGACCAAAGCCCCCTTATATTGGCGCAGCTCCCACCCATAGCTCGAGCTACAGACGATAGCCCAATACCCCTTTCGGGTAGGCCCCGGGTACCGGCATACTGACGTAAACTGATTTCTAGAATTCAGTCTCGCGCTCAAATCAATAGTATTTGAGCACGCCAGTCGGCCGTTGGATTACACAATATTCAAAGAGACATCGGGAGAAATTTTTTGAAACTCATCCGCAAGTCGCAGCTGCCCAGCCCATGCCCTCTACCCCATAGAAGCCGTCGAGATGTTTCCATAGGCTTGGTTCAATGCCGGTGGCAGGAAGATCCTCAGCGCCATCGGGAAGCATTGAGCCATGGTGTCGCCACCGCCGCGAGTGCCGGTGCGGCGATTGTTTTTCTGCCAGAGCTAACATTGTCACGATATCCAGCAGACACACTGCCCTCGGGGCCAGCTGACAGCACCGCCGAGGTCTTACTGGGCGGACCCACGCACCAGTTTGCCGCACAATTGGCTCGGGATAATGACGTTATGGTGCACTGTTCGATCTTTGAGCACACCGACGCTGCGGACCATCGTGGATTTAACACGGCTATGGTTGTGGACACTTCGGGAGAGATCGTAGCCCAAACAAGGAAGCTACATATCCCGGTAACCACAGGATATTACGAAGACCACTATTTTTCTCCGGGGCCCGCTGACAACCCCTACCCAGTGCACGCACTTTCCCTAGACAGTGGCGAGATGGCCGTCGGCTTGCCCACATGCTGGGACGAGTGGTTTCCCGAGGTACCGCGCTGCTATGCATTGGGAGGCGCAGAGTTACTGTGCTACCCCACCGCCATTGGCTCAGAGCCAGATTATCCGAACTTCGACACTGAGCCTTTGTTACGACAGGTAGTAGTTGGCCATGCCATAGCTAACGGATTATTTATTGTCATACCCAATCGTTTTGGATCAGAGGGGACTTTGGAGTTTTACGGTTCCAGCTTTATCGTCGACCCTCTGGGGCGCGTTTTAGCTCAAGCCCCCAAAGATGAAGAGGCCACCCTTGTCGTTGATATTGATCTGGGGCTGCGAGAAGACTGGTTAACACTCTTTCCCTTCTTTGGGACACGCCGCCCAGATACCTATAGCGCACTCACCGAGGCGCTACAAAATCCACGCCAGCCCACTGGTGAAGGACTCCACGGAGGTATTCCAGGGCTGACATCATGAGCAGCGTCATGCCACCTGAGTGGGCACCTCACAGCGCCACCTGGATGGGTTTTCCCGCTGCTGCTTATCCCGAAGCGGATGTTACCAATGACGACGTGTGGCAGGCTTGGGCAACAGTCGCCAATGTCATTGTTGACCATGAACCAGTCAACATGCTGTGTCGCCCCGAACAGTTGCCCATTGCGAGGCGCTTACTAAGTTCGGCGGTTACATTGCACGAATTTCCCATTGAAGATGCTTGGCTGCGAGATACAGGCCCGACTTTTGTCGCGGCAGATAATGCGTTGAAAGCGGTGGATTGGCGCTTCAATGGCTGGGGCGATAACACCACTTTTGCTTGGGGTGAGGACGCTAAAATCGCAACTCACATCGCTGAATTACTGGATATCGAGAGAATCTCATCGCAACTCACCAATGAAGGTGGGGGACTTCATGTGAGTGGAGATGGTCTGGTGCTCCTTACCGATACAGTTCAGTTGGATCCTGATCGCAACCCCAAGTGGACCCGACGACAGGTCGAAGAGGAGGTTCACAGATTGCTGGGTACTGGTAGCGCAATATGGCTCCCCCATGGGTTGTGGCGAGATTACGCGGCCCACGGTACCCGCGGCCATGTCGATATTGTGGCTTGCTTTAACGAACTCGGGTCAGTGCTTTTGCACCGACAGCAAAATCGTAGTCACCCCGACTGCGAACGCTACGAGCTGCATCGGCAAGCGCTAGAGCAAGCTGACCTGAAATACACCGATATCGTGGCGCCCAAAACACTCGAGGATCGCCACGGATGGGTGGATTACAGCTACATTAACCACTACGTACTCAACGGTGCGGTTGTCGTGCCCACGTTTTCTGATCCCAATGACGGCCTTGCCTGCGAACAGCTCGCAGAAGCTTGGCCCGAACGCGATATACGAATTGTTGATGCACGGGTTATTTTTGCTATGGGTGGTGGGATACACTGCATCACCCAACAGCAACCACGAATCTGATGTTTACTTACATAAATCCCGATGTTCGGAAAAAGCTGATAGCCCGGAATAAACTCGTCAGAATCGATGAGGAGGGCCGTCAAATCGACTCAGAAGGTGCCTCCCCTGCCGGGCAGCGCAGCTTAAATCTGTTGGGACCCGTGCCTTTGCCTCTCGCACGTGGCACGAAACAACCCATGGCTGATTGGTACGCCACTGTTCGCAGCACCGAATTATCCGAGGTCGAAGGGCTCGCCACTACGCTGAGGGAACAAGGTGGGCAGCATCTATTCTCCCAGCTTGCCTCCAGTATGGCCGTCAACAGCGTGCTCGCTATTGGGGATGCCGAGACCACCGAATCTCCCTTGGTACGCGTACATTCCAACTGCCTGACAGGTGATGTGTTTGGCTCAAGACGCTGTGAGTGTGGACCTCAGTTAGAGGCCGCCATTGATCGTTTGGCAGAAGAGCCCGGCGGCGGCTATCTCATCTATATGGCTGGCCATGAGGGTCGAGGCATTGGTTTGTGGGCCAAAGCCGCCACTTACCTGCTGCAAGATGAAGGAGAAGACACCTATCAGGCCAACCGATCACTAGGCCTCCCTGATGACTCACGTGATTTTAGCGACGCGGCAACGCTATTGAAGTATTTCGGACGTGGGCGACCACTACGTCTACTCACCAACAACCCCAAAAAGATCGACGATCTCTTGGCCAGCGGGCTCACCAACATCGAAAGAGTCAAGCATGTAACGGGGGTGGACGACCACAATTTGCGCTACCTAAAGGCTAAGCAGGCTTGGGGACACTCGATTGATGAGGACGACCTAAACAGCTGAAAGTCTTTTGGCGTCAATTAAGCCATTCGGGTAAAGGCGCATCACCTAAGGAGATTTCCAGGGTATTGGCCGCTGCTGGGTGACTGTGCCCCACCATTTCGTCGTAGGCACTACGCTGACGTAAAATCATCTCACACCCTGCCACGGTTTTAAGAACCCGCTTCATCTCCAGCAAATTGTGGCGCTTTAAAATTTTCTTCTCGTCTTCAGCAATGACATGCTCTTCGCCGTCGATGCGCGCGTGGGCGATATACAGACTGAGATCTACAGACTCCACAATCCATTGCTCGATATGCTCGGCTTGCTTCTTTAATTGCTTTAGAGTGATTTTCACTGAGACGCTCCCATCCGCGATTTAACATGAGTGATACGGCAGTTGGCCCGTTCCAGCCCGATACCGTTCGCTATTTGTCTAATGCCATTTCTAATACCTAAGCTGACACTCTTTGACGTCTGGAGTGCTCGGTATGACCTGAAATCGTTGGCTTCAAAACCCGTTAGTCGGAACAGCAACGCGCAAAAGCGATCCCTACAAAAGCTGGACGAGCCCAGTGTTTTAACGCCGGAACGGTGATCATAGCCCTCATGTTGCCTGAGCTTGAACATGTTCGCTTCACCGCTGCGGGTGAGACCCTTGAGGTCTTGCCTTCATATAGCGGTGTCTATCGCTTTTTTGACGCCGACGAGGCACTTCTCTATATCGGCAAAAGTATCGATATCAAGTCGCGAATCAATGCCCATTATCAAGAGGGCCGGAAGGTCGGCAGACATCAGCGAATTATGGGTCAAGTCACCCATATTGATTGTTCTCCAACAGCTGGAGAAGTGGGGGCTTTGTTGACGGAGAACGCAGCTATTAAGGCAGAAACTCCGCTGTATAACCGTCGCCAGCGTCGCGTGAAGAAACTTTGGACCCTTCATCTAAAACTTTCAGAACACGGATTTTTGCAACCATCGGCGGCGGATTTTCTGCTCGAATCAGACCGAGCTGTCGACAGTTACGGGCTGTATCAAAACAAGCGTCATATTGAATCAACACTGCAGCGTCATGCCAGGGATCACGGCCTTTGCCTGCGGTGCATGGGTATGGATCGAGGTCGTGGTCCCTGTTTTCAATACCAACTAGGGCGCTGTGACGGCGCCTGCGCCGGTGTAGAGTCGGCAGAGGAACACAATGCCCGACTGCTCTCGGCTTTAGACCGCGACCGCATCGCCGCATGGCCATTCCCCGGCGCCCTTGCTTTGCTCGAGCGCAACATCAGTCCTTTGCCCAAGCAGCCAAAAGCCCAATACCACTTGGTGCACCACTGGGCCTATTTGGGCACTTTCGCAACCCGCGCTGATGCCACACGGGAACTAAAAAAAGGCACACCGCGCCTTTTTGACCGAGATGGCTACCACTTATTGCTATCAGCACTGCGCAAAGGACGGCTCGAAATCCTAGACGCCAAATCAGGGCAGTCAATCGATAATCCTTTATTGGGATCAGGTCGCGACGCTTGAGTTTATCGGTTGTTTGGTTCAAGCGTGATCTCCGTTTGGCAGACCATGCCCCGCTCTCAGCAGCGGTCGCACTGGGGCAGCCAATGTTGCTCGTCTACATTGTTGAGCCTGAGCTGCTAAAAAACCCGCACTACAGGAGGCGGCACTGGCACTTTATTGCTCAATCTCTCGCTGATCTGAATCATCAACTTCAACCTCATGGCACGAAAGTCTGGGTACTTGAGGGCGATCCCATCACGCTTTTTACTGCGATTAATCAATCGCAACGCATCCACCACCTTTTCAGCTATGAAGAAACCGGTCTTGAAGTGACTTTCGCAAGAGACCGGGAAGTCATGACTTGGGCAAAGTCCCAGGGCGTATGTTGGCAGGAATTTCCAACTAATGGTGTGCAACGGGGACGCAAACACCGCAAAGGCTGGAATCATCGCTGGGGAAAATTGATGGCCGCGCCTGCGGAAACGATAATTCCTGCTCAGCTCAACGCCCTTCGTAGCGACCTCCCTGAAGATTTAAAAGGCGCGCTTTGCCAACGACTGGGCGGCTGGCTACCCCGGCACCCAAACTTTCAGCCAGGTGGCGAGCAGCAGGCACACCAAACCCTTGAGGACTTTCTGACCCATCGAGCGGGTGGCTACCAACGCCACATATCAAAACCGGAGGGCAGTCGCCAGCACTGCTCACGTTTATCACCACACCTGGCCTGGGGTAATTTATCGATTCGCCAAGTGCAACAGGCCCTTAAGGAGCGTCAGTCCAAAGGCGGATGGGCACGACCCCTGAGCGCCTTCGAATCGCGGCTGCATTGGCATTGCCACTTTATCCAAAAATTTGAAAGCGAATGCACTATGGAGTTTGAAAGTATTAACCGCGGCTTTTTAAACTATCCCAGAGACCAAAACAGTCATCTGGTGGCCGCTTGGTGTGAAGGCCAAACGGGCTTTCCCTATGTCGATGCCTGTATGCGCTGCCTAGAGGCCACCGGCTATTTGCATTTTCGGGCACGAGCGATGCTAGTGAGTTTTCTCACCCATCACCTCTGGCAGGACTGGCGGTTGGGAGTGACATGGTTGGGGTCCTTGTTTCTAGATTTTGAGCCGGGAATTCATTACCCCCAGATGCAAATGCAGGCTGGAGTAACGGGCATTAATACGATCCGAATCTACAACCCGGTGAAGCAAAGCCTCGAACACGACCCCACAGCAAGCTTTATAAGGCGGTGGGTGCCAGAAATTGCAGAACTCCCAACACCATTGGTACACCAGCCCTGGTTGCGCTCTCCACTTGAACACGTTTTACATCCCGTTGATTACCCCGAACCCCTCGTAAATTTAGATGTAAGTCACCGGAGAGCTCGGGATGTCTTGTGGGAACTGAAGTCTGATCCGATGATTTATCAGGAGCGCGAACGTATTTTGAATCGTCACGTGGAGCGACGTTTTCAATCGCGTTTCGTAGAACGTGACTAACTTCTCAAAACCTTTGTTATGCTGGGCAAAATAATCACGGAGCGCATGTCATGCTAGTTGTTCTTTATGTTGTTGGTGCGTTAATAGCACTGGTCGTCGTGGGGTTAGTGTTGCTACCCATGTTTATTGATGAACAAGCCGTGATTAATCTCGCGCAACAACAATTTAAGGAAGCCACAGCCGGTGAACTCGTGGTTGAGGGCAACGTTGATCTCGGGTTGTTTCCGGAATTAAAACTTAATCTCGGCAACACGACTATCGATTTACCACCGCAAACTGAAGACGGGTCGAGACTAGTTGTAACCGCCCAAGGAGTTGACATCGGTCTGTCAGTTCTTGCTATTTTGAGCGGCTCTGATGAGGTCGGAGACGTGCACCTAAGCGGCGCAGACGTCCAACTTTTGGACAATACCGGCGCCCTTCAAACACAGCTAACCATTACCGATCTTGTGGCCCAAGGGCTGAATATGGCGGGCCAACCCATTGGTTTGAAGGGTGCGTTGGCAGTCGCCGCTGACCCACAGTCCCAGCCCATTCAAATTCGCTTTGACGGTGCCGTGCGAGTACCCAGCACTTTCGATCAAGTAACCCTCGATGGATTCAGCACGGAAATAATCGGAGCGCTAAGTGCGCCGGTTAAAACTGAACTATCTGGTACCGCGAAACTATCACCACTCTCCGCAGACCTAGATCTGAACGTCAATTCTCCCGGAGGCGTCATTGACGCGGACCTAAACTATAACGTGGCGGCCAGCCCCCAAATTGATTTGGATTTTCGCAGCGAACGCCTCGATCTCGACCGGCTTCAACCAGCTAATCAAACCGATGGCACAGGTGGAGAATCTGCCACCCAATCAACACCGACGACACCTGACGACGCTCCCACATCACCGGCGCCACCTCCCTTACCTTTACCGGTAGGGCCTTTAAAAGATCTCGACATGCAACTGACAATCAGTGCGGGCAGCCTGATTAGCGCAGGACAAACGGTCACTAATGCTCAGCTGCTGTTGCGGGTAGTCGACGGAATCAGTGACCTTGAATATTTACGAGGCACCCTGCACGAGGGCCAGCTGGATACCCAGCTTACCGTCGATGTGCGACAACCTACGGTCAAAGTCGCGCTGGCAGGAGGACTAAAAGGGGTAGAGCTCAACAGTCTTCTAACTAGCCTCGAAAAACCCAATACCGCCGCAGGTTACGTCGATATGGAGTGGGGAATCGATACCGCTGGCACCAGCACACAAGCACTGCAAGAAGGGCTGGATGGCGAGCTCAACGTTAACGGGCGAAATGTCGAGATTACCAGCGTATCGGCCCAAGCACTCTTGTGTACTGCGGTTGCCCAAATTCAACAAACAACCCTGACTCAAACATTCCCAGAGACAACTAAAGTGTCTGCGTTAGATATGAAGGTTAGGTTTGAGGATGGGCAAGCACGGCTTGCGCCTCTCAATCTTGGGACCCCGGGAGTTGCCCTTACGGGTGTCGGTACGGCCAGTTTGGCTTCTCTCGATTTTGCCGCCACTCTAGAAGCGCAGGTCAACAAAGAACTCGAAGCCATTGACCCTGCCTGCCGTATTGATGATCGTTATGCCGGCCTTGATTTGCCCGTCAACTGCGCGGGCAATCTCGCCGATGAGACCGGCAATCTTTGTCGGGTTGACGTGGAAGCTATCGCGCTACAGCTACTGGAGCGGGAAGCTCGATCGAAGTTTGCAAAAGAGGCCGACAAGCTGGGCGAGAAAGCCGGCAACGCGCTCAAAAAATTATTTGGTAACTAGAATTCAGGAAAATATGTCGACAAGTCAGCATTTCGAACACAGTTTTCATGCCCTCGGGAGTGAATACGTTACCCCGACAGCCGCAACACCGGTATCGGCGCCAAAATGGCTGGCTTGGAATAATCGGCTAGCTGAGCAGCTGGGGTGGCCGGAGGCTTGGGGACATAATGAGCAAACGTTGATCACTCTCGCTGGCAACGGTCAGTTTGAGGGTTCACAGCCGGGATCTGCGGCCTACGCTGGTCATCAGTTTGGCAACTACAACCCGCAGCTGGGAGACGGCCGGGCCATTTTATTGGGAGAGTGGCGACGTCCAGATGGCCAGCTTTTCGACATTCAGCTCAAAGGCGCTGGGCCCACCCCTTACTCTAGAGGAGGCGATGGCCGCTCGCCAGTTGGGCCCGTGGTGCGGGAATATTTGATGAGCGAGGCGATGCATTCTTTGGGCGTGCCCACCACACGCGCCCTCGCCGCCGTAGCCACCGGTGATCCTGTGTATCGACAGCAACTTGAACCCGGTGCCATTCTCACTCGCGTCGCCAAAAGCCACATAAGAATTGGCACCGTTCAATTTTTCGCCATGACCCGTCAAGGGAAAGGCCTGAAGGAATTGGTGAGCTATGTTACCCAGCGGCACTACGGGGCAGCACTGCAAAAAGCTCAGGCGCTGAATCCACAAGCAACGCATGCACAAGTTTTACTGAATGAAGTCACCCGAGCCTTGGCCAATCTGGTCGCCCACTGGCAGAGCCTAGGTTTTATTCATGGCGTTCTCAACACAGACAACATGCTGCTATGCGGTGAGACCGTAGACTATGGGCCCTGTGCTTTTATGGACACCTTTGCCGCGGGGCAGGTTTTCAGCAGCATTGATACCGGCGGGCGTTACGCCTTTGGTAATCAGCCCGGCATCGTGCACTGGAACTTAAGTGTATTGGCGCAATGCTTGTTGCCCCTTATCGACGAAGACCAAGAAAAGGCGGTGGCGGTAGCTCAAAAAAGTGTGGACCAATTCCCGACGCTGTTCACCGATATCTACAGTGCTCGCCTCGCTGCAAAATTTGGCCTCGATGCCATGCGCGACAGTGATCACGCATTAATTGAAAGTTTTTTTAGTCAACTCGAAGAGGATAAACTCGACTTTACCCTCGCCTTCCGATGGTTAACTGAGGTGGCTAACGGCAATATGGACGCGACGATCTTGGAGAGCTTGTTCACCCCTAGCAGCGGTTTATTAAATTGGCAGACTCAATGGTCTAACCGCCGCCTCCAGGCAACATCGGCGAGCTGTGAACACATGAAAACCGCCAACCCTGTAGTTATCCCCCGCAATCACTGGGTGGCACAGGCTATTGGCATGGCCGAAGCTGGTGACAACGAGCTGATGGAAACCCTGCAGTCTCGGTGGCAAGACCCCTTTAACTGGCATGCCGGTGACGAACAATTTGCTGCGGCGCCAAAGCGCGAAGAACAAGTGCACCGAACCTTTTGTGGCACCTGATACCCTGAGTGTATAATCAGCGAAAATCTTGAGAGCTCCCACGTGCCGTTTTCTTTCCTTGGCAAAACCCTAAGCGGTGGTTTTACTGTTCCTTCTGGAATCGTGACGACCGCACCGAGTATTATTCAACGCGTTATTCGCGACATGCCTGAAATTGGTGTCATCACCACTAAAAGCATTGGTCTCGAACCCCGTCTGGGTTACCGAGAGCCGGTGTACAGTCAGTTTGCGCCGGGCTGCTTTGTCAATGCCGTCGGCCTCACCAACCCGGGCGCGCATGCATCGCTAGCCAGTTTGGGGCAGCTACGCGTGCCCGAGGATCGCTTCTTACTAGTCTCTATTTTTGGCGGCAGCGTGGAAGAGTTCGTCGCCGTTGCCAAAATTCTCGAGCCTGTGGCAGATGGCTTTGAGCTCAACTTATCTTGTCCTCATGCAAGCGGATACGGCATGGCCATGGGCCAAGATCCAAAAATAGTGCACGAGATTGTTGCGGCTGTTAAGCAAGTTGTATCGAAGCCGGTTATTCCAAAATTAACGCCCAACGTGACGAATATTGCTGAGATTGGACAAGCCGCGCTTGAAGCTGGTGCCGATGGCTTGTGCGCTATTAACACAGTGGGGCCGGGCTACACGGAATCCCACGGCGAGGCAGTCCTAAGTAATGGGGTGGGAGGCATGTCAGGTAAAGGGGTATTACCCACGGCACTAAAATGTATTCGTGAGCTTAGGGCCATTACCGACAAGCCAATTATTGGGTGCGGCGGACTTTCAAGTGCCGCCGATGTTAATGCCGCCAAACACGCAGGCGCCACGATTGTTGGCATTGGCTCTGCGCTCTCGGGCATGGATACTGAAGATCTTCAGCGGTATTTCAGCACTCTGAGTAAAGATCTAGACAGACAGGGCAATCAGGCAGAAACCCAAATTCGTTATGACCTGAGCATGGAGTTTCAACCGGTTACTGTCGCCACTAATGAAGCCGTGTGTGATGACATCACGGTGGTCACTTTTAACGAAAAAATGAATATTCAGGCGGGGGAATATGTCTTTGTTTGGATCCCTGGAGTCGGTGAGAAACCCTTCTCCTGCCTAACAGACAGTCCGCTTCGCCTTGCGGTGATCAATGTGGGGCCTTTCACAGAGGCGTGTTATCAACTTCAGCCCGGGGCTACGGTTTATTTACGAGGCCCCTACGGCACACCCGTTATGCCTCCAGAAGACGCTGATATCATTTGCGTTGCCGGCGGTACGGGACTTGCCGCGGTTTATCAAATAGCGCGAGATTTTGGCACCAACGAGAAGCCCGCCCATATTTTTGCTGGCGCCCGAACTGCCGACAGACTGTATTTCATTGAAGACTGCAAAGACATTGCTCAGGTCACCACCGCAACTGACGATGGCTCCTCTGGCTTTCAGGGCCGAGTTACGGACGCACTTGCTGAACACCTGGCCAGGCTGACGCCCGAGGCCTTGAGCAAACTGTGGTTCTATAACTGCGGGCCTGCGCCCATGATTCATGCGGCCGAGGAGGTGCAGCGGGAATACGGCAGCGAACAACAGATTTTTAGTGCGATTGATTACACCACAAAGTGCGGTGTTGGTATTTGTGGTGCCTGCGCTTCTCCCGATGGTAGGCGTATCTGTATCGATGGCCCTTTTATTAATCGAGAGCCCGATTTACTGGCCGATTTAGGCTAACCAGAGCGTTAGTAAGACGCCTAAAAACACGCCCTTCAACAGTGCCACCCACAGAAGCTGGTAATCGTCTAATCCTAGTCGTTGCTGCCACAGCGTCGTTTGCTTTCGGTGCCAAGCCCAAAACCCCATCTCTGTAACTCCTGCGCGGCCAAAAATTTTCGATAGCACCGTCAACATAACGCACTCTGATCGGAAGTGCAGGCCTCTGAATCAACCATTCTATTTACAGAGGGGTCGCCCAAGTTGGGGCCCTAGACCAACAGTCGCCGATGCGCCCCACCCATACAAAAATGTCGCGCCGCACTCAGGAGTCTTAGGCGGCCGTATTTGGCTAGTGGCCAAGGCTCAATGGGCGTCGTCAAAAACTACATAGCCGCAAACGCAATAGCGTATCAGGGAGTCGACAAAGGAAAGTTCTTGCTTTTATACCCATACCCCCTTAGGGTATATATCATGAGATCTCATACGAAAAAATTGGTTGATCAACGACTGGCTCGAATAGAAGGGCAAGTAAAGGCCGTGCGACGACTCGTCGAGGAAGACCGATACTGTGTCGACGTTGTCCGGCAGGTGCAGGCTGCCCGCGCAGCCCTCGCGAGCATGGAAACGCTAATCGTGGAAGATCATGTGGACACCTGCGTAGAGCAGGCTTTGACCAACGGCTCCATCGATGAGCGTCGCGACAAGGTCAATGAGCTGGTCGGTATTTTATCGGGCAAGAAAAAATGAGAGCACGCGCCCAACTGCTGCTACTGCTTATTTTTGCGGTAGGTTCTGCGGCAGTCTCAGCACGGCCTGTCTCTTACGTTGGTGGCTGGACCTTTATTGAAGAATCTAACCGTCAATCAACTGCCGCTTTGATCCACTACACACCGTCACCCAGTTGGTCTTTGGGCCTCAGAAATGAATGGGTTCGTGATGCAAATTATGCCATCACCAGCCTACAACCCACTTATTTACTGAAGCGCTGGTTCGGGCAGGAGTATCAGGCTAACGTCTACTTACAAGGCGGTCTGGGGCTCGCATCTGGAACCTCTGGCAATCCGCTGAGCAGCACAACAGCAGCGACTGCCGGTGTCATCGCAGACTGGGAGACCCGCAGATTTTTCTTGGGTTACAACGCTCGGTATGTTGACGCAGGCCACTTTGGCGATAATGCCATGCAGCTGTTCCGAATGGGTTGGGCGCCTTACGAGGGCGACACCCAGGACCTGCATACCTGGCTCATGCTGGAAATTGATCACCGCCCCGAGTCTGCAGATTCGGTTTCTGTGACTCCCTTACTGCGATTTTTTCGTGGACCAGCCCTGCTGGAAGTTGGTTTCAATATCGTTGACCCCACCCCGTTACTTAACTTCACTTACCGTTTTTAACTAGAATCGAAAGCCTATGAATACGATAACTCACAGTCTCATACCTTTGTTCTTCGTACTGTTATCGACAGCAGCGTGGAGCCAGCACGAGCATAAACATGAACATGAACATGAACATGGTGCGTCCGACAGCGGGGCAGACGTCGCCACCGCTACGCCAGCCACCGGGCGCCTCACCATTACCCCTGAAATAGAAATCGCACTTGCTAATGGGGGTAATGCAGTTGTCGCCGAGGTTCTGGGCGTCGTCTGCGATTTTTGTGCCGTCGCTATGAACAAAATTTTCGGCCGACAAGAAGAAGTCGCCGCTGTTTACGTCGACCTCGACACCAAGGCGCTCAATTTAGTCTTTAAGCCCGGTGCATCCCTCGATGATGACGCTATAGCCGCTTTAGCAGTGCAAGCTGGTTATAGAATTGCAGCTGTTCACCGCAGTGATGCAATATTGGGTAGCTAGCATGCTGAGTTATTGGCGTAGTGGCATTGCCCCAACCTTGACGATGTTCACCAGCTTATCGACGCTGTTGTGCTGCGCGCTCCCCGCACTACTCATTTCAATCGGCGCGGGCGCCGTAATGGTGGGCATTACTACCGCCATACCGGGAATCATGTGGCTATCAGCCCATAAAGGACCGCTGTTTACATTTGCGGCTATCATGCTACTAGCGTGTTCAGCCCTCGTTTGGAAGCAGCGACGCAGTCCCTGCCCCCTCGATCCGCTTCAAGCTCAAGCCTGCATGCGTTTACGGCGGTATAGCGCTTGGATGCTCTTCGTGTCGACAGCCACCTTAGGGACCGGTATTTTCTTCGCCTATCTATGGCCTATGATTTACTTGTAGCCTTAATGTTTAGGAGTCTGGATGCAAAACACTGAAAACTCCTGGCGCAAAAGCCTATTAATCGCGGGTTTAATGCTGCCCCCACTCGTGGCGATATTAGCCGACTTGAGCAGCGGCCCTCTCCGCGCGTTTACGGTACTGCCCTATCTTTTTGCAACATTGGGTTGCTACTGGACCGGGTCCAGCAAGAGTTTGTTGGCTATCTCAGGAGGCTCTTTAATCTTGCTAACCCTGGGCACCTTTGCCAAGGGTTCTGATCAAATTTTATTTTATGTGAATAGGGCTACTTTTGGGGCAACGCTGTTGGCCTGCGCCTTTATTACCCATAGAGCGATTCAATCGCGGCAAAATTTGGTTCAGCAATCGTTAGCGCAAGTTCTAGAAGATTTAGATGCTGGACTGGCGATATTTGGAAAAAAACAGACCCTTATTTTTTCTAATACAGCCTTTAATAACATCCTTCCTGAAAAAGATAACGATATGACGTTCATTGAGGCTGTAGAGCGACTGTCCAGTGAACCATTACAGCGGAACCAATCGCAGCTGTGGCTCGCTCAAAGACAATCTAGCGACCTGCCCAGCTCCGCTCCACTTGAGTTGAGATTTTCAGACGGACGCCATTTTCAGCTGTATGTTCAGGATTTGGAAATGGGACAGACCATGATTCTGCACGATATTTCATCCTTAAAGTCCTATCAGGCACAGGCCATTCAGGCGTCCAAGTTGGCGCTTTTAGGTGAGTTGTCGGCATCACTCGCTCATGAAATTAGTCAGCCACTGGGCGCTATTGAATTAACAACCGATAACATCGAGTTGCACCTTGAGCAGGCTCAAGGAGAGGTAAACAAAGACTATCTTGCCGGCAAGCTTCAGCGCACTCGAAACGCTGCGCAAAAGGCGCGAAAAATTATTGACCATCTCAGACGGTTTGGAAGGAATGCGAAAGAAGACCCGACGCCAGTTGATCTGTGTGGTGTTCTATACAGCGCTGCAGACCTCATGCAAGATCAATTCAAAAAATCAAATATCGGATTGGCAGTAAGCTTGCCAGACCAGACCACCTTTGTGATGGGTCATCCTATTCAGCTAGAGCAGGTATTCCTAAACCTACTGGCAAATGCACGAGATGCCGTGGCTGAACATGTATCTGATCCGCGGGTTAGCGTAACTTTGGCGGTCGAGGGAGACCTTGTCACCGTCAGTGTGGCTGACAATGGCCCTGGAGTCCCGGACGCAATACAGCGAGACATCTTTGATGCGTTTTACACCACCAAAGCCATGGGCACAGGTACTGGTCTGGGCCTTTCTGTGAGCCGGGGGATTATCGCTGATCTTGAGGGTGATTTAACACTTTCATCGAGTCGGGACGGCGCTATCTTTAATATAACCTTGCCGGTGAGTCGTGGCGTTGCGACTGCAGCGTAAATTACGTCGAGGGCACCGCTGGCTGGCTATTGCCACTGCAGTGCAGCTTCTAGCATGGACGTTAAGCGGTATATTTTTTGCGTTTATAGATATCGATTTTGTTCGAGGCGCAGATCATCGCCAGCCGCCCCTATCAACGCCAATCGACCTTTCAGTAGCTAGCTGGATCACTACCGATGCCACTGAGGTTTTGATCCGCAATCGACTGCCAAAAGAGGTTGTCGTCGGAGTGGTGGGCTCTGAGGATACTCGCTGGTATCTGCCTAGTGGTGAGGACTTGCCCGCGTTGACCAAAATTGAGGCCTTGCAACTTGCAAGCGTCAAGACCGACCTCGACCCGAATCGCGCGATACTCATTACTAAGGCCGAGGTCGGCTCGGAGTATCGAGGGAGGAACCTGCCACTGTGGCAGGTTTTTAATGACAGCAACCCCAGTACGGTGGCCTATATCGGCGCTACCTCAGGTGACTTGGTAGCGGTCAGAAATACCGCTTGGCGCTGGTGGGATTTCCTCTGGTCGTTGCACATCATGGATTATGACGACAGGGATACCATTGGTACCTGGCTGCTGAAGCTGTTTTCCGTCCTATCATTGCTGACCGCGATCGCTGGTGTAGGACTCTTTATTTCGCTTCCTAAAAAGTGGCGCTAGCGAGGCGTTACTTTTAAAGCTGCACCTCGCCAGAACACTCTGCGCTTACCAGATCTTCACCCTCTTTTCGGGGGGTAAATAGAGCGCATTGTCGGGGGTCACATTAAAGGCCTCGTACCATTCAGGCACGTTTCTTACGGGTCCATTAGCGCGATACTGGCTAGGTGAGTGAGGGTTTGTGGCAATCAACTGCCGCATGGCCTCGTCGCGCATTTTTGCACGCCAGATCTGAGCGAATCCCAGGAAGACGCGCTGCACACCTGTCAAACCATCAATTGCAGGCGCCTCCTCTCCGTTTAACGACGCTTGGTAAGCTCTCAGAGCAATCGTGATACCACCTAAGTCTCCAATATTCTCACCCAGAGTGAACTCACCATTGGTACAGAGATCATCGAAAGGGCAAAAGTCCTCATACTGCGCAATTAGACTATTGGTGCGCACTTCAAATTGCGCCGCATCTTCGTCGGTCCACCAATTACGGATAGCGCCATCACCGTCAAACTTGCTTCCGCTATCGTCCAGTCCGTGGCCTATCTCATGACCAATAACTGCACCAATACCTCCATAATTTACGGCATCTTCTGCCTCCAAATTAAAGAAAGGCGGTTGCAAGATGGCTGCAGGAAAAACAATCACGTTAAGCACAGGAGAGTAGTAAGCATTGACGGTTTGGGGGGTCATACCCCATTCGGTTCTATCGACTCGAGCGCCATGGCGCGCAATATCGCGAGTGTGCTCGGCCTCCACCAAACCCAAACGATTGCCATAGTAGTCGTCGACTTTAATCACCGCACCGGCGTAATCACGAAATTCATCCGGATAACCAATCATGGGCTTGAACTTAGACAGCTTGTCTAGGGCCTCAACCTTGGTGGTCTCTGACATCCAGTCAAGTTGAGTGATGCTATCGCGATAAGCATCGATTAGGTTCGCAACCAGCGCCTCCATTCGTGCCTTTGCTTCTGGAGGAAAATGGCGCTCCACATACACTTTGCCGACTAACTCACCTAGCGCTCTGCCCACCACACCGACAGCCCGCTGCCAATCTGGTAGCTGCTTTTCAACGCCCGAAAGGGTTTTTCGATAAAACTCAAACCGGCGCTGATCCATGGCTTTTGTTAGCAAAGATGCTTCGGCATTAATTAGCTGCCAACGCAAATAACGCTGCCAGTCTTCAACTGAAGTCTCGTCAATGATGGCACCCAGAGCGTTGAAATAGTCTGAGGAAATCGATACTAAATAGCCAGGATCCTCTAGGCCGAAACTAGCCAAGTAACCCGACCATTCAACGCCGGTAACCAGATCAGACAGCTGTGACTCTTCGATGCGACGATAATTGTCTGCAAACCGCCGCATACGCTCCTTCAGCATATGTTGCTTGGCGATTGCGACTTCCAGGTCATAAATTTTCGTGACGGTCGCCGTATCAATCGCCATGCCGGCGATTTGATGTAGATCGAGCATATATGCCCGATACTGCTCGCGAATCAATTCTGATTTGGGGTCATCTGTAAAGTAATACTCGCGATCGGGCAGCCCTAGCCCACCTTGGCTCAGATAAAACGCATAAATACTGGGATCCTTAGCGTCGGCATATTGCCAAATTTCAACCGGGGAATTGAACCCATAACGCGCCGCCACCCCAAAATAGGCAAAGACATCGTCATGATTTTGCAGCGCGTCAATCTGATTGAAAAATGGCGCTAGTGGCGTTAATCCACGAGCATCGCGTGTATCCCAATCTAAAAATGAGGTGTATAGATCTCCAACTCGCTGCTGATCACTGCCCGAAGCAAAGCCGCCTGCGGCAGACTCCTCGATAATATCGCGGACTTGCGCATCAGAATTGTCACGTAAAACGTCCATAGCGCCATAACGCGATTTATCTGCAGGTATCTCAACATTCGCCAACGCTTTACCATTAGCGTAAGCAAAAAAGTCGTCTCCTGGTGATACCGACAGATCTAGCTCTGATGCGTCAAAGCCTGAAATCTGTGGTTCTGATACCAAGGGACTACCCTTGTCATCCTGACAAGCCGTTAAACCAACTATCAAGCCTAGAACAGCCATTCTTCGAAACATGATGCGTTCCTGCGAGAATTTAAAATGGACCGAGAGGCTACCTTGTGTCCCGAGCAGTCGCCATATTTTTCTTACTGTAGAATTTTGAAATAGTTGTGAGGCTTTTTGATCTCAGCGTATCTAAACCCCTGCTGCCAATCAGACCGATGCACCAACACGTAGCTACGCCTTTACGTTATTGCAGCACTAGAATTGAAAACGACGACACGGCACCGAATTTTTAGAGGTTTACCTATTTAGTCTGAAAACCCTGAATCAACGCTTTTTAAGAAGGGCGTCTGAACGTGATTGGAGTTGATCATGGCTATCGAGATTGGACAAATGAGCCAATCGGTCGACTGGAAAATCGTGCTGCGCATCATGAGACTGCAACAGAGTGCCTGATTTAATATCGCGATCACCGTCCGCCGACGCGGGACGAAACTGCAGCAACACAAATATTAGGGCGCCATAAACGATAAAGATTTTTGCCATGAGCGCATAAATCACGATACCCGGGTGCTCTCTGGCGAGAAACGCTTCAACATCGCCGTAGAGCAACGAAGTGACGCCCGCAAATAGCAGTACCGCTAAAACACGGAAGAGCCTTGATTTGTGCTTGCCCAAAAAAAACAAAATTGAGGAGTACTTCACAAGTCGGAACAACGACATGTTCAAATTCCTATGTTGATACCCAGTAACAGTGCGGCGACACCAAAACCTTTCCAGCCAATACCAGACCAGATCTCTTTTTCCTTTTCTGCGACTAAATATTCAAGTTCTTGCTCGCTGTAGCTCGACTCATCACGCCCCGCATGAATCATGTCTTGCCTCACCTTTGCGATAGCGCGGTCGCGCAGGCGTTGACGAACAACACGGGGCATACGCAACTTTGATTTTTCCTCGGTCTTCATGACTACGTTCCTTATCACTGCCCAAGCAGGCTGCATCAGACCAGACACGTTTATAGTAAATACCTTACCACTATTCGGTAATGCCGCTTTGAATGGCTAGTTAAAGGCGCATCTTAGCAAGACCCGCCGAGTTCGAAGGATCAATATGGCATTCTCTACTTCGCCACAAGCCTAATAAAAAAAAGGTTGCGCATGCGTAACGCGTTACCTAACATTAATGTTGAACACGCATGATTGACTTAGAAATCACTGGGAAGCCGCTATGGCACAGCGCGAACTCACCGAACAGGAAGTCGCCCGCTTTTCCAAGGATGGCGTCATTAAAGTCGATCAGGCGGTCGAAAGTGATTGGATTCCCAAATTGCTTGCCGTGGCAGAGCAACAACTCAAAAAACCCAGTAAATGGGTTAACGACGTCAATAGCGGCGCCTCTGAAGATCGGCTGTTCACCGATCGCTACCTCTGGCGTAGCAATGATGTTATCCATCAGTTTATTCGTGAGTCGGGTTGTGCACGTCTCGCCGCGCAAGCCATGAACAGCCAGTCGTCACGATTTTATTTTGATCACCTGCTGATCAAAAAGGTAAAGACGAAAGCGCCCACCCCTTGGCATCAGGATGCACCTTACTGGCCTTTTACAGGCAAAAAAATAGCCTCAATTTGGCTGGCACTGACGCCGGTGACGGTAGCGGGTAGTTCACTCGAGTTTATCCGGGGGTCTCATCGCGACAACGTCTATTACTTGCCGGCCGTGTTTGGAGGTGCCAGCAACGCATCAGGCCAATGGGCCAGCGCACAAACAGGTGTGCCGGTGCCCGACATAGAAGCCAAGCGTGATGACTACGATATTGTCGGATTCAATTTGGAGCCGGGTGACGCGCTGATATTTTCAGCCTGGATGCTTCACGGCGCACCGGGCAATCAGTCGTCGACTCAGGATCGTGTTGCGCTGTCTACACGCTGGCTTGGCGATGATGTCATGTGGGACCCAAGAGAGGGGGTGGACCCTTCCGTAAACCCCGAACACGTCGCACTGCAGCCTGGTGCTCCGGTTCATGACAACGCCTTTTTCCCTGAACTATACCGAGCATAATCGTGCTCTAACCAGCGCTAGCATCAACCCCACCTTTGACGCCTTGAGCACATAGCTTGGCGGAACCTACCAAGACGCTTTATGGCGAGAACCGTAACCTTCGATTCATAGTCACTACGCTGTAAGGGCGACTTATGAATATTGAATACATTACCGACGCTGATTACGACTCCATTCCCAAGGCAAAGGCTGCAATCGAGTCCAACCACGCAATTGGACCCCCCTTTCAATGTGGCAGCCTGGCATTTGTCAAAAACTGCGCTCATGAAGGCTGCAACTGCCAGTCGATCAATGGAGATCGACAAATACAAACAACGTTAGATTACTGAGAAGACGGGGTCTGGCGCCTGACCAAAGTGATGATGCCCCCATAAATCATCCAAGGCGCCAGCAGCCACGGAACCTGCCCCTGAAACGTAATGGTGCGACCGTTAAATTCGAATAACAGTGGATTCCACCACGGGCCCGAGGGTGCCAAGGGCGCCCAGGATAGTGGCTTACCGACTGCCAGTTGATCGTGATACAAAAACATCTCAACCAAAATATTTTGCCCCAACGCCCAAACCATAAACACGGCAAAAGGCCACCAGTGCCATGATTGAAAAACCTCTGATCGACGACCGTTGCTTAACCACATAAACCACAGTCCCACCAACGTAATACTGCCGGCATCGGCGAGGGAATTCATTACCCAGTTAATGTGTATCGGAATAAATTGGGTCAATACCTCACTTCTGCGCACATCAACGGGATCTCCCGCCCAAAGGCCATAGGTAAACCACAGCTCCCAACCTAGCGCACAAAGCAGAAAGCTTCCCAGATAAGCGCCAAACACCCAAGACGGCAAGCGTCCGCGACGGTAAAGCCAAGGCACGATCACGAGCGGCAACAGCGCGCTAGTGTAAACAACAACAATCACTCGAAGATATTCAAACGTCATAGGTGCATTCCATGCTGTGTGAAGTAACTTAACGCCTGAGCAGGCCCTAGCGAAGTCACCGTCAAATTGAATCCAGACACGCACTGAGCTCAGTTAACAGCAATTTAGCCTTATTAACCACGACCTTATGCCGCCGATACAGTCGCTTTTTTATCGACGCAGAACCGGCCCTAACCCTAGGGCAAAATCGACTCTTGCGTGTACACCGAGAGCAGATTGCCCCTTATGCGCTCAAGCATCGAGGATAAAGATTTGGCGAAGGCATAAGAAACATCACTAAACTCTGTGACTTGACTGATACGATTCGTGTCGCCGTCTCTGCAGGCATTGGCAGACGCAAGTTGCGGCAGGCGGGTATTATTCTCGTCCTAAATCGGAAGGAGGCTTTAGACGTGCTGTATGTCAGAACTTTGTGCCTGAGCCTCGTAATTACTGTTCTGATTGGCGGTTGCAATCATTCCCCCAGTAAGGGATCAGCGAATTCAACCCTTCGAAATTGCGAACCAGAGCTTAATGGCGATGGTTCAATACGCCGCATGATCTGCCGCTAGTGCCATCACTTTTACGCGACACCCGCCTGAAACATAATTTTAGATAGAGGCAGTTGTTGGGCTCACTCGGTGACGGTATTGAGCGGGTCATTGCGCAGACCCAGAAGTTGAGCATGAAGCCAGGTGCCGCTCGCCGTTTCAACACCATCGCAGATAACCGTATATGAGCGACCGGTCCATGAGCTTTTAGTGGCCAAACGATCAATAAAGTTTTCGGTCGTTTCGACATAACGCTGTCCACGACTATATTTAAGCGCCAAATGCTCAGCCGCATCTGGCGACGAATGCAGGGTGCCATTGCGCTTGAAATCACAACCGCTCTTTGCGACAACCTCGAGCAAGGCATTTATCTCAGTCTCAACAAGCAGCTCGGTTGCAGGCAATGCCATCGACAGGACTAAACCTCCAGTAAAAAACAAGGCGCCGAGGGTATTGCGTAGAGTAATGCGCCCAGCGACGGCCGGGCGAGTTTTTTGAATGATCAACGCTGTTGCTCAATCATCAAAGTCAGAACTTTGAGTCTTGTGGGTGCCACCATAATTAGCCGGTGAGAAATGAATAGATTTAACGCGCCATTCCCCATCACTCTCTTTCACCCAAACACTGGTTATACGCGTGCGATAGGGGGAGACATCACCCTCCATTCCCACGACCCCTTCAGCGTAATAGCGGGCATAAACCACACCCTCGGCAATCTCCGTGGTCTCAGGGTAGACAACTCGCAGATTGCCCTTATTGCCCACCATATTTTTCTTCCAGTCCTCGGCAGATGCTATCGCCATGGGCTTGTGAAAGCTGCCGTCTGAATTGGTGCCAAAAAACCCGGTCTGACTTTCCATGGCGGCCACGGTTTCGTGGTCATTATTATTTCTAGCATTCCAGTAATTTTCGATGGCGGTTTTGACCTCAGCTTCTGACGGTAAGTGACCATCAGCAAAAGCTAATGCCGGCAGAAGTGCCACTACAAACAGGAAATGTGCAAAAATCTTCATTTAAAGCTCCTCATTACAATAATGATCATCGTTATAAACATTCCTAAAACAGTACCAGGAAGCTTCCTCGCTCCTAGCTAGGCGACACTATCATTGCTGCCGGTCGATCCAAAATTCACCATGTCGTTGGCGCTTATCAGATTCAACGCCAAACCCACCCTGTAAAAGCTGGTCACCGAAAATTCAGAGATTTCTGCCGCGGTATGAATAACCGTAATGCCCTGACATAAATCCCTACAGGCGGCTTTGCTGACTTCTTGGAGCAGAGCGAATTGGCGAAAGTAATCGGCTAGCTGGGGTTTGCTTTGTCGTTTACGTTGCTCGTTCTTAAATGCCAACTCCTCATCAATAGACGCCTCTATACGAGCGAGTACGTGGGCTTGGCCCTTTAGCAATTGCTGCACCATTTCAGAATAACGAAGCTCTAAGTCTACGTTGTTACGATCGGCATTTGCCGAGTGGTAGTCTGCAAGGTGTTCATCAAGACAGACCAAGCACCGTGAAATACCAAAAGATTTTGCGACCAAGGGTGTAATCGCAGAAATACCAGTGGCAGCGACAGGATCACCTTGAATCACGATGACCTTGGGTTTCACCGGCGGCTTTTTTGCCCAATGCTTGGTGAGCTGCCCGACAAGGTGATCGGCCACGACAACCGGGTCACGCTCATCGTAGTTGCCCATTCCTTCAATAAAAACAGGGTGGTATTGCGCCAGCTTTGAGTGACAATCTTTTGGCAACGTAACTATTTTCCCTGCAATTTTTTCTGCGTTAGCAGACACACATTTCACAACAACCGACTCAGTGTGTAACGACCGTGCCGCAACATTTCGCATTGGGCTTGTCCCCTTTTGGCAAAGGGCTTCTGCGATGGCCTTCTCAGCAATAGTGGCATCAATTTTTGGCCGTTGGCGGTTTGCTGGGTGGATGCTCCACAACAGGTATGCGATATGAGCAGGTAGGCTTATTACAGCACTCGTAGTTGTCCATTAGGGCGTACGTACCCTTTCCGTGACAAGGCGTGCAATAGGGCCCTTGCCAGTGTTCACCCTCAGCGACCCATAGCGCCCCTTTCCAAAGCCGCTCATTCCGACGTCTCTGAAGCGACAGATACATTGCGAATGCAGCAACCGCACTAGCAACGACGGCGCAGGCCGCTAAAAAGCCCGTGAAGTATTCATGCTGGACATAGGTCAGGGGCAAAAATAGCCACTGGCCTGCCCACATCGCGATCACAATTGCCGGCCACCTGAGCCACACAATGACTGACTTTTTTGAGGTGTTCATAACTTATGTTCTCCCACACACGCCTACCTAAAAAAACCTAACGAAGATTCCCACCGAAGCGTGCTTACTGAATTTTACTTACATTCGCCATCAAATAAACTGCCTTCCCCACCGCTGCTCCCAGTTGATAGCTCCGCTCGAATACGTCGGTGTAATTTCTAAAGTTCGCACACTGGACTTACAGCAACTTGGTTCAGGTCGTAAAAATTGACTTTGTCTAAAAAGACTATTTCAGCACCATAGCAAGTTAACAGTGGACCGATAGAGCGCAAGCGGGTGGTTTTACGACGTGCTTAGATAATACCTTCTAACTAATGACTTTTTCTGGCGAAAACCCTGCAAGCGCCCCAGCGTCGTCACAAGAGCGAAAAAGCGCCTGTGATCCATATCAGGTTACGGATCAGTGGCGATTGACTCACTAAGCTTGAAATTGGGATGCTCTGTGTACAAATTTTCAGTGTCCATCCATGGGGTGTCAGTATGAGAGCCGGGCTCGTCTTGTTAATTGTGTTTATGGCCACTCAGAGTGCCAGCACAACCGCGCACACCTTAAGTTTTGTCGATGGCGAGCCTGTCTTGCACGCTGACAAGGCGTTTAAAAAATCCTCAGCAATACAAACCGGCGATACCACAAGGACCTTTTCGAGTTTCTTGAATACGCTCTCAATCGTTAGATCGGGCACCTCAACGCTTGGCGTTTTAAAGCCAGAAATGCCCAACGCACCCTACGTATTTTTGGACGACGAGCGCCTAAAAATATTTGCCGCAAGTGACCTACCCTCGACCGCCATCGATTCAACCGTGCAGTATACAAATGAAGCCTACGAGCTTTGGATGGGTGACGCCTACTACGGTAAAAATCAGGCCAAGGCCATCTACGTCATGATAACTGGACAGGATCTGGAGGCAGGGCAAGAGGCCAATCGTGAGTACTGCGACTACATTTTGTGGGTGGGGTTTCCCTCTGCAGAGTGGTGTAGCCCCGACACTTATATCGAATATGTGACTAACGGTGGTGCGGGAATAAACTCTTCAGGACCCGTAGAGGGTTATTACTTCATGGTTATGGGGGCGAGAAACGGAGAGCTAGACAGCGGCTATAAGACCATGACCTATCATGAAGTTTTTCATATCTATCAAATGTCGAACGTTTTCAGTGACAGCTACGACGAAGTCGATTCCAAAATGGGTCGAATGTCAGGCGACAACCCCAGTGAACTGGTAGCCTGGTGGATGGAAGGCAACGCTGATTTTTTCAGCACCCTCTACACCAAAGATCTAGAGGGCTTTAAGTCAGAGATGGTCTGGGCTTTGGAGGGCACAGGACCTTTCGATATACCGCGAAAACAGAAGTTTTTTGAAACCGGCATCAAGCTCTACAACCTGTCCTGGGACCAGGGGGATACCGTCGACTTGGGGTATCGGCTTGGCAGCTGGTTCGTTGCTTACTTAGTAAACTCACATGGCGAAGATAAGGTGTACAAATTCTGGGAGACCGTAGACAAAGCCAGCTTTGAGGACACTTTTTTACAGCAGTTTGGCAAGGACTACCGCGCTTATATCGATGAGTTCGAAGTGTGGCTGGGTCAGCCCAACGAAGCGCTTTACCTGATATTAGATGGGCTCTACAACGCTCAGGGTCGATAATGTTGCAGGGACTTTGCATGAAAAGCCCTTGCGCACCGTCTTTGAATAAATACCAAGATTAACGAGGTGCTATAGACACCCTCATTCCATAGTGTCAGAGCTTAGGTACGCGAACTTTGCTGATTAGCGAAGGTTGGCGCGGCCTACCGAAAGTAGACTACCGCCATTCACAGGAAGTAAAACCCGGCTAGTCTTATTGCCGCATGGGGAGGCTGGCTCACGCTTTTCGATCATCCACGGTCAGAATCTTTAGTAACCATTGATAGAAGTACTCACGGCTTACTGCTGATGCTCAAACTGGGTCACACAACCCTGATCTGGGCACATAAGTTTCGGTTACTTAAGAGATCAAACAAACACGGTTTAGATATACTTTGTAAAGCACCCTTTACTTTTAAAGAAGGATCTCATATGATGTAAAGGTTACTTAACTTTTTGTAAAAGGAACTTACATAAAAATGAATCGAATAACACCATCAAATCACTTGAATAGCGGGCTAAAAAGCACTGCTAAGGGGCTTTTTATATTCACCGGCATTTGGGTGGCAAGTGTCGCGCTGCTGACCTTTGGACCAAAGGTTTGGTGGGAATATCATGTTTTAACCACCCTACTCGTCATTGCGCTAAACCTACTGACAGGTGCCATGATGCTCTTTGCCTTTTTCAGACACCTGAAAAGCATGGATGAACTTCAGCGACAAACACACCTTGAGGCCATGGCTTTGACGCTAGGTATTACCATGATTTTTACCGTCGTTTACGGCAGCCTCCCAACCGCACAACTGCTAGCTGACACTCATCCAACGAATATTTTATTCGTTATGGGTATCACCTACATGCTGGCAGTAATGCGCATCTGGATAAGCCGAACAAGCGAATGAAAAACAGGTTAAAAGTACTCAGAGCAGAGCACGATTGGACTCAGGCAGACTTAGCAGCTCAACTGAACGTGACCCGGCAGACCGTAAATGCCATCGAAAAAGGCAAATATGACCCTAGCTTACCTTTGGCATTTAAGATCGCCGGGGTGTTTCAAATGCCAATCGATCACATTTTTTTTCCCAAGGATGGTGCCTAACTGCTGCACAAGAAATCTAAATGTTAGTAGCGACCTCATGACAATCTGGGGTCGGCGTCTGAACTCGCAGCGGAAACAAAACTCGTTCACAACTAATAACCCTGTGAGCTGGGCATTGGAAAGGAATTGGTGCCGGAGATAGGAGTTGAACCTACGACCTTCGCATTACGAATGCGCTGCTCTACCAACTGAGCTACACCGGCGGTGGTGAAGGGCGCGGATATTAAGGAATTACGCGCAAACTCTCAAGAAGTTAACCCCTCCAATCGCGAGCGGCCTGGGTACCGAGTCTACCAACGGGAAACATGGATCCTACAATAGACTAGGCTTTCAGAGTTTCGACAGGCCATATTCTCTGAACACCGACAACACTGTGCCCTTGTTTGCCCGCCGCGACTCGGTATAATCGCGATCCTTTCTAGGACCATAGCTCAGTTGGTTAGAGCGCTACCTTGACATGGTAGAGGTCGGCGGTTCGAATCCGCCTGGTCCTACCAAACGTGAAACCCTCGCCATCGGCGGGGGTT
>ENA-ORDA01000271-ORDA01000271.1-marine-metagenome-genome-assembly--contig:-NODE-271-length-54895-cov-7.553906_pt1 | contig 54895 bp, 52 predicted proteins | sample MGYA00237778_ERZ508506 | MGnify/ENA primary metagenome ERZ508506 (study PRJEB26177, sample SAMN06267891) | marine metagenome | isolation source: Monterey Bay, California, USA | place: Pacific...
AACGCATTTATTATCTACTCATGCAACGGGCAAAGTATTTGGTGGAGATTTATCTTCAGAAGCAATTTCTTTATGTGAAAAAGCTTGGGAAGAAGATAACTTAACTTATAAAGTTATGGATGGAACACAACTGGAGTTTCAGGATAACTTTTTTGACGTAGTGGTTTCTTTCGAAACAATTGAACATACTACAATGTTTAATGAAATGATCAAAGAATTAAAAAGAGTTGCAAAACCAAACGGAATAATCTATTTATCTACACCTAATGTCAAAATAAATAGTCCAACCGGTCTTGTGACTAATCCCTATCATACTCAAGAATGGAACTATGAAGAGTTTTATAAAATTGTTAATAAACATTTCAATTCTTATAAAATATTTGGACAAAAGTATAATCGATATAAAAACAAAAAAAGCATTGCATTTTATATTGAAAAGCTACTCCTCAAAAGAGGGATTAGAAAAATACCCATTTCATTTCAAGACAAAATTATTAATTTGCTTGGCCAAAAGTCAATTTACCCACATTCTAAAGATTACACAATGACTAACAAAATTTCAGAAATTAAAAAATGTAAAACTTTTTTTGCTATTTGCTCAAAATGAAATCTGCTTTAATTTCAATTATTATCCCTTGTTATAACGCATCAAGCTATATTAAGGAAACCATAAATTCTGTATTAACTCAAACTTTCCAAAACTTTGAAATTCTTTTAATTAATGATGGATCAACAGATAATAGTTCTAGTATTGTTAAAACCATAATGGATGATAGAATCCATTTAGTAGAGCAGGAAAACCAAGGTGTGTCTTTTTCTAGAAACAAAGGCATTGCTATGGCAAAAGGCGAATTCATTGTCTTTTTAGATGCGGATGATCTTTTACACCCAAGTTTTTTAGAAAAAAGGATTTTCAGGCTTAGTAAATCATCTGCAATTGCTTGTGCTTCGAATGTAGTTTTAGTCGACGGGAAGGGAAATAAAATTGAAGAAGATAAAAAACATTTTGCAGCGAATAAATCCTCTCAAATTTTAGAGTTTAATGATGGGATTATAACGTGTCCCTCCTCATATCTTTTCAAAACTGAATTTATAATAAAACATAAAATCACCTTCAATAAAAACTTACAAAGTAGTGCAGATAAATATTTCCTATTAGAAGTTTTAAAACAAGGAGAAATTGAGTTAATTAATGAATCTCCAATGTATTATAGGGTTTTAAATGAGTCAATGTCACATAAAATCACAACTGCCCTTTTAAAAGATCAAATTGCATTTTATAATGAAATAAAAAACTTTTTCGAAAATAATAACAGTGTAGCCAATTCTTATTATGGGAGATTAAGCTTTACAATAGCTGCAAGTGCTTATTATTTAAAAGAATACTATATTTTTATAAAACATTTATGTAAATCATTTTTACTTTCACCAAGAACAATGATTTTACTATTGATGAAATAATGACACTAAAAAAGAGCTGATACTTATCTATTTTAAAAAATAAAAAATGATTAAAAAAATAAATCTTATTACTCTAATTCTTTCTTTAATCGTATTCTGTTCTTGTAACGATCAAAGTCAAGATAATAGCCAAGAAATAACTAAAGTTGTTAGACAAGCACCTAATGATAGACAAGTCGATAGGTTTGCAGATGTTCAAGTATTACGATATGACATTAAAGACTTTGACCAGTTATCACTTGATCAAAAAAAGTTAGTTTATTATTTATCTGAAGCTGGCCTTAGCGGAAGAGATATTATTTACGATCAGAACAATGCTTTTAATTTAGAAATAAGACGCTGTTTGGAATTTATAGTTGCAAATTTCATGGGGGATAAAGAAACTGACGATTGGTATTTTTTTATGACTTACATAAAGCAAATATGGTTTGCCAATGGAATTCACCACCACTATGGAATGGAAAAATTCACTCCTAAATTCGGTAAAGAATATTTTGATGGTCTTTTAAGTGAGACAGGTTCTATAATTAGTGATGAGGCCAAAAATATAATTTTTAATAGTGAAACAGATAGTAAAAGAAAAGTTAAAGACCCAACTGTTGATATGATAGTTGCTTCGGCAAATAATTTTTATGGTGAAGGGGTGACACTAAAAATGGTAGAAGAATTTTACAATATAAAAATAGATACTCTAGATCCTAGACCGATAGAATATGGATTGAATTCTTCACTGGTTTTAATCAATGATTCATTAATTGAAGATGTTTGGAAATCTGGGGGGAAGTATGGCAAAGCAATTGACAAAATTATTTATAATTTAGAACTGGCTAGTCAAGTTGCTGAAAATGAAGATCAAAAAGCAGCGCTTGATAAGCTTATAGAGTACTATAAAACGGGAGATTTAAGAATTTGGGACGAATACTGTATTCTTTGGACAAAGTCAACAGATGGAGATATAGACTGGATTAACGGATTTATAGAAACTTATGGAGACGCCATTGGAAAAAGAGCTTCATATGAAAGTATAGTACAAATCACAGATTTTGAAGCTTCTAAGCAAATGCAAGTAGTTACACAAAATGCACAGTGGTTTGAAGACAATTCTCCATTAAAAGAAAGTCACAAGAAAAAGAATGTAAAAGGAGTAAGTTATAAAGTGGTACAAGTAGCGAGTGAATCAGGAGACGCTTCTCCATCTACACCAATAGGAGTTAATTTACCCAACAACAACTGGATTAGAGAAGAACATGGATCGAAATCTGTTAGTTTAGGAAATATTATTGCTGCTTACGACAAAGCCTCTGGTCCTGGAATGTTAGAAGAGTTTGCTCATGATGAAATAGAAATTGAGCTGTCTAAAAAGCACGGATATTTAGCAGGGAAACTGCATACTGCATTGCATGAAGTAGTAGGTCATGCGTCTGGTCAAATAAACCAAGGAGTGGGCCAGCCATCAGAAACTTTAAAAAATTATGCAAGCACCCTAGAAGAAGCTAGAGCCGATTTAGTGGGCTTATATTATTTAATGGACTCTATGCTTATAGATTTAGGTTTGATTACCACACTGGACGTTGGAAAGGCTTCCTACGACAATTATATACGAAACGGTATGTTGGCTCAATTAATTAGAATAGACTTGGGCAATAAAATTCAAGAAGAACACATGCAAAACAGGCAATTGGTCGCTTCTTGGGCGATAGAAAAAGGGAGTAAAGAAAATGTAATAGAAAAAGTTCTTAAAGGAGATAAAGTATATTATGAAATTAATGATTATGATCAACTAAGAAATCTTTTTGGCGAGCTTTTAAGAGAGATTCAAAGAATTAAATCCGAAGGAGATTATAATGCAGGTAAAGACCTGGTTGAAACTTATGGTGTTAATGTTGATCAAGAAGTTCACGCTCAAGTTCTAGAAAGAACCAAACCTTTAGATAAGGCACCTTATGGTGGATTTGTCAATCCAGTTTTTAAATTACAAACTGGTGATAAAGGAGAGATTTTAGATGTAATTATAGAGAATAATCAGAATTTTGTAGAGCAAATGCTTTATTATGCTAAAATGTATTCTAACTTGAACTAAGTCTTAAGTAATTTAATGAGGTTGCTTTTTGAAGGAATATAATTTTTCAACTATATTTTTACAAGCGCTTCCTTTTCCATATAAATTAACATTAAAATCAATATTATAAGATTGGTTTTTAAAAGCATTTTTTATTAATTTTTCATTAGCTCCTACCAAGGTGTTAAAACCACATTTAACCAATTCTACCCACTCTGTTTCATCTCTTAATGTTATGCATGGTTTTTTAAAAAAGAAAGCTTCTTTTTGTAAGCCCCCACTGTCAGTCATTACTATTTTAGATCGCTGAAGTAAATAAACCATCTCCAGATATCCTACAGGCTCAACAATTGTTAAATTATTTATATCAAAACTGCCTTTGTTGATAATATTTTTCGTTCTAGGGTGTAGTGGCAAAATAACTGGGATTGATTTTGCTATAAAGTTTAGTCCAGAAAGAATAGAAGATAATCTTTTATCATTATCTGTATTCTCAGCTCTATGAATGGTTGATAATATAAACTCCTCTGGGATTTTAAAATTTGGAGCTTGTTCTTTTTTTGAATAAAACATTGCAGCATCTTGCATAACATCTCCAGATTTCAAAATGGAGATATCTAAATTCTTATAACCTTCATTATTTAGATTATCAACAGCAGTACTTGTTGGGCATAACAATAAATCTGAAATCCTATCTGTTAAAATTCTATTTATTTCTTCTGGCATAGCCATATTAAAAGATCGTAGACCAGCTTCAACATGTGCAACTTTTATATGTAATTTTTTAGCAGCTAAAGCTCCTGCTATGGTTGAGTTGGTATCTCCGTAAACCAAAACCCAATCTGGGGTTTCTTGAATTAATACTTTTTCAATTTTCTCAAGCATTTGGCCAGTCATAGCTCCATGGCCCAAGCCATTAATAGCTAAGTTATATTTAGGTTTAGGAATGCTCATCTGGCCAAAAAAAACATCTGACATATTTTCATCAAAATGTTGACCAGTATGGACGATAATTTCTTCAATGTCTACATGCCTTAAGAACTCTCTACTTAATGCACCTGCTTTAATAAATTGAGGTCTTGCTCCTACTATTGTTATAATTTTCATTCTAATTTTTCAATAGATTACTAATTACTTCCTCTACTCTTTTAAATTCATTTTCTCGCATATTTGTATCTGATGGCAGGCACAAGCCTTGTGAAAATATTTTTAATAATTTAAACATTATATTTCTCTAAATAATTAATGTGATATATTCTTACTTTTTAAAAAAGCACTGTTGAAGGTCAAAAACAATATTTTAATATCTAGATATAAAGATTGATTATCCATATAGTATTTTTCAAGTTTTACTTTATCCTTTAAACTAATTTCATCTCTACCATTAATTTGGGCCCAACCCGTTAGACCTGGCATTAATTTATCTACTCCAGCTTCCATACGTAATTTCATTAAATCATCTTGGTTATATAATGCTGGCCTTGGGCCTATAAAAACCATTTCTCCCTTAATAATATTAAAAAGATTTGGCAATTCGTCCAAACTTAATTTTCTAATTACTCTTCCTACTTTTAATAAATATTTTTTAGAGTTATTTAAAAGATGAGTTGCAACGTTTGGTGTTGATTTTTTCATACTTCTAAATTTATACATTTTAAAAAATGAATAATTAATACCAACTCTTTTTTGAGAAAATAAAATTGGTCCCCCATCTTCGACCAATATAAATATTGAAACCACAATAAATAAAGGGATTAAAAACAAAAACAACACTAGAGCAAAAAACCTATTCATTTTCTAAAATAATATTTAAATTTTTTTTGCTAAAATTTCGTAAGTTAAATTTTCATCAGAACAACGTTTCCTTTTTTTCGTCATAAGATTCAATTTTTTTATAAAACTTTTAGTATTTAACATATTTTTAAAATATTATAATTCTTTAAATTAAATATTTAATCTAACCATAAAGAAGGTTTTGACAAACTACAATTCGGTTTCCATCCGATTTTTCTTGCTTTAGAATCGTCAAATGTTAACGACGCAGTTATTTTTTTTAGTTTAAGAGAATTAAAAGGCATTTCGATCTTAAAAAAAAAGTAAATAAAATCTCCAATTTTAGCTAATACTTTTGCAAAAGTAATTGAAATATTATGAACAGTTTTATTATTAATATTTTTAGCGATTAAATGAGAAAGTTCGAAAAAAGAAGGATGACATCCATCAGTTAGATTATAAATACCTTCGTTTTTAATTAATACTGGAATAAATGAAATAATATCTTCTGCGAGAACCATTGACTTTCTAGCTCGTCCCTTATCGATATTTAAATATCTACCAGATTTAATATTATCTATCATAAATTTTAAATTACCTAAGGGATCTTTACCAATTATTAAAGGAGCTCTAATTACACATATTTTTACATTATTTTTTTTACCCCATGCTATTATGTAATCTTCAGCAAGCTTTTTACTTATTCCATAAGGTGTTTTTGGTTTAGCAACATACTCTTCATTTATTAAGATACCTTCATCAACACCATAAACTGCGACCGAACTAATAAAAATAAAGGATTTTGGAAGTTTTGGTATTGAATCTATGCCTTTTATTAAATTTTTAGTGCCTATAAAATTAACTTCATTAAATTCATTCACTTCTTTCTGCGTTCTAGGGACGATATGTGCTTTCCCTGCGCAATGAATTACCGTATCAAAAAAAATATTCGAAAACACAGGAATATTAGTACTTAAATCACAAATAACATTGTTATTTAATGATCTACCTACAGAACAAACAAGATTGTTGGAATTGAAATAATTATAAATTTTTGCACCTAAAAACCCTGAGGCTCCAGTAATTATAATATTTTTCATTGTTACTAATAAATTCTTTAAGTAATCTTAGCTTTAACTAATTTACAGTTTTAAAATTTAACTTATCACAAGAAAAAACTAAAACCTGAAGCTCCTAATGTTGTTTTTTTATTTTTTTAATGAGATATTGAAATATATAATTAATTATTAAAAAAAAAGATAGTAAATGATTATATCCTAAGACAATATTATAAATTTGATAATTATATTTTAGCATTTCAACTTTATTTGTGGAGATAGAATTTGATCTAATACGATAAATTGCTAGTGACTCAGACATACCCTTTGTTGTTTTTAACATCTTCATGATATTTAGCCAGAGAGCCCAATCTTGACGCTTTCTTATTTCATTCATATAAAGATTCCCTAATAATTTTCTATCATAAATTGCTGTAAGGCAACCCACATAATTATTGTTTAACAGCATTTTGTACGAAATTGTTTTAGGAGCTTCTATAACCGACTTAAAAGAGCCAAATTCATCTACAACATCATATGATGAATAAGTAAATTTTAAACTATTTCGATTCATAAAACTTAATTGTTTTTCAATTTTATCTATTTTCCATTGATCGTCTGAATCACAAAAAGCTATATATCTCCCTTTTGCATTTCTTATTGAGTTATTTCTAGCTAAGCCAGCACCACCATTTGTCTTTAGAACAAATAATTTAATTCTAGAATCATTTTTTTGAAATGATTTAACAATACTTATAGTGTTATCTTTTGAACAATCATCAGTTATCAATAACTCCCAATTTATATATGTTTGATTTATAATAGAACTAATTGTTTCCGAAATAAATCTTTCTGAATTATATGATGGTGTTATTATTGAAACAAGTTCTTTCACGTTCTCTTAGAATTTATTTAGTTTTAACTGTTAACAGGGAATCCTTTTCAATTCCTTTATTTCTCGCTATTGTAGCACTGCTATTTTGATCTAATCTAAATAAATTAACCATATTGTTTTTCCATAGATAGACTCTATTAAATTAACGGTATTGTCTGTAGAGCAATCATCAATAATTTACTACTCCCAATTCTCGTAATTTTGATTAAAAACTGAATTGAATGTATCATTAATAAATCTGGACGCATTATAAAGGGTAGAAATAATAGAAACTAATGGTTCAGTATCTTTTGTTAAATTACTCATTAAGTAAAACTAATAATTTAATAATTCAGTAAGAATTTTTTTACTTACTATTACGCTCTTATTTATGTTACTTTTGAAAAAGTAAGTTTGATTTTCAAAAGCAGATATTTTTTCATCAAAATGTTCTGTAGTATGAATAATAATTTCATCTATAATTTTCATTTTAATATTTTATTAAAAAGATTTAATATCTTTTCTTTAATAGTCCAATTACACTTCTAGAATTTAAATCAAAAACAGTTTAAAAATTTATTTAAAGAAGTATTCAAAGTATTTAATATAAGATTCGGACATATGATTTTTAAGTTGTTTATTATTTAAGTCCGTACTGCCATCTTCAAAATGTTTTACTTCAACTTTATGAGGAAGATACCTAATATCTATCTTATTTAATTTTGCTTTTCTTGCAAAAAAATGTTCCTCATTAAATAAAAACATATCATTGTAAAATGGATTCTTCAATAATTTTAAAGCTTCTTCTCCAATGATAATAAACGATCCATGACAACTATAAATCTTATAAAAATCCTTTTTTGAAAAAGTTACTAAAAGGTTAAAGATTCTTCTAAAAACACTATTAATAAAAAAGATAAAATATTTTAAATATGTTATATTTTTAATACAAGCAAAATAAAATACTTTTCTAATATTAAAGCTGAAATTATAAATATATGGATTTTGATTCTTTTTTTTAAGGGTGAAAATTTTTGGAGCATAGATAATGTTTTTAGGGGAATTAAGTAGATATTTTTTATCCATTTTAATAATAGCTACGTCAGGATTGCTAATAATTAAAAATTTGAATTCATAATTATTAATGGCAAACTCTACCCCCTTATTATTACCATTACCATATCCTAAGTTTTCAACATTTATAAAATCAGCCAAATTTTCATTTGAAATCCTTTGAAATTCAACTTCTGTAGACTTATCATAAAAACTATTTACTACTATTACTTTTGAGTCAGTAATAGTATTATTTATAAAAAAAGAAGATAAATCTTTTGTATTTCTATAAGTCAACACTACATATACAAAGTCAAATTTAGTTAAAGACATAATTTCATTTTTAATTTATACCAAAAAATCAAACTACCCATTCCTAAAATTAAAGAACTTATACAATAATGGATAGAGGCTTCAAATAAGGAGTTAGAAAACGATAATGAAATTGTTAGATATAAAAAACTAATTATAACTGTGAAAGTATTGTATGGGACTTTTGATATTGCATCAATAACATTTCTAATCAAAAGATATACTGAATGTGGTAAAATTGATAATGATATTAATGCCACTACTTCTTTTGCTGAAATGAAACTGGGACTAAAAAACAAAGTCAACAATAAACTTTTAAAAACAAAAATAAAAAGAATTGCCATTATTGAAATTATAATAAATAGGAATAAAAACTTATTAACCATGTCAGTTATTTCCTTTTTTTGATTTAATGAATTCAGTTTACTTATTTTGGGCAAAAGTATAACTCCAACGTATGAAAAAACAGGCTTTACTAGAGACGATAACATAATGGCCGAAGCAAAATATGCACCTGAAAGAAGGCCAAATTTTTTATTAATTATTATGATAGGAATGGTATTTAATAAAAATAAAAAAACATCACCAATTAATCTACTATATCCATAAAACCATAATTTTTTTACATAATTAATATTATTATAAGTAAAAAAGAATTTTAAATACTGACTATTTTTAATTAATTCTCTAGAAAAGAAAAGAATATTAAATAGAGTATAAAAACCAATACAATACGAAAAGTATTCTTTGAGGCTTTTATTGAAAAAGAATGCAGTTATTAAAATCAAAATTTGAACAAATAATTGAGATAGTGAAAATTCAATAATTCTATTAACGCCTCTTAGGTAAGCAAATATAAGTGATGAAAAGGCAATGACTAACCCATAATAAAAACATAGAAAAATTAACTCATCACCTACTGAAAATATTAGACCATTTAAATAATCTCCTGAAAAACAAACCAATAAAAATAGAATTGATGAAACAAATAATACTATGTAAATAGCAGAAAAAAGGTATGAAAAGACATCATTTTTAGATTTACAAACTGATAAAAATTTTGGGAGGGCAATACCCATACCAGAAAGTATTGTAAAAGAAAGGACTGCTGCTAAATTTTTAAAAACACTATAAGTACTATAAGCCTCTACTCCAAAATTAATACTAATAAGCTTATTTACAGTTAAACCAACTATCATTATAGATAATTGTACAAATACTGAAATTATTAATTCCTTTCTAAGACTGGCTTCCATTATATTTTATATTTAAAAGAGCCTATTTTAAGAACTAAAAAAAACATAATAAAACTAAATATATAAGACATATATGCAAAAACACTACTAACAAATGAATAAAGAATAAAAAAAATAAAAGTTGAAATTAAGCAGATAGAAAAAGATTTAAATTTTATATTATTAACACGAAAAAAACCAAATATAAGAGAAGAAAAAAATAAAAAAATATAAGAACCTATAACACCGAAATCTTCAATCAATAATCTGAAAACAGTGAATATATTTGTTTTGAATTTTTTACCTCCAGATTTAAAATTTATAAAATCAGTAAAAATACCTCCCTTTCTTTTTAATATTCCTAAGTAGTTAGAAATTCCATAAAATGTTTTTAATCCAAATGAATAGTTTATTACTTTTTCACTGTTGAGATAGACATCTAGTGCAGGGACATGTGCTATATAATTACCAATTTTATTTTTGGACTCTGAAATTACTTTAGCATTTAGTTCTCCTCGCCTAGCTGCAAATGAAAAAATGAATAAATAATAAAATAATAAACCAATTAATGAGGATGAAATTATTTTTTTAAAAGTGAAAGTTAAAATTTTATTAGAAAAAATTATGTTACACGCAATGGAAGAGCTTATAAAAATAAGGACCGCAGCAATAAAGCTGACTTTTGTGTTTTGAGATAACATAGTTAAAAGCTGTGGTAAAATAGATAAGAAAATTATTTTTTTTTCTTTTAAATGAAAATATAAAAAGCCTCCAATAAATGGCAATAAATAAGTTAGAGATAAGAGTATTTGGCCAAAAAAAGTCTTTTCTATTTTTCCTGAATATCTTAAAGCAGCAATTTTATTATTAATTTCCAAAAGAGATTTAAGACTTGATAGATCAAATAAATTAAATCCATAATTTGACAAATTTATTATTGGAAATAACATTGAAAATATAAATACAATAAAGAAAATCTTATTAATTAATGAAAGATTAAACCATAAAGAATTATTATTTTTAATAATTGTAAAACTTCCAACTCTTTCGCCTATGAAAATTGAAATGGAAGAGAGTAATAAAAAGAGCAGTAAAAAGTTGGAAAAAATAAAGTTTGGAAAAAATAAAAAAGAAATTAGAACATTTAAGAGCCAGTAAAAACTAAAAAGCAAAGAAAATGGATATTTGTTTTTGAATAGATAATTCAATAAGCAAGTTATTGTAAAAACAAGTACTAGAAAGCTAGTCATAAAGTTTATTTCCAATAAATAATAGTAATCAATAATAAAAAAAGAGTTTAAAATGATTATATGTCAAATTAAAATTCTCTTTTGTTCCAATTTTACAATATTTTTTAAATATAAAAGCATAATTTTTTAAAATCACTTTTATAATAAATAATATTTATATTGTATAAAGTAAAATCAGACGACATTAAAATTCAAAACTTTCATTTGTAATCAACTTTTTGGAACTTAAAATTTGGGTTGTTATTAAAAAATTTTATTGTTTCAGAAACCATTATCATAGTTAATGTAATTAAAAAACAAAAAACTGAACAAAAAACTGACAAATAAGGCAAAGACAAAGATTCTTTTTTAGCTGATTTTGGGAAGGTAGAAAGTATGTTTACAATATTTTTAAATCCATTGACCTTAGAATTAATTAATAAAAGATTATTATTGAAGAAAGAATATTTAGAAAACAATTCAGAATATATTTTCTGATTTTGATTGTCTTCCATATAAATTTGCGTTCCTAAGGTTTTCTTTACACTTTCTTCAAAACTTTTTTCTGTTCTTTGAAAAAATAAAATCGAATCAAGCTTTCCAATAGAAAGATTAATCAAAGCTTTCTCTTCTTCCAAGTTTTTAAGAGCTATAACTTGACGGCTTAAATAATATTTATTTTCAGAAATTGAATTAACAATAGAATTTGCCAATCCAGAAGGAACTAACACTGTGTCTAAGGTTAAAGAAATAATATGACAAGGATAATCTTCGAATGATAATTTTTCTTTGAATTCATTATAGTTTAATTCAATTCCACTAATAGAATCTGCTAAATCAGTAAATTTTGCATAAATTTTCATAGTTGTAAATTCACTAGTAAAAGGCTTAACTGAAATGGAATTTATTGACTTTGCTTCATTCAAACTCAAGTTTAAATTGGATTTTAATTCTTTATAGTTTTTTTCATCTATAAGGGTTTGATAATATTCAATATTTTTATAAATCTGATGAACACTTCCAAATTGAGGTGATAGAGTAAAAGAAGCTTTATACCTTACTTTACCAACCCCATTATAAATTGCCCCGATAAAAACTCCCAAAATAATTGAGATTAAAAAAAAGATAAACTTTTTTTTAATGATAGTAAATAGTCGAATAATTAAATTAGCAAATGCAATAAATATGTTAACACTAATAGAAAAAAGTCTATTTATTATTTTTCCAAAATAAGAAAATGATTTGATTAAATCAATTTCTTCAATTTTCTGTTTTTCATTCATTTTACTGGTTATTTAAAATAATTGTAAATATAGTTTTTCTCTTAATTAAATTAATGCTAGCAGTTTAATTTCTTAAAATACAATTCATTTTAATATAATTTTTTTTATTAGTTAAGTTTACCTAATTATTTAATTTTAAAAGCAACTTAATTTTAGCTATGTATTATTTCATTTGTAAGTTGTTCTACCCATTTTTCCAATCTTCCCAGTGTAAGCTCGTCCTCGTTGTCTTGATCAATTGGGAGACCATAAAAATATTCATTATTAATTAAAGCTTTTGATTCTGTAAAACTATAGTCTTCTGTAGGCCAATTACCAATGACCTTACCCCCATTTTCAAGAATTACTTTAGCCAATATTCCTATTCCGTCAACAAAATATTCATCATAGCCTATTTGATCACCTAACCCAAAAATCGCAACAGTTTTTTCTGTAAAGTCTATTTTTTTAAATTCATCAAAATAATCTTCCCAATCACTTTGTAAAACACCGTCATACCAAGTTGGAACCCCTAAAATAAAAAGTGAATTATCTATCCAATCTTTTTCAACAAGCTTACGAACCTCGGTTACTTCAACATCAAAAGAATTTAACAAATACAACAAATAAGTTCCCACTACAAAGTCTGTATTTCCTGTATCCGACCCAAAGATTAATTTTAATTTCATAAAATATATTATTATGATTTTTCTCTTAATATAAATGTAATTATATAAAGACTAAGCGTGTAATTTTCCAATCCGAAATTTTCTAATAAATTTAAAATAAAAAGAAGTCAATTTCAATACCTCTTAATGGGTATTCTTTTTCATAATTTATAATTTTAAACTTTAAATATTATTACATATTAAAATATTTAACTATATTTTAGATAAATGTATTTTAATAAATTGTTAGACAGTACGGATTACGAAATTTCGTCTTACGTAAAAAAATATTTAATAGAGAACTCTAACTATTCAGTAAAACTTCATGTTGGTTGTGATAGCCAAAATATTTCTAAATACACCAATTATGCAACTACAGTACTTTTTCATATTGGGAATACTGGCTGCCATTTTTTGTATCACAAAGAAAGATTACCTAAAATTGAAGATATGTGGACTAAGTTATGGGGAGAAACTACTAGGTCTGTAGAAGTTGCTAATTATTTAAAAGAGAGAGGAATAAAAGTCGATTCCATAGATCTAGACTTTAACAGTGACGAGAATTATCAATCCAACAAGTTAGTTTCAGCGTCTGTTGGATTTGTTGAATCAATGGGATTTACAGCTAATGTTAAGCCAACTATTCTTCCTGCAATTTCTGCGGCTGACATGATGTGCTGAAATTTCTTATTTAAATGAATCGAAAAAAGACTAGAGAAGTTTTCAATAATAACGAAATAAATGATTTGAGAAGTATTTGTATTTCAAATCAATGGGAGCTTATAGAAATTGAGCATCAAAATATCAACTCGTCATTGAGCTTTCGAAAAGCAATTAATGCTCTTACACTTCCAGGACTTTTCATAGGAAGTAAAAAATTAAATCAAAAACCAATATCAGAATTTACTTTATTTAATGGAATAACTTTTGATTCAACTGAAGTATTTCAGTTTAATTTAAGCGGAGGTTCAGTTCATTGTTTAACAAATGAACTATTTTAATTATGCGTAAACTTCTTTTAGTTTTTATTTCGTTTTTTCTATTAGGTGTAACAGAAAATAAAATAGCTACTAAAAAAGGCGTAATTAATTTTGATGGAAATAAAAGAGAATACTATTTTTCATTTCCTAAAAATACCTTAAAACCTTTTCCTTTAATTATCAATTTTCATGGTTTTTCAAGTCATGCAATTGAGCAACAAGAGTTTTCACAAATGGATAATTATTCCCATCAAAACGGGTGTGGAGTAATTTATCCAGAAGGAATTAAAAAATCGTGGAATATAGGTAAAGGTATGATGAATGATGAAAACGATATTGGTTTTGTAAATGCACTTATTGACTCAGTGACTTCGAAATATAATATTGATTCTGATCGTATCTACGTTTGTGGTTTTTCAAATGGTGGAGAGTTTTCATACGAGCTTATGTGCGGACTATCAAACAAAATAGCTGCATTTGGATCTGTTGGAGGGAATTTCATTATTAATGAAAAAAGGTCGTGTAATATAAGTAGAGAAATTCCTTTAATTCATATTCATGGTACCAAAGATAGATTGGAAAAATATAATGGATATGATAGATATTATTTGAGTACAATGGCTTCAGTTAACTTTTGGGCTGAACACAATCAGTTAGATAAAATGGTAGTTGAAAATATCGAAGATGTTCATAAAAAAGATCGTACAACTGTCGAAAAATATATTTTCTATAAAGATAATTCCGATACAAAAGTGATTCATTTAAAGGTGGTGAATGGTGGGCATGTATGGATTGGTTCTCCTACTTTTGATTTATTTTATCAAAAATTATTATTTGGGAAGAATAATCATGAAATAAATTCTAGCAAAGAGTTGGTTGATTTTTTTCTAAAATATAAATTATCAGACTTTAATTAGGAAAATCGTCTACTAAAGAATCCCATAAATACAAGCTAACTATAGTTTTATAAGTAGACCAGTGAGTTTACGTAAATTAACCAATTAATAAGTCCATTTTTTAGGCATTATTTTAGGACATATCTTATTGTTGCTCTTGATCTTTGCTGAATTAGAATTTCTTGGTCTTTTAATGATTTTGGTATGTCGAGGTTCTTAAAATTCCTAATTGTAAGAAGATTTACTTTGTCATTATATTTCACAATATAATTCTTCTGTAATTCTGCAACTAGAATTAATAAGTTCTTATTTGAAATTATACCACAAACTGAAAAACTTAATGCAGAATTCTGCATTAAATGAACTTTTAAACCAGTTCTTGAAAATATAGAAAATATTTCACTTATATGCTCTTCAAAAATAAATGAATAATCTCTAGTACTAATAGAAAGCAACACTTGATTTGGTTTATAGATTAGTGAAGTAATTTTTTCTTTGCTTTCCACAATTTCTCTAACGGAACTACCGGAATTATTTGTATTAATAAATGATCTAATAGAAAGAGGAATATTTTTATTTTCTAAAGGCTTTATTGTATTTTGGTGAATAACGGAAGCTCCAAGATAGGAAAGTTCAATTGCTTCCTTAAAAGAAATACTTTTTAAAACTTTTGTATTATTAAAATATTTTGGATCAGCATTTAGTAACCCGTCTACGTCTTTCCAAATAATGACTTCTTTAGAATCCAAGCACCAGGCAAAAATTGCTGCTGTAAAATCACTTCCTTCTCTACCCAATGTAGTTGTTTCTCCCATCTGGTTAGCACCTATAAAACCTTGTGAAACATATGTTATATTTTGATCAATAGTCCTATTTATCTCATTATTAGTTGCCTCCCAATTAACTTTAGACTCTAAGAATTGATTTGAGGTTTTTATCAGGGTTCTTGCATCTATCCATTCATTTTTCAACCCCTCTTTTTTTAAATATGTAGAAATAATTAATGTAGAGAAGAGCTCTCCAAAAGAAACAATTTTGGAGTAAGATAATTCATCATTTTTTTTCGACTCTTCAGAAACAAAGAGCAGTAATTCTTGGTTTAATTTTTTGAAAAAACTTAAAAATTCATAGTCTGAATTTAATCCTAATTCTTCAATTATTGATTTATGAAATCTTATAGATTCATTAGCTTTTTTAATTGCATCACTTGAATTGCCTTTAACAAAAAAACGCCAAACACTTTCAAGTTCGTTAGTTGTTTTATCAATAGCTGAAACTATAATAATAAGACTTTCTTTATAGGAAAAAACTATATTTTTAAGATTGATAATTGCCTTTGCATTTTTTACAGATGCTCCTCCAAATTTGAAAACTTTACTCAATTTAATTTATTTATTATTAAAGTTAAGATTATTATATAATTAGATTTAAGATAAAATTCTATTTTGATTAACGATATTTTAAAATGAAATTACTATTTAAACATGTTTTTTTTAAAATATTTAATCAGAGAAATAATTTTTAGGTTTATACACTCCAAAATTAGATATTTGTAAAAAATTTCAAATGAAGAATGTTACAGTTGGAGAATTCATAGCTGAGTCACAAAATAATTTTCCAGGATCTACAGGTGAATTATCTAAAATTCTAAGTTCAATTAAGCTTGCTTCAAAAATTGTTAGTCATCAAATTAATAAAGCTGGCTTGGCCAAAGAAATTTTAGGTTCCTCTGGAAGAGAAAATATTCAAGGTGAAGAGCAACAAAAATTAGATATTTTTGCGAACGATTCTTTTATAAATGCGCTTTCTGCAAGAGGAGTGATCTGTGGAGTAGCATCTGAAGAAAATGATTCATTTGTTGAGTTTAATAGTACTGTAAATAATGATGCAAAATATGTTGTTTTAATTGACCCTCTTGACGGCTCCACTAACATTGACGTTAATGTTTCCGTTGGATCAATTTTTAGTGTTTATAAAAGAACAACAGATAAAGGTTCAAATGTTGATATTAAAGATTTTTTGCAACCAGGTAATAGGCAAGTTGCCTCAGGGTATATTATTTACGGATCGTCAACAATGCTCGTTTACACCACAGGAAAAGGGGTAAATGGATTTACTTTTGATCCAAGTATTGGTGTATTCTTTTTATCTCATCCAGCTATGAAAACGCCCAACGATGGAACAATATATTCAGTCAATGAAGGAAATTTGAATTATTTTAAAAAACCAGTTGCTGATTATATCAAATATTGTCAATCCAGCAATAAAGATCAAATGAAAACAGCATACAGTTCTAGATATATAGGTTCGTTAGTAGCGGATTTTCATAGAAACTTAATTAAAGGGGGAATATATTTATATCCTTCAACTGAAACTAATCCCAATGGAAAACTGAGATTGACCTATGAATGCGCACCGCTTGCATTTTTAATTGAACAAGCTGGGGGAAGAGCTATTTCAGAAAACCAAAGAATAATGGATATTGTTCCCACTGAATTACATCAAAGAGTACCATTTTTCGTAGGATCCAAAAACATGATTGATCATTTAGAAGAAAATTTAGAAAGTGAGTCTAGATCAATTTAAAAAAAGAATATCTTCTTCAAAGACATTTTTAAAAATTTCGAATATATGGGGCAACGAATCCTCAATATACTTAAAAAACACCTCTGGGTCATATATTTCTTTTTTAAGCAACTGCATTATTCAAGAAAATAATGGAAGTCATCTCTTTATTTTTTCTGATAAAGAAGAGGCTCTTTATTTTTTTAACGATTTAGAAAGCTTATTTGAAAAGGAAAGAGGAACTACTTTACTATTTTACCCAGCATCATATCGAAGGCCTTATCAAATAATGGATTCGGATCCTACGAGCATACTTCAAAGAACAGAAGTAATTGATTCGCTAAGTAAGCAAAGAAAAAAACTAATTATTGTTACTTATCCAGAAGCAATTATTGAAAAAGTCATTGCAATAAGAAGCTTTGAAGAAAATAATATTACAATTTCAACAGGAGAAGATTTAGAACTTGATTTAATTAATGAAATACTAATAGAACTTGATTTTGAAAAAGTGGACCACGTATACGAACCCGGTCAATTTGCTGTAAGAGGCGGAATAATTGACGTATTTTCTTTTAATAATGAATTCCCTTATAGAATTGAGCTTTTTGGAAATGAGATAGAGTCTATAAGAGAGTTTGACCCTGTAACTCAGCTTTCTGTAATTACTTTAAATAAGATTAAAATAGTTCCCAATATAAATAATCCAGCACTATCAAAAGATCGAGTTTCTTTTCTAGATCATCTTTCTAAAAACACAGTCTTATGGGCTAAAGATTTAGAAATTGCTCAAAAGAAAATGGATCAAGGGTTTGAAACTGCAAATAAAGTATATAACAAAATAAAAGAAAAAAAAGAATTACTTCTCCCAGTTGAAATGTATTTATCACCATTAGAATTTTTATCTAAAATAAGTGAATATTCATCAATAGAGTGGAATAGGACTATTAATCAAAACAATACAGTAGTTATAGACTGTAATACGATTGATCAACCTAATTTTAATAAGAATTTAGATGTTTTAGTAAGTAAGTTAGAAGAGCTTAAAGATGATGATTATTCAATTTTTATTTGTTCGGACCAGGATTCACAAATAAAGAGACTGAGGGGAATTTTTATAGAGTTAGAAAAAGATTCTTTATGCAGTTTTATACCAATTGGAATACATCAAGGATTTATCGACCATAACGAAAAAATTGTTGTTTTCACAGACCACCAAATTTTTGAAAGATACCATAGATTTCATTCTAGGAAGAGTGTTTCTAAGTCTAAGGAAACCTTTACACTTAAAGAAATATATGATCTACAGAAAGGAGATTTTGTAGTTCATATTGATCACGGAGTTGGAGAATTTTCAGGATTAGAAAAAATTGATGTTCAAGGGAAGGAACAAGAAGCCATTAGATTAATTTATAAAGGAGGAGATATTCTTTATGTAAGCATTCACTCTCTACATAGAATCACTAAATTTTCAGGAAAAGAGGGGACTAAACCTTCTTTAAATAAACTAGGTTCACCAGCTTGGTCTTTGGCAAAGCAAAAGGCGAAGAAGAAAATTAAAGAAGTTGCTTTTGACTTAATACAGTTGTATGCTAAAAGAAGAATGCAATCTGGATTTGAATTTCAACCAGATACTTACTTACAAAACGAGTTAGAAGCCTCTTTTATTTATGAAGACACTCCAGATCAACTTGCCTCAACATCTGCTGTGAAATTAGACATGGAAAAACCCCATCCAATGGATAGATTAATTTGTGGAGATGTTGGTTTTGGCAAAACAGAGATTGCCATTAGAGCAGCTTTTAAAGCAGTTGCCGATAATAAACAAGTAGCTGTCCTTGTCCCTACCACAGTACTTGCTTTTCAGCATTTTAGAACCTTTTCGGAAAGGCTGAAAGACTTCCCATGTAACGTTGACTATATTAACAGATTTAAATCTACTAAGAATACTAAAACTACTCTTGAAGAATTACAAAATGGTAAAATTGATATATTAATTGGGACACATAAATTAATCGGAAAAGATGTAATTTTTAAGGATTTGGGACTTTTAATTATTGATGAAGAGCAAAAATTTGGAGTAGGTGTTAAAGATCAGCTTAAAAATATTAAAGTTAACGTAGACACATTGACTTTAACAGCAACACCAATTCCCAGAACTTTACAATTTAGTTTAATGAATGCAAGAGATCTCTCAATTATAAATACCCCTCCACCGAATAGATTTCCAGTAGAAACCACTGTACAATCTTTTTCAGAAGATACTATTAGAGAGTCAATAAATTATGAACTTGAAAGAGAGGGCCAAGTTTTTTTTGTACATAATAGAGTACAAAATATTAATGAAATTGCAGGGATGATTAACCGATTGTGCCCCAATGCAAGAGTCGCAGTTGGACATGGCCAAATGGAAGGCAAGAAATTAGAGGCAATTATACTAGATTTTATGGATGGATTATATGATGTCTTAGTTGCAACTACTATAATTGAATCCGGAATTGACATTCCAAATGCCAATACCATTATTATAAATAATGCCAATCATTTTGGGTTAAGTGATCTTCATCAGTTAAGAGGAAGGGTAGGAAGATCAAATAAGAAAGCATTTGCATATTTATTTACTCCACCCCCTCAACATTTATCTTCGGAAGCAAGGAAAAGGTTACATGCAATAGAACAATTTTCGGATTTGGGTAGCGGGTTTAATATTGCAATGAGAGACTTAGATATTAGAGGTGCCGGTGATTTATTAGGAGCAAATCAAAGTGGTTTTATCAATGATATTGGCTTTGATACTTATCAAAAAATTTTGGATGAAGCAATACTTGAGCTTAAAGAAAATGAATTTAAATCAGTTTTTTCTAAAGAATTAGAGCATAGAGATTTTGTAAAAGAATGTATTTTAGAAACAGATTTATCTTTAGTCATACCAGATGATTATGTAAATGATATTAATGAAAGGTTATCGCTATACAAGAGACTAGATCAATTAACTTTTGAAGAGGCCAGTAATTCATTTATAAATGAGTTAAATGACAGATTTGGAACAATACCAATTCAAACAACAGAACTAATTAAAACTTTAAGCCTTAGGGAACAAGCAAAAAAAATAGGATTTGAAAAACTGGTGATAAAACAAAATAAACTTGTAGGTAAATTTACTACTGCTCATCCTAATTATTTTGAATCTAGTACTTTCTCTAAAGTTTTAAGCTTTGTTCAAAGTAACAAGAATGGGGTTCATTTAAAAGAAAAAAATAACAGTTTAATTTTAACATTTGAAAATGTCAATAGTATTGAAATAGCAAATAAGAAATTAAAAGAAATAATTAGTTAAGATTTAATTTCAAAATCATCCATAAATTTAGTAGTAAAATCACCGTTAATAAACTTTTCATTCTCTAATAATTGCTGATGAAAAGGGATGGTAGTTTTAACTCCTTCAATAATGTACTCATCTAAAGCTCTTTTCATTTTTTGAATAGCCTCTTCTCTAGTTTGGGCAACTGTTATTAGCTTAGAAATCATAGAATCGTAATACGGAGGAATTATATAACTTGCATAAACATGAGTATCAATACGAATACCGTGTCCTCCAGGCGAGTGATAATTAGTAATTTTCCCAGGTGAAGGAATGAAATTTTTATGTGGATCTTCTGCATTAATTCTACATTGAATGGAATGCATTTGAGGAAAATAATCTTTCCCTGATATTTTTTCACCAAAGGCAATTTTAATTTGCTCCTTAATTAAATCATGATTTATAACCTCTTCAGTGATAGTGTGCTCTACTTGAATTCGAGTATTCATCTCCATAAAGTAGAAGTTCCGAAATTTATCTACTAAAAATTCAACGGTACCCACTCCTTCATATTTTACGGCTTTTGCAGCTTTTTTAGCTGCTTTCCCCATTTTAGTTCTTAAATCTGTGGTCATGAATGGAGACGGAGTTTCTTCAACTAATTTTTGATGTCTTCTTTGAATTGAACAATCTCTTTCAGAAAGGTGACAAACATTCCCAAATTGATCTGCAGCTATTTGAATTTCAATATGTCTTGGCTCTTCAATAAATTTTTCCATATACATGCCATCATTTCCAAATGCGGCAGCAGCTTCAGTTCTTGCAGACGACCATCCTTCTACTAACTGATTATCATTCCAACATAGTCTCATTCCTTTCCCACCACCACCTGCAGTAGCTTTTAGCATTACGGGATAAGTAATTTTATTAGCAATTTTTTTTGCTTCTTTAAGATCTTTAATAATACCAACTGAACCAGGAACTGTTGGAACTTTTGCATTTCTCATTGTTTCTTTTGCAGACGCTTTATCCCCCATAGAATCTATCTGTTCAGGTAATGCACCTATGAACTTAATTTCATGTTCTTGACAGATTCTAGAAAAATTTGAATTTTCTGAAAGGAATCCATAACCAGGGTGAATCGCATCGGCATTTGTGATTTCAGCAGCAGAAATAATATTAGGTATTTTTAAATAAGATTCTTTGCTTGACGGAGGGCCAACACAAACTGCCTCATCAGCAAATTTAACATGTAAACTGTCTTTATCAGCAGTAGAATAAACAGCAACTGTCTTAATTCCCATTTCTTTACAAGTCCTTATAACACGTAAAGCAATTTCACCTCGATTGGCAATCAGAATTTTTTTGAACATAATAAAAGGGGGTCTTTAAATATTAGGATCTATAAGAAAAAGAGGTTGGTCAAATTCTATAGGAGAAACATCATCCACTAATACTTTTACAATTCTACCAGAAACTTCAGACTCAATTTCATTGAATAATTTCATTGCTTCAATTATACATAACGTATCACCAGACTTAATTACCGATCCCACTTCAACAAAAGGCGGTTTTTCTGGTGCTGAAGAGCGATAAAAAGTTCCAATCATTTGAGCTTTAATCGTAACCAAATTACTGTCTTCTTTAATCTCCTCCTTTTTTTCAGACTTGGTAACCTCAGCGATTACTTGAGGCTGAACCATTGGAGGATGCATTGTACTTACAGGACTAATCTGTTGCACAATTTTAGTCTCTTCTTTAAAATTGGTTTTTTTCTTAGCCATATAATCTGACTTTATGACAAGCTTAAAGTCTTTTTTCTCAATTTCTACTTCGTTAACACCAGCCTTGGCGACGAATTTTATTAAATCTTGAATTTCGTTAATGTTCATATTTAATTCATTAAATAATATGTAAATCTAAAATAAAAATGATTTAAACGGTGATTATAAATGTTAATATGCCCATTTTAAGTAAACGCTTCCCCATGTGAACCCTCCGCCAAATGCAGCTAAGACAATATTATCTCCTTTTTTTAGCTTATTTTCCCAATCCCATAGACATAAGGGAATTGTTGCAGCAGTAGTGTTGCCATATTTGTTAATATTGATCATTACCTTATCCTTAGTTAGTCCCATTCTGTTAGCTGTGGCGTCAATAATCCTTAGGTTCGCTTGATGAGGGACTAACCAATCTACATCATTTCCTGTAAGATTATTTCTTTCCATTATTTCTGCTGATACGTCTGCCATATTTGTTACTGCAAACTTAAAAACAGATTTTCCTTCTTGGTACATGTAAGTGTTTGGGTCTCCAACATTTTCATTAGTTATTGGATATGCAGACCCACCATATTTTTGAATAAGTAGATCTTTTCCTGATCCATCAACTTTTAAAATAGAATCCAAAATTCCATGACCTTCCTCATTAGGCTCTAGAAGAACCCCTCCGCAACCATCTCCAAATAAAATGCATGTATTTCTGTCTTCGTAATTAACAATTGAAGACATTATATCAGCGCCCAAAACAATTACTTTTTTATATTTTCCACTCTCAATAAATTGTTGACCTGTGATTAAAGTAAATATAAAACCAGAACAAGCGGCACTTAAATCAAACCCCCATGCGTTAGTTGCTCCACTTTTTTCACAAATGATATTTGAGGAACTTGGGAAACGATGATCTGGAGTTATAGTTCCAACAATTATCATGTCTATTTCAAGTGGAGAAATTCCTCTTTTTTTACAAATTTCTTTTACAACATCACTTCCCATATCAGAAAGTGTTTCACCACCTGATACAATTCTTCTTTCTTTTATTCCAGTTCTTGAAACAATCCACTCATCATTAGTATCAACCATTTTTTCTAAATCCTTATTTGTAAGAATTTTTTCAGGGACAAAACCATGGACACAAGTAATAGCAGCATTTATATTATTCATTTAAAAGCTTTTTTAATTTTAGAATTAAGTTTAGAATTAATTAAGTCTTTTCCAAGTAAAATCATATTTTTAATAGCATTTTCATTGCTAATTCCATGACCAATTAGAACATTGCCATCTACTCCTAAAACTGGAGTTCCACCATATATTTCATAATTAAACCTATCAAAGTAAGGATCAGAAAGTTTTTTTTGATCGATTAAGGTGTAAAAAGATTCCGCTAATTTAAGCACCACATTTCCAGTGAATCCATCGCAAACAACAACATCAGCTTTGTCATTAAAAAGGTCTCTACCTTCAATATTACCAATAAAATTAATGTCATCATTATCCTCTAAAAGTCGATAGGTTGATTGAGTTAGTAAATTTCCTTTTCCTCTTTCCTCTCCAATATTTAAAAGCCCAACTTTCGGATTTTTGATATTATATACATTTTCAGCAAAAAGACTCCCTAAAATAGCAAATTGAAATAATACGTCAGGCTTGCAATCTGCGTTAACACCTACGTCTAAAATTAATCCTACTCCACCATTCTTTTTAGGTAAAACAGAAGTTATGCTAGGCCTTATAACACCCTTGATGGGCCCAATTGAAAAGATACTGCCAACTAACATAGCCCCAGAATTTCCAGCGCTGGAAAAGACATCAATTTCTTTGTCTTTAAGAGCTTTGAATCCGATTGAAATACTATTATTGGGTTTTTTTCGAAGTGCTTTCGTAGCATGTTCATTCATGGAGATAACTTCATCAGCATGAATGAATTCAAATATAGAAGAGTCTATATTTTTAGACAATAGCCAGCTTTTAGCTATATTTTCATCTCCTACTAAAACTATTTTCTCATTCTTTTTTAGTTCTTTAGTAGCTAGATAAGCACCATTTAAGGTAGCATCAGGCGAGTTGTCTCCGCCCATAATATCCAATCCAATTTTCAAAAAAATAAAGTTAAGCTAACGCTTCTTTTTCCATAACGACTTTGCCTTTGTAATAAAGTTTACCCTCTGACCAATGAGCTCTATGGTATAAATGAGTTTCACCTGTTGTTGGGCAAGTAGCAAGTTGTGGAGTAGATGCTTTGTAATGAGTTCTTCTTTTGTCTCTCCTTGTTTTAGACTGTTTACGTTTTGGATGTGCCATAATTTTATTTAAAATAATTTAATTTTATTTCTTAAAAGCTTTAAGTTTTTCCCATCTTGGATCAAATTCTGAATCGGAATCTCTTTTCAAATATTGTTCCATTAATTTAACTTGCTTAGGGTTACATTCATTTTTTTTATGAACTACTTTTTTAGGGAAGTTTAGTAAAAAATGCTCGTAGAAAAGATGGCTAATATTATATTCATAGCTTTCTTCTGGAAGATAAATAATATCATCTTTTATAATTTCTTCATTATGATAAAGGAATTTAATTAAGCAATTAAATTCATAATTAAAATCAATCGAAACAAGATCCAAACATCTATCACAACTAACATTAGTATTTCCTTGATAATGAAATCTCAAGTCCATCACTGAATTTTCTTTTCTAAAATCTAGTGATAAATTTATGCTACAAGATTCGTAACGGAGGGAATTATAAGCTTCAAAGAACGAGTTTTCTATTTTAAAGGTAAAAAAATTAGATCCAAGCTTAAGACTTGAAAATGGAATACAAAATTCTTTTAATTCTTCCATTACTTTAAATAGTTTGCAAATTTAAGTATAATGACCTTAAGAAAAAAACTTTATTGAAAATTGATGAATTTTTCTGGGTTTATTGGATAGCCATTGTGCCAAAGTTCAAAATGTAAATGTGGTCCAGTTGAGTGCTCCCCACTATTGCCAACAATAGAGATTGGCTCTCCGGCATCTACATATTCACCAATTTTTTTTAAAACCTCAGAATTGTGCTTGTAAATTGAAAGTAAATTGTTTTTATGCTGAATATGTATCACATGTCCATCAGTTGGTGACCAATTTTGATAAACAATAGTTCCTTTTAAGATTGCAACAACTGCTTCATTTTTTGGAGCTATGATATCAACACCAAAATGTCCTGAAGAAATATTCATTTCATTTGTTAGCTCTCCGACTATAGGAGGGAAAAGTAGTATTTCTGGAAGTACATCTTTTTTAAGTGCACCACCAGGAATAAGATCTATGTCATATTTTTCTCTTTTATTTACTTTTTCTCTCATAGTTTTTTCTGAAACTGATAGGACATTTTCACTATTAGCTTTTTTAGATTTAAAATCTCTAAAAATTGTATCACGACTACTTGGGCTATCTCCTCTAAGAATTTTTTGAATATTATTAATGTATTGTTCTTCTTTTTCAGTTTTCACAATTAAATCATTCAGTTTTTGATCTAAGGCAATATGATTATCTATTAACTCCTTTTGATCAGTAGGACTAGGGTAACCAGAGATTAATGTTTTAAGAGAAGTATTGGAGATTAATAAAAAACCACCTAATGAAAATATAATAACAGAGAATAAAAAAAGTATAAATAAAGAAAATTTTGAAGTTGTGAAATTTCTTTTTTCTTCAAAACTTTCCTCATCAAGAACAACAATCCTTCTTTTTTGTTGAAGGGTTTTAAGCCAGTTCTTAAATCTTGATTCAGATTGTTTTGTTTTTTTCATAGGATAAAAATTATACAAATATCTTAAAATATATTTACTCAATAAATATCTAATACAATAAGTTCATTAGATTGTAGTTAATATTGCAGAGATAAAATTTTAATGAGAATATTTAAATCTTGTATTTTAATAATAATTGCCGTTTTCACGTTACAATGTTCTACAGAAAAAAACACAACGATACATAGAGGATTTCATAATTTACACGCAAAGTATAATGGATATTTTAATGCAAATGAAATTATTAAAGAAACCTACAATGAGTTTCTAAATTCCAGAAAAGAAAATTACAATTCTATTTTACCAGTTTTCCCAACACCTAACGAAGTGGAATCTAAAAGTTGGTATGCACCTATGGATACAGCCTACAGAAAATGCGAATTAGTTATTTATAAACATAGAATGCCACACACTAAAAAGGGAAGGAACAGGAACAAAGAATGGTGCAAATATATAGACGATAATTGGATGACTATGGGCAGAACAAGATACTTTAAGAAAGACTTCCCAAAAGCATTGAAAATTTTTCAATATGTTGAAAATCATTATAAAATTGAAGACAATTTTTACAGAAGTATTTTTTGGCAAGCAAAAGTTTTAATCGAAATGAAAGCTTATGATGAGGCAGAAGATATATTACTTAACATCTTGGCTAAAAATGAAGAACAATTAAAAAATCTTAAAAAAGATAGTAAGCTCAAATTAAAAGACAAATTAATATTAGCTTTAAATTATGAAAATAGGATTGATTACTTAGAAAATAAAGAGCCCTTAATTTCAAATCAAATCTTAGGTCAAGTTTATCCAACATTAGCAGACCTTTACATTAAAAGTGACTTTACTAAAAAAGCAATTGAAAATCTTGAAACTGCCATAGAAGACAAGCAAAAAAAGAAATTTAAAACTAGATTAATTTTCATTCTAGCTCAGCTCTACCATGCAGAAAATAATTACAAGGCGTCTGTTTATTATCAACAAGTTGTAGAGAGAAACCCTGAATACGAAATGGCGTTCCAAGCCAAAATAAATAGAGCACTTTCATTTAGTGGGGATGATTCAAAGTCTATCAAGGCTCAATTACTAAAAATGCTTAAAGATGACAAAAATATTGAATTTTTTGATCAGATCTATTATGCATTGGCCGAAATTGAATTTAAAAATAAAAATGATGAGCTAGGTAAGCAGCAACTTCAAAAATCTATTAATCTAAGCGTTAGTAATCTTCCCCAAAAAATAAAATCTATGAAAAGAATGGGTGATTTATATTTTGATAAGTCACAATATATTAAATCATATTTTTACTATGATTCGATTAAACAAATTCCGCTAAATGACTATAAATTTAAGGATCTAGTAGAAAAAAAACATAAACTTTTAAGTACAATTTTTATTAATAGAGCTACAATTGATGTGAATGATAGCATAATTGCCATATGCTCCTTGGGCCCAAAAGAAAGAAGAGATAAAATTTATCAAGCGGTAGACTTAGTGATAGCTAAAAGATCAAACAACTCAGAATCTACTCTGTTAGCATTAAGTAGTTTAAATAAAACCCCTACTAACAATACATCAAGTCAATCTTTTTTTATTTGGGATCAATCCTCCCTTAATAGAGGGAAAATTGAATTTGATAAAAAATGGGGTAAAATGAGTTTAGAAGATAATTGGAGAAGGTCTTCTAAAAGTAATACGTTTTTTGATGAAACTGAGGCCAGTGAGTCTGACTTTTCAAATACCGACTTATTTGACGAGCTTTCTCAAAACTTGCCGTGTGATAATGATGAATTATTAAGCTCGATGAAGGATTCAATTTTAACCTCACTTTTTAATTTAGGACTAATCCACCACTACGAAACTAAAAATCTAGAACGATCTGCAAAATATTTTAAAAGGATTGCAGATAATTTTCAACCTAAGATTCAATCAATTGCTTCAATTTACGAGTTATATATTATTTATAAAGTGCTAGGGGCTCAAAAATCTAGTCTTGAAATGAAGCAGTTACTTCTTGATAATTATCCAAATAGTAAGTATGCGAAATTACTACTTGGGGGGAAGACCTTAAGTGACGAAAGCCTAGCAATGAAAAAAGAAAACATGGAATATTCAAAACTATTTTCAGGATATAAAGCTGGAAAATATATCAATACTATTGAAGCCTGTTCTAATAAGATGAAAGACACCACCAACCCTTTATTTTGCCAGTACGGACTTTTAAAAGCTTATTCGTTAAAAAAGAATAATGACACTTTAAATAATAACACTAAATTAATTAGCACTTTAAAATCAATCGTCAAACAATGTTTAGGAACTGAATTTGCTGATCAGGCCATTTCAGTATTAAATGATTTAAAAGTTAAAACAGCAGAAAACTTAAATCAAAAAGAAAAATGGGATTTTACGTATAATCCAGATACTTTACATTATTTTATACTTATTGCCCCAAAAGATGGCTTCTCAATAAATTCAGCTAAAAATAATACTGCTAACTTCAACTCCTCTAATTTTTCAGAATTAAAACTTAAAGTTTCAAGTACCTTTCTAAACACATCAGACCAGATGATAATTGTTAAGTATTTTAAAAATAGTAAAAAAGCCCTAGATTATCTTTTAGCTTTTAAAGCTAACAAAGGAAAAATTAAAAGTTACAAAAACGAAGATTTTTTCATAATTAATCCAAAAAATTTAAGAGAATTATATATTGAAAAAAACACTACTAATTACCTTGATTTCTTCAAACAATTTTATGAATAATTGGAATTTCATCATTTTTGTATATTTGCAGAAAATTACTCATGGTATTTAAATCTGAAAAAAGCATGGCAAATTATAACAACCAGTCACCTGAAAGACTTAACAGAATAGTTGAGGGGACTCACATTGAAGGTGATATTAAGTCTGATTCTAATATTAGAATAGATGGTTATTTAAAAGGTACTATCACTGTTAAAGGAAGATTAGTTTTAGGTCCAACTGGAAAAATTGACGGCAATATTAATTGCAAAAATGCTGATTTAGAAGGCAAATTAAACGGAACGATTGAAGTAGATGAATTATTGTCATTAAAAAGTACTGCTAAATTACAAGGTGAAATTTCTACAAATAAGTTATCAATAGAACCCGGTGCAATCTTCTCAGGAAATTGTAAAATGGGTGCTGTTCTTAAAGACCTTACTAGCTCTGAAGATAATTTAGTTGATAATAAAGAAATTATTAAAGAGAAAACAGCTTAAAATTATATTAGCTTATTTATTTCTCTATTGAAGCACAGGGTTAAATTTTAATAATATTAAAAAGTAAATTCAAAATGAAGGTAAAGTTACTTGTTCCTACTGATTTTAGTGATGTTGCTCACTCAGCTATCCAGCACGCAGTAAAGTTCTCATCAATTATAAATGCTGAGTTAATTCTTCTTCATGTAGTAGAGTCTAGAGAAGGTATTGTGTCTGCTAAAGAAAAACTTTCCAAAGACGAAATAATTGGAAAATCATATTCAAGTTCTTGTACTATAAATTCGTATGTTAGAATTGGAAATATTTTTGAAGATATTGGTGACTTTGCTGCTGAGTTTGGGGTCTCTTTAATTTTTATGGGAACTCATAAATATAGTAGATGGCAAAAAATAGTTGGAAGTCGAGCTATTAGAGTAATTACTAGCTCACCAGTTCCTTTTATTTTAGTACAAGAAAAATTAATGGATGCTAAAGGTTATGATAATATTGTTGTTCCTTTAGATTTAAATATTGAGACTAAACAAAAGCTGGAATTAGTGGTTAAAATAGCGCATTATTTCAACTCCGAAGTTCATCTTATAACAAACGACTCTACAGATTCATTTATTAAAACAAAACTTAAAGCCAACCAAATTTGGGCAACTAAGTATCTTGATTCAAATAAGATTAAGAATTCCTCTCATTTAGTCCCTAAAGGGAAAACTTTAAGTGAAGGAATATTTTTACTTTCTTATAATGTAAAGGCGGATCTAATTGCTATAATGAATCTTCAAGATGATTCAATTTTAGGATTGCTTGAAAATTCTTTTCAAGATGAAATTATTGGAAACGATTATAAAATTCCCGTACTGTGCGTTAATCCTCATGTTATTACTAAAGCATCTGGTAGTGTTTTTGTAAGGTAAATTCATAATAAATGCTATCAGAACAAGAACAGATTAGAAGAGAAAGTCTTCAAAAAATCATTGATTACGGGATTAATCCATATCCAGCTTCAGAGTTTAAAATTTCTCACTCTTCTTTGCAAATTCTAGAAAATTTTAATGAAGGAGAAAATGTAGTTATTGCCGGTAGGTTGATGAGAAGAAAAATTCAAGGAAAAGCAAGTTTTGGAACTATTCAAGATTCTAAAGGTAAAATACAGATTTATTTTAACAGAGATATAATTTGCCCTGATGAAGACAAATCAATGTACAATGATGTTTTTAAAAAGTGGTTAGACCTTGGAGATATTATTGGAATTGAGGGAAAAGTTTTTAAAACAATGGTTGGGGAGATTTCTGTTAATGCAGAAAAAATACATTTGTTAAGTAAATCTCTTAAACCTTTACCACAACCTAAAATTGATGCTCAAGGGGTTACTCATGATGCTTTTAACGATCCTGAATTAAGATACAGAAGAAGATATGTAGATCTCGTTCTTAATGAAAGGGTAAAAGAAACTTTTCTCAAAAGAACTAAGATTATTAATTCAATGCGAAATTTTTTGAATCAAAAAGAATATTTAGAAGTAGAAACTCCGATATTACAAACTATTCCTGGCGGTGCAGCAGCACGACCTTTTACAACACACCATAATGCATTGGATGTTCCACTATATTTAAGAGTTGCTAATGAACTATATCTTAAAAGACTAATTGTTGGAGGCTTTGAAGGGGTTTATGAATTTGCAAAAGATTTTAGAAATGAAGGGATGGATAGAACTCATAATCCTGAGTTTACTCAAATGGAAATTTATGTAGCTTACAAAGACTACAATTGGATGATGAACTTTACCGAGGATATGTTGGAACATATATGCATGAATGTATTAGGAACAACTGAAATTCAGATTGGGGAACACAAGGTAATTTTTAAGAAACCTTTTAAAAGGATATCAATGATAGATTCTATTAAAGAGCATACAGGAATTGATATTTCTAAAATGAGCGAAAGTGAATTAAGAGATACATGCAAATCTCTTGATATTGAAGTGTTAGAATCTATGGGGAAGGGGAAGCTAATTGATGAAATTTTCTCAGAGAAGTGCGAGAGTAAATATATTCAGCCAACATTTATTACAGATTATCCAGTAGAAATGTCTCCATTATGTAAGAAGCACAGAGACAACCCAGAGCTCACAGAAAGGTTTGAGCTAATGGTTAATGGAAAAGAACTTGCAAATGCTTATTCGGAATTAAATGACCCAATAGACCAAAAAGAAAGGTTTGAGCAACAAGTGAATTTGGCTAAAAAAGGAGATGATGAGGCAATGTTTATTGATTTAGATTTTGTTAGAGCTTTAGAATACGGAATGCCACCAACTTCCGGTATGGGAATTGGAATTGATCGATTGGTTATGTTTTTATGCAATCAATCATCTATTCAAGAAGTTTTATTTTTCCCTCAAATGAAACCTGAAAAATGGGATACTGGTCCAAACAAAAAAGAGTTTTTAGAAATAAATATTCCAGTTCAATGGATTGATCCAATTTACCAAAGCGGTTACACTTCCAAAGATTTACTTTTAGATGCAAAACCAACTGCAGTACATCAAAAGCTAAATGGATTTAGAAAAAAAAACAAACTGGAGATACCTCCCATAACTCTAGATGAAGTAAAAACGTGGTATAATTAATTCTAATTTTTTAATTTTCTTATTACACAATAACTAAATTTAGGTCTACAAACACTTAAATAATTTAACGATTAATGTTTTCAATAAGTATTATGAATAATCATGTAAGATGAGAACTTTAATAGTCAAAACTATTTTTCTTCTTTTAATATTTTCATTTAGCCTTAATTTTTTTCGTGCTCAAATAAAGAAGGATTTGTTCTTATTTGACATATCGAAAATAAAGACCTCTAAAGACCATAAAAATAATTTTAAAGATTTAACAGAAACACTTGATATATCAGGTTCTTATTTAAATAAATTAAATTTTCTTTTAAGTCAAAAAAACACTAAATATTATTATATAGATTCTATAATAAAAGCTAATAAATTACCACCTTCTTTTTCTTGCCTTCCGTTAGTTATTTCTGGCTACCAAACAAATCATAAAAGTGAGTTTTCAGCTCGTGGAATATGGGCATTAAGCTTTATCGCAGCTCTAAATAAAGGACTAACCATGAATAATTATATTGATGAAAGGTTAAACGATAAAGTAGCAACTATAGCAGCTGTAGAGCTTCTAAAGACCTTTTCTAAAAAGTATAAATCAGATAATTGGACTTTATTAGCATTTATTACTTCTCCAAACTATGTCTCTAATATAATTAACAAAGCTAAATCCAATAAATGGGTTGTAGCAAAAAAACTAATTGAATATAAATATCTATTTAACATTAATTTAATTAATTGGCTAAATCAAATAGAGATTAAAGAAAATAAAAATCACCCTAATAAAAGTCAAGAGACTTTATTAAATTTCACATTTAAAGAAGATATTTTATTTGATGCCATTTCACATTTTAAGGTTTTAAACTTTAAAGAAATAAATAAAAAAAACCCATTTTTAATTGGTCAAGTCCTCCCCAAAAAATATAAAATTACATTACAGGAAAACATGGGTAATTTCATTTTAAAATATGAAGACAAAATCATAGCTTTTCAAGATTCTATGCTAAAAGATTTATTTTATAATCCAGAACCCATTTTTACTAATACAATATATAAAGTAAAATATGGAGATGTTTTAGGTCAAATAGCTATAGATAATAACGTTTCAATGGAAGATTTAATGAAGTGGAATAATTTGTCCAATAGTATGATATATCAAGAACAGAAATTAACACTATTTTCAAAGTCTAAAAAAGACAATGAAAATATTTATTTATATTCCGTTAATAAACAAAAATATTTTTGGGAACTAGTAGAAGAATTCCCACAAAATACAATTAAGAAAATTTGTAAATACAATAATTACCAGGAACTAAATCACCAACAAAAATTAAAAATAATAGACAAATAACACCATTTTACCCATTGATTTTTTTGATAGGACTCATTAGTCTTGTTTTAATTCTGTTTTTGGTATTTCCCAAGACTGGGGTTCACATTAACGATGTGAAATTAAATTTCATTTCTAAAGAAGAGTTTCAAAAAGACCTACCTATTGTTATTATTGAAAAAAAGCTAGTAATTATAAATCAAGATTCTATTAATAAGGTTGAAAAAAAAATTCAAGATAGTTTAATAAAGCTAATCCATATCCAAGAAAAAAGATTTAAAGATTCTGTAATTTATTATTCAAAACGCATACAGTATCCAAACAATAATCTAAGTATTCTGTACCCATTCTTTAAAAAGTTAGAAAATGCTAAAAATAAGAAAGTTAGAATAATGCATTATGGAGACTCTCAAATTGAAGGGGATAGAATTTCAGGCAGGATAAGACAAAGACTTCAAAGAGAATTTGGAGGTAATGGGGCAGGGTTATTCCCGGTTATTCCAGCTACTAAAAAAATCAGTATAAATAATTCGGTTTCTAAAAATTGGGTTAGAAAAACTGGATTTGGCCCGTACATTGACAAAACGATTAACCACAAAAACTATGGAGCTTTATTTTCTTTTTGTAAAATAAAATTTGATACTCTTTTAAGTGATTCAAATTCTCTTTTCAATGCAGATATAACTATTAACATACCAACTAAATCTTATAAGTTATGCAGAAATTATAAAAAACTTAAACTATACTATTCTGCGAAAGAAAAAGTCACATTTAGACTACTTTTGAATGATTCCATTTTTCACATTGATACTTTGTCAAAAACCAATGAAATTACCATAAAAAGATTAGACTTTAGTGAAACTCCAAAATCAATGAAATTACAGTTTTCTTCTAATAAAAGTCCTGAGATATATGGGGTTTCTTTAGAAGGAGAAAATGGAGTAATTATAGATAATATTCCACTTAGAGGCGCTTCAGGAACAGAATTTTCTAAAGTTAATTACAGCTCATTAAGTCAAATGCAAAAATTGCTTTCACCAGATTTATTTATTTTGGAATTTGGAGGAAATACTATTCCTTACATAAAATCTAAAGAAAGAGCTGTTAAATATGGAAACTACTTTAAAAAACAAATTTTAAAATTAAAAAGAATAAATCCAAATGCACTAGTATTGATTATTGGACCTGCTGATATGGCAAAAAAACAAAAAACAAAACTTATTACTTATCCTTTGCTAGAAGATGTAATTAAGGCCCTTAAAAAAGCAGCTTTTGAAACCAATTCTTGTTTTTGGGATATGTATTTAAATATGGGGGGTGAGAATTCCATTCAAAAATGGGTAAAAGAAAAACCATCCCTAGCTGCTAGGGACTATATTCATTTTACAAATGCTGGAGCAAGAAAAATTGCAGATTATTTTATTGAAGACTTTATGATTGACTACAAAAACTATCAAACTCATAAAGATGATTAGGAATATGATCTTTATATTTTGTTTTTTGTTTTTAAACTTTTTTAATTTTTTTGGACAGTTTTATCCTATCAATTATAATAAATACCCGTTTATTAATCAAGAGTTAAATAATTTACAGATTTATGGGCATAAAACATGGAATAGGTTTTTTGAAAAGCTGGATAAGCAATATAAAGATGGTGATAAGAATATAAATATTGTCCACTTCGGAGGGTCGCATATTCAAGCCGATATCTGGTCTAATAGAATGAGGGAAAATTTTCAGCATTCTCTTCCCTATAATAATTCTGGTAGAGGTTTTTTTTTCCCATTTAGTTTAATAAATTCCAACAGTTCTCATGTTATAAAAACATCTCATTCAGGTAAATGGGATGGATTCAGAAATTCAGTAAACTACCATCGAGGACCTTTTGGATTAACTGGGGCAAGGGCAGAACTCTTAGATGATTCTTCAATAATTAATATTTGGTATAATAATCCTAAGAATAGCTACAATTCTTATCAAGAAATTGATTTATTCTTTGAGGATTCTAATACGAATTATGAAATCAGAACAATTCTAGATCCTAGTATTAAAATAAAAACAAAAAAATTTAATGGATATATAAAGTATAAATTTTCTTCGCCAGTTGATTCATTGAGTTTTTTAATCAAGAAAAAAGAGAACCTAGAATCAAAATTTTATTTTTTCGGGTTTCGTTTAGACAATAATAAAAATGGAATATCTTATCATTCTATTGGAGTAAATGGAGCAAGTGTCCCAAGCTATTTAAGGTGTGAATTTTTAGAAAAACAATTAAGCTTAATAATCCCAGATTTGGTTATATTCTCAATTGGAATTAACGACGCCTATGAAGAAGGATTTTCAAAAGATTTTTATTTTAAAAATTATGATTCATTAATTCAGATAGTACAAAAAGCGAACCCAAATACAGCAATTTTATTTACTACCAACAATGATAGCTATTATAAAAAAGAATATCCAAATAAAAGAGTTTTTCAAGCAAGAGAAGTAATGTTTGAACTCACTAAAAATAAATCATTTGCAGTGTGGGATATGTTTGAAATTATGGGAGGGTTAAACTCTATTAAAAAATGGGAAACCAATAGATTGGCAAAAGAAGATTTAATACATTTAAATTATAAGGGATATAATTTAATGGCTGACTTGTTATTTGAAGCAATTATGAAATCATATAAAAACCATACAAATAAGCGTGGATAGGTTTTCTTTAAATAAGTTTTTTGAATGGCTTTTATCGCCATTTACAAATCATCTAGAGCATCCTATGATATTTACAGAATATCCTTTCTGGATATTCTTCTTATTGGTACTTATTGGTTATAGTTTTTTGTATAAAAAAATAAAGCTTAGAAGTATTTTTTTATTTATTGTGAGCCTTTATTTTTATTTTAAGACAAGTGGTTTTTTCTTTTCTATTTTACTGTTCTCAACTATTATAGACTTTTTTATTGGGAAAAGAATTTATAATTCGAAAAAGGAAGGAAATGCAAAAATATATTTAGCATTAAGTATTTCTATTAACCTTCTTATTTTAGTATATTTTAAATATGCATATTTTTTTGCTGAATCTTTTAATTCTATTATTGGATCACAATGGCACCCAATCAATCATTTTGCATTATTGACAAATCAAATAGCGGGATCTAGTTTCAGAGTAGATCAGATACTTTTGCCTATAGGAATTTCATTTTATACTTTTCAAACGATGTCTTATTCGATAGACATTTTTAGAAAAAAATTAAAGCCTGTAAAAAGCATTTTTGATTTTGGATTTTATGTTTCTTTTTTCCCACAATTAGTTGCTGGACCAATTGTAAGAGCTTCGGAATTTATACCTCAAATTTACAAACCCTATGATGTATCCAGAAAAGATTTTGGACTTGCATTATTTTGGATTATTAATGGACTTCTGAAAAAGTTTTTACTTGCAGATTATATTGCAGTAAATTTTGTTGACAGAGTTTTTGATAATCCCGGAATGTTTTCAGGATTTGAAAATCTAATGTCATTATATGGATATTCCTTACAAGTTTATGCTGATTTTTCAGGATATACAGATATAGCAATTGGAGTGGCTTTAATTTTAGGATTTAGACTCCCTAAGAACTTTAATTCACCTTATAAAGCTGATAATTGCGGGGAGTTCTGGAAAAGATGGCATATATCTTTGTCTTCTTGGCTTAAAGATTATCTATATATTCCAATGGGAGGGAATAGAGGAGGTTCAATTTTCAGTTATGTTTCATTATCACTAATTGTTATTTTTATTTATTTAATAAGCGGGTCATTAGCACTTCTTTTCGGAATACTTTCTGTTATATTTTCCACTTTATTGATAGGGGAGCTATTTCCAAAATTTAATAAATGGTATCTAACAAATATAAATATTATGCTCACCATGTTAATTGGTGGTTTGTGGCATGGAGCAAGTTGGAATTTTGTTCTTTGGGGAGCCTTAAATGGATTAGGAATTGTTGTTTATAAGCAGTGGAAAAAAATAAGCCCTTGGAAAAACAAATCTAAATGGTGGAATAAAATTTGGGGAATTATTATCACTTTTAATTTTGTGACATTCACAAGGATTTGGTTTAGAAGTGGGTCCATTAATTCATGGGACGAAATTGATCAAGGACACAATATAATTTCAGAATGGTTTACTGCTAATGAAATTTTAAATCAATTATTTTTCAACTTCCAATGGGATTTAATAGGAGACGTTCTTGCAGTTTATAGCAATGTTTTTCTAGTGATAATTATTGGTTTTTTAATACACTTTATACCTGAAAAATTTAAGTTTTGGTACAGAGAGAAGTTTTCTACCTCCCCTGTTTTGGTACAGTTATTAGTTTGCTTTACTGCAATATTTTTCATGTATCAGGTAGCATCAACAAGCTTACAACCATTCATTTATTTCCAATTTTAATCAATTATGCCAGCAATAAAAAATGCATTATTAAGATATAGAATTATAGATAGAGCTATTAGAAACGAATATAATCCATTTCCAAGTAAAAGAGATTTAAGACAATTGTGTGAAGATGAAATATTTGGAAGTAGTGATGGAACTCACATATGCGACTCTACCATTGAAAAGGATTTATTTGCAATGCGTATGGAGCACGATGCTCCTATAGCCTACAGTAAAAAAGAAAGAGGTTATCTATATTTAGATAAGAATTTTTCTATGGATGACGTTCCATTAACACAAAAAGATATTAATGCCATAAAAGCAGCCTCAACCATACTTCATCAATTTAAAAACACAAGTCTATTTAGCCAGTATGAATTTGCAATTCAAAAAATTTTAGACAGAGCGATTAGCACCTCTAAAAGTAACATGAAAAATGAAGAGCAATTAATCCAGTTTGAAAGCCTACCAACCGTTAGAGGAAATGAGAACTTGGAGCTTTTGTTAGATGCTATTAAAAATAAAAAAGTTGTTCAGTTTAGCTATTTTAATTATTCTAAAGAAGAGAAATCAATTAGAAGAGTTCATCCATATTTATTAAAAGAATATAGGAACAGGTGGTATTTAACTGGGAAAAGTGAGCTTAGATCTAAGGTAATAACATTTGGTCTTGACAGGATTTATGATCCAATTGTTCTCGAGCAAAAATACATTATTGATGCTGGATTTTCCCCTGATAATTATTTTAAGCATTCCATTGGGATTACAGTTTACAATGAACTTCCAAATGAAATTATTATTGAAGCAAACCCAATCTTGTCTAAATATTTAGAATCGCAACCTATTCACCATTCTCAAAACATAAATGAAATTAAGACTGATGGTACCCATATATTCTCATATTATTTATTAATAACCTATGAACTTAAAATGATTCTTTTGGGCTTTGGAAAAGACTGTAAAATAATTTCCCCTTTAACTCTTAAAAGTCAACTTTTAAAAGATCTACAAGAGCAAGTCAAGAACTATAATTAACTTAAATAAAAATGAATAGAGTCTTAGTATTATTATTTTGTTTTTTATTGAATCAATATGCTTGTCAAATGATAAATAATGAATATGGACACGCTTTAACTGAGAATCCATTTTTTAATGAAAAATATGTAAGATCACTAAAATTAAAATCAATCATTGGGACAATTTCTTCTAAAAAAGAGTTGGGATCTATAAGAAATACTTCAAAAAAAGATGCTTATATATTTGATCAAAATGGGAATTTAACCATTCACTATTTAACTACAAGCTCAAATAGTGTTGGGGATACTTCTTTTACTTTTTATGAATATAATCAAGAAAATAAAAATATTATTATGAGGATGAGTGATCCTTATGGTTTTTACTCTTACACAAAAAATTATAATAATAAAGGAAAACTACATAATCAAATTTATTCTAGAGAAAAAAATGCATCGAATAGTAAAATGAATTTTAATTTAGATCAGCGAGTTGTAATTTTTGAAGAAAGTTATTTATATGAAGAAAACGATTCAATTTTAATTATTACTACTTTAAATAGCAATAAAAGACCTTATCAAGAACAAACCTATTATTACAATCACTTAAATTATTTAGCTCAAATACAGACTAAACTATTAATATCTAATAAAGTAAAGTTTGAAAATTACCAATACAACGACAAAGGGTTTTTAAAATCTATTCAATATTTTAAACAAGAAACAGCTCTACCTAAAAAGGAAATAAGATTCGATTATGATGAATGGGGAAATATTACTTTTATTGATGAATATAAAGATAATGTTAGAGTGATTCATAAGGAGCTTTTATATGATCCTTCAACTTTAATTCTAAAAACTATACTATCTCAAGACTTAGTTTCAAATTTGATTACCATTATTAAGTATAAACCTGATTTTTATGATTAATTTTATTTAATGTTAAGGTTATTTTGCTTGATTATGTTTTCTGTTTTATTTTTTTCTTGCAATGAGAAGCATCCTCTTGCAGATAAATTATGTAATTGTTATACCCACCTTCATCGAGCTGAAATAGAAGAAGAATCAGATTTTTGGACAGATTCTTGTAATGTTTTATATATAGATATTTTAAGAAAATTAGAAAAAGACAAATCTGATCAAGAAAAATTTCAAAGAGCTTATAGTCGCTGTCAATAATGGAAAAGATTTTAAATTACATAAATGGGAAACTTATAGAACCAGTTAGTAATAAGTGGTTGGAAAATTACAATCCTGCTATTGGAACGGTATACAGTTTAATACCAGATTCTACTAAAGAAGATGTTGAAAATGCTCAAAAGGCTGCATTTAATTCATTTCATAAATGGAGCAAATCATCAATTAAAGAAAGATCAACGGTATTACAAAAAATAGCAGATTTAATTATTGAAAGGCAAGATGATTTAGCAATGGCGGAGTCTATAGACAACGGAAAGCCTTTAGCTGTTGCAAAAAAAGTTGATATTCCTAGAGCTGCTACTAATATGTCTTTTTTCGCAAGTGCTATTTTACACGAAAACTCTGAAAGTCACCACATGAGTAATGTGGCGATAAACTATACTTTGAGAAAACCTATTGGCGTAGTTGGCTGTATTTCTCCTTGGAATTTGCCACTTTATTTATTTACTTGGAAAATAGCTCCAGCACTTGCTGCAGGAAATACAGTTGTTGCAAAACCATCTGAAATAACCCCAATGACTGCATTTTTATTTTCAAAAATATGTATTGATGCTGGGCTCCCTAAAGGAGTTCTAAATATTGTTCATGGATTAGGCCCTAAAGTAGGACATGAAATTACTAAGCATCCCAATATCAAAGCAATTTCGTTTACCGGAGGAACATTAACTGGCCAAAAAATTGCAGAAGTTGCAGCACCAATGTTTAAAAAACTAAGCTTAGAATTAGGGGGTAAAAACCCCAATATAATTTTTTCAGATTGTGATCTTGAAAAAGCTGTTTCAAGTTCTGTTTTAAGTTCTTTTTCTAACCAAGGTCAAATATGTTTGTGCGGCTCTAGAATATTTATAGAAAGGAAGATATATGATAAATTCAAAGAAAAATTTCTAGAGAAAGTAAAGGCTTTAAATATTGGAGATCCACTTGAAAAAACTACTAAAATAGGGGCACTAGTTTCTTCACAGCATATGAATAAAGTTTTAAATCATATAGAAATTGCAAAACAAGAAGGGGGAATTCTTCTCTCAGGTGGAAGACAATTTATTCCGAAGGGCAGGTGTGCTAATGGATATTTTGTAGAACCTACTGTTTTTGAAGGCCTGAGTTTCGATTGCTCTACTAACCAAGAAGAGATTTTTGGTCCAGTGGTGACTTTGACTCCTTTTGATAGTGAAGAGGAAGTAATTAATTTTGCCAACAGCACAAAGTATGGATTATGTAGTATGGTATGGACATCAGATTTAAAAAGAGCAAATCGAATGTCTGATCAACTTCAATCGGGAATAGTTTGGATTAATTGTTGGCTGGTAAGAGACCTTAGAACTCCATTTGGAGGAATGAAAGAATCAGGTGTTGGTAGAGAAGGAGGCACTTATGCATTAAACTTTTTTACTGAAACTACCAATGTATGTATTAGTTATAACTAATTTCGAAGTTAATTTTAAATAAAATATGGATTCATCACAAATTAGTTCAGACAAAGCGCCTAAGCCGGTAGGTTTATACCCACACGCGAGAAAAGTTGGGAATTTATTATTTCTTTCGGGAGTAGGGCCCAGAAAAGCCAATTCTGACGCCAATGATTCTTTTGTCCCGGGGTTAGAACTCGATCACAATGGAAATTTTAAAACATTTGATTTTGAAGCACAATGTCATAGTGTTTTCCAAAATGTAAAAACTATTTTAGAAGAAAGCGGTTCTTCCTGGGAAAAATTAGTAGATATCACAGTATTTTTAGTTGATATGAAAAGAGATTTCAAACAATTTAATGATATTTATGCCACTTATTTTAAAGAAAATCAACCATGTAGAACAACCGTTGCAATTAATTCACTACCAACACCAATTGCAATAGAACTTAAATGTATTGCAACCATATAAAAAATAAAAATGAGAAGACTAGTAAAACAATTTACATCACAATTAACGGAAGCATTAGAAATTGGAGATAAGGCTAATTTAAGCCCTGCTAAAAATCCAATTAAAAACATTGTAATTACAGGACTTGGAGGTTCTGGAATAGGAGGTAAAATCGCAACTCAAATTGTTGCTGATCAGTTGAAGATTCCAGCGGTAATTAACAATGATTATACTATGCCAAAATTTGTTGGCGAAAATACTTTGGTTATTGTCTCAAGTTTTTCTGGAAATACTGAAGAAACTCTAGAGGCACTTAAAGTTGCACAAGATTCAAAAGCTGAAATAGCTTGTATAACTAACGGTGGAAAACTAGCTGAAATAGCAAAGGAAAATAACTACAACCTTTTAATTTTGCCAAAAGCTTTCTCACCAAGAGCTATGCTTACTTATTCTGTAATACAGCAATTATTTCTTTTTAATCATTATGGGTTTATAAATAAAGATTATATAAAAGAAACTAAGGAGACAGTAACTCTTCTCAATAATGAAGTTGAAGATATAATTTCTACTGCAAAGAAAACTGCTATAGCATTACAAAATAAAACGTTTGTAACCTATTCTGAATCTTCATTGGAGGGAGTTATAATAAGATTTAAGCAGCAGATTAATGAAAACTCAAAAGCACTAGGATGGGCTCATGTTTTCCCTGAAATGAACCACAATGAGCTAGTGGGTTGGGCAGGAGGAAAAGAAGAATATGCAGTAATTATTTTCAGATCATCTTATGAGCACCCCCGATCTGCAGTTAGAATAAATATATGTAAAGACATTTTTAAAAAACATACCTCTACAGTTATAGAGTTTAATGCAAAAGGAGATTCTTTACTGGCTCAATCTTTTTATCATGTTTTATTAGGGGACTGGATTTCAGTTTACTTGGCAGAACTTTACAAAGTAGATGATGTTGAGGTCGAAGTTATTAACTATTTAAAGGCCGAATTAGCCAAAATATGAGCCAACCGAAGGTTGAATTAAAAGACTTAGGACTGATAGACTACAAGGAATGCTGGGATTATCAAACAAAGATATTTGAAGAGACAGTTCAGCAGAAAATATCTAATAGAAAGTTTCCTGCAACTAAGGCTGAAACCCAAAATTATCTATTATTTTGTGAGCACCCACATGTTTATACACTTGGAAAAAGTGGAGATCTAAAAAATTTGCTAATTGATAAAAATCAAAGAGCAAAAAAAAAGGCATCTTTTTATAAAATCAACAGAGGAGGTGACATCACCTACCATGGCCCAGGACAATTAGTTATTTATCCCATTTTAGATTTAGATTACTTTTTTACTGATATTCACAAGTATTTAAGATTTCTCGAAGAATCGGTAATTTTAACCCTTAAAGAATATGGTGTTTTTGGCCAAAGAGTTGAGGGGCTTACCGGGGTTTGGATTGACGCAGAATCAGAAAATCCAAGAAAAATCTGTGCTATCGGAATAAAGTGTAGTAGATGGGTTACAATGCACGGTATAGGGTTTAATATAAACTCTAATTTAGATTATTTCAAATATATTGTCCCTTGTGGAATAGAAGATAAATCAGTAACTTCTTTACAAAAAGAAACTCATCAATTAATAGATATGGAAGTTTTAAAGTCAAAATTTTTAAAAAACTTTACAAGCCTTTTTAATATTCAAATAGTTTAAAAAAACACATGTAAAATGCTTCAAAATATTAATTACAATAAGATTCTTTTTTTTGATATTGAAACTGTACCATTAACCTATGAGTTTAAAGATCTAGAGGAAAGAGCACAGGGTTTATGGGACAGAAAAACTAGATTTCTTCAGGAAAGAGATAACTTAAGTCCTGATGAGCTTTATGAAAAAGCTGGAATTTATGCAGAGTTTGGGAAAGTAGTTTGTATTTCAATGGGTTTTGTTTTGCAAAAAGAGGGAGAAACTCAGATAAGAGTTAAAAGTATAGCTAATAAAAATGAAAAAATTCTTCTACAAGAATATATTGATCTTTTAAATAGCTATTATAATAGTCCTGATTTTTTATTTTGCGCCCATAATGGAAAAGAGTTTGACATTCCTTTTTTATGCAGAAGAATTTTAATTAACGGATTAAAGCTGCCTTTTATACTTAATGTCGCTGGCAAAAAACCTTGGGAAATAAAGCATTTAGATACCATGGAGTTATGGAAATTCGGAGATTTTAAAAACTATACTTCTTTAGACTTATTAACTTATATTTTTAACATCCCTACCCCTAAAGATGATATGGATGGAAGTCAAGTTGCCAAAGTTTTTTATGAGGAGAAAAATTTAGATAGAATTATTCATTATTGTGAGAAAGATGTCATTGCAACTATTCAGTTATTTAGAAAATACCAAGGAGACTCAATAATAGATGAAGAATTCATTCAGATCGCTTAATTTTGCTCCACAAAAACTGTAACTATATTGCTTTTTTATAGATTTAAAATATGAATAATTACTACACCTCTTTCTTATTTATTTTGGGGCTCTTATTTTCTCCTAATAATCAAATTATTTCTCAGAGTCAAAATTATTCTTGTGGCCAGCATATAGTTTTAAAAAAATTATTAGAAGATTCCGTTTTCAAAAGCTTCTATGAAAAAGAACAAAAACCTCTTGTTAACAAATCCCAAAATTTAAATTTAAATAACAGAGGAATTGTTTATAAAATCCCCGTTGTTTTTCATATTATTCATAATAATGGTGTCGAAAAAATTGACAGAGATCAAGCAATTGATGCTTTACAAATTTTAAACCGAGATTTAAGAGCACTTAGAGCAGATACTGCAACCGTAGACACTTTATTTAAGCCTCTAATTGCAGATATTGAAGTGGAGTTTGTTTTAGCAACAAAATCCCCAGATGGATCTTGCTTTAACGGGATTACAATGACAGAGAGTGTTTATTCTTATAACAATGGAGGAATTAATGGATCTGATCAAGTAAATGATATAATGATGTACAATAATGTATATCAAGGAAACTGGCCTGGAAATCAGTATTTAAATGTTTTTGTATGTGGTTCTGTTGGTACTGGAATCGCAGGCTATACTAATTATCCTTCCGGGTTTTTTGGTAATACAATGAATAATGGAGTCTGGTTAAGACATGATTATTGTGGAAGTATTGGAACCGGCAGCCCTTCTGGAAGTAAAACTTTTGTTCATGAAATTGGTCATTGGTTAAATCTTCCTCACACATGGGGAAGCACTAATGAACCGGGCTTAGCTACAAACTGCAATTCTGATGATGGGGTATTTGATACTCCAAATACTATTGGTTCAAATTGGTGTAATTATAACGAATTTACATGTGGACCAGTTGCAAATATTGAGAATCATATGGAATATAGCTCTTGTAGAAAGATGTTTACTCAAGGTCAAAAATCTAGAATGAGAACAGCATTAAACTCAACTACAGGTGGTAGGTCTAATTTAATTACCCCCTCAAACCATTTTGCAACAGGAATTGATGCCCCTGCTCCTTTTTGTGAGGTTGATTTTTTTGCTAATCGTTATGTTACTTGTTCTGGAGATAGTATATATTTTGAGGATTATTCATTTCACAACCCTATTTCTTGGGATTGGAATTTTCAAGGAGCATCACCTAACACATCAAATTTAGAAAGTACATATGCCAAATATCAATTGCCAGGTGTCTACGATGTTTCATTAACAGCGTCTGGAGACAGTATTAATTTTATTACTGAAACTAAAAACGAATCAGTAGTTGTAATGAATTATGTTGGTGATCAAATCCCGTATTATCAAGGTTTTGAAAATATTAATTTTAACGCTCCTGAATGGATTTCAAATGATTTAAACTGGTCTATCACTGATGAAGTATCCTATAACGGTTCATACTGCTTAAAACTACAAAATCAAGGGTTAGCTGAAGGAACTAAGCAAACATTAGAAAGTAAAACACTTAATTTATCTGATTCGTCTAAAGCATACTTCACATTTAAATATGCATACGCCAGAAAGAACTCTTCAAACAACGATTTCCTTAGAATATTAGGATCTTATGATTGTGGTAAAACTTGGGCTACAAGAAAAATAATTTATACCAACCAGTTAATAACAGCTGCTGATCAAAACAATTTTATTCCCACATATAGTGAATGGAAAGAGGCTAATATTGTAAGTTTAATTGGACCATTTTGTGTTTCGAATTTCAGATTTAAGTTTGAATTTAACTCGGGTGGAGGTAATAATTTATTCATTGACAACATCAATATTTCTTATGAAAATACAACAGGAACCGATTCTTTTATTAATCAAGAAATATCAGTTTATCCAAACCCGTCAAGTGATTTCCTTAAAATATCAGCTTTTAAAAATATAGACGAGATTAATATTTACGACATTATGGGGAAACAAGTTTATTCCAACAAAACAAATACAAAGACCCTGGATTTAAATATTTCGAATTTTAAAAATGGTTATTACTCTATTAAAATTAAGGTTGGAGAATTCATTAAAGTAAAATCATTTATTAAAAACTAGTTAATTATTTTAAAGTCAATTTGTCTTTTGTGCAAATCAGCTTTTTTGACCATTACTTTAATTTCCTGCCCCATTTTATAAGTTTTTTTAGATCCATAACCTGAGGTTATTTTCTTCTCGGAATCATAATAATACTGATCGTCTTTCATACTATTTAGCGGTATCATTCCTTCACATTTGTTTTCTTCTAATTCAACGTATATTCCCCAATCTGTAAGTCCCGAAATCATTCCTTTAAACTGCTCTCCTATTTTTTCTTTTAGATACATAACTTGCATATACTTAATAGAAGCTCTTTCTGCATCAACTGCTTGTTTTTCCATTTTAGATATATGGTTACAAGTATGTTCAAGTTGATCTTTAGTGTGTACTTGTTTTTCACTAAGGGAAGAAAATAACTTACGGTGAACTATTAAATCTGCATACCTCCTTATAGGAGAGGTGAAATGGGTGTAATATTGAAAAGACAACCCGTAATGGCCTATGTTTTCCGAACTATATACAGCTTTAGACATTGAGCGAATAACCATAGGTGAAACCAACTGTAACTCTTTTCTTTTCTTTGCTTTTTCCATCACTTCATTTAAAGAAAACGATATTGGTTTATTTTTTGTTCTAATTAATTCATAACCCATAGAATGTAAGTAGATTTTCAAGTCGTTAAGTTTCTCTTCGTTGGGGTCGTCGTGTATTCTATAAATAAAAGGAGAAATAAGTTTATTTTTTTCTGGCTTCCCCATTTTAATTGCTACATATTTATTAGCAAGAAGCATAAATTCTTCTACTAACTGATGAGCTTCTTTAGAAACTTTTATGTAGGTTCCAACAGGAATTCCTTTTTCATTTAATTTAAATTTAACTTCAGAACTTTCAATATTTAAAGCTCCGTTATCCAATCTTTTAGAACGGATAATTCTTGCTAAGGAATTAAGAGTATTGAGCTGTTTTGAGTAAGTGTGATCTTTACCCTCAATTATTTCTTGAGCCTGCTCATAAGTAAATCTTTGGTCGGAATGAATAACAGTTTTTCCAAACCAAGTATCAATAATTTCACCACTTTTTTTGATTTTAAAAACAACAGAAAATGTTAGTTTATCTTCTTTAGGTCTTAGAGAACACAACACATTACTCAATTTTTCAGGAAGCATTGGAATTACTCTATCGACTAGGTAAACGCTATTTCCTCTTTCAAAAGCCTCTTTATCAATAATGGTATTTTCTTTAACAAAATGACCCACATCGGCAATATGAACTCCAATTTCAATTGTTTCATTGTCAAGTTCCTTAAAACTTAGTGCGTCATCAAAATCTTTGGCATCTAAAGGGTCAATAGTAAAGGTTGTAACCTTCCTAAAGTCTCTTCTCTTTTTAGCTTCTTTATCGTAATTAGGATTTTCTACATTTTCTAAATCACTAAGAACTGGATTTGGGAATCTAGAGGGGAAACCAAACTCAGAAAGAATAGAATTCATTTCAACATTTAATTCACCAGGATTTCCAATAATTTCAATAACTGCACCCTGAGGGCTTTTAGCACTTTTTGGCCATCCTAAAAATTTAACTTTTACTTTTTGACCGTTTTTTGCTTTATTAATATGTTTTTTGTCTATAAAAAAATGGGTTTTAACCATTCTATCGTCGGGGATGAAAAAACAAAACCTTTCAGAGATTTCAATAATACCGATATACTCTTTTTTAACACGTTCAATTATTTTTAGCACCCTGCCTTCTTCTTTTCCTTTATAAATATTGCTTTTTATAAGAACTTTATCTCCGTTAAGGGCATTTCTTAGATTTGACTGGTGAATGTAGATGTCTTTTTCAATTTTTGGTGACATAAAATATCCTCCACCTTTGCTCACAGTTTGAATATGACCTACAAGCTCTTTATTGCCTTCTTTTATTTGGTATTTCCCTCTTTCAGTTTCTTCTAAAGTTCCGTTTTTAGAGAGTTGCTGTAAAACAGTAACTATTCTTTTTCTTATAAATGAATCTTTAACACCTAATACCGCTGCAATTTGTTTGTAATTATAAGAATATTCAGGATGTTCTCTTGTGATTTTTAATATGCTTTCTGCAAGCTCACGATCTTTCATAAGTGGTTAAAATTTATAAGTATTTTATGAAAACATTTATTTGTCTTCGGTTGAATCCAATGCCTTTATTTTATCTAGAACATCATTGGCTTCTTTTGTTTTCTGATCGCTTAAAGACCTGTTGCTGTGGGATAGCTTGTAAGCTTCTTCGGTTAAGGCAGTATACTTTTTAAGTAAAGTATCTTTTTCTGATTTTTTTTTAAAAATCCCAAACATATAATTAAAATTAATAATTAAACTTTCTCTAAAATTACTGCTATTTATATAGTTTACAAAAGTTTACCTATAAAAGTAAAGATCACTTAAAACATATTACACAAATCTGTATTTTTTATATTGATTAGTCAAGTTGTGTTCTAAAATTCCTAAATTAGAAATAATGATTACAAAAATAGAGCATATTGGGATTGCTGTTAAAGACCCAAAAAAAAGCAACGAAATTTTCGAAAAATTATTAGGTCATACTTCTTTTAAATCGGAGTTGATAGAATCTCAAGGAGTAAAAACCCATTTCTACCAAGTTGGAGAATCTAAAATTGAGTTATTGGAAGCCACTAGTGACAATAGCCCTATTAATAAATATCTGCAAAAAAGAAGAGAAGGAATGCATCATTTGGCACTTCACGTAGATAATATTCATTTGGAGCTAGAAAGACTAACTAATTTGGGGTTTGAAACAATTGGAGAGGTTTCAAAAGGAGCGGATAACAAATTAATATGTTTTCTTCACCCAAAGTCTACTAGCGGCGTTTTGATTGAATTATGTCAGGAACTAAATCAGTTATAGATTTATTTTTTTCCAAATGAAAGGTTTGAATACCTAGCTGTTTAGCGCCATTAATGTGCTGTATAGAGTCGTCAATAAATAAAGTTTGGTAAGGAATTAATTTATTTTCTTCTAATACTTGGCTAAAACAATTCTCATCTGGTTTTCTTTTTCCCATTCTAGAGGAATAATAGATCTTGTCAAAGCAATTATGAAATTTATCAAGCATTTTTTCTTTTATTAAATCATCTTCAAACTTATTTATATGAATTTCATTGGTATTGCTTAATAGAAACACTTTATAATCATCTTTTATCGCCTCTATAAATTCTAGTCTTTGTATAGGAATTTCTAATATCATTGCATTCCATGCATTGATGAAATCAAATTCTTTTATTTTTAGATTTTTAGCAATATTTATTGATGAAATGAATTTTTCAGATTGAATATTTCCTTTTTCAAAATCATCAAAAACAATAGACTGTTTTTTTTGACTGTATAACTCTTGAAAATTTAATACACCAAGTTTCTTAAATTCATTAACTGTTTTTGAGTAATCTAGATTTAGAATTACTCCTCCTAAGTCAAATATTATATTTTTAATTTCACTCACTTGTGCTATTTAATTAAAACAAAGTATTAAAATTGTGTTGAATTTAGATATATTAAAGAAATTTTGAACATTTATTTATTTTGAAATATTTTTTAAGCCTTGCCATTATTTTTTCATTAGCTATTAAGCCAATTTCTCAAAAAAGCTTTAGCCTAGACACTTTACTGGTTCAAACCACAAGAATTCCTTTAAAGGCAAGCGAGACGGGCAGAAGCATTAGTATTTTAACCAAAGAGCAAATTCAACAACTGCCAGCAACCACTTTTTACGAATTATTGCAAACTATTTGCGGGGTAGAGGTTCAGTCTCGCGGAGGTTTTGGTGTTCAGGGAGATATTGTAATGAGAGGCTCAACTTTTTCTCAAGTTTTGGTTTTGATCGATGGAATGAAAATTAATGATCCCCTTACTGGACATTTTAACTGCTATGTTCCAGTTTCTAATATGGAGATCGAAAGAATTGAAATTCTTAAAGGCGCAGGCGCCTCTATGTATGGACCAGATGCTGTTGGTGGTGTGATTAATATTATTACAAAAGGGTTTGATTCTTTAAAAAATGGAACATCTTCTTCAGGAGCTATTAATTATGGAGATAATAATTTAATTAGTTCTACAGCCAGTGTCTTTCATAAAGCCAATAAATTTTATGTAGGGCTGGGACTTTCTATAAATAAGTCTGATGGCAATAGTATTTTGCCAGTTGCACTAAATGATTCTACCAAGCTAGAGGGTTACAAAAATTATTTCGACATTAAAAACGTTAGCTTATCGGGAGGGTATAAAATAAATGACTTATGGGAACTTAAGTTTAGGTCTTCCATACTTTCCAGCGATTTTAACGCAAGATATTTTTATACTTCTTATGCTTCTGATAAGTCTACAGAAATCACCTCTAACTGGTTTAATAGAGTTCAACTCTTAAGAAAAACCAAAAAAGGGTCTATACTAGATATTAATGCTAGCTACAAAAGGAGTTCAGATGAATTTCTTTATTCACCAGCTTCAAGTACTAATATTCATAAAATGGATTACATAAATTTCACAGTGAATAATTCAAATGAAATAAATAATAAATTAATATTTAAGTCTGGAATTCAAGGAGACTTAAGAAAAATTGAAAGTAATGATCGAGGAAACCACAGCGATTATCATTTTGGAGCTTACTTTATGGGCGTTTACAAGTCCAATAATCTGGTTATAACTACAGTTGCAAGAGAAGATTACGATGAAAATTATGGGGTTGAATTTTGTCCTCAAATTAATGCTGCTTACAATATTTCAAATGTGGTTTTGAGAGCTTCTGCTGGAAAAAGTATTAGGGCAGCAGATTATACTGAAAGGTACAATAACAACTTAGCTTTAAAGACCTACTTAAGGTTAGGTAACCCAAACTTAATTGCTGAAAGAGGTTGGTCTGAAGAGATAGGAATTAACTACTACCCACTTAAAAACACTCTTTTTAAGACTACTATTTTTAGTAGACAGTCTAACAATATTATAGACTATATTTTAACTAACGAAAGTGAGATTGGATCTGTAAGCGATGTAGGCAGCCTAACTTCTGGAGCAGATTATTTATTTGCAAGAAATATTAAGGATGTTAATGTAAATGGTTTTGAAGTAGAACTAAACACTAAATTTCTTATTTCAGAAAGCAGTACTTTAGATTGGCAAATAGGATATACTTATACAGATATCACCAATGATAACCTTGGAATATATTTATCAAGTTTTGCCAAGCATCTTGTAAACTCTCAGGTAATTTTAAAATATAATTCATTCCAATTTTCGCTTTCTGGTTTGTTTAAAGAAAGAACTGCTCAGGCTGCAGAATCTATTTTTACAGAACTTAAAAGTAGTTACGCCTTGTTAAACGCAAGATTGGGATATGGGTTTCTAGAGAATAAACTGTCAATTAATATTCAAATACTAAATCTAACAGACACAAAATACCAAAACATATTAGGAGCTAAAATGCCAGGGAGATGGTTAATGGGAGGAATTAGCTGGAACTTTAATTGATTAGTTTTTAATGATTTTTATTTCTGAAAGATTACTATCATAGCTTATTCTAAGAATGTAAACTCCTTTTTTGAGGTCTTTTATAGATAAGTTTCTAGAGCAACTATTAATTATATTATTTCCTAATAAATCAAATAATTGAGTTTCTACTATGCCAATATAATTAAGAGTTTGAATATTAATATTTTCTTTTGATGGATTGGGAAAAACAATAACATTCTGCTTGTTATTATTCCAAATGCATTCTTCTAAATTTACAGTGTTAGGTGGGGATCCAAACCATACATCGTCAAAGTAATATGTTTTTTCACCTGCTGAAGAACCATCAGTTCCAAAATTAAAAAATATTGAGGCCATATTGTATGTCCATCCGAATCCAAGACCTATACTTAGAAGCTCTGTCCCTGGAGCTTGATTTTTAAAATCAAAAGTAATTGTCTCCCATCCCCCATTAATTGAAGTATTAGTTTCGGTCTCACAAGTATGCGTTGGGTCGCTAGAGTCTTCTACTTTTAAACGTATAGGAGTTCCCGAACTTGGAGACCAAACCCTTACAGTCATTATAGAAGACGAAAGGGAAAGAGGAATATTACTTAAAAAACCAGCTGGAGTTCCAATAGTAGTTCCAGCCCACGTAGCAGCAGTAGTTGGCTTTACAACTTTTATAACATTGTTGTTAGCATTCACTGGATCTACCACCATTTGAGATATATTTCCCCCAAAATCTGTAGTTGTATAATTAATAGTATTGTCTTGGAAAGTTACTGGTAAATTAAGTTGATAACCTCCAAAAACTTGTTGAATATCATCAAAAAGAAAAGTAGAATTAGCCGATCCGTTACCAATATTCCCATAATCAAACATAAAAACTAATGTGTTAAAACGTGAAGGCTCACCAGTAAAGTCCCAACTTAATTCTTCCCATTCATTACTTAATGTAGTCTGAGCATCACGTTCTATACTGCTCGTTAACCCCTCCAATTTAAATTTTATTATTGTACCTACTGGGGCAGTTGTATAAACTTTCATGCGGATTATATTTTTCATTGAAAAATCAAGATTGGAAGAAAGTATAATCTTACTTCCTGACCAAGTTGCTCCACCATTTCTTACAATTTTTGCAACTTTATTGCTTGAGTTACTTCCAGAAGGGTTAGGATTGGTCAAAACGGTTGCTATCCCTCCATCAAAGTCAATAAAAGTAGAGGTTGAAACTAGTCCATTTTCAAAATTAATAGGGAGATTTTGTCCAATCAAAAAATTAATTGTTCCTAATAATATAACTGTAGATAATAGTTTATTCATCATGTAAATTTAAATTAATATTAATTATTATTTATTATCATTTGTTAATTTTGAAGTGGCTGTTACAATTTCAAAATTCGCAATCTTACAAACCTTAAAATTTCAAAATTTATTTTACATTTGCCATTCCAAATATTTATAATTATTTAATTTTTGTTTGGAGAGATTAAGTTTTTAAATCTCTAATTATAAAACTTACTTAGCAAGCTTTTTAAGCATGTTAGGGCCCATAGCTCAGTTGGTTAGAGCACCTGACTCATAATCAGGGGGTCGAAGGTTCGAGCCCTTCTGGGCCCACATTGATAATTTAGGAGTTACAATATAAAGTTGTGACTCTTTTTTCAATAAAATTTTTAAAAAGTTATACTAAATATCCTGGGGATGTAGCTCAGTTGGCTAGAGCGCTTGACTGGCAGTCAAGAGGTCGTGAGTTCGAATCTCATCTTCTCCACATCTGTTAAATGCCCCTTTTTAGGGGCTTTTTTCTTTGCAGATGAAATGCAATACTCTCACAATACTCTCACTTTTATTTGATTTTTGGCTATTTTGATGATATGGACAGTCAAGGACAACGTGTCCATTTTTAAATAGTGTGGACAGTATGGACATTATGGACAGCCAACTTTTTCTTACTTTAATGGTTTAAAACTTACAAAATGAAGAAACTTCTACTTATTTTACTTTGCTTTCCACTATTAACTTTAGCTCAACAAACATACGTTCCTGATGATAACTTTGAAGCCTACTTAGAAGCTAATGGAATGGGCGATGGAATAGCTAATAACGATTATGTTACTACTTTCAATATTAGTGGGGTTAGCTCATTAATTATGAATAATCAAAACATAGCAGATTTAACTGGAATTGAAGATTTTACTGCTTTAAATTATTTGGAATGCACCTTTAATCAACTAACCAACTTTGATGTAAGTCAAAATAACTCTTTAACTTTTTTGGATTGCTCGGGAAACAATCTAACATCTTTAGATGTGTCTAGTAATACTGCTTTAACTTATTTGGTTTGTTACAGTAACCAACTAACATTTTTGGACATCTCTAACAATACTGCTCTAACTTTATTATCGTTTAGTAATAACCAAATAATATCTTTGGATTTATCTAATAATACTTTTTTAACAGATTTATATTGTGAGTATAACCAACTAACATCTTTGGATGTGTCAAATAATACTGTTTTAATTAGATTACATTGTTTTTTCAATCAACTAGAGTGTTTAAATATTAAAAATGGAAACAACAACAATATGATTATTTTTTTGGCAGATGCTAACCCAAACCTTACTTGCATTGAAGTGGATGACCCTACTTGGGCAACACAAAATTGGACAAACGTAGATGCTGGGGTTACCTTCTCTACCAACTGTAATTACCCATTAGGATGTTTTAATATAAATCCTAATTCAGTTCAAGAAATTCCCCATTCCATTTCCCTTTACCCAAATCCAACAAATGAAAACATTACAATTAGCATAAATAATTTTAATGGAAACATCCAAACCCAGGTTTATGATTTAATCGGAAACAGACTTCAAATAAGCAATGAAACTACCATTAGTTTACAAGATTATGCAAGAGGAATT